>Ga0070735_10005125_pt1 | contig 10924 bp, 8 predicted proteins | sample Coa_R1_FD_66443 | JGI IMG/M metagenome (GOLD analysis project Ga0070735, IMG submission 66443) | Surface soil microbial communities from Centralia Pennsylvania, which are recovering from an underground coalmine fire - Coalmine... | ecosystem: Environmental > Terrestrial > Soil > Unclassified ... | reverse complement strand
CGTCGAGATGTCTTCCGCGGTATGTCCCGGCGTGCGCATGAGCCATACCGACGGGGCGAGCTTGAGCCCGTCCGCGTCACGGTCCACCCACCGGTCACCTACGTACATGGCCCAGTGGTCATGGATGCGCGCAGCGGGGAACAACGCGGCGTTCACCGTGTGATCCGGATGATGATGGCTGAACACCACGTCGGTCACGTCGTCCGGCCCGAACCGGTGGTCGCGCAGCCCGCCGAGCAGTTCGGCGCGCGACGCGACCATCCCCGGGTCAACGATGATCACGGCGTCCCCGTCCGCGATCAGCGTCACGGTTCCGGCCACCCGCTCGTCGTCGCCGTCCTTGCCGGCATACCCCTCGTGCAGCACGTGCACGGTCGCCGAACCGCCCGGCCCGATTGACAGATCACTCACGCCTCAGACCGTAACAGAATTCTTTTGTCATAACGGCGTGTCCGGGTAGCGCCTGCCATACGTTGATACGGTTTGCATCTTGATAGCGTTGGCGCTGGGGAGCCTGGCAGAGGATGCTGCGTGGAACTCATCGTTAAATCGCTGCGAGCCATGGCCCTTGTGGTAGCGGCGACCGTCATGTTCGTGCTCGGCGTCGCGTTCTACGTCGCGTCCGATGCGGCGCTTTCCCCTTCGTCCCTGGGTGCGTCGAGCGATCTTAGCCAGGCGGCACGGTGGCTTCAGTTCGTGGCTGCCCTCGTCGGACTCTGCGCGGTGTGCCGGGCTGGCTGGGAGATCGTCCTGCGCCGTGACTGGCCGCCTGCCGCGGAGATCGCGGCCGTGGCGCTGGGCGCGTTGCTCGTCACCATTGGCTGGCTCACCATCGCCGCCGATTCCGACCCTGGCGGCGCCGTGGTTAGCGCGGTCGGTGTGGGTGTGTGGTCGCTGCTGGCACTGAGCCGCGCGGCGCGCACGTCGCTCGCGGAGCGTGGCGCGCGCGGTGGCCTGGCAGAACTGTGGCTGGTGGCGGCGGGCGGGCTGTTCGTGTTCGCCATCGGCTACGGGCTTACCTCCGCCGCGAACAGCCGTGGTCCCGCCGTCGCGGCCGACTGTCTCGAGGCGGTCGGGATCGCGGCGCTGACGGGCTCCCTGTATCTCGCGCGATCCCGGGGACGCCTGCGCGCCCGGCCGGTGACCGGCGTACTGCTCGGACTGGCGCTGCTCGCCGTCTCGTACCTGGCCACAGCCATCGTCACAGCCATAACGATCAGCTCGCTCACCGCGCTAGGCGCCGCACTAGCGGTAACCACCGCCCTAGCCCTGGCTGGCGCCGTGCTCCTCGGCCTAGCCGCCTGGACCCGTGTAACCGAGCTCCACCCCTAGATCCCGCCCGCGTGGACGAAGGATCAGGGGAGCTTGAAGGGGAGGGGAAGGCCATCAACCGCGTGGGCGCAGAGGTCGTCTTCCTGTTCGGCGGGGAGAGCGGTGACGATCTTCGCGACGAGGTCGCGCAGTCGCTTGACGTTCGCGGAGAAGACCTCGAACACCTCGGCCTGGGTGACGCCTTCGCCCTCCTCGACACCCGCGTCGGTGTCGGTGACCAGTGCTACTGACGCGTAGCACATAGCAAGTTCGCGGGCCAGCACCGCTTCGGGGTGGCCGGTCATGCCGACCAGCGTCCAGCCTTGTGCCGCGAACCAGATGGATTCGGCTCGGGTGGAGAACCTGGGACCTTCGATGACCACCAGCGTCCCGGACCCGGCGGGCACCCAGCCGGACGAGCGGGCCGAGGCTATCGCGTGGTCGCGGATCGTCGGGCAGTAAGGGTCGGCGAACGGCACGTGGCAGGCGCCCTCGTCGTAGAACGTCTGCACCCGGTTCCTGGTCCGGTCCACCAGCTGGTCCGGGATGACCAGGGTGCCAGGCCCGTATGACGGAGTGAGCGAGCCGACGGCGCTCGGTGCGACGACCTGACGGACACCGAGCGAGCGCAGTGCCCACAGATTCGCCCGGTACGGGATCTTGTGCGGCGGGAACCGGTGATCGCGCCCGTGCCGCGGCAGGAACGCCACCGGCCTGCCCGCCACCGAACCGATCGAGACCGGATCGCTCGGCGCCCCGAACGGGGTATCGACGACCACCTGCTCGCGGTCATCGAGGAACTCGTAAAACCCTGAACCGCCGATGACCCCAATCCGCGCCAGGTCAGCCATTGCGGTTCAGGCGGCCTTCTCGCCCGACTTGGACGAAGAAGAAGACGAAGAGGACGATGAAGAAGAGGTGGCGGAAGTCGATGCGCCGGCGGGCTCGGACTTCTTCGTCTCGGTCTTCGCGTCGCCCGTCTTGCTGTCGGAGGACCCGTTGCTGGCCGACGTGTCCGCAGTCTCCTTGGCCTTCGACGGCGTCGCGGCGGACGAGCCGTTCCTGCTGTCCGTCCGGTAGAAGCCAGACCCCTTGAAGACGATCCCAACCGCGGAGAACACCTTGCGCAGCTTGCCACCACAAGCAGGGCAGACCGTCAGCGGATCATCGCTGAACTTCTGGACCGCCTCCAGCGGTTCGCCGCAGTCCGTGCAGGTGTACTGGTACGTGGGCACAGCTCCTCCTTTACGACCGACCGCACATTAGCACTCTCCGCGGCCGACTGCTAATCATACTCAACCCTTAAGAAACCGCGGAGATTCCGTGGGAGGGGCGGGCCACGTGGGTTACCTGACGGTCGTGGGGATCGGCGGGAAGGGAGTCGACCAGCTCGTCGTCATAGAGCAGCGCGATCACCGGAATCTGGCCACCTACCCGGGCTAGCGCCCGGTCGTAGCAGCCGGCCCCTCGGCCCAGCCGGACGCCGGTCGACCGGGCAACCGCGAGGGCCGGGACGATGACCGCGTCCGCCCGCGCGACCGCCGCCACACCGCGCAGGGGCTCTGCTGGTTCAAGCAGCCCGTGCCGCCCTGGCACCAGCGAGGCCGGACCCTCGTAGGAGGCCCAGTCCAGGTCCCCGTCCGGCAGCATGACCGGCAGCAGCACATAGGTGCCGCGTTTCCACAGCGCGTACACCAGCCCCCTGGTGTCCGGCTCGGTGCCGACCGAATAGTAGGCCGCCACCGTCCCGGCCATCCGCACCTGCGGAAGGTCGAGCACCGCGTCGCGCAGCGCCCGCCCTGCCTCGGTCCGCATGGCGTCAGACATCTCGGCACGGGCACCGCTGAGCTTGGCCCGGAGCTGGGACTTGTGCATGAAAAGAAGGTATCCCCGCGCCGGCTTACCCGGTTCACACGTGCACTAGGGTTCACTGCATGGCTGTAACGAAGGCTGTCATCCCGGCGGCCGGGCTCGGCACCCGGTTCCTGCCCGCGACCAAGGCGACGCCCAAGGAAATGCTGCCGGTCGTCGACAAGCCGGCCATCCAGTACGTCGTGGAAGAAGCGGTCACGTCGGGGCTCGACGACGTGCTGCTCATTACCGGGCGCAGCAAGCGCTCCATCGAGGACCACTTCGACCGGGCCTACGAGCTGGAGGAAGCCCTCGCCGCCAAGGACGAGAGCGAGCGGCTCGCCCAGGTCCGCGAGTCCAGCGAGCTCGCCCACGTCCATTACGTGCGGCAGGGCGACCCGAGGGGCCTGGGCCACGCGGTGCTGTGCGCGGCCCAGCACGTCGGCGACGAGCCGTTCGCGGTGCTGCTCGGCGACGACCTTATCGACCCGCGCGACCCGCTGCTCACCCGGATGATCGAGGTGCGGAACACCTACGGCGGCAGCGTCGTCGCGTTGATGGAGGTCGATCCCGAGCAGGTGTCGCAGTACGGCTGCGCCGCGATCACCCCGGACGCCGAACCCGACGTGGTCACAGTCACGGACCTGGTGGAGAAGCCGGTGCCTGGTTCGGCGCCGAGCCGGTGGATCATCATCGGCCGCTACGTGTGCGACCCCGCAGTCTTCGACGTGCTCCGTAGTACCCCGCCTGGCAGGGGTGGCGAGATACAGCTCACCGATGCGCTCAAGACGCTCGCGCACACACCCGCCGCCGAAGGCGGCGGCGTGCGAGGGATCCTGTTCCGTGGCCGGCGTTATGATACTGGGAATAAGCTCGACTACCTGCGGACGCTGGTCCAGTTCGCCTGCGAGCGGTCCGACCTCGCCCAGGAGATCGTGCCGTGGCTGCGCAAGTACCTGGACACGCTGGCATGACGGACGGCCTGACGCCGGTCGAGGCGCACCTGGCCGACATCCTGGCCACGATCGCGCCGCTGCCGGTCACCCGGCTCGAGCTTTCCCAGGTGGAGGGGCTGATCCTAGCCGCTGACATAACGGCGGTACAGCCGCTGCCGCCCTTCGACAATTCAGCGATGGACGGCTACGCGGTGCATGCCGAAGATGTCGCCGGAGCCAGCAAGGAACACCCGGTCACGCTGCCGGTCGTCGGCGAGATCGCGGCGGGCGACACCGGCGCCTACGCGCTGCCCGCGCACAGCTCCATCCGGATCATGACCGGCGCCATGCTGCCGAACGGCGCGGATGCGGTGATCCCGGTCGAGTGGACGGACGCGGGGCTGTCGCGGGTCACGATCAGCGCGTCGGCGTCGGCCGGACACGCGGTCCGGGTCGCCGGGGACGACGCCAAGGCCGGCGAGCTGCTCGTCACTCGCGGCACCCGGCTCAAGCCGATGCACATCGCGGCGATCGCCGGGGCGGGCCACGGGTCGGTCTCTGTATATCCGCGGCCTCGTGTCGTGGTCCTCGCGACCGGCGACGAGCTCGCCGAACCCGGCACCCCCCTTGTGCCCGGCCGGATCTGGGACGCTAACAGCTTCATGATCGCCGCGGCCGCCCGCGAGGCGGGGTGCCTTGCCTACCGGCAGGCGGGTATCCCTGACGAGCCGCGGGCTGTGCTGGAGACCATCGAGGACCAGCTCGTACGCGCCGACCTGCTGGTCACCACTGGCGGGGTCAGCATGGGCGGCGAGCACGACGTGGTCAAGGCGGCCCTGCAGCGGCTCGGCACCATGACGTTCCGCAAGGTGGCGATGCAGCCTGGGATGCCGCAGGGATTCGGCGTCGTCGGGCAGGACCGGGTGCCGATCATCACGCTGCCGGGGAACCCGGTCAGCGCCTACGTGTCGTTCCAGGTGTTCGTCCGGCCGGCGCTGGGCGCGCTGCAGGACTATCCGGGGCTGGGGCTTCCGCTGGTGAAGGCGTCGCTGACCGCGCCGCTGCGCTCGCCGGCCGGCCGGCGTTCCTACCTGCGCGGGGTGCTGTCTGGCGACGAGGTGACACCGCTGACCGGGCAGGGCTCCCACCACATCGCCACCCTGAGCCGCGCGAACGCGCTGATCACCGTCCCCGAATGGATAGTCCAGCAGGGGCCGGGCGACACCGCCGAGGTCCTGGTCCTCCCGTAGCGCACTTGTCTGGTGCCGGCTCCCGGCTCCCGGCTCCCGGCTCCCGGCTCCCGGCTCCCGGCTCCCGGCTCCCGGCTCCCGGCTCCCGGCTCCCGGCTCCCGGCAAATGGTACAATTCCCCCATAAGAGGCGCTGATCGTGAAGCCTTTCGCCCAAAGTAGCGAAAGACTCCTTCATCCCGGTGGGGTTGGACGCATCCGCGTGAAAATTGTGTGGGGGTGCGGGTCGCCTGGGGTGCTGTGCCTGGTTGCGGGTGCGGCGGGTGCGGGTGTGGCGGGATGATGAAGGTGGCGGGCTGCCCGTCACGCCGTGCTTCTTTGGGATAAGAGCCCGTGCGAAAGACTGGCGCCGGGATCCCGGCCCCTGAGGGCCGCTTACTGTTGCCTTGAGCACGCCGGTCAGTATTCGCGCATGTCACGCTGACCAGGGATCCCCGGGCAGCCCGCTTGTTCCTTTCATTTCCAGGATAGGAGGATGCGGTGCGCAAGCCGCAGGTGATCCCGGATGAGGATCACGAGCTCATCTACCAGCGGGTGGCCGCGGTCGATGTGGCGAAGGCGTCAGGGATGGTGTGCCTGCGCTCGCCGGATAAGGGCGGCCGGTACCACAGCAAGGTCTGGGAGGTCTGCGCGACCACGGCGCAGGTCCTCGCGGCCGGCCGGGAACTGCTGAAAGAGCGGGTGGAGATGGTGACCCTGGAGGCCACCAGTGACTACTGGCGGATCTGGTACTACCTGCTGGAGAGCCTGGGCCTGGCCGTGCAGCTGGTCTCCCCGGATCAGGCCAGGAACCTGAAGGGCCGCCCCAAGACCGACAGGCTGGACGCGATGTGGCTGGCCCGGCTCACCCAGTGGGGCATGCTGCATCCCTGCTTCGTCCCGCCCCACCCGGTCCGGGTGCTGCGGGATTACGCGCGGGCCCGCGCAGACCTGGTCCGGGACCGGACCCGCTGCTGGCAGCGGCTGGAGAAGCTGCTCGAAGGCGCCCTGATCAAGATCTCCTCGGTCGCCTCCCGGCTGACTACTGCCTCTGCCCAGGACATGATCCGGGCGCTGATCGCCGGCGAGCGCGACCCGCACAAGATCGCCTCACTGGCCCGCGGCCGGATGAGAGCAAAGCACGCTCAGCTCGCGGAGGCGCTGGACGGCATGTTCGGCGACCATCACGGCGTCCTGGCAGAGATGGAGCTGGACCGGATCGCCGACCTGGACGCCAGGATCGCCCAGCTCGAGGACCGCGCCGCCGCGGCACTGCGGGACATCCCGCAGTCATGGGGCGCCGACGCGGACGGCACCGCCGGCCCGGACGCAGGGACCGGCCCGGACGCCGCAGTCCTGCCCGCCGTGCTCCGGCTGGCCGAGATCCCCGGTGTCAGCATCACCATCGCCACCGAGATCATCGCCGAGACCGGCCTGGACATGGCCAGGTTCCACGATGCCGGGCACCTGGTCTCCTGGGCCGGGCTGTGCCGTTCCGCAGCCCAGTCCGGCCCCAGGAACGGCAAGGGCCGGAAGAAACACGGCAACACCTACCTGCGTGCTGCCCTCGGCCGCGCCGCCGTCGCCGCCTCGCACACCGACACCTTCCTCGGAGAGCGGTACCGCAGGATAGCCCGCCGCCGCAGCAGCGCCATCGCCCAGACCGCTGTCGCCCGCTCCATCCTGGTCATCATCTGGCACCTGCTCGCCGACCGCGGGGCCCGGTTCCGCGACCTCGGCCCCGACTGGCATACCCGCCGCGCCGACAAGGACAAGAAGATCCGCAGTCACATCCGCCAGCTCCAGGCCCTCGGCCTCGACGTCACCGTCACACCCAAGACCGCCTAGACCCGCACAACCCTGACCAGGCCCGGCACCGCACAAGGCCCGGGCCCGCTGCCGCACGCCCAGCCACGCACCGCTATTTTCCGGTCAGCGGCCAGAATGTGGCCGGCTTCTCTACGTGGTGCGACAACTCTTCGCGCTATCCAGGGCGCCCTGATGACGCGGCCAATTCGCGGGCGTCTGTCGGCGCAGTTTTGGGTCTGTTGGGGCTACTGCCACGCGGGTGGCCATGATTGTCACCGCGTGGCCTGGGGTGGTGCGGCCTGTGGTGGTTCGGCGGGGGGTTGGCCGAAGGCTTCGTTGAGGACGGGGGAGGCGTCGGGCAGCGGGGCGGACTGTGGCGGCCCCGGCGGTGCGGGGGCAGGGTGGGGTGAGGAGGGAACGTGGGGTGCGGGGGCGGGGGGTGGCGGTGGGGGCGGGGTTAGGGCCGCCTGGTGGGCTATCAGGCGCTTGACCTGGACGAACGTTACGCCGCCTCGGTAGATGTAGGCGGCCTGGCCGACGTCAAGCTGGCGTACCAGGTCCGGGTCGAGCACGGGAGATGGGGCGAGGCGGGATGTGCCGGTTTCGTCCCAGCGGGCCGGGCCTGCCAGCGAGCGGGCCGTGTCGAGCAGGCGGCGGGAGCCGGCCAGGGCGCAGACCGGTTCCGGGTGCGGGGTGCGGAGCAGCCAGATGCCGCCGTCGGCGGTGCCCGCGATCCGGTACCGCTCGTCGTCGCCGGCGGCAAGACCCTCCCAGGACTGGGATGTGACCTGGAGCGCGAGCCCGAGCGTCCTGGCTCGCTCGTAGAGCTCCCAGATCGGCAGGCGGCGCGAGACTGCGGAGAACTCGTCGACGGCCAGCAGCACCTCGCGCCCCGGCGACCCGGCGACATACGTGGCCAGCATGTCGACCAGGGCGCGCGCCTGCGCCTCGGCGACCGCCGTTTCCGCGGTGCCCTCGACGATGAGGTACCAGGCGTCGGCGTCGGCGAAACCGCCAGGACCGTCGAGTCCCGCACCGAGCCGCCGCCACAGTGCGCGGAACCGCAGCGCGACGTCCGCCACCTGCTGCCTGCTTGGCGGCGGATGCAGCTGACCCACGCTGACCAGCCAGTCGGGGTCGAGGCGCTGCACGAAATCCGCGAACCCGGTGGGCGGTCCGGATGGCGCGTCCACCGCCGCGGCCACGATCGCCTCCATGATGTCCCGGTAGAACGCGGCGGCCCCGCTGCCGTGCTCGAACAGGTCCAGCAGCGTCGTGATCAGCTGCCGTGGCGGAAGAGCCCACAGCGACAGGCTCGCCTCGTCCGGCCACACGGCTGTCGACCGCGCGCCCGCGTCCCGCATCACCCGGCGAGTCCGGTCCGCCACCTTGCGTGAGCTGGCGCCGCCCTTGCAGTCGATGACGACGAGCAGCGGATGGGTGCGGCGGCGCACGCCGCCCGCCATGAAGCCGGCCCACAACCGCAACATGAGCGTCGTCTTCCCCGTCCCCGAGGTGCCGATCACCACCTGATGAGCGCGCAGCCTCTCGTAGGGCAGATAGGCAACGGGGCGGGCCGGGTGCCGCACCGTGCGGATGACCGACCCGGTGATCAGAACGCCGTTATGACTCAGCAGCGGTAGGGCGCCTGGTGCGGCGATGCGGGCCTTCGCGGAACGGACCTGGCGGCGCCACTGGCGCTGGTCGAAGGCGGGCGCGGCGGCGGGGGAGCGGCCGGTGGCGGCCGCGCCCATGGCGAACAGGCGGCGGGACCAGGCGAGGCCGCCGAGGAGCAGGCCGAGCGGCACCGCGACGGGCGCGGTGCCGACCAGGGTCACCTGGACCTGGCCGCGCCACAGCACTCGCCACGCCTCCCACAGCGGCTGGCCGGGCATGCCGAGGGCGATCGCGGCCAGCCAGGTGAGCACCATCGGCGCGCACCAGGCCGCCGTCGCGTAGAGCCGGCGCGGCGGCCAGCCGGCCAGCCACGCGGCGCCGAACGCGACCGCGGCCCACAGCGTCAGCGGGAACAGCGCGACGGCTGCTGCCGCCAGGACGACGGCGAGGGCGAGCCGCCGCACCCTAGTTACTCTCTGTCATAGAGCAACTACGCTACAAGCGCGGCGTGGGATCTTGCTAACCGGACGGTAACCTCCGACATAATGTCGCCATACGCTCCGGCATGACCGGCATGACGGCGCGCGTGGCGGGAGGTCGCATGAGCATCCTTGGTACCCGAGTGATCCGCACCGAAGACCCTCGCCTGCTCACGACAGGCGGCGTATACGTCGACGACCTGCGCGTGCCCGAGCTGGCCGGCGCGGCGCGGCTCACGTTCGTGCGCAGCCCGGTGGCGCACGCGAGGATCACGGGCATCGACGCGTCGGCGGCGCTCGCGGAGCCCGGCGTGATCGCCGTGCTCACCGCCCAGGACATGACCGACATCCCGGTGCCGGACACCGAGTCGATCATGGAGGCCGGCGAGGCCCCGATGCCGGTCGGCGGCGTGTTCTCCGAGCCGCTGCTCGCCTTCGACATGGTCCGCTACGTGGGCGAGCCGGTCGCGGTGGTGATCACCGACGGCAGGTACCTGGGCGTGGACGCCGCGGAGCTGGTCAGCATCGACTACGACCTGCTGCCGGCGGTCATCAGCGCCGCGGACAGCGTCGGCGGCCACACGCTGCTGTTCCCGAAGGCGGGCACAAACGTCGTGGCGACCAGGGAGGCCGCGCACGACGACGGGCCGTTCGCGGCGTGTGAGGTCGTCGTCGAGCAGGATTTCGTGAATCAGCGGGTCGCCGCCATGCCGCTAGAGGCGCGGGCGACGGCCGCGGTGATGGCGGACGGCAAGCTCACCGTCTGGCACAGCTTGCAGAACGCGCAGATCTGCCGCCTCCTGCTGTGCATGGTGCTGGGCATGGACGCGGACAACATCAGGGTGGTGGTGCCCGATGTCGGAGGGGGATTCGGCGCCAAGGTCGGCATCGACAGGGACGCGCTGGTGGTGGCGTGGGCGGCACGGCACCTGGAGACGAAGCTGCGGTGGGCGGAGACCCGCAGCGAGAACCTGGTCGGCATGACGCAGGGCCGGGCGCAGCGGCACCACATCAAGATCGGCGGCAACCGAGACGGCAAGATCCTCGCCTACCGCCTCGACGTGCTGCAGGACACCGGCGCCTACTCCCGGGTCGGCGGCTTCCTGCCGAGCCTGACCTGCCTGATGGCGCCCGGCGTCTACGACATACCTGTCGTGCAGAACAGCTATCAGGTCGCTGTCACCAACGCGACGCCGATCCACGCCTACCGCGGGGCCGGCCGGCCGGAGGCGACAGCGGCGATCGAGCGGGCCGTCGACATGTTCGCCGCCGCGATCGGCATGGACCCGGCGGACGTCCGGCGGGCCAACGTGATCGCGCCCGACCAGTTCCCGTTCCAGACCAAGACCGGCGCACTGTACGACTCGGGCAGCTACCGGGTGGCCCTCGACCGGGTGCTCGAGGCGGGCGAGTACGCGAAGCTGCGGGCCGAGCAGGCGCGGCGGCGGGAGGCCGGCGAGACCAGGCTGCTCGGCATCGGCATGTCCAGCTACGTCGAGATCACCGCGGCCGACGCGGCGGCGGGCGAGACCGCCAGGCTCGTCGTGGGCGGCGACGGGGCGGCGACCGTCTATACCGGTAGCTCGCCGCACGGCCAGGGGCACTACACCGCGTGGGCGATGCTGGTCCAGGACGAGCTCGGCATCCCGATGGACCAGATCACGGTCATCCACGGCGACACCGACCTGATACCG
>Ga0070735_10005124_pt1 | contig 10925 bp, 9 predicted proteins | sample Coa_R1_FD_66443 | JGI IMG/M metagenome (GOLD analysis project Ga0070735, IMG submission 66443) | Surface soil microbial communities from Centralia Pennsylvania, which are recovering from an underground coalmine fire - Coalmine... | ecosystem: Environmental > Terrestrial > Soil > Unclassified ... | reverse complement strand
CGATGCGCTCGGCGTTGAGCGGGTCGATCCCGGCGCCGCGCAGCCATCGCGTGATCTGCGCCCGGTTCACCCCGAGCAGGTCGGCGACCTGCGCCGCGGAGCGGAAGTCCGCCCGCAGGGCCTCCACCTTCCGGGCAGGGTTCAGCGGCACGCACCCAGTCTAGCGCAACACCGATTGTTGCGCAACGCATCCCGTTGCGTCCCGCTACTTCGTGGCCTTGAACGTGATCGTGTTCAGGATCTCCGCCTGGCGCGACAGCTCGGTCTTGCCGGGGGGAAACTTGTTGACGCTGAAGATGAACGCCAGCACGTCGGCGCATTGCTGGCGGCTGAGCGTCGCGGGCTTGTCGAGCGGCATGCTCTGCCGCAGCCGCTCGAGCATGTCGCCCAGCGGCACGCCGTTCCAGTTCCCGTTGAACGTCGCCCCCTGCAGGGGGCCGGCGCCCGCGCCGCCGCCCATCAGCTCGGGGCCGTGGCACTGCACGCACTTCTCCATATAGAGCGCCTTGCCGCGCTCGGCCTGCGCTTCGGTGTACACGCCGTCCCACACCGTCTTCGGCGCGTCCTGCGCGCGGCCGAGGGCTGCTCCGAGGGCGAACGCCGCAATCGCCATGACGGCCGGGACGCCTCGCGTGGCGCGCCTACGAGCCCTCTCTCGGCAACGCATACGAAATATATTCGCCCGAATACGGTCCTCCCGACACGGCGACGACGATGAACTGCCGGCCGTTGACGCTGTAGGTCATCGGCGACCCGCTTTGCGGCGCCGGCATGAAGATCGCGCCAACTTCCTTCCCGGTCGTCTTGTCGTACGCGCGGAGCATCGCGCCTCTCGGATGCGCGTCCGTCGTCGTGAACTGGCCGTCGCCGAGAATGACCAGCGTCTTCGTCACGCACAATCCGACGCTGACGTTCTGGCCGGTCTTCGGGATGGTCATCCCTTTCAACATGGGGGCGTTGCGCACGGCGTCGGGCGTATCGCCGTGCGGCACGCGCCAGCGAATCTGTCCCTGGTCGAGGTCGATCGCCGCGAGCACGCCGTAGGGCGGTTTGATGATCGGCATGCCCTGAACCGTCAGTCCACCTTCCCCACCGCCTCCACGTCCGGCGCCCGCGGCACCGGCGCGGCCGGCCCCTGCCGCACCGGCGGTACCCGCGCGGCCGGCGCCGGCGCCACGCCCGGCACCTCCAGCACCGCGCCCGGGCGCCGACGTCACCGCATCCGCGTACGTGCCCGCTCCGGCCGCAAGGCGCTCCCGAAACTCCTGTCCGACGACGCCGGCCTGGTACGCGAGATCCGAGAAGCCCTCCGGGGGCGGCGCGACCGACTCCGCGGCGATGGACGCCGTCGCCGCCTGCACGAAAACGGTGTGGGTCTCCGGATCGTAGCCGCCGCCCGGCCAGTTCGTGCCGCCGTTGGCCGCCCCCATCGTAATAGCGCCCAGGATGCCGTTCACGTCGCCGACAAGCGGCGGGTTATAGACCACGTCGTTGTAGTACTTGTAGCGCTGGATCTGCTTCTCCGCCTGCGCGCGCAGTTCCGGCGTGAAGTCGATCAGATCGTCGGGAAAGTGGACGGAGTTGTGGCCGTACATCAGCGCGGCCGGCGGATGGGGCTGCGTCGGCGAGTACCACTCGCCGGCACGTCGCCCTTCGGCACCGGCTTCTCCTCAATCGGCCAGATCGGCTCGCCGGTGACGCGGTCGAACACGAACAGCCACGCCTGCTTCGTCGGCACGGCCACGACCTTCCGCGGCCGCCCGTTCACGGTCACGTCCGCGATGATGGGCGCCGACGAGATGTCGTGATCCCAGATCGGGTGGTGCTCGAACTGGAAATGCCATTTGCGCTTGCCGGTCGCGAGGTCGACGCACACGAGGCTCTCGCCAAAGAGATTGGCCCCAGGGCGCTTGCCGCCGTAGTAGTCGGACGTTGGATCCTCGACCGGCAGATACACGAGACCGAGCTCCTCGTCGACCGTGATCTGCGTCCACACGCCGGTGTTGCCGTTGATCGCCCACGAGTTGTTCAGCCAGGTGTCGTTGCCGAACTCGCCCGGCTTCGGAATGGTCTGAAACGCCCAGATCAACTTGCCGGTGCGCACGTCGAAGGCGCGGGCGAGCCCCTTCGTGTTGTTGCTCGTGTGAACGGTCATGCCTTCCTTCATCGCCGAGCCGACGAGCACAGTGTCCTTGACGACGACCGGCGCCGAGTGCACGCCGATCTCACCGGTCTCGAGATCGATCTGTTTTCCTTCGCCGTACACGACGCCAACTTTCAGATCGACGACGCCGTCCTTGCCGAACGTGGAGACCGGCTGACCGGTCTTCGCGCTGAGCGCGATCAGCCGGTAGCCCGGGGTGATATAGAGGATGCGCTCGTCGCCGCGGCCGTCGGTCCAGTACGCGAGACCGCGGCCGCTCAGCTGCCGCGGGGCGTTGGCGCCGCGGACGCCTTCGGGATACCGATGGACCCACAGGAGCTCGCCCGTGGCGGCGTCGAGCGCGATCACCGACCGTCTCGTGCCGGCGGTCGTGTAGAGGCGGCCGTTGACGACGACCGGGGTGCCTTCGAGCTTGTACTCGGGGCGCGAACCCAGATTGTCGGTCTTGAAGCGCCAGGCGACCTCGAGGTCGTTGAAGGTCTTCGCGGTGATCTGGTCGAGCGGCGAATAGCGCGTGCCGCGCGTATCGCCGGTGTAGCTCGGCCAGTCGCCTTTCGCCGTCGAGGCGATGAACGGCTTCGCGGCGGCCTGTTGACCCGACAGCCGCGGCGCCATCCAGAGGACCCCCGCGGCCAGCAGCACGATCGCTCCGATACGTGAGGCTCTGCCCATATGCACCTTCATTGAGCCGCGGAGTACGCGGTATACGCGGATTTGAGCCGCGGCCAGATCAACCAGATCACGGCCGCGACGAACAGGGCCGCGAACGCCCACCTGACGATCGTCACCAGCACGAATACGTCGATCGCCGGTGCGCGGAACTGGCTCAGTCGATCCCAGCGATCGATCATCCAGTGCCACGCGGTGTGGCCGACCAGCGCGGACAGCACGATCGTGCCGGTCCGCTCGGGGACGCGCCTGAAGAAGAACGCGAGCGCGGGCACGAGCACGCCGAGCACGAGCAGCTGCCCCAGCTCGACCCCCAGGTTGAACGACAGCAGAGATGTCAGCAGATGCGCGCCGGCAAACTGCAGCGTCTCGCGCAGGGCGAACGAAAATCCGAAGCCGTGGACGAGCCCGAACCCGAACGTGATCATCCAGCGGCGCGTCACGTCGGTGACGCCGAAGATATTCTCGAGCGCCATGTAGACGATGGACGCGGCGATCAGCGTCTCGATGAGCGGCGGAAACCAGAGCGCACCCGGCGCCAGGTTCATCGCGGACGCGATCAGCGTGATCGAGTGCGCAATCGTGAACGCGGTGACGATGAGGACGAGCGGCCGGATCCGGCGGAACGGAATCACCAGGCAGAACAGGAACAGCAGGTGATCCGTCCCGCTCAGAATGTGCGCGAATCCGAGCCGGACGAATTGCAGCGCGGCCTGATGCCAGCGAGGATCGAGGCGCACGAGCCCGGGATCGCCCGGGTACTCGAACGCACGCTCGGCGCCCGACGGCGGCTGATACCGCAGCACGGTGACGACGTGGACGCCCAGGCGCCCGAGCGTCGGCTCGATGGAAAACGTCGAGCGATCCGATCGAATCGGGTACTCGAGCAGGATGTCGAGCAGCGCCTGGTTCCAGTACAGCGTCGTCCCGGACGGAAGGGGCGGTCCCGTCACGTGCGCGAGCGCGGCGTCATAGGTGACAAACGAACGATCGGAAGGCAGCGAGGCGCGGGCAGCGACGAGCTGTGGCGCCTCGAGCCGCGTGTCGCCTTCGTAGAACGCAAGGTCGTGCGCGATCCAGGTCAACGCGGCGTTCTGCAGGGGTGCCCCGGCCCGCGTGAGATCGAGCAGCCCGTCGCCTTGCAGCGGAAACACGACGTCGCGCATCGCCGCGAGCGGCGCGCGCACGATCACACGAAGGCGATCCCCGTCCGGCCGCACGTACGCCTGCACGACGACGGAGACGGGAATGTCATGCGCGACGGCTGGCGCCGCGGTCGCGAAGAGCACGGCGATCGTAGTGGCGACCTTCAGGCCTGCCCGAACCACGCCACGAATCACGCGCCGGAGTATACTGCCGCGCCATGCGGACGCGCCTTTCGATTTCGTTCGCCGCGACGGTCGTTTGCGCGCTGGCGGCGGCTCCAGCGACACCTCCGATCTTCACGGTCGATCCCCTATGGCCGAAGCCCATGGGCAACCACTGGCTGCTGGGATCGGTGACCGGGCTGGCCGTGGATGCCCAGGACCACATCTGGGTCGTGCACCGGGGCTACGACTCGTTCACCGCGCGCACGGAGATCGGCCTGGCGACGACGCCCAAAACGGCGGAGGACTGTTGTCTGCCCGCGCCGTTCGTCCTCGAATTCGATTCGGCCGGAACGCTCGTCAATCACTGGGGCGGACCCGGCGCGGGCTACGACTGGCCGGTGTCGCCGGGCGGCATCGCAGTCGACGGCAAGGGCAACGTGTGGATCACGGCGGCGGGTCCGCCGGAGATCCCGGGCTCCGGCAACGCGACGCCCGCCCGTGCCGGCGGCGCCGGGCGCGCCGGCGGTGCAGGCGGCGGCGGTGGGCGCGCGAATGCGGCGCCGCCGAAGCCGCAGGACGCGCACGTGCTGAAGTTCGACAAGACCGGGAAGTTCCTGCTGCAGATCGGCAAGGCCGGTACGGTCGGCGCCAATGACAGCAAGGACGCGCTGAACAGGCCGGCGGGCGTCGCGGTCGACGATGCGGCGAACGAAGTGTACGTCGCGGACGGCTTCGGCAACAGACGCGTCGTCGTGTTCGACGCGACGACCGGCGCGTACAAGCGGCAGTGGAACGGCGCCGGCCCGGAGGCGCCATTTGCGAGTGTCACGTGCGTGAAGCTCGCGAAGGACGGCACGGTCTACGTCTGCGACCGCGGCAACAACAAGGTCGAGGCCTTTGACAAGACCGGCAAGCTGCTGAAACAGGCCGTCGTCTCGCCGACCACGAAAGGCAGCGGCTCGGTGTGGGACGTCGCGCTCTCACGCGATCCGCAGCAGCAGTTCCTGTACGTCGCCGACGGACACGATCAGAAGGTCTTCATCCTGCGCCGCGAGACCCTCGAAACCGTCGGCAGCTTCGGCGACGGTGGACGTTATCCCGGCACGTTCTACGCCGTCGGCAGCGTCGACGTCGACTCGAAGGGCGTCGTCTATACGGGCGAAAATCTCGAAGGCAAGCGCGTGCAGAAGTTCGTCCCGAAAGGAGCCGCGCGATGACGCGACGTCTGACGGCCGCCGCCTTCATCGCCGCGCTCGTGGCGCTCGCCGGCGCCGAACGCGTGCTCGAGCAGCGCGCGTCCGCGCAGGCCACCGTGATGGCCCCGCGCTTCGAAGTCGATCCGCTCTGGCCCAAGCCGCTGCCGAACCACTGGGTCGTCGGCCAGGCAATCGGCGTCACGGTCGACGATCAGGATCACGTCTGGATCGTGCACCGCGACAACCTGCTCGGCGCCAACGAAGCCGCCGCGAGCCAGGATCCGCCGACGGCGTCCTGCTGCGTCAAGGCGCCGCCGGTGCTCGAATTCGATCCCGCCGGCACGGTCGTCGGATCGTGGGGCGGTCCCCACGAGGGCTACGACTGGCCCAATTCGAACCACGGGATCACGGTCGACTACAAGGGCAACGTCTGGATCGGCGGCAACGAAGGCAACGACGCGCAGGTGCTCAAGTTCACGAAGGCCGGCAAGTTCATCATGCAGATCGGGAAACCCGGCCAGGGCAAGGGCAGCAACGATACCGAGAACTTCGGGCGCGCCGCGAAGATCTTCGTCGATCCCAAGGCCAACGAGGCCTACATCGCGGACGGCTACGGCAACAAGCGCGTCGTCGTGATCGACGCCGACACGGGCAAGTTCAAACGGTACTGGGGCGCGTACGGCAACAAGCCGGACGACACCAATCTCGGTCCCTACGATCCGAAGGCGCCGCACGCGCAGCAGTTCAGAAACCCCGTGCACTGCGCGGATCTGTCGAACGACGGCCTGCTCTACGTCTGCGATCGGCCGAACGATCGGATCCAGATCTTCAGGCCTGACGGGACGTTCGTGAAGGAGGTGTTCGTCGCGACGAACACGCTCGGCGACGGCTCGGTGTGGGACATCGCGTTCTCGAAGGACCCGCAGCAGAAGTACCTCTACCTGGCCGACGGCAAGAACGAAAAGATCTACATCTTCGATCGCGCGTCGATGGAGATCCTCACGAGCTTCGGCGACGGCGGACGGCAGCCGGGGCAATGGTTCGCCGTGCACTCGATCGCCGTGGATTCGAAGGGCAACATCTATACGACGGAAACGTACGAAGGCCGACGGCTGCAGAAGTTCGTCTATAAGGGCCTCGCGCCGGTCACGAAGAAAGACCAAGGCACCGTGTGGCCGGGAAAGTAATCCTCGCATCGTGCCTCAGCGCCGCGATGCTGGCGCAGGCGACTCCGCTGCCGACCAACGACCTGCCCAATCCGTACCGCACGATCGAGAACGCCCTCAAGATGCCCGCGGGGCGCACGTGGGGATCGACAAGCGGCGTCGGCGTCGATCGCGACGGCACGTCGATCTGGGTGGCTGAGCGCTGCGGGGCGAACACGTGTCTCGGCTCGACGCTCGATCCGATCCTGAAGTTCGACGCGAACGGCACGCTCGTCAAGAGCTTCGGCGCCGGCACCATGGTGTTTCCGCACGGGCTGACGGTCGATCGAGACGGCAACGTCTGGGTCACCGACGGCCAGGACAACCGTCCGCGCCGCGCGCGCGGCGCGCCTCCCGATTCGCCACTGTCGCCGGATCCGCCGGTCATTTACGGCCATCAGGTCTACAAGTACAGCCCGGACGGCAAGCTGCTGATGACGCTCGGCCGGAAGGGCGGCGGTCGCGACCCTGAGTACTTCTATCAGCCCAACGCCGTCGCGATCGCCACCAACGGCGACATCTTCGTCTCGGAAGGACACGCCGACACCGAAGGCACGCCGGCGCGCGTGCTGAAGTTCGACAAGAACGGCCGGTTCATCAAGGCGTGGGGGAAGCTCGGGAAGGGACCGGGCGAATTCATCCAGCCGCACGCGCTCGCGTTCGACTCGAAGGGCCGCCTGTTCGTCGGCGATCGGAGCAACAACCGGATCCAGATCTTCGATCGGGACGGCAACTATCTGGCGGAGTGGACGCAGTTCAGCCGTCCCAGCGGCATCGCGATCGATGCGAGCGACACGATCTACGTCGCCGATTCAGAGTCGGGCGGCGTGAATCCGCCGCACGGGAACTGGACGCGGGGCATCCGCATCGGGAGCGCGCGGGACGGCGCGCTGTCGTGGCTGATTCCCGATCCGTGGCCGACCTGCCGGACGGATCAGCATCCGGCGCCGGAGGCGCCGTGCGCGAACAACACCAGCGCCGCCGAAGGTGTCGCGGTCGATGCCGCCGGGAACGTGTTCGGCGCCGAGGTTGGCCCGCGCGCCGTCAAGAAATACGTCCGCCGCTGAATCCTCAGCCCGTGCTCACGCGGCGGTCGCTTTCTTCGCGAGCACCTGCTCGAACACGGCCGTGGCTTTCTTCATCTCGTCCATCGTCCCGAACGAGATGCGGCAGTGGGTCTTCTCGAACGGCGGGAAGTCGCGCGCGACGAGGACGCCCTTCGCCTTGCACGCGTCGCGGAAGCCTTTCGCCGGGCGACCGATGTTCACGAACATGAAGTTCGCCTGCGAGTCGGTCGGCTTCATGCCGCGATCGGTGAACCACTTCGCCGTGTAGTCGCGGACGGCCTTGTTGCGCGCGCGTTCGTCGGCGATCTCGGCGGCAGGCCGCTGGATCGCGGTGATCGCCGCGTGCATCGCGAGGACGTTGAGCGAGCTCGTCCCGGCGCCAGCGTCCCAGTCGGCCATCTTCGCGATCGTGTCCTTGTGCCCGACCGCGTAGCCGATTCTGAGTCCCGCCATCCCGTACGCTTTCGAGAACGTCCGCGCGACGATGACGCGCGGGTTGTCGATCGCGACCGGAATGTGCGTGTCGTGATCCGGATCGTTGACGTAGTCGAAGTACGCTTCGTCGATCAGCACGGTCGTCTCGGGCGACGTCTTCGCCACCTGCGCGAGGTAGTCGCGCGTCGCCGTCGCGCCGACGTAGGTCGCCGTCGGGTTGTTCGGATTGCAGTAGAAGACCAGGCCGGCGCCCTTCGACGCCGCGACGAACCTGTCGAGATCGATCTTGAAGTCGCCCGTGAGCGCAACCGGCGTCACCGGGTGGCCCATCATCTGCGCGTAGCCCGCGCACTCCTCGTAGGTCGGGATCGTGCCGACCAGCGGCTTGTCCTTCGCCGTGAAGAGGTGCGTCGCCGACCGCAGGATCTGGGTCGACCCGCAGCCGAGAACGATGTTCTCCGGCTTCACGTTCTGCTTCTTCGCGATCGCGTCGATGAGATCCTTCGCGGCGCCCGAGTAGCGTCCGGGCTGCGCGCCCGTCGGCCCGAAGGCCGCCTTGACGGCGTCGAGCACCTGCTTGCCGGGGCCGAGCGGGTTTTCGTTGCTCGCCAGGCAGATGATGTTCGGTTCGAGCGCCTGCAGCGGCGTCTCGAACGCGGACCAGATGGCGTTCTCGCGGCCGCGGGCGCCGATGTAGGCGGCGGCGCCGATGCCGACGGTCTGGACGAATCTGCGTCGTGTCAGCATGGTGGCCTCCTACTTCCCTTTCCCGCTGCCGGCCGGCGCCGACATCATCGCCTTGAGGACCTCGCGGAACACGTCGGTCGCTTTCTTCATCTCATCCATGGTCCCGATCGAGATGCGGCAGTGCGTCTTCTCGAACGGCGGGAAGTCGCGGCCGACCATGACGCCCTGCTTCGCGCAGGCGTCGCGGAAGTCCTTGGCGGGCATGCCGATGTCGGCGAAGAGGAAGTTGCCCTGCGAGTCGGCGGGCTTCGCGCCCATCTGCTTCAGCGCGTTCACCGTGAAGGCGCGCACCTCGGTATTGCGGGCGCGCTCATCGGCGATGTGCTGCGGGTCGTTGATCGACGCGATGGCGGCGCCGATCCCGAACACGCTGACGTTGTACGGCATCTTCAGCATCGCGAGCTTCTTGACGTTGTCGGCCGTGCCGACCGCGTACCCGATGCGCATGCCGGCCATGCCGTACGCCTTCGAGAACGTCCGCGCGACGATCACGTTCGGCACCGACATGGCGAGCGGGACGGCCGTCTGATAGGACGGGTCGGTCACGTAGTCGTGATACGCCTCGTCGATCAGGATGACGGTGTCCGGCGACGCCTTGTGGATGCGGGCGACCATGTCGGTGACTGTCTTCACGCCGTGGACCGTCGCGGTTGGATTGTTCGGGTTGTTGAAGAACACGAGCCCCGCGCCTTTGGAGGCGGCCGCGATCATCGGGTCGACGTCGAGGCGGAACTCGGAGTCGACCTTGACTTCCGTGAGCGGCAGCTTGTACTTCTTCGCGTAGCCGGTGCAGTTCTCGAACGTCGGGAGGGCCGTCACGAGACCGCGCGTCGGCGTCACGAATGCGCGCATCGAGTTCTTGAGAATCTCCTGCGAGCCGGCGCCGAGGACAATGTTCTCGGGCTTGACCTTGAGCTTCGCAGCGATCGCGGCCTGGAGATCGGTTTCCGAGGGCGTGCTGTTGAACGGATACCGGTTGGCCTCGGGAAACTTGCCCAGGATCGCGTCGAGCGCCGCGCGGCCGGGGCCGAGCGGATTCTCGTTGCTGCTGATCCGGATTTCGTCCACGCCGGGCGGCAGCAGCGGCCGCGCGCGTGGCCCTTGCGCCTGTGCCTCGGCGAAATGGGCCTCGAGACCTCGCGCGGACAGGAACGCGCCTGCGAGCGGTTCACTGCCGGGTCTTGCGAACTGAAGGAACCCGCGTCGTGATACCGGCATATATCCTCCCTCCGGTGCCGGTGATTCTAGACGATTAGGGGTCCGGCTGCCTCGGCCATGAATAGAATCCGCCATGCTCGCGGACGACACGGACGATCTCGCCGGCTTCGGCTACCGTCAGGAACTCGATCGCACGCTCGGCCGTTTCTCGTCGTTTGCGGCCGGATTCTCGTACATTTCCATCCTGACGGGCGTCTTTCAGACCTTTTATCTCGGATTCGGCGCCGGGGGACGGGTCTTCATCTGGAGCTGGCCGGTGGTGCTCGGCGGACAATTCCTGGTCGCGCTCGTCTTCGCGGAACTCGCCGCGCGCTACCCGCTGTCCGGCGGCGCCTACCAGTGGTCCAAACTCGTCGGCAGTGCGCCAGTGGGCTGGCTGGTCGGCTGGATCTATCTGGCCTGTCTCGTCGTGACGCTCGCCGCGGTGGCCCTGGCGCTGCAGGCGACCCTGCCGCAGATTTCGCCGGCGTTTCAGTTCGTCGGCAGCGCCGCCGATCCGCGCGCCAGCGCGATGAACGCCGTGATTCTCGGGTGCGCGCTGATCGCGGCCACTACTGCGCTCAACGTCGTCGGCGTGCGCGTCCTGGCGCGCGTCAACAACGCGGGCGTGTTCGCGGAACTGATGGGCGTCGCCGTGCTGATCGTGCTGCTGGCGCGCCACGCGTCTCGGCCGGCCGCCCTCGTGCTGTCGGGAGCCGCGGGCGCGCTACCCGGATTCGCTGGCCCGCTGCTCGCCTCGGCCGCGCTCACCGCGTCGTACGTGCTCTACGGATTCGACACGGCGGGCTCGCTCGCTGAGGAGACGCACAACCCGCGGCGAACCGCGCCGCGCGCAATTCTTCAGGCGCTCGTCGCGGCGGGCGCGCTTGGGTTCGCGCTGCTGCTGACAGCGCTGATGGCGGCGCGCGATCTCG
>Ga0070735_10005122_pt1 | contig 10926 bp, 12 predicted proteins | sample Coa_R1_FD_66443 | JGI IMG/M metagenome (GOLD analysis project Ga0070735, IMG submission 66443) | Surface soil microbial communities from Centralia Pennsylvania, which are recovering from an underground coalmine fire - Coalmine... | ecosystem: Environmental > Terrestrial > Soil > Unclassified ... | reverse complement strand
CCTCGAGCTCGCCGTAGGCCACCCGCCGCTCGACCGCCACCGCCTGGGCGGTGTGCACGACGTTGGCCGGCTGGTTGGGCTTGCCGCGCACCACCTGCGGGGAGAGGTAGGGCGCGTCGGTCTCGACCAGCAGCCGCTCCACGGGAACCCGCAGCATCGCCGTGCGCAGGTCCGAGGCCTTCGGATATGTCACGTTCCCGGCGAACGAGAACCACCAGTCCGGATGCGACAGGCACTCCTGCACGCGTGAGGCCATCGAGAAGCAGTGCAGGATCACCCGCATCCCCTCGGCCCGCTCCCCGAGCACCGAGAGCGTGTCGTCGTCGGCCGCGCGCGTGTGGATCACCAGGGGCTTCCCCACCGCCCGGGCAAGCTCGATCTGGGCCTCGAACGCCCGCCGCTGATCCTCGCGCGGGGCGTAGTCGCGGTAGTAGTCCAGGCCCGTCTCGCCGATCGCCACGCAGCGCGGGTGCGAGGCCAGCGCCTCGAGCTCGGCGAAGTCGGCGTCGTCGAAACCGGAGGCAGAGTTCGGGTGGCGGCCGATCGCCGCGTACACCTGCGGGAAGTCCTCGGCGGCCGCCAGCGCCGCCCGGCACGAGGCGCCGTCCGTCCCCACGGTGACGATGCGCGAGACGCCCACTTCGAATGCCGCCTCGACCAGCTCGGCGTCGGGCGGCTCGCACAGCTCTAGGTGCGTGTGGCTGTCGATCAAGACCGCTTCGGGAAGAGCGGTTCGAGCTCGCTTACCCGCTGCTCGCCGACCCGGGCGGCGAACGTGGCCCCGGTGTAGGCGCCGGCGTCGCCGCCGAGCGCGTCGAGCAGCCGCGTGGTCGATGCCGGCATGTACGGGTGCAGCAGGACGCTCAGCGCCCGGACGCCCTCGACCAGCGACACCAGCACCTCGTCGAGCTCGCCCGCCGCCTCGGGCTCGCGCGCCAGCTTCCATGGCGCGCGCTCCTCGACGTAGCGGTTGCAGCGGCGCACGCGCTGCCAGATCAGCTCGAGCGCCTGGGTGACCTCGGCCCGGTCCATCAGCTCGGCCACCCCCTCGGCCAGCCCATCGAACTCGGCGTGTAGCACGGGGTCGCTGGCCGCCGCCGGGAGCGCACCGTCGCGGTAGCGCCGCACCATGGCCACGGTCCGGCTGGCCAGGTTCCCGTACTCGTTGGCCAGCTCCGCCTCGTAGCGGGCGTGCACGGACTCCATCCCGACCGCGCCGTCGGAGCCGAACGGGACATCGCGCATCAGGTAGAAGCGCAGGGCATCGGTGCCGTACTGCTCCATGACCTCGAACGGGTCGAGCACGTTGCCCAGCGACTTGCTCATCTTGCGTCCGTCGGCGCCGAGCAGGAACCCGTGCACGAAGACGTGCTCGGGCAGCGGCAGCTCGGCGGCCATCAGCAGCGCCGGCCAGAACACCGTGTGGAACTTGAGGATGTCCTTGCCGATCACGTGGTAGGTGGCGGGCCAGAACCGCGAGGTCAGATCGTCGCCGTCCCGGGCGTAGCCGAGCGCGGTGTAGTAGTTCAGAAGCGCGTCGAACCAGACGTAGAACACGTGCCCGGAGTCCCACGGCACGGGCACGCCCCAGTGCATCCGGGCGCGGGTCAGCGAGACGTCCTGGAGCCCCGAGGCGATGAACGCCCGGGCCTCGCGGAAGTGCCGCGGGGGCATCACGAAGTCCGGCTGATCCGCATACAGCCGCTCCAAAGCCTCCTGGAAGCTCGAGAGCCGGAAGAAGTAGTTCTCCTCCTGCTCGCGGGTGAGCTCGATCTCGTGGATCGGGCAGCGGTTGCCCTCGAGGATCTCGTTCTCGACCTTGAAGTCGGCGCAGCGCGGGCAGTACCACCCCTCATACAGGCCCTTGTACACGTGCCCGTTGTCGTACACGCGCTGGAGGACCTCCTGAACCCGGCGCCCGTGCTCGGCGTCGGTGGTGCGGATGAAGAAGTCGTTTGAGACCTCGAGCTGGGGCATCAGGGCCTTGAAGCGCTCGGCGTTGCGGTCGGCCAGCTCCTGGGGCTCGAGGCCCTGGGCGCGGGCGGCGTCGGCCACCGGCTCGCCGTGCTCGTCCGTGCCGGTCAGGAAGAAGACGTCCCGGCCACGCTGGCGCATGTGCCGGGCGAGCACGTCGGCGGCCATCGTCGTGTAGGCGTGCCCGAGGTGGGGCTGCGCGTTCACGTAGTAGATGGGAGTGGTGATGTAGAACGACACCGCAGCGGCGAAGGCTATCTTTCCCGCATGGATACGCAGACCATCGATCAGGAGTACTCACAGCTCCAGACCGAGTTCCAGGACGTGGCCAACACGATCCAGGCGCTCGCTCAGAAGCTCCAGACGGCAGCCGCGGCGGGCGACCAGAACGCCCGCGAGTGGCTGCTCGACCTCAAGCAGATCGCGCTCGACGTCAAGGACGAGCAGATGCAGGTGAACAACCTGCTGCAGGCGATCCACGGCTTCGTCGAGAACCAGGCCCAGCAGATGCCCTACCAGCCCCAGCAGCCCGTCTACCAGCAGCCCCAGCAGCCCCAGTACGGCTTCGGCGGCGGCGGAGGCGGACTGTTCGGGAACTTCCTCGGCGGCGGCTTCGGTCAGGCGATGAAGATGGGCGCCGGCATCGGCCTGGGCGAGACGCTGATCAACGACATCTTCAACTAGGAGCCGGTGAGCGCTCGGTAGAGCGCGTTGGCGCCCACGCCCGTGAGCTCCGCGACGACGCCTGCCGCCGTCCGCGGCTTGGCCCCTGCCTCGACCAGCCGGCGCACGGCCTCGAGGGCCGGGCCGAGCTCGCCCCCGGACTCGGCCGCCGCCCCGATCACCAGCGCCACCTCTCCCCGCGGCGCCTGGGACTGATACCGGGCCGCGAGCTCAGCCGCGCTCCCCCGCACGACCTCTTCGTGGAGCTTGGTCAGCTCGCGGCACACGGCCACGGGCCGCGAAGGATCGAGCCGGGCCAGCACGGCCAGCGAGGCTCCCACGCGGCGCGGGGACTCGAAGGCGACCACCGTCTCGCTCGAGCCGAAGGCCCGTTCCAGCTCGCCCCGCTTACGGGGCAGGAAGCCGATGAAGCGCCAGCGGTCGGCCGGCAGCGCGCTGGCCACGAGCGCCGCCAGCGCCGCGCTCGGCCCGGGCAGCACCTCGACCGCGAGCCCCGCGGCCACGCACGCCCGCACGAGCACGAACCCGGGGTCTGAGACCAGCGGCATCCCGGCATCCGACACGAGCGCCACCACGGCGCCAGCTCGCATCCGGGAGACGAGCTCCGCGGCGCGCTCGGGCTCGTTGTGTTCGTGGTAGGAGACCAGCTGGCCGCGGACGCCGTAGCGGTCGAGCAGCACCCGGGTGCGCCGGGTGTCCTCACAGGCCACGAGGTCGGCCTCGCGCAGCGCTGCCAGCACCCGCAGCGTGACGTCCTCGAGGTTCCCGATCGGGGTCGGGCAGACGATCAGGCGGCCACTCATCGGCCGGCGCCCCCGCCGGAGAGCCCGTCCAGCGCGAGCACGGCCGCCCCCACCATCCCGGCCTCGGCGCCGAAGCGGGCGGGCACGATCCGGACGACGTCGCGCGAGGGCGGCAGCGAGCGGCGTGCCACCTCCGCCCGCGCCGGCTCGAGCAGCAGGTCGCCCGCTGCGACCACCCCGCCTCCGATCACGACGACCTGGGGGTTGAAGATGTTCACCAGCGACGCGATGCCGACTCCGAGCCGGGTGCCGATCAGCTCGATCGCCTCGCGTGCTGCCTCGTCCCCGTCGTGCGCGAGCTCGGTGATCAGCGGGCCGGCCACGTCGCGGCCCTCGCTCGCCGCCCTGGCCAGCGCGGAGTCGCCGCGCTCCTGCGCCAGCCGCAGCGCCTCGCGGGCGAGCGCGGTCCCCGAGGCCAGGCTCTCCAGGCAGCCGTGGTTCGGGCAGTTGCCCTGGCACGGCGGCCCGTTCAGGTCGATCGTCATGTGCCCGAGCTCGGCGCCCGAGCCGACCGCGCCCCGGTAGACGCGGTCGTCGAGGATCAGCCCGCCGCCGATGCCGGTGCCGATCGTCAGCAGCACGACGTGCGTGCAGCCGCGAGCCGCTCCCGCTCGATGCTCGGCCAGCACGGCCACGTTGGCGTCGTTATCGACGAACACCGGCAGACCGAGGCGCTCTGCCATCACGTCGGCGAACGGGACGTCGAACAGCGGCAGGTTCACGGCCACCACCGCGCGGCCGGTGCGGCGATCGATCAGGCTCGGAATCCCGAAGCCCACCGCCTCGACGGTGCCCCCGGCCAGCTCGGTGGCTTCCTGCACGGCATCGACCGTGATGTCGAGCACCGCCGACTGGTCGAGACCGCTCACGCTACGCTGAACCCGGCGGTGCACGTAGAAGTCGGTGTCCAGCGCGCCGGCGAGTAGCTTGGTTCCGCCCATGTCGACGCCGATGATGCGCCGGCCTGGCATGTGCCGGGCACTATAAGGACCATGCCTAGCGAGCTAGACCCCCGTCCATACAAGCTCTATCGCTCCCGGCCCCAGGGCATGCTCGATCGCCTGCGGGGCGAGGAGGACCTGGCCGGCCTGCCGGGCGAGCCCAGCCGCGAGGGCCCGCGCCGCACTTTCCGCCGGGGCCGGTTGCGCATCTCTCCGCGCCGGGTGCTCGCCTATCTGGTCCTTGCGTGCGTGGCCTGGCTGCTGCTCTCGCTGGTCCTGTTCATGGTCTCCACGGCCCAGCAGCAGAGCATCCCGGCCGACGCCCAGGCCGCGCTCACCTCCGGCCCGAACATGCTGACCTCGACCGACACGGTCCTGATCCTCGGCACCGACCAGCGTCCGAAGGGCTCCAAGGAGCCCGGGGCGTTCTCGAGCGGGATCCGCTCGGACACGATCATGCTCTGGCGCGTGGGTGGCGGGGTCTCGCGCCGGTTGTCGATCCCGCGCGACACGCTGGCGCAGATCCCCGGCCACGGGGTCTCCAAGATCAATGCGGCCTACGCCTACGGCGGCCCGGCGCTGGCGATCCGCACGGTCGAGGCGTTCACGGGCGTGAAGATCAACCACATCATCATCGTCAACCTGGCCGCCTTCCCGCCGTTCATCGACGCGATCGGCGGCGTCGACGTCAAGACCGGGCGGGTGTGCTCGGACATCTCGGGCGGGGCGAAGAACGGCGGCTGGTCGCTGTACCTGAGGCCGGGCGTGCACCACCTGAGCGGGATCCAGGCGCTCGTCTACGCCCGCACGCGCGAGAACAAGTGCAACCCGTCCGACAACGACCTCACCCGCGTACGCCACCAGCAGGAGATCCTGAACGCGATCAAGTCGAAGCTGCTGAGCGTGGGCACGTTCTTCCGCCTGCCGTGGGCGTCGTGGGAGGCCCCCAAGGTGCTGCGCACCGACATGGGCGGCCCGACGCTGCTCACGCTGTTCGCGGCCTCCGAGCTCGGCGGCTCCGCGCCCGTGCAGGTGCTGCCCACGAACTTCAGCTCCGGCGGGACCGCGCTGACCGCGTCGCCCGGCGCGATCCGGTCGGCGGTCAACAAGCTGATGAACGGCTAGCGCTCCTCGGGAGCCTCGTCGGCGACCCGCAGGTGGAGGTTGCGGGAGAGGGCCATCTCGAGCGCGCCGATCGACAGGAACAGCCACGTCGAGATCAGCCCGGCGAGCAGCCAAGCCACCCAGCCGCCCACCGCCGAGCCGAGCAGCGCGGTCGCGCCCACGCCGGCGCTGATCGAGAGGACGCTGAACGAGGTCGCGAGCGCCATCACGACCGGTGGCTCCTGCTCCACGCGCCGGCGGAACCCGCGCGTGACCAGCGCGTTCACGGCCGCGTAGGCGAGGCTGTTGCCGATCACGAACATGAAGATGTGCAGCACGGTCAGCGGGCCGTCGGTGTGCGCCAGCATCCCGAACGAGGATGTGGCCATGATCGAGTAGCCGTAGGCCAGGGCGTTGTTTCGCACCGAGGTGCCCAGGCCGCGCACGTAGTGCTCGCCGAAGTCGCTCATCGCTGGGCCGCGTACCCCGGCCCGCGGGGCTTTACGCCGCGTCGGCGGTCTTCGCGGTGCTGCCCGACGACTCCGATTTCGTCGTCGCGGAGTCGCTCTTGGCGCCATCCGAGGAGCTCGAGCTCTCGGACTTCTCGCGGGCGCGCTTGCGGGTGCCGTAGTCGGTGTTGTAGAAGCCCGAGCCCTTGAAATGGACGGCGGGCGGGCGGAATACGCGCTGGACGGGGGCCTCGCAGGTCTCGCAGGTTGCGACCGGGTCGTCGCTCATGCGCTGCATCACCTCGAAGGTGTGGCCCTGCTCGCAGCGGTACTCGTAGATCGGCATTCCACGCTGGATTCTAGCCGGGAACGCTTGGCACTCTCAACCCCAGAGTGCCAATCCCGAGGGGTGCATGCACCCCTCGGCCGGACCGCGCATGCGCGGTCCGGGGCCGGGTCGCATGCGACCCGGCCTGCATAATGCCGCGACATGCCCGTGACCATGGACAAGCTCGTCTCGCTGTGCAAGCGCCGGGGCTTCGTGTTCCTCTCCAGCGAGATCTACGGCGGCCTGGGGTCGAGCTACGACTACGGCCACTACGGGGTCCTGCTGAAGAACAACGTCAAGAACCTCTGGTGGCGCGCGATGCTCCAGGAGCGCGACGACATCGTCGCCCTGGACTCGGCGATCATCCAGCACCCCGAGACCTGGCGGGCGAGCGGCCACCTCGCGGGCTTCACCGACCCGCTCGTGGACTGCCGCACCTGCAAGCTGCGCTTCCGCGAGGACCACCTGGCGCAGTCGGCGTGCGGCCGCAAGCCCTCCAAGCACCCGGGCGAGACCGACGACTGCGACCTCACCGAGGCGCGCGACTTCAACCTCATGTTCGAGACCACGATCGGCCCCGTGCGCGAGGAGGGCTCGACCGTCTATCTCAGACCGGAGACGGCCCAGGGGATCTTCCTGAACTTCAAGCACTACCTGCAGTTCTCGCGTAAGAAGCCGCCGTTCGGCATCGCCCAGATCGGCAAGAGCTTCCGCAACGAGATCACCACCGGCAACTTCATCTTCCGCATGCGCGAGTTCGAGCAGATGGAGATGGAGTTCTTCGTGCCCCCGGCCGAGGCCACGCGGTGGTACGAGCACTGGCTCGAGCAGCGGATGAACTGGTACACCGGCCTGGGCATCCGCCCCAGCCGCCTGCGCCTGCGCGCCCACGATCCCGACGAGCTCTCGCACTACTCGAGCGCCACCAGCGACATCGAATACGAGTTCCCGATCGGGTTCTCCGAGCTCGAGGGGATCGCCAACCGGGGCGACTACGACCTCAAGGCGCACGCGGCGGCCTCGGGCCAGAAGCTCGAGTACGTCGACGGCGCGACCGGCGAGCGATACGTGCCGCATGTGATCGAGCCGGCCGCCGGCGCCGACCGAGCCGTGCTGGCCTTCATGTCCGACGCCTACGACGAGGACGAGATCGAGGGCGAGGTCCGGACCGTGCTGCGCCTGCACCCGCTGCTGGCGCCGGTCAAGGTGGCGGTGCTCCCGCTGGTCAAGAAGGACGGCCAGCCCGAGCTGGCGGGCGAGATCTACCGCGCGCTGCGCGAGCGCGTGCAGGCCGAGTACGACGAGGGCGGGGCGATCGGCCGCCGCTACCGCCGCCAGGACGAGATCGGCACCCCCTGGGCGGTGACCGTCGATCACCAGTCGCTCGAGGACAAGACCGTCACGCTGCGCGACCGGGACTCGCTGGCCCAGGAGCGGGTGGCGATCGCTACCCTTGGCGAGGAGATCGAGCGTCGGCTGCGCGAGCCGTGGCGCTCGCCACAGGCTTGAGCAGCTTTCTAACGCTGATCTCACGGAGGCCTTAGCAGCCTCTTCTAGGCTCGTCCGATACTCCCCGTTGTAAGCCGGAGTTTCCTGCCGATATGAAGCCCTTCACAGCCAACGCCCGTGACGCCGGACTCGCGCTGATCTCGCGCGTGAACCGCTGGATGCTCAGCGGCGCCGTCGTGCTCTCGGGCGTGCTCTCGTTCGTGGCGGCCAGGAGCTTCCACGGCCACCAGCACAGCGCCGCGAGCGTCTCGGCGCCGAGCACGTCGTCCTCGACTGGTGCCACGGGAAGCACGGGCAACACGGGCAACACCGGGAACACGGGCAACACCGGGAACACCGGCAGCGGACTCGCTCCGGTTCAGGCTCCGGCGCCGGTCCAGGCGCCGGTCCAGCAGCCGCCGGTGGTTTCCGGCGGCTCCTGAGCCTCGGGGGCGGACATGCTCGCAGCAGTGACCTCCGGCCCCAGCGCCTACTGGTACCTGACCCGTGCCACGGGCATCGTCTCGCTCGTGCTGATCACGGTCAGCGTCGTGCTCGGCGTGGTCAACGTCCGCCGTGTCCGCACGCCGACCGTGCCCCGGTTCGTGTTCGACGCCGTGCACCGCAACGCCTCGCTGCTGGCGATGGCCTTCCTGCTCGTGCACATCATCACCTCGGTGCTCGACAAGTTCGCGCCGATCCGGCTCGTCGATGCGGTGGTCCCTTTCGTGTCGGTCTACCGGCCTCTCTGGCTGGGGCTGGGGGCGGTGTCGTTCGATCTGCTGGTCGCGGTGACGCTGACCAGCCTCGTGCGCCGGCGTCTGGGCTATCAGGCCTGGCGGGCGGTTCACTGGCTGGCCTATGCCTCCTGGCCGGTGGCGCTGCTGCACACCTACGGCACCGGCAGCGACGCGAAGTCGGGCTGGCTGCTGGGGATCACCGCTCTGTGCGTGGCCGCCGTGTCGGTGGCCGCCGTGTCGCGCTCGACGGCCGGCTGGCCCGACCATCAGGGCGCGCGGCTCACGGGCCTGGCCTGCGCCGCGATCCTGCCGCTGGCGCTGATCGTGTGGCTGCCGACCGGGCCGCTGGCCAAGGGCTGGGCGAAGCGGGCTGGCACCCCGGCCTCGCTGCTCGGCGCCGCGCCGGCGAGCACCGTCGCCGCGGTCTCGCGTAGGCCCGCGGGCACCCGAAAGCGGTCCGGTTCGCCGACGCGGAGCGCCGGAGGCGCCGGGACCGTGCCGCGGAGCGCGTTCACCGCTGCGCTCTCGGGCTCGAGCTCGCAGGGCCAGACCCAGGATGGACTGGCGGTGGTGACGCTCACGCTGGCCGTCAACGGCCAGGCCCTGAGCAACCTCAGGTTCCAGATCATCGGCCAGCCCGCCGACGGCGGCGGTGTGGCCATGACCTCGAGCCGAGTGACGCTCGGCACCGCGTCCAACCCGAATCTGTACACGGGCGTGATCACCGCGCTCGAGGGCACGCAGCTCGGCGCCTCGGTGCGCGACTCGGCCGGCCACCGGCTGCGGATCGCCGCCCAGCTCCAGCTCAGCCCGAGCTCCAACGCCGTGTCCGGCGCAACCACGATCACCCCCGGAGGTGGCGGATGACCCTCGACCCTCGAGCCCTGCCGCGCCTGCTGGCCGGCGTCGGCGAGCACCCGATGTCCTCGCTGACCGCGCACCTGGAGATCCACGGTCCGCTGCGCGAGCTGTCCGGCGAGCAGATCCTGAGCGCGGTCGAGACCTCGGGGCTGCGGGGGCGCGGCGGCGCCTCCTTCCCGACGGCGCGGAAGATGCGCGCCGTGGCCGGGCGGCGCGGGTCGAAGTTCGTCGTGGCCAACGGCACCGAGGGCGAGCCCATCAGCAAGAAGGACCGCGTGCTCCTGCGCGAGGTTCCCCACCTCGTGCTCGACGGGGTCGCGATGGCCGCCCGAGCCGTCGGGGCCTCGCGGGCGCTGCTGGCCGTGTCGGCGGCCGACCAGCGGGGGGCCGCGGCGCTGTCGCGGGCCCTGGAGGAGCGGCGTGACCGCGCGGTCGAGATCGTGCGCACCCCGGAGCGCTATCTGGCCGGCCAGGAGACCGCCCTGGTCGATCTCCTGAACGGCGGGCCGGGCCTTCCGGGGTTCGGCGTGCGCCCGTTCGAGCGCGGGGTGGAAGGCCGCCCGACGCTCGTGCAGAACGTGGAGACGTTTGCGCACATCGGGTTGATCGCCCGCCACGGCGGCCAGTGGTTCCGGGCACTGGGCACCCCCGGTGACCCGGGTTCGGCGCTGATGACCGTGGGCGGCGGGGTCTCGGCCCCCGGCGTGTACGAGATCGCCCACGGGATGGGGCTGGCCGAACTGCTCGATCACGTGGGCGCGGAGCCCGGGGCGGCGGTGCTGATCGGCGGCTATTTCGGAACCTGGGTGCCGGCCAACGCGGTCTCGCAGCTGCGGCTGGCCGGCGATGAGCTGCGGGGCTTTGGCGCCTCGCTGGGCGCCGGGGTTCTGATGGTGCTCCCGCGCAGCGCCTGCCCGGTGGCCGAGGCGGCGCGCGTGAGCGAGTACTTCGAGGCCCAGAGCGCCGGCCAGTGCGGCCCGTGCGTGAACGGCCTGGCGGCGATGGCGTTCACGGTCGGCGCGGTGGCCGCCGGGACCGCTGGCCGGGGGGACCTCGGTGATCTCGAGCGCTGGACGCGTGAGCTCCCGGGCCGCGGCGCGTGCGCCCACCCGGACGGGGCATCACGTTTCCTGGCCAGCGCGATCCGGGTGTTCGCCGAGGAGTTCCATGATCACGCTCGGCACGGCGCCTGTGAGCGATGCTCGGGCGCCCCTGTCCTGCCCACTCCCCTGCCGATGCCGATGGCGGCCTGATTGCCATGGCCCGACTGCGCGTGAACCCGATCGACTGCGTGGCCCACGGGCTGTGCGCCGAGCTCCTGCCCGAGGCGATCCGCCTGGACGACTGGGGTTACCCGATCGTCGCGGGCGACGTGACGCCCGAGCTGCTCGAGCACGCGCGGCGGGCGGCTGACGCCTGCCCGACGCTGGCCCTGCTGCTCGACGAGCGCGACTGACGCCGGGCCGCCCCCGGGCTCCGGCCCGCCGGCTACCGCCCGAGTCCCCGGCGGCCGCCCGAGTCCCCGGCGGCCCGACTTTCGTTACCACGGTGCGG
>Ga0070735_10005121_pt1 | contig 10927 bp, 8 predicted proteins | sample Coa_R1_FD_66443 | JGI IMG/M metagenome (GOLD analysis project Ga0070735, IMG submission 66443) | Surface soil microbial communities from Centralia Pennsylvania, which are recovering from an underground coalmine fire - Coalmine... | ecosystem: Environmental > Terrestrial > Soil > Unclassified ... | reverse complement strand
CCATGGCGGCGAGGCATCCCAGCTCGCCGCGCTCCTCTCGAAGCGCGCCGAGCGCGCCGGATCGCCGACGGCGGCCCGGGCGATGTCGTTCGATCTGGCCGCGCTGCTGGTCGAAATCGGCCAGGAGCCGGCCCGCGCCATCTCGCTGCTCGAAGGGGTGATCGTCGAGCAGGGCGACCACGTCCCAGCGCTTCGCACGCTCGAGGCGTTGCGGCGTCGAGCCGGCGAGCAAGCCCCGCTCGCCCGCGTGCTCGCGAAGGAGGGCGAGTGCCTCAAGGATGTCCACGCGCGTCTCGGCGCGCTCTGGAACCTCGTCGCGCTCGAGGAGTGGACGCTGCCGGTGGGCGACCCGGTCGCCACCTACGAGCGCATTCTGGAGCTCGACCCGACCGACCCCGCGGCGCTCGAGGCGACGGTGCGGCGCGAGCTGCCGAACGCGCGACGCGGCGACCCGCGCGCCCGCCAAGCGGCGATCGAAGCGCTCCGCTCGCTCGCGGCGTTCGCGTCGGACGTGGACACGCGCCTGGCGCTCGAGCTCTACCTTGCGATGCTCCTCGAGACCGCGGGCGTGGACTCGGCCGAGGGTCGAACGGCGGAGGCGCTGTCGCGCGAGGCGCTCGATCGATACTGGAGCGCGCTGCGTCTCGACGAGCTGTCCATGCTCGCCGCGACCGGCGTCGCCCGCCTGGCGGACAGGCTGCACGAGCCGGAGGGGGCCCTCGCCGCCGCCCGGTCGCTGGCGCAGCTGGCGACCGAGCCGCGCTTGCGCGCGCGATACCTGGTCGAGGCCGCCGAGCTGCTGGTCGGGCCCGAGCAGGACAGCCGCCTGGGCACGAGGGCGGACCGGCAGAAGAACGCGGCCACCCTGCTCGAGCAGGCGCTCGAGGCCGACGCCGACTCGATCGCCGCCGCCGGGCGCCTGGCGACCTTGCTTCTCGAGTCCGGCCAGGGCGAGCGGCTCCTCTCGACGTTCCGGGACGCGGTCGGGCGGGCGAAGTCCGCCGACGCCATCGTCATGCTCGGCTCGGAGATCGCGCGCGTCGCGCGCGACGAGCTCAAGGACTTGAACGTGGCCATCGACGCGATGCAGCGCGTCCGGGCCGCCGCGCCGCAGCACGTCCCGTCGCTGTTGACGCTCGCCGAGCTGTGCATCGCCCAGCGCGTGTGGCCGGAGGCGGTCGACGCCCTCGAGGCCGTGGTCTCCACGAGCCGCGAGGTGCCCCCGAAGCTCACCGCGCTTTTCGCGCTGGCCAGCATCTACGAGAAGGTCCTCGCCCAGCCGGCGGACGTCGACCGCGTCCTTCGCGCTGCGCTGGCCCTCGACGCGTTCAACGCGCGGGCGCTGCGCGCCCTCTTGCGGAGGATCGCGGCCGAGCCGGCCGATCGCGACGACACGGCGACGCGCGCGCGCAGACGCGAGATGGCGAGCCTGCTCGACCGGCTGGCGGACGTCGAGAAAGAGCCGGAGCAGAAGACGTCGATCCTCCTCGAGCTCGCCGAGGTCCACGTACGCCTCGGCGACATGGCCTCCGCCGAGCGGGCCCTCGTCGAGGCCGTGGCGCGGTCGCCCGCCCACGCGCGGGCGTTCACCCGCCTGGCCTCCCTCTTCCGCCGCGCCGAGCGTACGGACCACGTCGGGCACGCCCGGGCCTTGGCCGCCGTCGTCGCGATGGGCCAGCAGATCGGACACCTCGACGCCCGCTGGTTTGCCACGCTCGGGCAGATCGAGATCCACAACCTCTCGCGATCGCGTGACGGCATCGCGCACCTGCAGCGCGCAGTCGCTCTCGACCCGACCCTCTACGAGACGCGCTTCGAGCTGGCGACGGCGTACACCCACGCGGGTGCGAACGACGAGGCGACGCGCGTCCTCGTCGCGATGCTCGCGCCGAACCCGCCCTCGCCGACGCCGATGCTCTCGATCGCCGACCCTGCCGCCGGCGTCGCCCTCCTCGAGAAGACCCTGACCGGCGAGCGACGCCCCGACGAGGCGATCGTGGCGGGCGAGCTGCGCGCCATCGCAGGCGAGCTGGACGACGCGCGCCGATCCTGGCTGCGCGCCCGCCGCTTGCCGCACACCGAGGGCGCGCCGGGGGCGCTCAACCGCCAGGTGCTCGTCACCCACGTCCTTCCGGCCGAGGGGCGCCACATCCTGCTCGAGGTCGCCGCGGCCATCTCCGGCGTCGAGGCGAAGCTCCTGCGCGGCGACCTCGGCGAGCTAGGGCTGTCGCCCCGCGATCGCGTCGGCCCGCGCGCGGGGCATCCGACCCGGGCGTTGCTCGATCGGGTGGCCCGGCAGATGGGGGTCGAGGAGACCGAGCTCGCGATCTCGTCTCGCGCGACCAAAGTCCGCGTCCTCGCGCAGGACGTTCCGTGGGTCGTGGTTCCCGCCTCCTTCGTGCAACGCGACGAGAGCGCCCAGCTGGCCGGCCTCGCGCGGATCATGGCGCGCATCGCCTACGGCACGCCGTGGAGGGAGGAGCTGACGCCGGAGGCGGCGCAGGCGCTGCTCGTCGCGGGGGCCCGCCAGGTGGTGCCCAAGTACGGCCCCGTCGACGGCGACGCGGCCTCCGCGAAGCTCGTGGCGCAGCACGAGGCGACCCTGTCGCGCGTGCTCAGTCGCCGACAGCGCAAGCTCCTCGAGGAGCTCGCGCCCCACATCACGTCGGCGCAAGCGCGCCTTCCCCCGGCGGCCGAGTTCGCGGATGCCCTCGCGCGCGCCGAGCTGCGGGCCGCCTTCGTGGTCACCGGCGACCTGCTCACGACCGTGGGGGAGGTCCGCACCTTCGACGCGGCGCTCGACCGGGAAGCCGGGAGCCCGGGCGGGGGCGCCCTCGCCGCGGTCCTCGATCACCCGCTGGCGGGAGACGTCGCGCGCTTCGCGCTCACGGCCGAGGCGACGGCGCTACGGCGCCGGCTGGGATCGATCTGGGTGCGGTGACTGGCGCCAGCGCGACGCGCACCAGCCGCAGCGGGTGGTCCACCCCCTTCACCATGGTCTCGAACTTCTCGCGAGCGGCCGCCGGTCGCTCTCCGGGCGCGAGCGGGGCGTCGCCGCCCCCGGAGGCGTCCTGCAGGGACTCGAAGACGTCGACGGGCATGACGATCTCTCCGCTGCGGGCCAAGTGCTGCAGGCGCGAGGCGACGTTCACCGTTTGTCCGAAGTAGTCGAGCGCGCCGTTGGCGGTCACGACGTAGCAGGGCCCGGCGTACATCCCGAGCTTGAGGCCGACGTGCTCGCCGTGCTTTGCCTGCGCGCAGAAGATCTCGAAGCGCGCGAGCGGGTCGAGCGCCGCGAGAGCGCACGTGCGGGAGTCGACGAACGCCGCCATCACCGCGTCGCCCATCGTCTTGACCACCGCGCCGTCGTGGCGCCGCACGACCTCGCGCAACAGATCGAAGTGATCGTCGACGAGCCGGAAGGCGGCCGCGTCCCCGACGCGTGCGTATAGGGCCGTCGAGGCGGTAAGGTCGCTGAAGAGCAGCGCCGCGCGCGCCACCTTGAGCGGCGTGCCCCGCTTGAGGAGATCGCTCGAAAAGAGCGTCCGGAACTCGTCCATGGTCGAGACCTCGTGCGCCGTGGCGGCGGAGCTCGCGAACGCCAGTCGCTCGATCTTCACGTGCCGCGTGTCCGAGCACCGGCTGCGGATCTGCACCCGCCCCCCGGGGGACACGCGCAGGGCGTGGGGGCGCAGCCCTTGATCGTCCAAGTCGACTTCGACGTTCGACGGCGCCGACGCCTCCACTTCAACCGACGCGGTGCTACCGCCGCGCGCGAACAGCCGATAGCGACCCGCGCCCGCGGGGGCCTCGAGCTCGCGGGTGTCGCCGGGATCGACGCTGGCCTGCAGCAGCACGTGCGGCGTGCGCGACGGGCCGCCGATGCAGAAGGTGCCCTCAGGGACGTCGCGAAAGGCTTTGTGCGGGCGGAAGGTCGCCTCGACCGCGCGATCCAGGTCGAGATCGAAGGTGATGTCGCAGAGCTGGCAGTGCCCTTCCGGCGGCACCTCATCCAAGGCCTTTGCCTGCTCGGACGCCGTGAGGCAGCTCGGGCACAGCAGACCCCAGCGCATCTCGACCAGCCCCGCCGGGACGCCGCGCAGGAAGGCCCGCAGGACCTCGCGGCGCGGCAGCCCCCATTCGTCCGCGACCTCGAAGGGTCGCATGCGCGCCACGTCGGCGTCCGGCCCGTCGCGCACCCGATCGCCGAGACGAGCGGCGAGGGTTGAGTCGACGCCGGCTTCGCGCAGGCGACCGACGGCGGCCGCGACCCGGGCGGCGTCGGCGGGAGAGACAGGCTCCACGTAGGGACTCGGCGCCCCGGCCGCGACGTGCGCTTCGATGCGCGCGCAGAGGCGCGCGAACTCCGACACGAACCGCCGCGCGTTGATCCACGCGACCGGACCAAGGACCCACGCCCGGGGCGTGATCTCGAACCGCACCGTCGCGCGCGTTCCCCCGTCGGGCGCGCGCTCGGTCGCCGGCGCGGCCTCGAGGGTGCATCGCCACGTGTACGACTCGACCGGTCCGCCGCGCATCCGGCGGTGGACCCCGAACGACCGCTCGAGGCTCCACTCGAACGGAAACTCTTCGTAGACGAGCTTGAACCCCGCCGCCCGCGTCTCGCCCACGTAGCGCGCGCCCGAACGCGCGCCGACCTCGATGGGACGAAAGGTCACCTCCCGCATGCCCATCCACCGGTTGAAGCGATCCGTCTCCGCGACGAGGGGCCAAACACTCGAGCGCGGCGCGGCGAGATCCACCGAACGCGTGACGACGATCGCACGCATCCCCTTCAACGTAACATATGGGAATCGCTGGCATGAGGGCGATGCCGCACCCGGCACGCTTCGCGTGTTTCGTTCCCGGCTCCTGGTCGATACGCGCTCGACACGGTGTAGCCGGGTTTTTCTGCCTCACCGTGACTTTCTGCCACGCAAAGAGTCCCGCGTTCGGTGCTGAAAAGGATGCCTATTCACGACGTCGAAGGCGCTGGGATATAAGTGATAACGAGTCGACGTCACCGCCAGCGATGACGCCGGCACGGGCGCTGCTGGAGTTCGGGGGAGAGAGAGGAGCATGTCGGAGAAGGATTCGCCGAGATTGGAGTCAGGGAGTCGCCCGCGCGTCGCGAAGGTTCTCGTGGTCGACGACGAGGCGCTCGTCGCGAGGGCGCTCAAGCTCGGACTCGACGACGAGTTCGAGGTGGACACGACGACGAGCCCGCAGCAAGCGCTGGAGTGGCTCACGGGCGGTCACGTCTACGAAGCCATCCTGTGCGACGTGATGATGCCGGGCATGACGGGGGTGGAGCTCCGCGATCGCATCGCTGCGGTTTCGGAGGAGCAGGCGGCTCGCATCGTGTTCATCACCGGGGGGCTGCTTCTGCCCCACGTCCGGCAATGGCTCGATCGCGTCCCCAACACGTGCCTCGAGAAGCCCATCGACCTCGAGGGCCTGCGCGAGCTCATACGACGCCGCGTGCGCGCGGCTTGGCGCAAGGCAGACAGTGCGGTATAGCGCGCGCCCATGCGTGGATACCAGCAGCCGGCCCTCCGCCTGAAGACCTCCGACCGACAAGACGCCTTTCGCGGCCTGTCTCGCCACCGGAGGATGAGGCTCGCGCGCGTCGCGCGAACGACCCTGGTGAAGGCGGATCAGTGGGCGCGCGGCGGGGAGACGGCGCAGGACGTCGCAGCGGCGCTCGAGGGGGCCCTCGCGTCTCACCTCTCCAAGGGCGGCCCGAAGAAGTAGCGTCGACGGTCGGGCGGCGTCACGCGAGCGTCAGCCGAGGCGCTTCGCGAAGTCCTTCATGAAGGCGACGAGGGCGTCGACCCAGTCGGGTTCGACCGCGTTGAAGAGCGACACGCGGATGCCGCCGGCGCTGCGGTGGCCCTTCAAGCCGACCATCCCGAGACCCTTCGCTTCGTCGACGAACTGCTTCTCGAGGGCCTCGCTCGGCAGCCGGAAGACCGCGTTCATCCGCGAACGGCTGCCCGCTTCGACCGGACACCGGTAGAAGTCCGGCGCGGCGTCGACCGCCGCGTAGAGCGTTGCCGCCTTGGCCCGGTTGCGGCGCTCAATGGCGCCGAGGCCGCCCTGCGCCTTGAGCCAGGCGAGGACGTTGCGTGCGAGGTAGATGCCGAACGTCGGCGGCGTGTTCAAGAGCGAGTTGGCCTCCGCGTGGGTGCGGTACTGGAGGATCTTCGGCAGGTCCTTGCGGCCCCCTTCGACGAAGTCCTTGCGGGCGATGACGACCGTCACGCCGCTCGGCCCGATGTTCTTCTGCGCGCCCCCGTAAAGGAGCGCGAAGCGCGACACGTCGAACCTGCGCGACAGAAAATCACTCGACATGTCGCATATTTGAGGCCGCGAGCCGAAGACGGGCAGCTCTTCGTACTGGACCCCGTGGATGGTCTCGTTGCTCGTGAAGTGCACGTACGCGGCGTCGGGGTCGAGGGTCGCCTCGTCGACCCGGACGACGCGCGAGAAGCCCGTGGTCTTCGTCGACCCGGCGATCCGCGCGCGCGCACCGGCCACCGCCGCCCACGCGGCCGCCTCGGCGGACGCCTTGTCGCTCCACGCGCCCGTCACCACGTGGTCGGCCGAGCCCCCCCGAGGCAAAAAGCTCATCGGCACGAACGCGAACTGCATCGAGGCGCCGCCCTGCATGAAGACGACGTCGTAGTCGCTCGGGATCTCGAGGAGCTCGCGGAGCAGGGCGATGGCCTCGTCGTGGACGGCGCCGTATTCCTTGCCGCGGTGGGAGTGCTCCATGACGGACATCCCCGTTCCGGCGAAATCGAGGAGCTCGTCGCGCGCCTGCTCGAGGGCGACGAGCGGCAGAGTGGCAGGGCCTGCATTGAAGTTCATCACGCGGCGCATCGCCGCTCTTCGTACTACCGCTTGAGACCGACCGCGAGCGCGCTACCGTGACGCCACCGCGCCTTCCCGAGCCCCGGGGCCGCGCGGTCCGCGCATGCTGCCGCTCGACATCCCTGCCGGGACGACCGTCGAATCCCTCGTACGCACAGTCGTGCCCGAACTTCACGGACGCTTGGTGCCGCGGGACGTCCCGACCGACCCCATGGCCGTCTCGGTCCGCATCGACGGGACGGGGGACTACACGGCGACCATCCGCGGGGCCGAGATGCGCGTCGAAAGCGGCCACGCCGAGCGCCCCAGCCTCTGGTTTTTCACGACGACCGGCGCGGTCGAGCGTTTCCTCGAGGACGCGGCCGGGCCGCGCCGCTTCTTGCCGTACACCCCGGCGGACGGATCGACGCTCGTTTTCTTGAGCGATCCGCGGATCGTCAAGCGCGCTGCACTGGCGAGCGGCCGGCTCGAGCTCGCCCTGCGCGACGACGACGGCGAACGCATCGCGGTGGTCCTCGGGTTCGGGCACGCGGCGCGCCGCAGGATCGACCCCGACGAACCGGACGCCTCGGTCGAAGTGGACGCCGCGACCCTCGCGCGAATCCTCGGCGGTACCCTCTCTCCGGAGGCCGCGCTCACCGAGGGCGCGGTCAAGGTGCGCGGAAGCAGGATGCTCGCGATGCAGCTGGCGCTGGCGGTGGCCCCCTTTTACCCGCAGACCCGCGGATGACGCGGAATCTCCTGGTCCTGGCGGCGACCTGCGCGGCGACCGCCATCGCCTGCCGGCGGCACGCCTCGCCGGAGGACTGCCGGGCGATGGCCGATCGCTACGTCGAGGTCTCGCTTCACGAGAACCCCACCACGAAGACCCTCTCGGCGGCCCAGGCGGACGCGGTCCGCGAGGTCGAGCGCGGGCTCAAGCGCGCCGTGCCGGCCTACCGCAAGGTTCAGGACCGCTGCGAAGAAGTGACGACGGCGGAAGCCTCGTGCGCCACGTCCGCCGACACCGCCAAGGAGTGGGAAGCGTGCTTCCACCCATCGGACGCGGGGCGGTGATACGGTACGGGCGCCGCCATGAACTGGACCCCCTTGCGCTCCATTCCACTGCTGTTGACCATCTGTGCCTGCGGGGGCGCCGCGACGCCGCCCGCGGACTCGCCCGAGAACTCCGACGAGAGCTCCTCGACCTCCTCGAAGGGAGACAAGGGCGAGGACGAGTCGAGCCTCGGCGGGTCGTCGCAGAGGGCCCACGCGGCCGATCCCACCGTCCCGGTGACGGTCAAGGACGACGACGCCGTGAAGAAGAAGGACGCGCCGTGCGCCGGCACGAACATCCAGGATCTGCTCGCGCTGGCATCCCAGGACTCGTGCGTGACGAACGACCCGCAGGCCGAGGTGAACCGCCGAGAGGTCAAGGACGTGCTCGAGGTGAAGGTCACGACGGACTCGCCCAAGGTGGCGCCCGGCGGGACGGTCAAGGTGACGGTGGCCCTCCACAACAAGGGCAAGCAGCCCCTCCCGCTCGACCTCAAGGTCGACCCGCTGCCGCGCGTCCTCTTCGAGGTGTCGACGCCCAAAGGCCAGCGCGCCGACAAGCCCACCGGCGCCGAACCGCCCCTTCCCCCCGAGGTCTCGAGCGCTCCGACGCCCGACGCCCGGATCGCGCGCGTCCTGCTTGCGCCGCAGGGCAGCGCGTCCATCAACGTGTCGTGGGACGCCGTGAAGTACAAGTGGGCGTCGAAGGACAAGGCCAAGGGCGCGGTGCCGGGCCGCGGGTATCCACGCGAGGCGGCCGGTCCCCTCGCCAAGGGCAAGTACGTCCTGCGCGTCGTCCTGCCGCTCGTGGGCCTGTCCGAGGGGGCCGACCACGAGTACAGCCAGCCGAAGGCCGACATCGAGGTCGCGCAGTAGCGGCACGCTTCCGTGCGCGCGCGCGTTCTCTTCTTCGGGTCGCCCGCGTTCGCGCTGCCGTCGCTCGACGCCGTCCACGCCGCGGCCGAAATCGTCGCGGTCGTCTGCCAGCCGGACAAGCCCGCCGGTCGCGGCCTGGTCGTCACGCCGCCGCCGGTGAAGACCCGCGCCTCCGAGCTCGGGCTGGCCGTGGTCCAGCCCATCAAGCTGAGGACCGGCGAGTTCGCGGGCTGGGTGACCGACCAGAGGGTTGAGGTGGCCGTCGTCGTCGCCTACGGGCGCATCCTGCCCGGCGACGTGTTGTCGGCGCCGCGCCTCGGGTGCATCAACGTGCACGCGTCGCTCTTGCCCAAGCTCCGGGGCGCCGCGCCCATCGCGTGGGCGATCGTCCGCGGGGAGCGTGAGACGGGCGTGACGCTGATGAAGCTCGACGAAGGAATGGACACCGGGCCGACGTTCGCGCGGCGCGCGACGGCGATCGGCCCCGACGAGACGGCGGGACAGCTCGGCGAGCGCCTCGCGCGCATGGGGGGCGAGGCCATCGGCGAGTGGCTGCCCCGTTACCTAGGCGGTTCCTACGTCCTCGAGCCGCAAGACGGCGCGCTCGCCACGACCGCTCCCATCCTCGCGAAGGAGCACGGCCGCATCGACTGGACCGCGCCGCCCGCGCGCGTGCACGACCTGGTCCGCGGGCTGAACCCGTGGCCCGGCGCTTTCACGACCGCGCGGGGGCGGGTCGTGAAGGTGCACGAAACTCGACCGATCGAGGCGTCGGGCCCGCCGAGCCCGGCCGCCCGGCCCGGCGAGGTCCTCCTCGCCGACAAGGGACACGTCTGGGTGGCTTGCGGCGGGGCGACGCTGGAGATTCTGACCGTGCAGCCCGAGGGTAAGCGGACCATGCGCGCCGTCGAGTGGGCCATGGGCCGCGGGATCGCCGAAGGGGACACCCTGGGGGCGAAGGAGCATTTGTAGCGAAGGCATGGAGGCCCACGAGAAAAAGCCGCCGCCATCGTGGCGTCCCCCCGGGTCGGCTATACAAAGGTGGGCGGTCGTGGGCCGTCGACGCGCGCCGCCGGCGCCCGAAAGGAACCTTTTCGTGAACCCGAACTCCGCGCCCCCGCGCGTCATCATTCGTCACTGCGACGGGTACCGGTACCAGACGATCCGCACCATCCTGCGCGAGGGGATGCGCGAGCTCGGAATCGTGCCTCGGGGTCGCACCCTCGTGAAGCCCAATCTCGTGGCGGCGGGCGACATGTTCCCGCACGCGCACACGCGACCCGAGTTCATCGAGGGACTCCTCCTCGCGCTTCAAGACGTCGGCGCCGACACGATGACGGAGCTCGCGATCGGCGAGCGCTGCGGCATCACCATCCCCACCCGCTACACCTTCAAGCACTCGGGGGTCGACGCCGTGCTGGCGCGCCTGCGCGGGATCAAGCGCTACCTCTTCGAAGAGGTGCCCCAGGTCGAGATCCGGTACACGCACGAGAAGCGACTGCGCGACTACGTGTTCGTTCCGGAGCCCATCGCCAAGGCGGACTTCTTCGTCAACGCGCCGAAGTTCAAGGCGCATCCGTGGACGACGGTCACCTTCTCGATGAAGAACTACATCGGCATCCAGGACGATCGACATCGCCTCATCGACCACGACCACCGCCTGAACGAGAAGGTGGCGGACCTTCAGTACGTGATCCAGCCGCAGTTCATCGCCATCGACGGGATCGTCGCCGGTGAGGGGCGCATGCTGACGCCCACGCCGTTCGACCTCAAGCTCATCGTGATGGGCAACAACCAGGTGGCGTTCGACAGCGTGTGCAGCGCGATCATCGGCGTGGACGCGCGAGACGTCGACCACATCCGGCTGGCCGCGGAGCGCGGGTTCGGCACGACCGATCTCGCCAAGATCCAGATCACGGGCGACGTGACGCTTGACGAAGCGCGGGCGCGCGCCAAGGGCTTCAAGGTCGGGCTCATTCGTGTTGAGAAGTATTTCGAGGGCAGCAGCATCACGGCGTACGCAGGACCGCCCCCCGAGAGCGAGCACACGGACTACTGCTGGGGCGGGTGCCCGGGCGCGATCGAAGAGGCGATCGAGATGCTCCGGACGTACGACAAGGAGTGCGACAAGAAGATGCCG
>Ga0070735_10005120_pt1 | contig 10927 bp, 8 predicted proteins | sample Coa_R1_FD_66443 | JGI IMG/M metagenome (GOLD analysis project Ga0070735, IMG submission 66443) | Surface soil microbial communities from Centralia Pennsylvania, which are recovering from an underground coalmine fire - Coalmine... | ecosystem: Environmental > Terrestrial > Soil > Unclassified ... | reverse complement strand
CCGCTTGAGAAATTCCGGAGTTGGTGAGCGCGGTAGGAATCGAACCTACAACCTACTGATTAAGAGTCAGTTGCTCTGCCAATTGAGCTACGCGCCCGCGGGAGCGGAAGAAATTACCCAGATCTACATCAGACGTACATATCTGGCGGGAAACGTCCAACAACAGTGTAACGTGCACTCATTGAAGTCAGCAAGAGTGGGGCCGATACGATGCCGGGATGTTGTCCCAAGCTAGCTGGTTTTTTAGTCGTACACACGGGGGCTTAGGATGCTCACGCGGAAGGCAAGTGTGCGAGGGCCTCAGAGGATGCACAATTGCCTGGCGGACAGATTCCGCCGGACAGCACAGCGGATCAAGAGCGTTGATCGACGGCAAACGAAGATACCGCTTCGGTTACGGTGGCATTGGGCCGTCGCGGCGATGAGGCGCTCGTGGAATCGGGTGAGGGGCGTTGCTCCAACGTGCCCAGGACCGGCATGTCCTCGAATCCATGGAGACTGCTCTGGGCAAATCCTTGCTTCTCGCTCATGCGTTCGATGAAGCGCAATTGAAACGGTGTCAGGACCTTTACAGGCAGTGTTTGGAAGTTACGAAAAATCCATAGCAAATAAATACGCTGCGACAATGTCGGCTGCAAATAACGCGGACCAAGGGGGGTGAGAACTCGAAGCACTCCTTCCCACAGCTTTTCCATCCACATGCGGATCACCTTAAACTTTGAGGTTAATACTTTCTAAGCAGAGCAATTCAAGGGCCGAATTATTGCACTAAATTCGCGGCATGTCCAAAGGAATCTTTAAATTATTAAAAAATTTGGTGAGATTCACTCTTAAAGGCGCTTTCTTCCACGGATTTGCCCGACACTTGCTCCACTTCACCCGATGATTTCCGGCAAGATCTGCATGCCATAGATTCTCGCCGCGACGCCAAAATTACCGTCTTCTGGGGCGGCCTCGACCCTAACGACCGAGGCCTGGCAACATACCCAGCGCTTGTCGCTCTGGGTGAATTCCGCAGGCAGAATCATGACAATTTCCAACTCGGAGCCGGCGGCGATTTTACTCTTGGTGTAGAGGAACATCCCGTTACTGCTCAAATCCCTTGTGTACCCGTCTGCTTGCAAAGAACCATCCCTTGTACGAACGGCCACAGGAACGCGCATGGTCTGGCGCTTGCGTAAACGGCGCTCCACTTCTTTCTTCCCCATGGGACTAGCAGCCTAGCACATTTGATATTAAGGTCAATAATCCACACGTAGAAGGTCGAAAGACAGGCCCTGATTGGTACGTGCAGACATCGTTTAGCATTGCATTGTGCACAGGAAGGCGATTCGTCGGGTGGGGCTTGCGCGCGTTCTCTCTAAGAGGGGCTATTGCTCTCGTTCGCAAGCCGAGATACTGATCCGTTCGGGGAGGGTGCGCCTGAACGGGAAAATCTGCCTGAATCCAGAAATCCCAATTTACTCTGAAAGCGCACGAATCAAAATCGATGGCAAAGAGCTGTATGACCTAGAAAAGATTTACGTCGCCCTCAATAAACCTCGAGGTGTTGTCACGACGACATCGGATGAGCACGGACGCGTTACTGTATATCAGTTCCTGCCGGGACATCTGCCCTGGATCGCGCCGGTGGGCAGGCTAGACAAGGCTAGTGAAGGTTTATTACTTTTGACCAACGATCCGGAATGGGCATCGATGATCACCGCACCCGAAACACACTTAAGCAAAACTTATCATGTGCAGATAGACCTCGTGGCCACGTCTGCTCTGTTGGATTCGATGGTGAAAGGAGTGGAATGTGACGGCGACCGGCTGCGGGTGAAGAGCGCGTGCATCTTGCGCAGCGGTCAGCGCAATAGTTGGATTGAGGTGGTGCTTGACGAAGGGAAGAATCGCCAGATTCGAAGATTGTTAGAGCAGATAGGAGTTACCGTGTTACGGCTGATACGTGTATCCATTGGTCCATTGGTGCTGGGGAGCCTAGCCAAAGGGCAATGGCGGTTTCTTACCACCGGCGAGAAAGGGTTGCTTGACCAGGCGATGGACCGGGCGAGAACATTAGGCGCGCCTCGCCAAACTAAACCTTTGCGCTGCCTGCCATGAATTCCTTTTTTGCCAAAATCGCCGCCGCCAGTTTGAGTTGTCTTAAATCAGCATCGTTGAAATCGGGACCAGCGGAAGTAAGGCTGAAACCTTTGCGGCAAATCTGAATTACGCCCACGAGTTTTTGTTCGTTCATCACGGGAGCTGACATCAGCTTTTGAATGCTCGGCTGCTCTGTCTCCACTTCGACTGTTTGCGGTTCCTGCTCGTCGGGTCGTGCCAGCTTTACAGTTTCAAAAATGCTGGCATGCTTGACCTTCGCGAAATTGTTGAAGATTTCGATTTTCTTGGTGCTGGCGGTGTGAGCCGCAATGGCCGAAGAACTTGAGATTGGAATCGCGCCTGCCGTCTTCAGCTCATCGGGATAGAGAAATTTGAGTAGCGATTTATCGAGGCGCAATAACGCGACCTCCGTAGGGCGCACAGCGAACAATTTTGCCAACGCGGAACAGAACTTATCGGGGGTAGAAGCCTGTTGTAAAACAAATTCCACCGAACGATTGGGAGCACGACCAGCGGCCGCAGCAGCATTGCCAGACGAATTGCTTAGTTCTTTTTCCATGGTTTCGAGCGCAGTAATACGCGAAATCCATGTTCAGGGATTGATGTTGGTTACATCAAGTTACGAAGGTACTTCAAACCGACCTCGTTAGAGATTGCTAATCTTTCGCGAGAGGGAAATTTTTCTCGCGCCACTCGCGGATGCCGCCATCCATGGAAAGTACGTTTGTGTAACCCATTTTTTGCAAATTGTCGGCAGCGAGAGCGGAACGAAAGCCGCCCCCGCAATACAGCACGAGGGGTGCTTTGACATCGGGAATACGCATCTCGATGTCACGTTCGATGATGCCTTTACCCAAATGGATCGCGGTCGGAAGATGGTCTCTTGCAAACTCGCTCTCTTCGCGCACATCGATTAATGTGAAGCCGTCTTTGCGATCTAGCCGCTGCTTGATGGCATCCGTGGTTGTTTCGGTGACGCGTGTTTTTGCGTCCTCGACGATTTTTAGAAATCGCGGCGTGTGCTGCACAGGTATTCTCCTTGTTGGCCATCCAGGCGCAGATTTTGACTCAACGGGTCGTCAGACCCCATTCTATTTCAGGTGTGACATCTCGTGGGGGCTCTGTCCGGCTGAGCTTCTTTGTTCCAATTTATTTATGTCAGAACTTAATTACCTGTCGGCGAGTGAGATGGCGCAACGTATCAGGCGTGGGGAGCTATCTCCTATCGAACTCGTGGACGCGCATCTTGGAGGAATCGAAATGCTCAACCCACGCCTCAATGCCTATGTAAAGGTAGAGGCGGAAGGCGCCGTCAGACAGGCGCGGGAGGCTGAAGAACAACTGCGGTCTCATCGAACTCTCGGGCCGCTGCATGGCGTGCCCATCAGCATCAAGAGTTCTATTGAGGTAGAAGGCATGCCCTACGAAGCCGGATCGAGACTGCGGACGGGAATCGTGGGTAAGCAGGACGCTCCGATCGTACGACGCCTTCGTCATGCGGGTGCGATCATTCTCGGCGTCACGAATACGCCGGAGTTACTGATGGCATGGGAATCAGAGAATCTTTTATATGGGCGCACAAACAACCCTTGGGACCTCTCGTGCACTGCGGGAGGGTCGAGTGGAGGCGAAGCAGCCGCCATAGCCGGAGGCATATCCGCGGGCGGCGTGGGCAGCGATGGCGGGGGCTCGATTCGAGTTCCGGCACACTTCTGTGGCATTTGCGGCCTAAAGCCCACGCCAGGTCGCATTGCGGCGACTGGGCATTTCCCGCAATCGGCGGGCCCGTTCGCCCTCCTTGGAGTGGTTGGGCCGATGGCGCGAACCGTGGCCGATCTCAAGCTACTCTTTGAAGTCATGCAAGGACCAGACGATGGCGACCCATGCGCGGCACCGGTGCCCGTGCGCTGGCCCGGCCCCAAAGAGATCAAGAAAACTCGTATTGCCTATTTTGAAGACGATGGCCGTACACCGGTGACGAGTGAGACGCATGAAGCAGTCCGAACGGCGGTGACAGCCTTACGTCACGCGGGGTTCGTAGTTGAGCAGTTTCGTCCGGATGGTCTGGAGCAAGCGCGGCAGGCTTGGTGGGCCTTTTTTGGCATTGCGGGAGGCATGTTGCTGCAGCCCTTGTTAAGTGGACGTGAAGCAGAACTCAGCCCGATTCTACGCCAATTTTGCAAGTGGGTTGCGGCTGAGCCTGTACATACGGCCGAGACGCTGCTAGGTGCATGGATGCAGCGTGATTTACTGCGAATGAAGATCTTCGCACAAATGCAAAAATATCCTATTCTGCTTTGTCCAGTGGCTTCGATCCCCGCTTTCAAACATGGTGAGCGAGAGTGGAAAATTGACGGCAAGACAGTAAAATATCTTGATGCTTGGAGCTACTGTGAGTGGTTCAATCTTCTTGGTTGCCCTGCCGTGGCCGTGCCTGTGGGGAATTCTGCGGAAAACTTGCCGATTGGAATACAGATAGTCGGACGCCCTTGGGAGGAAGAGGTTGCCCTCGAGGTAGCGGCGGTTGTTGAGCGCGAGTGCGGCGCTGGAAAAATCGCTCCCATTGCCTGAGTAACGCGAAGACTCTTATCTAATACTTTTATACTGTTGTTTCCGGCTCAAATACCAGCTAGGCTTGCGCGGTTCGGGTTCTTTCTTTTATGCCACGTACAGATATTGCAGAAGTTGGGGCTGGGCATAGTTTGACGAAGGTGCTTCTCGTCTTTCTGGTGGCGTCTGCTGGTTACCTTTATATCTTCCCGCAAGCGAATGTGTTTTATGCGGGTGTGGTTTTGCTCCATGTGGTCGCGGGCGTCGCCGCTACAATCCTACTCGTCGCGTACTGCTATCGAGTGCTCCGTCGCGCTGGCGTCTTAGCCAGAATCGGCTGGCTATTTGTAATCGTGGGCGCGATTATCGGTATTGTCCTTATCAAAACCGGTACGCCTCGCGCGGAATGGAAGTGGTTGTACGCGCATATTGCGATATCGCTGATCGGCGCTGCCATCTTATTCGCGGAATGGGTAGGCGGGCGTGGATGGTCATCTCCTAGATTTGGTGGCGCGATGGCACGTGTGGCAATCGTCTTGATGGTGGTGGCTGGAATTTGCGCCGGTGCTTGGTATCTTCGCGAATCGCGCTGGCAAAATAGCGCGCGCATTGAGAATCCGAGAGAGCCTCCAGCCGAAATGGCAGAAGAAGGCGATGGATCTAATGGCGCGTTCTTTCCCAGTTCTGCGCAAGTACTCGGAGGGCAGAAAATTCCCAGCGAATACTTCACGGAGTCGGACTCCTGCCAACGATGCCACCAGGACATTTACCAGCAATGGTTCAGTTCAATGCACCACTTTTCTTCGTTTAACAATCAGTGGTATCGCAAGAGCATTGAGTACATGCAAGACACGATCGGCACGAAGCCTTCTAAGTGGTGTGGCGGATGTCATGATCCGGCCGTTCTCTACAGCGGCAAAATGGATACTCCTATCAGGCAAATCGTGCATACTCCGGCAGCGCAGGCCGGCCTTGGCTGCATGATGTGCCATTCCATTGCTCGGGTGAAGAGCACGATGGGGCAGGCTGATTTTTATCTCGAATATCCCCGGTTGCACCAGTTGGCAGCGAGTAAGAATCCCATTGTTCGCTCTCTGCATGATTTCTTGGTGAAGTTGAACCCTGAACCGCACCGGAGAGTTTTCCTCAAACCGTTCATGCGTGACCAGACGGCGGAATTCTGTTCCTCATGCCACAAAGTGCATCTTGATAGTCCGGTGAATCACTACCGCTGGCTCCGCGGTTTTAATGAATACGACAATTGGCAGGCAAGCGGGGTTTCGGGGCAAGGGGCGCGGTCGTTTTATTATCCTCCGAAGTCTGCACAATGTGCGGACTGCCATATGCCGCTCACGCGCTCAGCGGACATGGGCAACATAAGTGGCTATGTTCACTCTCACCGCTTTCCCGGGGCCAATACCGCAGTTCCTACCGCCAACGAAGACGCTACCCAGCTGGAAATTACAGAAGATTTTCTGAAGAGCAACAAGCTGACGGTGGATATCTTCGGAATTACACCAGAATCTCAAGAGATGAAGGCCAGCGGGGCAAATCAGTCAGATCTATCCACCTCGTTTGCAGTGGGCGAGGAAGCTGAAAGCAAGATCCCTCCTGCGCCTGAGGGGGAAGCTGAGCCGGTAACGGCGCCCTTGAATCGTGTGCAGGCCGTGGTTCGCCGAGGCGATACAGTTCGCGTGGAAGTGGTCGTGCGCACCAAGGCGGTTGGCCATTTTTTCCCCGGTGGCACCGTGGATGCTTTTGACACATGGCTTGAACTCAAAGCAACCGACGACAAAGGCCAGACGATTTTTTGGAGCGGGATGGTAGAAAGCGATGGCAAAGGACCCGTGGACAAAGGCGCCCATTTTTACCGCTCCCTGCAGATTGACGAGCATGGCAACCCTATTAACAAACGCAACGCATGGTCCACGCGTGCCTTGGTTTATGTTCATTTAATTCCGCCTGGCGCGGCAGACACTGTCCACTACCGCCTGCACATCCCCGAAAACACGGGGAACAGGATTACTCTGCATGCTCGACTGTGCTACCGCAAATTCTCATGGTGGAATACGCAATTTGCCTTCGCAGGCATGCCTGACCCCAATAGTGACGCGGCGGTTACACCAAGTTATGACGACCGAAGGTTTGTTTTTACCGCGCCCCTAGGAGGAGTTTCGGCAAAAGAAGAGACAATACCTGACGTCCCGATTATTGTTGTCGCGGAAAATGAAGTTGCGCTCGGCGTCGCGCCGCACGATGCGCCCCCGCTGCAGCCGCAACAGGTCTTGAACGTCGACGAATGGCAACGCTGGAATGACTACGGCATCGGTCTATTTCTCCAGGGCAACCTGAAAGAAGCAGCGGCGGCTTTTCAGAAAATTACGGAGATGGCCCCTAACAATCCTGATGGATGGGTCAATATCGGACGGTGCGCCGTTCAAGAGGGCGATATGGCGCGAGCGCGTCTTGTTCTGGAGAAAGCTTTGGCTATTAGCCCTAATCTTGCGCGCGCGCACTACTTCTACGCTCGTGTCTTACGCAGCGAGGGTGACTATGACGGAGCTGCTCGTAATCTGCATCAGGTACTCGCACAATATCCACGGGATCGCGTGGCGTTAAATGATCTCGGACGCATTCTTTTTCTGCAGCGCAAATACTCTGAAGCAGTTACAACATTGCAATCGGTGCTCGCCATTGATCCGGAAGATTTGCAGGCGCATTACGATCTCATGCTCGCCTATCGCGGACTGGGTGATAACAAAATGGCAAGCGAACATGAGGAACGCTATTTGCGTTTCAAGGCTGATGAGTCTTCGCAAGCTATTACCGGCTCGTATCGCCAGCTTCATCCCGACGATAATAATGAGCGCCAGGCAGTTCATGAGCATGTATCTGTACCCTTGAATGCGCGCACTCGATCAGCCATTGCTCGCTTTGGCGCGGCCGCGCAAAGGCACGCTGCGCTGAGTTCATCTGGCCGTCAGGTCGAGCAAAGCCCGGGAACAATCACCAGTCGCTACGGAGCTGACAATTAATGCTTAAACTCTTCTTGATCTTGGCGCTGAGTGTGGCGTCTGTTTCCGCACAGCAAATTCAATTTAGTGATATCACCGCTCGCGCAGGCATTCATTTCAAGCACAACAACGGCGCCTTCGGAAAGAAATACCTACCCGAAACTATGGGTCCTGGTTGCGCTTTCATTGATTACGACAATGACGGCTGGCCGGATATTCTTTTAATCAATGGACAGAACTGGCCCGGCGGCCGCACGAGCGCGGCCACGACGCCGAAGCTTTACCACAACAACCACGATGGCACGTTTACCGACGTCACTAAGAAAGCTGGCCTTGCCGTTCCAATGTATGGCATGGGGGTGGCTATCGGCGACTACGATAACGACGGATTTGACGATATTTTTATCAGCGCGCTCGGCCAAAGCCGGCTTTTTCATAACAACGGTAACGGCACATTTACCGACGTGACGAAATCAGCGGGGCTTGACGGCACACTTGGTTTTTCTACAAGCGCTGCCTGGTTGGATTACGACCGCGACGGCAAACTTGATCTCGTGGTCGCTAACTATGTGGATTGGTCGGAAAAAGGCGACCTATATTGCACTATTGACGGTGCGCACAAGTCCTACTGCACGCCGGAATCGTATAAAGGAAGCTCCGCACGTTTGTGGCACAACTTGGGCAACGGCAAGTTTGAAGACGCCACCCAAAAAGCCAAACTTTACGATCCAAATTCGAAAGGCCTAGGCATTACGATTTTCGACGCCGACAGCGATGGCTGGCCCGATATTCTACTAGCCAATGACACCCAGCCCAATAAGCTTTATATCAATCAGCACGACGGAACCTTCGTCGAAAAAGGTGTTTCGGCTGGCATCGCATTCAGCGAAGACGGTGTTGCCCGTGCGGGGATGGGCGCGGACGCCGCAGACTATGACCGGTCTGGTAAGCCGAGCATAATCATCACGAATTTTGCCAATCAGATGCTGTCGCTTTACCACAACGAAGGCAATGACCTGTTTGTGGACAATGCTCCCACCTCGGAAGTGGGTCGCGCGACGCTTGTCACTTTAGGCTTCGGATGTTTCTTCTTCGACTACGACAATGACGGATGGCAGGATATTTTCGTCGCCGACGGCCACATTGAAGACGCGATTGAACGCGTGCAAAAACGGGTGCGCTATGCCGAACCCCCGCATGTATTCCGGAATCTTGGCGGGGACAAATTTCAAGAAGTGACACAATCTCTCGGCTCTGATTTCGCGGCTCCGAAAGTCGCCCGCGGTGCCGCTTACGCCGACATCGACAACGACGGTTCCCTCGATATTTTGCTCACCACGAATGGTGGACCTGCGCATTTGTTTCATAACCAGAATGGAACCAATCGCAGCCTGCGCATAAAGTTGGTCGGAACGAAATCCAATCGTGACGGCATGGGAGCGAACGTGCGCGTCGTGTCCGGTAAAGATGATCAGACAAAAACGGTCCACAGCGGAGCAGGCTATCTTTCAGCGAGTGAGTTGACATTGACTTTCGGTCTGGATGCCGCGGTCAAGGCTGATTCGGTGGAAATTAAATGGCCCAGTGGGCAGGTGGATAAGCTCTCCAACGTCAATGCCGGACAGACCGTGACGGTGCAGGAAGGCAAGGGCGTGATTGCATCCAGGGCTTATAGTTCGAGCTGGAAATAGCGGGCTGTGGTTAAATCTTCTATAGATGATTCTCAGAAATATTGCTTTGTTTGTTTTGTTGCTGACGGTCGCTTCAGCACAAACGAATCCTACTGAAGCTGCGCGCCTGAATAACCTTGGTGCCGGTTACATGAATCAGCAGGCTTTTGAAAAAGGCCTCCATCTCTTTCAGCAAGCCGCCAAACTTGATCCCAATTTGCAAATTGCACAATTGAATCAAGGGATTGCATTGCTCAATGTCGGGCAAATTGATGCCGCACAGCAGGCCCTGGAGACTGCGGCCAAAGAGAATTCGAAAGATCCTCACGCCTGGTACAACCTAGGCCTGCTTTACAAGAACACAAACTCACCCGAGCGCGCTATCGAAGCTTTTCGCCGTGTAATTGACATAGATGCCAGCGACCCGGACACCTGGTATTTTCTCGGATCAGTCCATGCCCAGCTCAAGCAGTTTACCCAAGCAATTGATGCCTTCAACCATGCGCTCAAATTGAACCCTTATCATGCGTCTTCGCAGTTTGGGTTGGCGCGGGCCTATCAGCAATCGGGCGATCAAGCCAACGCCAAAGAAAATCTTGAGCGTTTTCAATACATTACAGGGAAAAAACTCGGTACACCGATTAGCCTCGCTTACGGCGAACAGGGGAAGTATTCTTTGGCGGAACAATCTGCCGCTGCTCCCCGAAAAGTTCCACCTGCGATTCCGATCCAGTTTGTGGATGTGACGGGAGTGGCTGGGCTCGGCTTTAAAGCTTCGAAAGAGTCGACGAGCGAGTTGGGACCCGGGGCATGCGTTTTCGATTACGACGGCGATGGCAAGCCTGACATTTTTCTTGCCGACGACGGGCCCCTAGGTGGCATGGCGCTTTATCACAATCTCGGCAACGGAAAGTTTGAAGACGTTACGAAGAAAGCCGGACTCGATCCAACGTTGCATGCCATCGCTTGTACCACCGGAGACTACGACAATGACGGTGCGGCTGACCTGGTTTTGAGTACAGGTGATCGCGTGATGCTTCTGCACAATGAGCGGAAGGGCACATTCAAGGATGTTACTGAAGCGGCAGGACTTCGACGCGAACATCAAACCGGTAAGATCGTAGGATTGACGTTCGTTGACTTCGATCACGACGGCGATCTCGATTTGTATGCGGCCGAGTACGTTGTTCCATCAAATCTATTCGCTAAGCCCGCGAGTGGATCGATTGTAATTGCTGCCACTACAGCTAAGAGTACAATGTGGCGGAACAACGGCAACGGGACGTTTACGGATGTAAGTGGTGAACGAGGCTTGGATGGGTCGGGCCTGCAAGCAATCGGAACGGATTTTGATAATGATAGAGCTGTAGACTTAGTTGTGACCGGAGGAGTCCATTCTGGCGCTCCGTTGTTTCTAAAAAATCCGCGAGAGGGAAAATTCGCAGCCTCGTACGGGGAGAGTCTGGGATCGGAGGGCGATGTTCCCGCGGGTGTCGCGGTACTCGATTACGATCACGATGGTTGGATGGATTTTGCTTTCACGCACAGCAAAGCTGGCCTTACCCTCGTTCACAATGATCGCGTGCC
>Ga0070735_10005119_pt1 | contig 10928 bp, 11 predicted proteins | sample Coa_R1_FD_66443 | JGI IMG/M metagenome (GOLD analysis project Ga0070735, IMG submission 66443) | Surface soil microbial communities from Centralia Pennsylvania, which are recovering from an underground coalmine fire - Coalmine... | ecosystem: Environmental > Terrestrial > Soil > Unclassified ... | reverse complement strand
ATGCTGCGGGAATCGCTCATGAGCGCGGCGCCGGAAACCTGGGCTGTCGTCCCTGAATACAAAGGCAAGCACGGGCATCCGATTTTGTTCGATCGTGCGATGATCCACGCTTTCTTGAATGCGCCGGTGGCGGCGAACGCGCGAGAGATCGAGCATCAACATCAGCAACACATCGCATACGTAGCTGTGGATGATCCATTTGTTACCCTGAACGTGAACACGCCGGAAGAGTATGCGGCGTTGACAACACAGCTAGGCTGACCCTTTCCATGACCAAAGCTTCGGATTTCTTGCAATCAGTGTTGCGCCTAAAACCGCGCCTCGCGGTGTTCGATTGCGATGGGACATTATGGGAAGGCGATGCCGGCGAGGGATTTTTCGACTGGGAATTGAAACAGGGCGTTGTTTCAGACGCGATCGTACGCTGGGCGCGACCGCGTTACGCGGACTACAAAGCGGGCAAGGTCAGCGAAGACGACATGTGCGGCGAGATGGTCACCATGCACCGCGGGATGAACGAGACAGACGTTCAGCAAGCCGCGAATCGATATTTCGATGGATTTGCATCGAATATCTTCCCTGAGATGAAGGAATTAGTGGAGCGACTGCAGGACTCGGGTTGCGACGTGTGGGCGGTATCGTCCACGAATTTGTGGGTAATTCGGGCGGCGATGCGATATTTCGCGATTAAGCTTGACCACATCCTGGCGGCGACGGCCGAGATCAAGAACGGAGTGGTCACCGACAAATTAGTGAGAGTGCCCACGGGTCCGGCAAAACCCCACGCGATTCGAGACATCATTCAAAAAGATCCGGACGCGGCGTTCGGGAATTCGCGCTGGGACGCTGAGATGCTCGCGATGAGCGGGCATCCGTTTGCCATCAGTCCGTTTCGAGAGTTGGAGCAGACGGCTCGGGAAAGAGGGTGGCCGATTTACTGGCCAGACGGAACCGGCCCTGCTAAGAAGTGAATTGCTTCAGTAGCGCCGCCAAAGTATCGATTGCCAGGTGACCAGCGTGACTCGAAGCTGGCGGCAAGCTACCGACAGCGTCGATGATTTCCTCCCTTTGCAAACGACGGGCTTCGTCGAGTGTCTTCCCCTTTACCAGCTCTGTAATCGCTGATCCGCAGGCCATTGCAGGGACGCATCCTTTCGCCAAAAACCGAATTTCCGCGATGCGGGCTTCTTTGATCTTCGCGGTGAGCTTCAGGATATCGCCGCAAGCCGGATTTTCAAGTTGGGCTGAGGCGTCTGGATTGGGAATCTCCCCAGGGTTGCGCGGGTGCTCAAAGTGATCGAGCAGCTGGGGAGAATACATCAGGAGCATTGTAGCCTGCGAACGGGAAGGCTTACACACAGAGCTACACAGAGGAACCCATGAGTGTTCGTGGTCGTGTCCTACCCCGCGCGTACTTGTAAGATGTTGGTGATGTCTCTCGATCACATTCCGCAGCGGATCGTTTCACTGCAACCAAGCGTAACGTCGATCTTGGCGGCGATTGGCGAACTGGACCGCTTGGTTGCGTGCACCAAGTACTGCGTGGATGTCTGCCCAGAGATTGCAGCGCGCAACGTGGCAATCGTAAAGGATTCATGGAGCGTTACGACTGATGAGATTCTTGGGCCTCACCCGGATCTTGTGATCGCCTCTGTTCCCTACCAGGAAAAGACTGTCAGCGCAATTCTGAAGGCAGGAGTTCGGTTTCTTGGTTTCGCTTCGAGAACGTTAAGTGACATTTACACGGATATCGCGACGATTTCCGGCGTCATGGGCGGGAGTGAGCATGGCGAGCGCCTGATCAACCAAATGCAGCAAGAAATCGAGAGCGTGCGGATGAAAACCCGAGTTCGCGCTCGAGTGAAGGTCTTCTGCGAGGAGTGGGGTAAGCCGCTGATCGCATCGCAACCCTGGGTGGCACAGCTCGTGGAGGCTGCCGGGGGCGAGTTCATCGGAAGCCCGGGCGCAACAACTTCTGCTGAAGCCGTTCTGTCGGCAGATCCTGACGTCGTTGTCGCCGCATGGTGCGGTGCTGGCGATCGAGTTCCGCTCAAGAAAATTGTTCGCGACCGCAACTGGTCGGAAATGCAGGCTGTAAGGGAAGGCCGCGTGTATTGCGTTCGCGACGAATTTCTCAACACGCCGGGACCGACGTTGCTTCTTGGCCTGTTTGCGTTGGCGGCAGCAATCCAGCCGCAAGACTTTCCACAAGTCCCCGGTCTAAGATGCATAACCACATTGCCGGTGCAAACCGGACTATCCACCGAGTAAGCTTCTTGATATGGCAACCACTACAAAAGTTGCGGAAGCTAAGGTCGAAGCGGCGCAATTGGCGAAGACAGCGCGATCGGCCCATGAGCTAATGGAAACGCTTGTAAAGCTGCTTCACGAAAGAATGCTGAATTACAACTGGGTCGGCTTTTACATGCTGGACAATAGCACTCCTCAGATGCTCGTTTTAGGCCCATTCGAGGGCGCTGCGACCCCGCATACCCGGATCCCGCTGAATCAGGGAATTTGCGGCGCGGCAGCATCGAGCGGTGAGACCGTTGTGGTCGATGACGTCAACCACGACCCGCGCTATCTCGCTTGTTCGCTTGAAACCAAATCGGAGATTGTGGCGCCGGTCTTCGTCCGTGGAAAGGTCGCCGGCGAACTGGATATCGACAGTCACGTTCCCGCAGCCTTCAGGCCGGAAGACCGGGAGTTGGTGGAGTACTGTGCAGAGTTGGTTGGCAAGCAACTTGAGAAATCTGAGCCATGAGCACCATGAAACGGGTGGTTGCAGCACTGATCATGAAGGATGGAGACGTGCTGGTTTGCCAACGCACCAAGCATCAAACCATGCCGCTGAAATGGGAGTTCCCTGGAGGCAAAATCGAAGAGGGCGAGCAGCCGCGCGATGCCTTGCGCCGTGAACTGGATGAGGAACTCGGCATCAATGCCAAGATTGGCGAGGAAGTGGCGCGTATCAAGCACGAATACAAGACTGGCAATTCAGTTGAGCTGCGGTTTTATGCGGTGAGGGAATACCAGGGGAAGATCGAGAACCGAATTTTCAAAGACATTCGCTGGTCGCCAAAAAATCAATTGCCCTCATTTGATTTCCTGGAGGCTGATCTGGAATTGGTAAAAGGCCTGTCTCAAGGAAAGATTCTTCCTTGATCCTAATTAGTACTTCCGTCGCGACGCTTAAGCGTAGGGCGTTGGTCGTCGTCGCTGCCGCTTGAGGTTCCCGTGTCACTGGCGCCGTGAGAGGCTCGACGCAGGGTGGGACCGTCGCCTCCGTGGTTTTTGTCAATCTTGTGCCGATTTTCAAGTTGCGCGAGGCGTGCTTTGATGTCTTGAAATTCTGAGGTATCGATCTTGTATTCGGCTTCGGGAGGCAGCAAGGTGTTGATCTCCTGCTGCGTCTTCTCGATCCGGTCGGGAGTTTGCGGGTGCGTGTCGAAAGCTTTCGCCAGCGTGCCCGGCTGATGCTTTTCCATGGTCTTGACCTTCTCGAAGAATGCCGTGAGCGCCTGCGGATCGTAACCCGCGCGATACATGTATTGAATCCCGAGAAAATCAGCTTCGGATTCGAAATTGCGCGTGAATTTCAGGAAGCCCATCGGCATGGCAATCGAAGCGAGACTCTGCACCGCATAGCCGATGCCGCCTCCGACGAAGATCAGAGGGATCGAAGCAAGATTCATGAGTTGGCCGCGCGACATTTCGCGCGCGGCATGACAGGCGGCTACGTGAGAAATCTCGTGGGCCATCACACCGGCCAATTCGGCCTCATTATCGGCCGCAAGAATCAATCCCGAATCGACATAAAAGAATCCACCGGGCAATGCGAAAGCGTTGATGTCGTCGGTGTCGACAACCTTGATCGTGAACGGGACCAGGGCGTCGGAGTTGCGCACAATATTCTGCCCGACGCGGTTGATGTACTCGGTGACTTCGGGATCGGTAATTAGCTTGGAACTGGATTCGATCTGGTGAGAATACGAGCGCCCCATCTCAATCTGTTTTTCAAGGCTGTACCAATTGCCAACCCCGCGGCCGCAGCCAACATTACGGTTTCCGATCGCGTCGATGTCACGAGTGCTGCCGTCGTGATAAATCTTGACGGGTTTCGACTTGATCGGGGCGGTTTCAGCAGGGGCGGAACTGGGAGATGCAGGAAGATCGGCAGGGGCATCCTGGGCAACAGCGATCAAACTAAAAAGAACGAGGCTCCCGACGAGAGTCGTTAAAACCGCGCTACGCATGGCCCCACCTTGGTAGATCGTGACACATTTTGAACCGAAAGGATAGAGAAAAGTAGGTTAGCCGCCCGACTTGAGCGTCCATAAGTATGCCACCGTAAGCACGGTCATGATGGCGGTTGTTCCCCAGGCGATGACGTTGTAGATGCGGGAATTGACGAACTCGCCCATCAAGTCTTTCTTGTTCACTAACAGCAGCATGAAGACGAGCACTGGAGGAATGGCGATTCCGTTGATGACCTGGGAAAGAATCGATATTTTGACCAGCGGAAGGTCGGGAATCAGGATGCAGCCTGCGCCGGCAACGATCAACACGGTGTACAACCAATAAAATACAGGGGCTTCTGAGAAACGTTTGTCGACGCCCGATTCGAACCCTAGGCCCTCGCATACGGTGTAAGCGGTCGAGAGCGGCAGAATCGAAGCCGCGAAGAGCGAGGCATTGAACAATCCAACAGCGAAAAGAATGTAGGCGTAATCGCCAGCGAGCGGGTGTAACGCCTGTGCCGCGTCCTTGGCGTCCGCGATGTCATGGAAGCCATGAACGTAAAGGGTTGCGGCGCAAGCGACGATGATGAACCAGGCAACGATATCGGTGAATATGCAACCGGAGATCACGTCAAGCTGCGAAGCACGGTACTGCCGCTTGGTTACGCCTTTCTCGACGATGGATGCCTGCAGGTAAAACTGCATCCAAGGAGCGATGGTGGTTCCGACCACGCCGATCGCCATATAGAGGTATCCAGGCAGAAAGAAGGCCTGTTTCGGCGGCGGTTTAACGGTGCTGACGAGGGCGTCGAGCCAGGCGGGCTTGGCGAAGAAGCCGGCAAAAATATAGGTTACGTAAAAGAACGAGGCGGCGAGAAAAACCTTCTCCACGCTTTTGTATTGTCCTTTAACGACAATCAGCCAAACAATGACCGCGCAGATGGGAACGGTGATGTATCGGGAAAGGCCGAAAAGCTCAAGGCTGCCAGCGATACCGGCAAATTCGCCGACCACGTTCCCGAAGTTGATCAGGAGGATGCCGATCATCATGATGAACGTGATCCGGAGACCGAATTCCTCGCGGATTAGGTCGCTCAAGCCCTTGCCGGTTACCGCGCCCATCCGGGCGGAAATCTCCTGGACTACGATAAGAGCGATGGTAATGGGAATAAGAGTCCAAAGGAGCAGGTGGCCGAACTGCGCGCCGGCAGCCGAATACGTGTAGATGCCGTTGGCATCGTTGTCCACGTTCGCGGTAATAAAGCCCGGACCGACGACGGCGAAAAACAACAGGATCCGGGTCTTCCAGCGTTTCAGAAATTTCATGCGTACAGTTCACAGACATAGAACTTAACGGCAGTGCAGCGATGGAACAGAATAAATGTAGAAGGAAGATCTGAACAGCGTGAAGAAAGAAAATTGTGGACTGGATCCGGCAGAATGCGGTCCAATGCCCCGCTTGTTAAACTGATGACTACGACAATGACGAACACTCTGGAAAGCACGGCCCCCGCCACACGGTTCGATGTGAGCATAATCAGCGCGCAGGATATCTATCTCTTCAATGAGGGCCGCAATTTTCGCACTTACAAAAAGCTGGGCGCACAAATCACGGACGCAGGCGATGAGAAAGGCGTGTGCTTTAGCGTATGGGCCCCCAACGCACAGGACGTCAGCGTGATTGGCAGCTTCAATCGCTGGGAACGGCACGCGAACCCGCTTCAGGCTCGGGGCAGCTCCGGAATTTGGGAGGGATTCATACCGGGGGCAAAGAAAGGGGACTTGTACAAGTTTCACATTCGCTCACAGAATCACGGTTTCTCCGGGGACAAGGCCGATCCGTTTGGACTATGGCACGAGAAACCGCCGCGAACTGCTTCCGTTGTGTGGGACCTGGATTATCGATGGTCGGACGATGAGTGGATGAAGCAGCGAAAGGGACGGAACTCGCTGCGGGCTCCAATGTCGATCTATGAAGTGCATCTGGGCTCATGGATGCGAGTACCAGAGGAGCATAACCGGCCGTTGACATATCGCGAAACCGCGCCTCGCCTAGCCGATTATGTCCAACGAATGGGGTTCACCCACGTCGAGTTTCTGCCGGTAATGGAGCACCCGTTCTATGGTTCTTGGGGATATCAGACCACGGGTTACTTTGCCCCCACTTCACGCTACGGCACGCCGCAAGATTTCATGTTCCTCGTGGACTATCTGCATCAGCGCGGGATCGGAGTGATTCTCGACTGGGTACCGTCGCACTTCCCTTCCGATGCACATGGCCTGGCATATTTCGACGGCACGCACTTGTTTGAACATGCGGATTCGCGCAAGGGATTTCACCCCGACTGGAAGACGCACATCTTCAACTACGGCCGCAATGAAGTTCGGAGCTTCCTGCTTTCGAGCGCCATGTTCTGGCTCGACAAATACCATGCAGACGGCCTGCGCGTGGACGCGGTCGCTTCGATGCTCTATCTGGATTACTCGCGCAAACCAGGTGAGTGGCTGCCGAATCAGTATGGCGGCCGCGAAAATCTGGAAGCGATCGAGTTTTTGCGGCAGTTCAACCAGGAAGCCTACGCCGAGCACCCAGATATTCAGACATTCGCTGAAGAGTCAACAGCATGGCCAATGGTGTCGCGTCCCATCTATATCGGCGGACTGGGTTTTGGTCTGAAGTGGGACATGGGCTGGATGCATGACACGTTGGAGTACTTCCAGCAGGATCCGATTCACCGCAAATACCATCACAACAGGCTGACGTTTCGCATGTTGTATGGCTTCACCGAGAATTTTGTGCTGCCCCTTTCGCACGACGAAGTCGTGCACGGAAAGGGGTCGCTAATTGGGAAGATGCCGGGCGATGAATGGCAAAAGTTCGCCAATCTACGGTTGCTCTTTGGATATATGTTCGCGCAACCGAGCAAGAAACTGCTGTTCATGGGCGGAGAGTTCGGCCAAGTGCGGGAATGGGCACACGACACCAGCCTGGAATGGCATGTATTGCAATACCCCGTTCACAGCGGATTGCAGCGATGGGTCGAGAGTTTGAACCGTGTTTATCGGGAGAATCCGGCTTTACACGAACTGGATAACGATCCGGCAGGATTCGAGTGGATTGACTGTAATGACAATGCGAACAGTACGATTTCCTTGATCCGCAAATCGAAATCTTCTCGCGAACAAATCGTCATTGTGTGCAATTTCACACCTGTGCCACGGCTGGGATATCGGCTCGGAGTTCCCACTGGTGGGTTCTGGCGAGAAGTGCTGAATAGCGACGCGAAAGAATACGATGGCAGCGGAATGGGGAATATGGGGGGAGTGACCGCGCAAGCCATCGAGACTCATGCGCGACCCTACACGCTCGAACTGACATTGCCGCCGCTTGCTGCACTTTTTCTGAAAGCCGAATAATCATCGCGATGCCGAGATATCGGCACCTGCATCAGGCCGACAGAGCTTGTCTGCGGTTTGCATTCTCCTCAATCAGGCCCTCTATGCAGCCCACGATGTTCATTATGGGAGCTCCCTTTCCCATTGTGGCGTCGACGAACGGGGTCATGTCGTCCAGATCAGGAAAGTAGCCGGAGACCATTAGGATCGGCAATGTCGGCACAAAGACCTTCAGCCGGACAGCCAGTTCAAAGCCGTTCATCCCGGGCATTTCGTAATCCAGGATTGCAGCATCGATGTCCTTGAGCCTGTCCTGACATATCTCCAATGCTTGATCACCGTTGGGGGCGGAGATCACGGCATGGCCCCGAGTGGTAAGGGCGGATTCATAAAGATCGCGAACGGCGTAGTCGTCGTCTACGCACAAAACGAGTGGCAGTTTCATTCTGGAAAACGTTCCTTTCTGGATGTGCCTAGCGGCCTGGTGAAATCGGCGAATCGCATGGAGAGCACGCTGCGGGCCATTCAGTGTGCAATTCCTGCATGCTAGACTGCAAGGAAGCGACGACTCATGCGGATTCTTACCCGCTACATCCTGCGAGAGATCACAGCTCATGCGCTGATCGGCGTCGCTGTCTTTACTTTTGTTCTGTTCACCAAAGACTTGGGTCAGATCCTCGAATTGGTTGTCCGCAACAGTGCTCCCTTGCCCAGTGTGGCTCAGGTTTTCTTCTTCATCTTGCCGCTGACACTCACCTTTAGCATTCCTGCTGGGGTGTTGGTTGGGATTTTGATTGGCCTTAGCCGGCTCGCCGCTGATAGCGAAATTACGGCCATGCGTGCCAGTGGCATCGGCGTGTGGACCTTTCTGCGTGTAGTATCGATTTTTGTGGTTTTGGCGTGGTTGTTGGCTTTAACAAACGGCATCTACGTAGCGCCGCGCTCACAAGCGGCCATGGCTCACCTGCAGGATCAACTCAAAACATCGCAAGCATCCTTTGAAGTTCAGCCTCGGGTCTTTTACGAAGGCTTTCCGAAGCTGGTGCTCTATGTTCAAAACGTAAAGGCCGCCGCGGGCGCCGCCCTTTGGAAAGGCGTTTTCATCGCCGATACCAGCAATCCTGCGTCGCCTCGAATCACGCTGGCAGAACAGGGCATTCTTGTCAGCGAGGGGCAGAACACGCTTCACCTGCATCTGACCAACGGATCGACCCACGAAACCGACCCGGGCGATCCCTCCAGGTATCAGATTTCCACCTTCGAGCAAACGGATCTGCCGATTCCGGTTCCCCAATCCGAGAGTGCGAAGGAACAAGAACCTGCGCCCATTTCGCAGATGGGAACATGGGAGCTGTTTCGACGGGGATCCGATCCGGCGAATCCGCAGGCTCGATGGGACCTGATCGAGTTTCACCGCCGCTTCGCGCTCCCGACTTCTTGTCTGGTGCTGGCCCTGGTTGGCATTCCGCTGGGATTGTCGGCAAAGAAGGGAGGCAAATCCACCGGTTTCGTACTCACGATTCTTCTGGTCTTTGCCTATTACTCAGCTTCCCTGATCGGAGTCTCTCTTGCACGGCAGGGGAAGCTCTCGCCGGGCGTGGGCGTTTGGCTCGCAGACGTCGTGTTCTTTTTGGGCGGCACATTTCTCCTATGGCGCGCAGAGCGCCGCCCGGTCGATTTCTCCTGGCTGAGAAACGTATGGAATCCGTTTAAGCGCGGTATTCAGGGAAGCGGCACGATTCTTCGTCGGTATGGCCGCGAAGAAAATGTCTTCGAGCGTGTTTCGACCCGGCGCCGAGTCTTCAGCGCGCGCTTTCCGATGATCCTCGACGACTACGTTCTTCGCGACTTTGGCGTCAATCTAGGCCTGATCCTGGCCACCTTCCTGATGCTATTGCTGGTTTTCACGCTATTCGAATTGCTGGGCGACATTCTGCGTAATCAGGTCTCGATGTTCGTCGTCGGCGAATACCTGCTGACGGTCACGCCATACTTCCTGTACAACCTGGCCCCTCTGGCGATCCTGTTGGCGGTGTTGACGACGCTTGGGGTGATGCAGCGCTCCAACGAGATCACGGCCATCAAGGCGACGGGAATTAGTATTTATCGCATCGTTACGCCGGTGATGGTGGCTTGCTCGCTGCTGGCCGGAGTGCTCTTTTTCGCCGACCAGTTCTATCTTCCCTACGCTAACAAACGCCAGGACGCGTTGCGCAACCAGATCAAAGGCAAACCGGCGCAAACCTACCTGAATCCCGACCGCAAGTGGATCTTTGGTCAGCATTCCGACATTTATTATTACCAGCTCTTCGACTCCGAACGAGACCAGTTCGGACGACTGTCGGTATTTCAGTTTGACCCAAAAACCTTTGAACTGACCCAACGCATTTACGCCGATCGCGCACACTGGGAGGACACGCTGCAGCGCTGGGTCTGCACACAGGGTTGGGAGCGCAATCTGCGCGGGCCAGCCATCGAGAATTACCGTACCTTCGACGTGGCCACGTTCACGACCGTCAGCGAAGCGCCAACGTACTTCAAAAAAGAAGTGAAGCAGTCTTCGGAGATGAATTATCAAGAACTACGGCGCTACATCCATGATCTGCAGCAGAGCGGCTTCGACGTGGTGCGGCTGCGAGTGCAACTGGAGAAGAAGTTTGCCTTCCCGACAATTGCGCTGGTGATGGCTGTGCTGGCGATTCCTTTTTCGCTCTCGGCTGGACGGCGCGGCACTATCGCCGGCGTCGCCACCGCGGTTGGCATTGCGGTGGTGTATTGGACGGTTTCGGGCCTGTGTGAGGCGATGGGCAACATCAGCCAGTTGCCACCGTTTCTGGCCGCATGGTCCCCGGACCTGATCTTCGCGTTGCTGGGCAGCTACATGATCTTGAAAGTGCCGACCTAAACCTTGGTTCTCCGAGGCCAGCAGGTGCTGAATTTCAAAGGGCCGAGTTTCGTGCCAGGGGGTGAGAGGCATTGGTGCGCGCCATTATAATGCTCCGCGGCGGCAACATCCTCGTGAGCATCGACAAGCAATTCTGGCTGGCAACCGGCTTCCTGATTTTTCTGATGCTGCTGAGCTTATGGTTGTATATGAAGTTCGGCGTGTGAACGGCGAGCTTTTCGCACCCTGCAGGTCTCGTACTCTCGGCGGTGCCCTCTGGCATCAACGACCTGGCTACACAAGAAAACAACGGTTCCTAATTCGCGCCGACCGCCGATGGATTGTTCTCAGTGGTGACGGCCAGGCCTAAGGTCGTCAACTGCCCGGTGGTCGTGTTCAAAGCGAAG
>Ga0070735_10005117_pt1 | contig 10928 bp, 11 predicted proteins | sample Coa_R1_FD_66443 | JGI IMG/M metagenome (GOLD analysis project Ga0070735, IMG submission 66443) | Surface soil microbial communities from Centralia Pennsylvania, which are recovering from an underground coalmine fire - Coalmine... | ecosystem: Environmental > Terrestrial > Soil > Unclassified ... | reverse complement strand
CAGCCAGTGGTCTTTCCCCTTGGAGATGTTGTGATGCGCGATCACCGTCGGCATGGTTCCTCCCTCAACCTTGTGGTGGAAGGCGCATCCTACGCAGTGAGGGTTTGGCCGGTCTCAGGCCTGCGACAGTGCGGGGTAGGAACCAGGACACGGGGGTGAGGCGACAGGGCGGTCGGCTGCCACCGCTTCGGTAGACGTGGCGTTGGATGCGTTCTGGTGGCGCTGACCGTCCTTCGCCGGGCCACAACACTTGAACGACAGTTCAGGCAGGCTTCGCCTCTCAACCCACCCCCGGGGGTGGTCGATACCTCGTCCCGGGATGGCTGACCAGGACGTGGGGCACGGTGATTCCCAAGCGGAGTCGGACGATGACCGGTGGCACGGTCGTCCGGTCCTCGCCGCCCTGATCACGGCCGGGGTCTACCTCGCTCCGATCCTCTTCTCAGTACTGTGCGCTACGGCGACAGCCCACGTGTTGGCCCGGCCGCACGGGGCTGCCGAGACGCTCGGGTGGTGGGCAGTAGTCCTCGGCGTCCCCACGGTCGTGCTCGTTGCCACCGACCGCATCGCCCGCAAGGCACTGCCGTTGGCGGTGCTCCTCAAGATGACGATGGTCTTCCCCGACCGTGCCCCCAAGCGTATGGCGGTCGCGAGGAAGGCAGGGAGCACCCGCGACCTTGCTCGTCGCGTCGAGAACGCCAAGACGCACGGCGTCGAAGACGAGCCGGTACGCGCCGCCGAGAAGATCCTCGCCCTCGCCGGTGCGCTCAACGCTCATGACCGACTGACACGGGGTCACGGCGAGCGGGTCCGTGCCTACACCGACCTCATCGCCGACGAACTCGATCTTGCCCTTCCCGACAGGGATCGGCTCCGCTGGTCCGCTCTGTTGCACGACATCGGCAAGCTGGCCGTCCATCCGCACATCCTGAACAAACCCGCCAGCTTGAGCGACGAAGAGTGGGAGACGATCAAGCAGCACCCTCTGGAAGGGGCCAAGCTCACCGCTCCCTTGGCCAGTTGGTTGGGGGAGTGGGCCAACACCATCGCCGAGCACCACGAGAGGTTCGACGGCACGGGTTACCCGTATGGGTTGACGGGACAAGAGATTTCACTGGGCGGACGCATCGTGGCCGTGGCCGACTGCTACGACACCATGACGGCGATCCGCACCTACAAGAAGACCATGAGTCCCGAGGAGGCTCGCACCGAACTCGCCGCCTGCGCCGGGACCCACTTCGACCCCAAGGTCGTCCGGGCGTTTCTCGACGTGTCCATCGGACGCCTTCGCCCCATCGCCGGGCCGATCACGTGGATGGGCACGTTGCCCTTCGTGGGCAACGTTCCCCGGCTCGGCCAGGTGTTCTCGATCCTGGGACGGGCGGCGGCCGGCTTTGCCACGGTTGCCGGAGCCGTGACCGCCGGGATCGTCTCCTACCCCGTCCAGCAAGCGAGTGCGGTGCTGCACGAGGCACTCGGCCACAACGACATGGGGGGGAGCAGGTCGACGTCGGGTGCTGACCCGACGAGTCCCGGTTTGCCGGGGTCGCAGACTTCGACCGGGGGGACGGACCTCTCGTCAGGGGGAGGAAGGGCCTCGGCAGGCTCAAGTCACGGGGGGGAGGGGGCGTCCGGGCAAGGGTCGGGGACCGAGTCCAGCATTCCCGGTCCGGGCGGATCGGGATCAACGCACCAGGGATCAGGAAGTGCAGGCGGCTCCAGCGCCACGAGCACTCCCACGGGTTCGGTTCCGGTTGTTGTCACGACGACCACCGTGTCTTCAACCACGTCCACCGCTCCACCCGGTCCGTCGTCGCTCGCCATTCGCAACGGGGGCGCTCAAGCCGGGCGTCCCCAGTTGGGCGACCAGATCATCGTGACGTTCTCAGCACCACCTAGCCCAGCGAGCTTCTGCGGCGGCGGATGGAGCGGCGGCGCGTTTCCCGATCTCACCAACTCCAATGTGGTCGTCCACGGGCTGCACGGGACGGGCAATGACAAGGTGACGCTCACCGACACCGCTGACTGTGGCGGAGGATTCCACTTCGGCACAATCGACCTGGGCCAGACGGGCTATTTCAGTGGCACGGCGAACTTCGGCGGTCCAGGCGGACAGTGCAGCGGCTCGCAGACGTCGGGCTGCAGCCGCATCCACTGGGACGGGGTGCGCACCCTCACCGTCACGTTGGGTCAGGAGAGCAGCGGCCAGCCGACGCAAGGACATCAGAGCGTCGGCGTCTACACCCCCGACCCTGCGCTCGGCATTCCAGGCACGATAGCCAGTCCGCTCGAAGTGCAGTTCTGAGGCTCGAGTGGCCCCGCCGATGCTCGCGGTACACGAAAGGCCGGCGGTTGTTCGGTGTCAGTACACAAGGGCTCCGGCTGCACTGGTCACGACGGTTGGCTGACGATCAACGTCCCGGAGCCTTGGTTGTCGATTGCCTTGTTGCCCCGGTAAGGATCGGTCGTCGGTGAATCAGAACGAGGCGTGGGAGTTCGGTATGGAGGTGGAGGTCCACACCCCACCCAGGCACATCTCATCTGACGAGCCGTCTCCCCAGGTGACGAAGTGCGACGGAGCCTTGCGCAAGATGGGCAGCTTCTGGGCAAGCGTGGGATCGTAGGTGCAGGAAATCTGGAGCTTGTCACCTGCAGTGACGGCGATGGGCGTGGCCAGGTTGTAGGCCTTCTGGTAATCGAAGTTGTAGTTGGGGACGTTCAGCACGGTCTTGGCATCAGGTGTCCCCGGGTTCAGGACCATGGAGAAGCTCCGGCCAAGCAGATGCATGTGGGCTTGCGCCCGAACGATGTAGCCGCTCCTGTGAATGGGCCAAACACAGGTCGTGGTGTCGCCCACCGGCGGGTTCGAGGGGTCGTGCCCGCAAACCTGTTCGAGGAGATTCACGGTCTCGGCTTGGTCCGCCCCGAAACGCCGGGCCAGGTCGGCAACGGAGGCTGCCCGGTTGCACAGAAGACCGGTTACGCCCGTCGGGCACGGCAGCTCAGGGGGTGCAAGTGCCAGTTCGCCGCCGAGTGGCAACAGCGTTGTCGACGTGGGCACGGTGTCCAGGACGAGCGAGTTGCTCACCGGCTTGTCCCCGACGAGCAGGTTGTAGTGGACCTGCATGATGACCAGGCTTCCGGCGGGAAGCTCGATGCCAGTCCCCTTGGGTAGCGCATCAGCACCATGGCCGGGTGCCCACACGCTCAGCCACTTGGCGCCCAGGAACTGAGCGAGGGACGCTCCCGGCAATGACGGGGCACCGAAGCATGTCCATCCCTTGCCCCCGGTGCTGGTGTTGTCGGCGAGTGCGGTAGCGGCGAGTGATGGGGGAACCAGAGCGAGGATGGCGTGGTGGTCCTCGGGACTGCCGGGGCGGAACTGGCTGGAGAAGATGTAGGAGTCCCGAGTGACATGGGGGTTGAGCAACATGCAGTGGTAATCGTCGGTCGTTCCTACCGCCGCCTGGGGCCGGTACAAGGGGGAGACCAGCGAAATCGTCTTGAACGGCTGGGAGGCGTGACGCGGGGAGGTTGAGGTAGCGGCCACGACGGCAGTGAGCACCACCGTCACGATGATCAAAGCCACAGCGACGACGATGGCGGTGATCCACCGTCGTTTCCCGGCAGCCGCCTTGTTCTTGGCAGGTTCGACGTCTGACCGTTCAATCAGACCAGTCACGATGCCCCCGTTCTGTTTCGACCCGTCCTTGCCGTGTGAGGTCGAACGTAATGAGAGGGAAGGCTAACCCAGCGAGGCCCTTCCATCCCCCTTCGGTCTCCAGCGCTATGCGACCATCGGTCCATGGCGATCACGGGCTGGCAGAGCATGTGGCACAAGCATCCCGGTGTCCGCTCAGGCTCTGACCTCACCCTGGGCGAGCGCTCCGCCGACCGCATGCGGAACATGATGGGTTCTTGGCCCTTTGTTTTCACCTTCTTCACCGTCATGATCGTCTGGGCCGTCCTCAACACCCTCATCATTGGCCGGGCGCTGCACTCCCGGTCGTTCGATCCTTACCCCTACATCCTGCTCAACCTCTTCCTCTCGATGCTGGCGGGTGTCCAGGCGGCTGCCCTGCTGATCGCCGCCAAGCGTGCCGACTCCATCTCGTCGGAGATTGCCCTCCACACCGAAAAGAACACCGACGACATCAAGACGCTCATTCATGATGTCACCCGGCTCATCAACGAGAACACCAGACTGACAGGAGAGGTCAAGACGAACACCGACCTTCTCGACGAGATCCATCTGCATGTTGCCAATATCGGGAAGAAGGTCGGTGCAGAGATGGGGCGGTTCGCTCCAGGTCGGCCACCACCCGACACCTCGACGTCCTCGTAGCCCACTCGAACTCCCGGCTGGTGAGCGTCGGGATGGGGTTACGTATTACTGCATCGTGACGTCGATGAACCGGGGGCGGTAGATGGAGGAGTCCCGGTTGGAGAGGCCTTTCGGGACGGCCGGGTCGACGTCGTAGGAGATGACCAGGGAGTTCGACGAGGAACTCAGCTCCGGATGGGCGTGGGCGTCGTAGGTGCGAATCCCGTCACTCGATGGGTAGGTCGATTGTTCCGGCGGAGTGTAGATGGTCTGCTGCGGACCGAACGGACCGATGGGGCTACAGCTGAAGGCGGCCACCATCACCTGAGGCTTGATGTACGAGTGCATGGCGATCAGTGCGTAAGCGGTGCCAAAGGTGCCTGACACCTTGGTCACACCGAGATGACCATTCTCCACCGCTCGTTCGATCGGGGTCGCCGCCGAGATGTCTGATGTCCAGCTGCTCCCGTTGAAGTATGTCCACGGGGCGGTGAGGTCGGTACCAGGAACCCTGGCCACGTACAGGTTCCCAGAGCCAGTGCCGTAGATGTACGAGTACCCGCCATCGTTGAGCACGTTGCCTGTCCAGTTGACGCTCGACGAAGGAAGCGCCTGCACGCCGACGAGAGCCATGCTCGGGAGCGAAAACAAGCCGATGTAGCTGCCCACGTCACTGTAGTTGTCGATGTGGTTAGGGATGTTCTGGAAGGCCACCTCTTCCATGAGCACCTGCACAACGCCTCCGTGCACGGCCGCTCCACCGGGGAAGTAACCGAGGGCGAAGGTGTGCTTCGGGTCGGGGTTCACATACCCGCTCGGCCGACGGCTCGGGGTGTAAAGCGTTGTCGTCAGTGCGCCGTTCGACTCCATCACAAAGGCGTTGTGGATGTAGGAAGCCCTCCGACGGTTGCGCTGACCGTTCTTTATCTTGCCCAGGAAGGAATCGTCGAACAGCCAGAGGTCTCGGCCGTCGGGGAGGGCAACCGAAGTCGTGCCGTCACCGCCGGTCCAAGACTTCCCGGTCCCACTGTTGCCGTAGTTCTGGAACAGGCCGTCCATACCTTGATCGGGCGCAACGGAGAGCTGGCGAGGACCGCAAACAGCCGCAGAGACGGGGGTTGCGTTGCCAACAATGCCCATGGCGAGCAAGCCCGCGCTAATGGAGGTCACCAGGGCGGCGAAAGTCCGACTGGACCGCGGCAGCACGGAGCGCCACTTGGTCGTTGGTTGATGCCTCAAGATGCCCCCTGCCCCCCTGCCGTCTGCCGCCCCGACGACGGACCCTGAATCGGTCAACCAGATGCTAACTGGATGGCAGCGAGGGGGTCTCGCCTTTCCACGGCTGAGGCCAGAGGTTTCGAGTCCGCTCCCGCCCACCAGGAAAATCGCAGCTTCCCACTCGATCCTCCGGGTTACGGCACAGACTCCTTGAACTCCGGACGAGGCTGGACCCGTCCACAAGCCTCGCAGGTGATGCGGTAGGGGTTGCTCAGGACGCCGATCTGTAGCCCAGCGCCGCAGTCGACGCAGGATCTGCGGTGAGGGGCGAAGACCCTAACGCCGACCAGGACGGCCGCGAGGACGAGAGGGACCGACAATCCGAGCACAATCGCCATGGCTTTTCATCGGCACCGGTTCTGCGCCGGTGAAGCACGACCGGCTCAACAGCGGCAGCTTGCAAATCCGGGCCGCAGCACGCACCTGACCACCAAGAGGGAGGGAGGAACTACGGGGTCGGCTCGATGGATCGTTCCTTCCGCCGACGACGACCGCCGCCAGGATGAGACACGAAGGCGAGGGCGAGCACGACCGCCCCGACGATTCCAGGCTTGCGCGCGGCAGAGCCGTCCAGGCCCTCACGTTCACTCTCACGTTCGCTGGCCCGGCATGGGCTACGTCGGTTGCAGAGCGGCGAGACCCGAAGACGACGGAGAACCAGGTGGGCGACGTACGCCGCTGCCACAACGCCACCAACACCGAAGGGCGCAGTTCGCGCAAGGATGAACGGCATACTGCCTCAGCATTCGCTGCTTACGACTTTGGTTTGGCCCGTCTTCACCTCGAACCATCTACTCCGAGCATTACCTGATCGAGTGTTGGCCACGGCGGACCGGCACGAAGAGCACCGAGAAGTTCGTGGCCAGCCCGTCGCCCGTTCGGGAGTTGGTCCGTGACGTCCCAGCGCCACGCGGCGACCATGGCAAGGACGAGACCCCGGCAGGCACTCAGCAATGCTTGGTCAACGTCCGGGTAGAAATCGGAGACCTCGACGGGAACGTGGGCGATGTCGAACTCGACAGGTCCACGACAACACGTCTCCAGGTCGATGAAGAGTAACCCGTGCTGTGTGTTGAGAACGTTGCCTGGGTGTGGCTCTCCGTGGAGAAGTTGTTCCGCTGCGCCTTGCTGCGTGACCGCCAGCAGCGATTCGTTCATGGTGTCGGCCAGGAACACGCGGTCCACGAGGTCAAGGTCGGGGGTCTGGGCGGCGTTGCCGACGAGCTCCTGTGCCTCAGCAACACGTTCTGTGAAGTGAGGTGCCGTGGACTCGACCGGTCGCATGCAAGTGTGCAGCTGCCGAAGTGCTTGTGCATAGTCAACCGGCGCGCCACCCCGATCGGATCTTGGTTCGTAGTAGGCCCAGAAGGTGATGTCGAAGCTGTCCCGCTCATACACGCGTGGTTCCATCCGAGTGTCGAGTGGCGCGATGGGGCTGTCGGTTTCGGCGAGCCGTTCGGCGAGCTCGACCTCGAACTGTGCCTGATGTTCGTTCTGTCCGATTCGGGCAAGAGCATCACAGGGCCGCAAGCGCAGTGCGAGCCGGTTCGAGTTGTGGAGGACGATTCCCTCGTCGGCAGGCAGGCCAAGGTCGCAGGCGGTCGCTCTGGCCGCAGCCACCGCGCGCCGGACTTCAGATTCGTGCACGAGCGGACACCGTATGGCACGCCGTCGACGTCGCCATCCCCTGCGAGGGCCACTGCGAGCGGCCTCCGGGGATGCATGCACGTCATACCCGCCTCGGACCACCGACAGGTATCGTGCTCGGTGGTGGCCGGGGGGTCTGGGACGACGATTCTGGTGGTGGACAATGACGCCGGCATCCGCACGTCCCTGGCTGACATCCTGAGAAGCCGGGGCTACCTCGTCATCGAAGCCGCTGACGGTATCGCGGCCCGCAACGCCCTCGATGAAGACGGCATCGACCTCATGGTCCTCGACCTCTCTCTGCCCTTGCTAAGCGGGCAAGACCTCCTCGAGAGTCTCGACGACCCGCCTCCCGTCATCGTGGTGTCAGGGTCCGACTACTACAAGGAGGACGAGGCTCGCCGGAGATTCGAGCACAAGGTCGCCGCTTTCTTCCGCAAGCCGGCGCATCCGCTCGAACTGGTGAAAGCCGTGGCGGACATCGTGAGCTACTAGCAGGCGAATCACGAAAGTGACTGTTCCGGCGAGTCGGACGATGTGACGCGACTCCCGCCACGTCCTGCCGAGAGTCAGGGACCGAGCGGAAAGCCGTGGCCTGCCATGCACGAGGCGTACACCTGATCCCGTATCTGGGAGATCGCGATGGGCTCGGTTACCCCGCCCGTGTTGGCATGGTCGGACTCGTTCTGACACATCTGTTCTGCGGACTGCACGGCCGGAGATGTCGGTGCAGCGGTCGTGACGTGTGGCGAGTGCACGTGCTGGAAAGTCAGGACCAGGGCCAGGGCGATACTCAACACGACCACGCCTATGAAGAAGAAGAAACCGACGTCGTTGGGGACGCTCAGGGGACGGTCAGCTGTCTGCATCGAGGGGGAATCGACTGTCTGTCGGGACTCCTTGAGGGGTGAGAGGTGACAGACCTGCGTGTCACGGTGGCAGCCTTGCCTGACACGTTGAGCATGCCTATTGGTCAGAGGCGCTACTGCGCACGTTCGGTGCCGGGCATTGCGTTCGTGACGTCGGCCCGCAAGACCGAGGACGATCTCGACGCCGGCTACGCCGACGTCGTGCGGGTCAGTTCGACACTCCGGTCCAGCGCGAACGTGAAAGCAGCGCTCAGCGGGCGAAGATGGCAACGAAGTCGCGGGGGAACGGTGCAAGGAAGTGGCTGGGCGGATAGTTCATGCCCGACAGGATGTTGATACCCGCCGGCACCCCGAGGCCGTGTGTGTAGGTGGCGAACGCAATCCATTGATGGTTGATGTCCATCTCCATGGCGCGCACCGCACCCGCCGCCACAAGCAGGCGGGCAAGTGAGGCCGGGTCGAGGGCCGGACCGGCGGCATAGACGAGGTCACCGGCAACCGTCACCCCCACCCCGGAGCGCCAGGTCAAGACGCCGCCACCGAACACGCCTCCCCACAAGCTCGGTGAGGTGACCGTCGGGACCGGAACGCCTCCGTCCACGAGCAGGTCGAGATTCTGGCGCACGGCCACGATGTTCGGGCCGAGTTGGACGTCTCTGTCCCAGTCGGCAACCGTGGGCGTGCCGTCGGTGAAGATGACAAACGACGCCTTGCCCGGTTGGAGGACGACAGCGGCGTGCCCGTCGGCGTACCAGCCCGTCTGGTAGTCGTAAATCCTGAAGCCCCCGTTGAAGGCTCCGAGCAAGAACGGTTGCTGGGAAGCGGCTATCTGCCCTTGATGGCTCCAGGTGCCGTGGGGCTCAGCCGTACCGGCGTACAGCGAGGTGGTGGTAGCGGCCGTGTTGACCCAGGCGATGCCGGCCGGTGGGGCACCGGCTGAAGGTCGCAGCTGGGTGGTGTAGATGGCCCAGCCACCGGCCAGGCGGTCGCCCGCACCCTGCCACTGACCTTCACCGGGCAGGGCGGGCTCGACGAGCGGTGTGAGTGGGCCGGGCGCAGGCAGAGGCGGCGTGGTCGTGGCGGGGGCCGCCGTGGTCGTGGAAAGTGCGCCGGCCCTGTGGATGGACGACACCTTGGGTTGGCCGCTGCACCCCGCCAAGCCCGAGGCGAGCAGGAGGCTGACAACCCCGAACCAACCGGCAAGCCGACCTCCTGCCGATGCGGTCCGCAGTGGGCCTGCGGTGAGAGCGCAAGACTTGTCCGCGGCCTTGTCCACCGGGCTCACACTGCCAGTCGAGGAGAGTGGCCCGGGTGCAGCGCGCGCCGGCGGACGTGAACCGCGTCCTCGACGAGGTCGTCAGGTGTACCGTGAGGTCGCCGTGGGACTCATCCTCGCTCTGACGCTCTCCGCAGCCGGGATCCTCTTCGGGCTGTTCTGGGACGTGTTCGCCTGGCATCGGGAGGAGCGCCAGCCGTAGCGGGTCGTCCGACCCGTCGCCGGGCTTGCCCGAGCAGTCGAGGGGTATACGGATCCCATCTCACCGTCCCTGCACCGCCCGGCTCGTGAGCGCGTCCTCATCGCGGCGGCATGGGTGGTTGCCTCCTGCATCGTCGTTGCCGGGCTTGCCCTGGCTGGCGTCGAGGTGGATCACGCCCTGGGCCACATTGGGCCGCCGCCCCAGTCCGCCTCCTCTTCGACGGGTCCATCCACGACCGGTCCATCGTCATCGTCGACGACCTCGGTCGCGTCAACCGCCGTGCCCGGTGGTCCACCGGTCCTGAGTGCGCTCGCTCCTTCAACGGGCAGCGCTGGTCAGACGGTCGTGGTGACGGGAGCGAACCTCAGGAGTGCGAGCGGTCAGGTCTTGGCCCGGTTCGGTAGCGTGACCGCTCCTACCACCTGTTCGTCGAGCACTTCCTGCTCGGTGATCGTGCCGCCTCCCGCGAGTGGGTCCACGTCGGTGCCGGTGACAATCTCGACCGACAGCGGAACCTCGAACACGCTCTCTTTCGTATACAACTGAGGCCTGACGCGACCGGAGCACCGCGACGGGCTCTCGTTAGCAAGCGCCACGGTCGTTCGACAGAATGGCGCCGTGGGTGACCAGCCAGACTTCCACGCTGCAACCGTCCGGGTTCTCTACCGGTGGCGGGTAGCCAAAGAGAAGCGAGCCGAATTCTCCTCGTGGTGGCACGCCGGGACGCTGAACATTCGTGCGTCGTATCACGGAGCACTGGGCAGCACGCTCTGCCAGCCTGCCGAGGACGACGATCACCTCGTTGCCATCGCCCGGTGGAAGTCAGAGAGCGACCTGGCCCAGTTCTGGAGAGACTACAAAGGCGACTCGCCGTTCCCCGGCGCGGTCCTGGAGTCCGCTGAGGTATTCGCCGAGATTGACAATCTCGTCGTGGACAACTGACGACTCTCCGGGGAAGCTAACGTCCCGCCGATGCCCGGCGACCAGCGTGTCATCGTCGTCATGGGGCAGGGCTCGGAATCTGGCACCCCCGACCGGTGCGTGTTGCATCTCGCCCTCAACGTGATGGCCGAGACCGTGTCCGATGCGTTCTCGAGAGTCGCAGCCCTCGCCAACCAGGTCGTCGACGCTCTCCACCAGCGGGGTGTGCCGGAAGAGGACATGCAGACTCAGACGGTCTCACTCCAGGACTTCTTCGATCAGAAAGTACAGAAGGTCACAGCCCGGGTGGGTACTTACGCACTCCAGGTCTCGGTGCCGGTCGGCGACGTTGGCCCACATCTCGGGGCGGTGGCCGACGTGGCCGGGGACTCACTGCAAGTCCGTGGGCTC
>Ga0070735_10005115_pt1 | contig 10931 bp, 8 predicted proteins | sample Coa_R1_FD_66443 | JGI IMG/M metagenome (GOLD analysis project Ga0070735, IMG submission 66443) | Surface soil microbial communities from Centralia Pennsylvania, which are recovering from an underground coalmine fire - Coalmine... | ecosystem: Environmental > Terrestrial > Soil > Unclassified ... | reverse complement strand
CGACCGTCTGCTCCACCAGCGCGCCGTCACGGCCCCGCACCACCAGGTTCGAGCCATATCCCTGTGGGCCGAAGAACGGATAGCTGCCGATCGACAAATCGGGATGGGCCTTGGCCAGATTGGCCAGCGGCTCGGCGATCACGCCCTCCCCGGCCCCCTCGACCCGCACGGTCCTGGCGACCACCACCGCCCCGTGGCGCAGGCGCGGCACCACGTCGTCCATCATCCCGCGCATCACCATCGGCACGCCGGCCAGCACGAACACATTGCCGATCTGGAAGCCGGGCGGGCCCTGCACCGCGTTCTTCACCAGCGTGCCGCCGACCGGCACCCGCGCCATCCGCCGCCGCGCCGCGTTGAGCTCGCCCTGCCAGCGCGAGCGCATCATCTCGAGGATCTCGGGGTGTTCGTAGAGCTCGACCCCGAACGCCTCGGCCACGCAGTCGGCGGTGATGTCGTCGTGGGTGGGGCCGATGCCGCCGGTGGTGATGACGTAGTCATATTTGGCCCGCAGCGCGTTCAGCGCGGCGATGATCTCTTCCTTGATGTCCGGCACCACCCGCGCCTCGGCCAGGTCGACGCCGTAGGTGCCGAGGTACTTGGCGATGAAGTTGAGGTTGGTGTCCTGGGTGCGGCCGGACAGGATCTCGTCGCCGATGATCATGACGGCGGCGGTGACGCGATCTGCCATCCACTTCCCCTGGACGTGTGAGCCTGGGCTCGGCATAGGCCGCCGATGCTGCTGCCGCAACCGATGGCGCACGGGCGCCTGGTCTCCCGCTACAAACGCTTCTTCGCCGACGTGGTGCTGGACGACGGCGCGGCGCTGACCGCCCACTGCCCGAACCCCGGCGCGATGCTGGGGCTGAACATGCCCGGGCTGGGGGTCTGGCTGTCGAAGTCAGATGCGCCCAAGCGCAAGCTGGCCTGGACGCTGGAGCTGGTCGAGGACGGCGGCGGCCTGGTCGGCGTCAACACCATGAACCCCAACAAGCTGGTGGCCGAGGCGCTCGCGGCCGGCGCGATGCCGGAGCTGGCCGGCTACGCGACGCACCGCCGCGAGGTGAAGTTCGGCGAGGCCAGCCGGGTCGACTTCCTGCTCGAGCACCCTGACCGCACGCCCTGCTATCTCGAGGTGAAGAACTGCCATCTGCGCCGCGGCGGAACCCTGGCCGAGTTCCCCGATTGCGTCGCCGCCCGCTCGACCCGGCACCTGCGGGAACTGGCGGCGATGGTCGCGGCCGGCCACCGCGCGGTGGCGCTGATCGTGGTCCAGCGCACCGACTGCGACGCCTTCAGCGCCTGCGCCGACCTCGACCCCGCCTTCGCCGCCGGTCTGGAGGCGGCCGCCGACGCTGGGGTGGAGGTGCTGGTCTACGCCTGCGCCATGAGCGCGGAAGCGGTGATGATCGAACGGCGGTTGCCATGGGTGCGGCTGGGCTAGCGGAGCGTTCTCACCACGCCTGCCAGCCGTTCTTCTTCAGCCACGGCGTGACATGGTCGACGCCGTCGTCGTTGTCGGTCCCCGGCACCATGAAGCTCTGCTTGGCGTCGGGGCGCACGACGTAGGTCGGATCGTAAGACCCCTCGCGCGGCGCCGGCCAATACATGTGGCGCTGGACCAGCAGGTAGCCACGCCAGCGGCCGGTGCGGATCACGCGGTCGACGCCGCCGTCGATGATGAAATGCTCCTGGCCGGTGGCGAGGCTGACCTGGTGCACCGCGCCGCTGGTCGCCCAGGCCTGGGCGGTGACGTAGACGAAGCCGCCGTCGAGCGAGAACACCGGGCCGCCGTAAGACATGAACACCTGCTTCATGTCGCCCGAGTCGTGGTGGCCGATCAGCTTGCGCGCCTTGCCGGTCAGGCCGTCGGCGACCCAGAGCGAGGTCGGCGCATCCTCGTCCGCGCTCTGGGTCGCGCCATCGACATGGATGAAGGCGACAGTATGCCCGTCCGGCGCGACCGCCGGCTCCTTGAACCCGCCGCCGGTAGTCAGCGGATGGCGCACGCCGCCGGCGTCGACGTAGACCACATTGCCGCCGCTGACGGTCACGGCAGGCGCCGCGATAGCCGCGTTCGCCAGCGCCAGGGCGGCGGCGAGCACGATCGGCCCGAGCGTGAGTTTCATCGCGTCCCCCAGCAAAAGCACGCCAGCCTTACCGCGCGAGAACCGGCTGTTGAAGTTCTGTGCTAGGGTTGCGACATAAGCCGAGAGAGGCCGCGTCGCGGCCTGGAGTTGAGACATGGCCTTCGTCGACGACCTGCTGGAAGCTGAGACGCGCACCGGCGAGATCAAGATCCACACCCATCCCGCCGATTTCGAGGGCATGCGCCGCGCCGGCCGCATCGCCGCCGAGTGCCTGGACATGCTGGTCCCGCACGTCGTGCCCGGCGTCGCCACCGAGCATCTGGACAAGCTGGCGCGCGAGTTCATCCTCGACCACGGCGCCCTGCCCGCCTGCCTGTTCTACAAGGGCTACAGCCACACGGTCTGCATCTCGCCGAACCACGTGGTCTGCCACGGCATCCCCAGCGAGCGGCCCCTGCGCGACGGCGACATCGCCAACATCGACGTGACCGTGATCGTCGACGGCTGGCACGGCGACACCTCGCGCATGTACGGCGTCGGCGATGTGCCGCCCCGGGCGCGGCGGCTGGTCGACGTGACCTACGAGGGCATGATGCGCGGGCTGGCGCAGGTAAAACCGGGCAACCGGCTGGGCGATGTCGGCCACGCGATCCAGTCCTATGTCGAGGCTATGCGCTGCAGCGTGGTGCGCGATTTCTGCGGCCACGGTGTCGGGCGAGTGTTCCACGACGCGCCGAACGTGCTGCACTACGGCGATCCGGGCACCGGCCCGCTGCTGAAGCCGGGCATGTTCTTCACGGTCGAGCCGATGGTGAACCTCGGCAAATACCAGGTGAAGCTGCTTTCCGACGGCTGGACCGCGGTGACCCGCGACAAGTCGCTTTCGGCCCAGTGCGAGCACTCGGTCGGCGTGACCGAGACCGGCGTCGAGATCTTCACCGCCTCCCCCGCCGACCTGTTCAAGCCGCCGATCAACGGGGCAGCTTAGGTCGCTCAGCGAAACTTGCTTTTCGCGGTCGCCACACGCCGCAGGCGGTCCAAAGTATAGCCGGTTATGCTTAGCTGGGCCTGCGGCGCGCTCGGTCAGGTAAACAGAGTCAGGGACTTGACGGACGCAGCGCGAGCTAGGACGGGCTTGGGCGCATAAAGCCTAAGCCAATTGCCCGAGACGCCCCTTCATGTACGTCGCCGACCACGCCCGAGACACGCCCGACAAGCCGGCGATGATCGCAGCCGAGAGCGGCAAGCGGATCACCTATCGCGAGCTGAACGACCGCTCGAACCAGTTCGCCCAGTTCCTCTACGCCCAGGGCCTGCGCCGCGGCGACCACATCGCCATTCTGATGGAGAACAACCTGCGCTACGCCGAGGTGGTGTGGGCCGCGTTCCGCTCCGGGCTCTACCTCACCGCGGTCAACCGCTACCTGCCGCCGGACGACACCGCCTACATCGTGAACGACTGCATGGCCAAGGTCATCGTCAGCTCGTTCGACCGGCGCGAGATCGTGGCGCCGGTCGCGCCGCTGATCCCGAACTGCCCGATCCGGCTGATGGTCGACGGGACTATCGACGGCTGGGCCTCCTACGAGGACGCCATCGCCGCCTTCCCGGCCGAGCCGCTGGCCGAGGAGCCGATGGGCGACTCGATGCTCTATTCGTCCGGCACGACCGGCCGGCCTAAGGGCATCCTGCGCCCCCTGCCGGAGATGACCGTCGCCGAGGGCTTCGCCCTGCGCCAGTCGATGAACCGCTACGGCTTTTCGCGCGACACCGTCTATCTCTCGCCCGCGCCGCTCTATCACGCCGCGCCGCTGGGCTACGTGACCAACGTGCTGGGCTACGGCGGCACGGTGATCATGATGGAGCGCTTCGATCCCGAGGCCGCGCTGCGCTACATCGAACAATACAAGGTCACCCACAGCCAGTGGGTGCCGACGATGTTCGTGCGGATGCTGAAGCTGCCGACCGAGGCGCGGTTGCGACACGACCTCAGCTCGCACCAGGCGGCGATCCATGCCGCCGCGCCTTGCCCGGTCGACGTGAAGCGGCAGATGATCGACTGGTGGGGCCCGATCATCCACGAATACTACGCCGGCACCGAGGGCACCGGCGCGACCATCATCGACAGCGCCGACTGGCTGGCGCACCCCGGCTCGGTCGGCAAGCCGGCGCTCGGCATCCTGCATATCTGCGACGAGGACGGGGCGGAGCTGCCGGTCGGCGAGAGCGGCCTGATCTATTTCGAGCGCGAGCAGATGATGTTCGCCTACCACAACGACCCGGCCAAGACCCGCGCGGCCCAGCATCCGGCGCACGACAATTGGACCAGCCTCGGCGACGTCGGCTACGTCGACGAGGAGGGCTATCTCTACCTCACCGACCGCAAGGCGTTCATGATCATCTCCGGCGGGGTCAATATCTATCCGCAGGCGATCGAGGACGCGCTGATCCTGCATCCGAAGGTGGGCGACGTCGCCGTGTTCGGCGTACCGGACGCGGAGATGGGCGAGTCGGTGAAGGCCGTGGTCGAGCCGGCGGCCGGCGTCGCGCCAACCGATGAGCTGGGAGCGGAGCTGATCGCCTTCGCCCGCGAGCGGCTGGCGCACTACATGACGCCGCGCTCGGTCGACTTCATCGAGGAGATGCCGCGCCTGCCGACCGGCAAGCTCTACAAGCGCCTGCTGAAAGACCAGTACTGGGCTGGGCGGGCGATCTGAGCCTCATGCCTCCCGTCGTCGGTACCTCGGCTCGTCGACCACCCACAGCAGCAGGCCCAGCGCGATCGCCTCGAACACCATCGACAGGATGAACAGCGGCCGGTAGCCGGCGGTCACGGCGATCACGCCCCCGATCAGCGGGCCGATGGTGTTCATGAACCCCTGAGCGGTCTGTGACAGGCCAAGGCGCATCGGCATGTCCTGCCGCGCGCCGAACTCCAGCACCATGGTCTGCGAGCTCATCTGGAAGCCGGACTGCGCCGCGCCCAACCCGGCGAACGCGACCAGCACCATGCCCGGGTTCTGCGCCAGCAACAGCACGGCGGTCGCGGCGATCCACAGCGCCATCGAGCCGACGAACGAAGCGCGGAAACCCAGCCGGTCGCCGATCGTGCCCCAGAGGACGTTCGACAGGCTGTCGCCGCCGAACAGCACCACGCTCATCAGGCCGATGTTCTTGCCGCCTTCGACGCCGCCCAGCGGCATGATGTGGCGGGCGAACAGGATGTAGAACGGCACCCCGATCCGGCCCGCCGTGGCGCAGGTCTGGGCGATCATGAAGTACATGTAGCCGCGGTCGGCGCGCAGCAGCGCCGGGAACTCGCGCATCCGGTCCCAGGTGCGCGCCTTCGCTCGCACCGTCGGCGGCTCCGGCTCGCGCATCAGCACCGCCAGCAGCGTCAGCCCGATGCTGGTGAGGATCGCCGCCAGGACGAAGGTCGTGGCGTAGCCGTTGCCGAACGCCTTGCCGCCGATCAGATAGCGGCCGGCGAGGTAGGCCAGGCCGGCCGAGATGAGGCCGCCGGTGAGGTTTCGCAGCGCCTGCAGCCGCCCGCGCAATCGGATCGGAATCACCTTGGCCATCAGCATCTGGAAGGCCACGCCCTGCGCGCCTTGGAAGAGGCCCAGCAGCATCAGGAAGAACATGATCGCGACCACCAGCACGATGCCGTGCAGGAACCAGGCGGAGAGCGCGATCGCGGCGATCTGCACCCGCATCATCGTGCCCATCAGCATCGAGACCGGCAGCACGCGCTTGCGGTGTTCCACCTGCGCCGCGCCGATCACCGGCGAGACCACGCTGCCCAGCTGTTGCAGCGACTGGCCGAGTCCGACCAGGAAGTCCGATCCTGGCATGGTGGCGGTGATCAGGTGCAGATAGGCCGGCAGGAAGGTCGGGGCGTTGAAGATGCGAAAGCCGGTCATGCCAAGCATGCCGTGCAGGAAGTGGCCGGCGAAGTTGCGCGGCAGGTTCTTCTCGACGAAGCGCTCGTACTCGGCCTCGGCCTGCTCGAGGTCCGTGGGCGGCGCGAGTTCCCCTTCTATCTGCTCGATGGTTTCGGCCGTATCCACGCAGCGCCATTCCTGGAGGGCGGGTCAGCCCTCGGGCCTTCGTCTCATGATCGGTGATCAGCGGTCGTCGTAGCAGAGTCTTGCGGGGTGACAATCGTGGCGCCGGCGAAAACCCAGGGGCGGTTCGCCGCGCCCGCGGCTTTCGCCTTGCCCGAACGCCGATCTATCTTCATGTTTCGCGTCTGAAACGGGGAGCTCATGCTGGTCTCGACCACCAACGATATTCCGGGTCACACGGTCATCCGGCACATCGGCATCGTGCGTGGGATAACCGTCCGCTCGCGGAGCGCGATCGGCAACTTCGCCGGCGGCATCCAGTCGCTGTTCGGCGGTAAGCTGACGGTCTTCGTCAGCCTGGCCGAGACCTCGCGGTCGGAGGCCTTCGACCACCTCTGCGAGCACGCCGCTGCGATCGGCGCCAATGCGATCATCGGCATGCGCTATGACGCCAACGAGATCATGGAAGGCATCACCGAGGTGCTGGCATACGGCACGGCGGTGGTTGTCGACGCGTGACGCGCAGTTCCTCAGTCGCCGAAGCGTACCAGCAGCCGTCGCTGCCGGAGCGCATCCATCGCTACGAGACGGCCGCGTCGGACAGCATCCGCTGGGACGCCTATCGCCCCCGCGATGGCGACATCATCGTCACCACCGCCCCCAAGTGCGGCACCACCTGGACCCAGATGCTCTGCGCGCTGCTGGTGCACGGGCCCGAGTTGCCGGCCCCGCTGACCAAGCTTTCTCCAGAGTTCGACCGGTTGTGGACGCCGGTCGAGACGCTGATGCAGGATCTGGACGCCCAGCCATGGCGCAGGGTGATCAAGACCCACACCCCGCTCGATGGCCTGCCCTACTTCGAGAACGTGTCCTACATCCACTGCGGTCGCGACCCGCGCGATGCGTTCCTCTCGATGATGGACCACATGCGGAACACCTCGGACGCCGTGAAGGCCGTGGTGCGGCAGCGGGCGGGCCTGCCGGAGGAGTCGTGGTTCCCGACCGATCCCAACGCCTGTTTCCCGGTCTGGATGACCGCGCCAATCCATGCCTGGATGGAGGACGGGTTCCCAACCGGCTCGGTCTTCCACGCTGCTCGCACGGCCTGGACCTATCGCGCCCTGCCCAACCTGCATCTGCTCCACTACCGCGACCTGCGGCTCGATCTGGACGGCGAGATGCGCCGTCTGGCCCGGTTCCTTGAGATCACGGTCGCGCCCGCCGCCTGGCCGACGCTGGTCGACGCCGCCAGCTTCGCCAGGATGAAGTCCCGCGCCGACGACACCGCGCCGGGCGCGCACCTCGGCGACTGGGCTAGCAACGCCGCCTTCTTCGCCAGCGCCCGGCTGGACGGATGGAAGGACGTGCTCAGCGAAGCCAATCAGGCGCTCTACGAGGAACTGGCGCCAAAGCGCGCCGAACCGGCGTTGCGAGCCTGGCTGGAAGGCGGCCGCTGCGCCGTCGGAGACCCGCGGCGGCAGTGATCATCAGCGCCGCCTCAGACCGGCGATGAACAGCTTCAGGTATTCGGCCGAGAGTGCGCCGTCCGCGCGTGGGTCGGCCGGGTCGAACCACTTCGGCAGCCATTCGAACACACCCGCCCCCAACTGGGCCACGGCGTCGACATCGACCGGACGCGTCACGCCCTGGGCGATGCCCTCTCGCTGGAAGGCCGTGAACCGCTGCTGCAACAGGCGGGACCGCCGACGCAGGTCGGTTCGCACAGTTGCCGGCAGCGCCTCGACACCGACCATCTGAACGAGCGGCGCCAGCCCCAGGATCTGGGCCTCGACGTTCAGGTGCAGGCCGATCAACCCTTTTTGCAGCCCGTCGCGCCCGAGCCGGTCGGCGGCGTCTGCGAAGGCCTCGAACAGGTCGAACGCACGCCCATAGCAGCCGGCCATCAGCTCGGTGCGGTTGTCGAGATAGTGGTAGAAAGCGCCCTTGGTGGCGCCGAGGGCCGCAGCGATCTCGTCGAGCGACGTCCCATCAACGCCCTTGCGGTTGAAGAGCGCCGACGCGGTGGCGAGGATCTGTTCGCGCTTGGCCGCGGCCTGCGCCTCCCGATCGAACGCGGCCGGCGGCTTTGGGCGGAACGCCGCCGCGCCGATGGGCGGGCGAAAGTCGTATTCTGGATCGACGGCGAGGCCGTCACTGACGAGTTCTGCCACCGCCTGCACGGTCCGCTCACGGTAGGTCGGGTCATCTCCTTCCACCCAATCGACCGAGAGCGGGATCCAGGCGACCACGCCGAAAATCGCCTGGGCGATGGCCTCGTCGTCGCAGGGTCGCAAGCTCTTATCGGTGATACCGCCGCGGACAATGGCGCGGAGCCGGGCGATGTTGTCGCCATGCGCCCGCGCCACGGCCTCGTGCGCCGGGCCTTTGAGATAGTCGAGCTCGGAGAGCACCGCGCCACGCGCGCGCTCCGGATCGAGCGAGCCGCGCAGGAAGCCGAGCAGGCGTTCCAGTCCGCTGCCGTCGATCGCCTCGGCAGACGACAGATCGGTCGCCATCACCTCGCAGGTGCGCTCGTAGCACTGCCGCACCAGGTCCTGGCGATCCTTGACGTAGTAGTAGAGCGCCGCGCGTGTCAGGCCGATGTCGCGCGCGATGCGGCTGAACGACGCCCGGCCGATGCCGTGGGCGTTGAACTCGCGGGCGGCCGCGGCGAGCACGTCGGCCCGTTTTGCGGCGCGTCCACCCGCCGCCTCCGCGGTCTCCCCGGCAGCGGCCTCGGCGCGAGCCAACCTGGCGATCCTCTCTGAGTTGACGTTTCAGTCGGCGAACATACGCCACCGTGAATTCATTTGACAACCCCACTCAACGCATAGATACGCTGGCATACTTAAACGTCAAATCGGTCGCGAGCAATCAGACCGGACGGCGTGGGGAGGGTCAAAACGTGTCCAATCAACATCTTACTGGCATGCTGCTCGGCGGCTGTGCGCTGGCCGCGCTCGCGCACGGCGAAGCATTCGCCGCCGACCCTGCGCCCTCTGGCGCGGTCGCGGAGATCGTCGTCACCGCGCAGAAGACCACCGAGCGGCTGATCGACGTGCCGTTGACCGTGAACGCCGTGAGCGGAGCGGCGCTGCGCGAGGCGCACGTCGATCAGCCGATGGACTTGGTCAGCCAGGTTCCGAACGTGGACATCAAGCAGAACATCCCCGGCGCGCAGGAGATCATCAGCATCCGCGGAGTCGGGCTGGACGACTTCTCGGCCACCAACAATTCCACCGTCGGCGTCTATGTCGACGACGTGTTCCTGGCGTCGTTCGCGCAGATGGACTTCAACTTCTACGACCTCGACCGGATCGAGGTGCTGAAGGGGCCACAGGGTACGCTCTACGGCCGCAACTCGACCGCCGGCGCGATCAATGTGATCTCGGCGCGACCCTCGCTCTCGGGTTTCTCAGCCGAGGCCACGGCCGGGTATGGCAACTACAACGACTTCACCGCCGACGGCTACGTCAACATCCCGGTCTCCGATGATCTGGCCCTGCGCTTCTCAGGCAAGACCGACCAGCAGGGCGAAGGCTATTGGTTCAGTCGCGTGCTCGACGGCCGCCTTGGCCGCCAGAACAACTGGCTCGGCCGCGCCCAGGCGCTCTACAAGCCGAACGACCGGCTGACGATCCTGCTGAAGCTGGAGGGTGAGCACGACCGCTCGTCGATCGGCGTCGGCAAGTTTTTCGGCACTATCCCAACCGCGCCCGGCGTCACCTGCCCGGATTTCTCCCACCCGGCCAGCTGCGTGAATTCGCACGGCTACACCGACACCACGCCCAATCCGTTCACCGGCGATTGGAACCACCCCGCGCCGTATGACGTCGACCAGCTGAACGCGACGCTGCACATCGACGACGACCTCGGCTGGGCCAAGCTGTCGTCCGTCACCGGGTACATCGACTTCAAGCGCGGCTTCTACACCGACGCCGACGCCGGCCCGACCGTCGATGCGGAGTTCGATGAGAACGACCACGTGCGCCAGTTCAGCCAGGAGCTGCGGCTCGCCGGCGACCTGCACGGGATCAAGTGGCTGCTCGGCGGCTACTATTCCTGGGACGAGGTGCGCACCAACACGCCCGGCTTCCTCACCGACCTCTTCAATACCGACGTCCTGATCACCGCGGACCAGAAGACCCAGACCGGCGCCGTGTTCGGCCAGGCCGAGTGGCCGATCACCCACCGGCTCAGCCTGACCACCGGCCTGCGCTACACCGACGAGACCCGCAGCTATGTTGGGGGCACCACCGACACCAACCCCACTGGCGTCAGCTTCCTCTGCTTCGTGGTCGGCGCCTGCGCCCTCGGCGCGCCAGGCCCGCACGTGCTGTCGTTCGAGGACGGCCGCATCGGCGACCAGAACGTCTCCTGGCGCGTCGCGCTGGACTTCAAGCCGACCGACCAGACCCTGCTCTATCTCAGCGCCACCCGCGGCGAGAAGAGCGGCGGCTTCTTCGACGGCATCACCACCAACAGTGCGGCGCTGGCGCCGTTCAAGCCCGAGATCCTCACCGACTACGAGGCCGGGGCGAAGGGAGAGTTCTGGGACCGCCGGCTGATCGCCGAGGCCAGCGTGTTCTACTACGACTACCAGGATCTGCAGACCCAGACCTTCACCAGCGTCGGCGCGGTCTCGCTGATCAAGCTCGGTAACGTGCCCAAGGCCAGCCTCTACGGCCTCGACGCCGACATCACCTGGCGCGCCGCGGAGGGACTGACGCTGAGGGGCGGCCTCGGCCTGCTGCACAGCGATCTGGGATCGTTC
>Ga0070735_10005114_pt1 | contig 10933 bp, 15 predicted proteins | sample Coa_R1_FD_66443 | JGI IMG/M metagenome (GOLD analysis project Ga0070735, IMG submission 66443) | Surface soil microbial communities from Centralia Pennsylvania, which are recovering from an underground coalmine fire - Coalmine... | ecosystem: Environmental > Terrestrial > Soil > Unclassified ... | reverse complement strand
ATCCCGCAAGTTCCTCCGTGGCTGCGATTGATGCGGCGAGTGAATTAAAACCTCGTGTCTGGAAATTCTGGGGCACGGCGATCTGGAGTCTGGTCGTTTTCGCGGCGATGTTCGTCGGCCAGATCGCGGTCGTGGGCTGGTTTGTGCTCCGGCAAGGTGGGCCGATCAATCAGGAAAGCTTCAGTGAGGCGGTTCGTGTCGTCGTCGCGCACGGGCTCACGATCGCGTTGTCGGTCATCACAGGCCTGCCGGCTGTGCTCGCCGCGCTGTGGGTGGCGATCAAGATCAAGGGCGCGCGTTTTTCGGAATATCTCGCGCTGCGCTCATTCTCTTGGGCCCATCTCGCGATCGGCGTAGTCGCGCTGTTTGCGCTGGTCATGGGGTGGGACGCGCTTTCGCGGGCGACGGGGCGCGAGGTCGAGCCGGGATTCATGGGCGAGGTGCTGAAATCGGCCCGTGACGACGGCGCGCTCTGGCTTCTGGTGCTTTCTTTCTGCGTGGCCGCGCCGATCACGGAGGAGTTTTTCGCGCGCGGCTTTCTCTACCGGGGCTGGTCGGAATCCTTTCTGCGGGTGCCCGGCGCGATTATCCTGTCATCGCTGGTTTGGACGGGGCTGCATCTGCAATATAATTGGTACTTTCTTGGGCAAGTCTTCTCGATCGGCCTTCTGCTCGGCTATCTGCGCCATCGCAGCAACTCCACTTGGCTGACCATCATCCTGCACGGCCTCAATAATCTCGCCGCCGTCACGCAGACTATCTTGCTGACGAGCTCATAAACTCTTCGCTAACCGGTCGAGCGCGCCTTGAAGAATGAAAATCGCCGCATGCTCGTCGATCACTTCCGCGCGGCGGGCGCGGCTCATATCCATCTCGATCAATTCGCGCTCGACGGCCGCGGTGGAAAGCCGCTCGTCCCATAGCGCGATCGGGCACGCCGTCATTTGCGAGAAATTGCGCGCGAAGGCTCGGGTTGATTGCGCGCGGGGGCCCTCGCTGCCATCCATGTTGATGGGCAGGCCGAGCACGAATCCAACGGCGGCTCGTTCGCCGGCGATGGCAAGGAGCCGCGCCGCATCGGCCTTGAACGCCGTGCGTTTAAGGGTCTCCACACCCGTCGCCAGCCGGCGATCGGGATCGGACACGGCAACCCCGATGGTCTTGGTGCCGAGATCAAGCCCGATCAAGGCCCCGCGTGGGGGCCAATGTTCGGCGGCTTCGATCAGAGGCAGAATGAGGGCAGGCATGAGGCTCGCATCATCGGGTGCGGGAATCGCTAGATGCATAGCCCAAGCCCGCGCCGACTGCTATTGTGGCGATCACGGCTGAAACGCCGCCGGTGGTGATTTCCTATTTTGTTTACGAGAGAGACGAACCATGTGGCCGGACCGCCGATTGATCGATCTTTTCAAAATCGAATTTCCGATCGTGCTGGCGCCGATGGCGGGCGCGATGGATGCGGATCTCGTGATCGCGGCGGCGCAGGGCGGGGCGCTCGGTTCGCTGCCTTGCGCGATGCTCTCGGTGGAGAAGGCCCGCGACCAGGTCCATATCATCCGCCAGCGGGTCTCGGCTCCGATCAATATGAACTTCTTTTGCCACAAGCCGGTCAAGGCCGACGCGGGGCGCGAGGCGGCCTGGAAGGAGCGGCTCGCGCCGTACTATAAAGAGTTGAGCCTCGACCCATCGGCTCCGGTGACCGCTGCCAACCGCGCGCCCTTCGATGCCGCCATGTGCGAGCTAATGGAGGAGCTCAAACCCGAAATCGTCAGCTTCCATTTCGGCCTGCCGGATCAGGCTTTACTGGATCGGGTCAAGGCCGCCGGTTGCAAAGTGATGTCGTCGGCGACCACGGTGAGGGAAGCGATCTGGCTTGAGGAGCACGGCGCGGACGCGATTATCGCGCAAGGCGCGGAGGCCGGCGGTCATCGCGGCATGTTCTTGACCGAAAATATCACCGAACAACCCGGCACCTTCGCGCTGGTGCCGCAGGTGGTGGACGCGGTGAAGGTTCCGGTGGTCGCGGCCGGCGGTATCGCCGATGGCCGTGGGATCGCGGCGGCCTTTGCGTTGGGCGCGGCCGGGGTACAGATCGGAACCGCCTATTTGCGTTGCCCGGAATCAAAGGTGATTGCGCCAGCGCGGACCGCGCTTGCGCAAGCGCGGGATGATTCGACCGTCATCACCAATGTCATGACCGGGCGTCCGGCGCGCGGAATTGCCAACCGAGTGATGCGCGAAGTCGGCCCGATTTCGTCAGACGCCCCCTCGTTTCCGCATGCCGCAACCGCGCTCGCGCCGCTGAAAGTTGCCGCCGAAAAGCAGAGCAAGGTCGATTTCACCAATCTTTGGGCCGGTCAGGCGGTGCGGTTGGGCAAGGAAATGCCCGCTACTGAGCTGACCCGCGCCTTGGCCGGGGCCGCGCTGGCGCGCTTGAGCCATTTGGCGGGGTGAGGGCGGCCCCTACGGTTGCGGCGCAAAACAAGCCTCTGCTATACGGCGGATTGAGGTTTTTGCCCCGAAAAGCCATCTATGAAAGGCCATATATAATGTCGGTCGATGCTGACACGGTTCGACGGATCGCGCATCTGGCGCGGATCGGGGTCAAGGAATCGGAAGTGCCACACCTCCAGGGCGAACTCAATGCGATGCTCGCCTTCGTCGAGCAGCTCAAAGAGGTCAATGTCGAGGGCGTCGAACCGATGACCTCGGTGATCCCGATGGAGATGAAAAAGCGCGCCGATGTGGTCAATGATGGTGAGATCGCCGACGACATCGTCAAGAACGCCCCGGAAACCCAAAACCACTTTTTTCTGGTGCCGAAGGTCGTCGAGTAAAGTTCTTTTAGCGGGAAATTGCGATGTGCATGCTCTGCGACGATGAAAAGGCCTACCGCGCCTATATGGAATATCTCGACGCCATGGAGCGTCAGGGCAAGGTTGCCGATCCCGACAAGGCGATGGATGCGGTGCTCGATGCGCTGGAGGCGGCCGATCAGGCCCGTGGCGAGACGCGGCGCGACGACCCGGCCAACGATAAGACGCTTTCGCCGTTCTTTTGCAGCCCGGTTGATAGCGGGCCCGTAAATAAATGACCGATTTGACCTCGCTGACGCTCGCGGAGGCTAGAGACGGCCTCGCGAAGAAATCCTTCACCTCGCTTGAACTCACCGACGCCCATTTAGCGGCAATGGAAGCCGCGCGCGCGCTCAATGCGTTCGTGTTGGAAACGCCGGACCATGCGCGCGCGATGGCGCAAAAGGCCGATGCTGATATCGCCAAAGGCGGGGGCGGCCCATTGGCCGGCATTCCGCTCGGCATCAAGGATCTGTTTGCGACGAGGGATGTCCGCACCACCGCCTGTTCGAAAATCCTCGGCAATTTCGTGCCGACCTATGAATCAACGGTGACCTCGCAGCTTTGGCGCGATGGCGCCGTGCTGCTCGGCAAGCTCAACAATGATGAATTCGCGATGGGCTCGTCCAACGAGACCTCGTGCTTCGGCCCGGTGGTCAATCCCTGGCGGCGCGAAGGTTCCAACACGACGCTGGTGCCCGGCGGTTCCTCGGGCGGCTCAGCGTCCGCGGTCGCGGCCCTTCTGTGCATGGGCGCGACCGCGACCGACACCGGCGGCTCGATCCGCCAGCCCGCGGCGTTCACCGCAACCGTCGGCATGAAACCCACTTATGGCCGCTGCTCGCGCTGGGGCATTGTCGCTTTTGCCTCCTCCCTCGATCAGGCCGGTCCGATCGGCCGCACGGTGCGCGATACCGCGATCCTGATGCGTTCGATGGCCGGCCACGACCCCAAGGACACGACTTCGGTCGATCGCGCGGTGCCAAATTACGAAGCCGCGATCGGCAAGTCGGTGAAGGGGATGAAGATCGGCCTGCCTAGGGAATATCGCCTCGACGGCATGCCGGGCGAAATCGAAAAACTCTGGAGCGAGGGCGCGGCCTGGTTGAAGGCGGCCGGCGCCGAGCTCGTCGAGGTCTCGCTGCCGCACACCAAATATGCGCTGCCGGCCTATTACATCGTGGCGCCGGCGGAGGCGTCCTCGAACCTCGCCCGTTATGACGGCGTTCGCTACGGGTTGCGCGTGCCGGGACGTGCGATCGGCGACATGTACGAGAACACGCGCGCGGGAGGCTTTGGCGCCGAAGTGCGCCGCCGCGTCATGATCGGCACCTATGTGCTCTCGGCCGGCTATTACGACGCTTATTATCTGCGCGCCCAGAAAGTCCGCACGCTGATCAAAAAGGATTTCGAGGCTTGCTTTGCCTCTGGCGTGAACGCGATCCTCACCCCGGCCACGCCCTCGGCCGCGTTTGGGATTGGCGAGAAGGGCGCCGACCCCATTGAGATGTATCTCAACGACATTTTCACGGTCACGGTGAACATGGCGGGATTGCCAGGCATTGCGATTCCCGCGGGCAAGGACCGCCAGGGTCTGCCGCTGGGCTTGCAACTGATCGGGCGGCCCTTCGATGAAGAGACGCTATTCTCGCTCAGTGAGGTGATCGAGCAGGCGGCGGGGGGCTTCACCCCGCCGAAATGGTGGTAATTCCCGAGCCCACTTGAAGTAAGCTCCAAGAATAGTTAGTGTGTAACTATAATTATTTTGGAGGGTCTTATGGGCAAATATGAACCCTTGACCGAGTTCCTGCGCAATCAACGTTCGGGCGAAGTTCGGATGACCTTCGAGCAAATCGAGCGTGTGATCGGTGGCAAACTTCCTCCCGTCGCGCAGCGTCACCGGGCGTGGTGGAGCAACTCACCTTCAAATAACGTCATGACGAGGGCGTGGATCGAGGCGGGCTTTCGAAGTGAACAAGTAGATATGTCGGCCAGGAAGCTCGTGTTTCGGCGTGAGAAGCGAATTGAGCGCTCCGGTTCTAGCGAAGCCGCGACACCGGGCCAGCACCCGTTGTTCGGATGCATGAAAGGAACGGTTTACATCCCCGAGGGTGTCGATCTGACCGCGCCCGCCGATCCGCAATGGGGTGAAATAGCCTATGGCGGCGATCCGCAGAGCCGCAGGGAGTGACATGTCGTTCCTGTTGCTGGATACATGCGCGCTTATTTTTATTACCGCCAACGCACCTGAGTCGGGCCAAGCCAAGGCTGCCATGCAGCGGGCATATGAAGCTGACGAATTGGTTTACATATCGCCGATTTCGGCGTGGGAGATCGGCCTTCTTGTTTCACGCGGCAGGTTGAATCTTTCGTTGTCGCCGGAACGCTGGTTTGACAGCGTGTTGCAAAAACCGGGCGTTGCGCTGGCGGATTTGTCTCCGGAAGTCTTGATCGCGGCATCGTTCCTTCCAGATATGCCATTGCGCGATCCCGCGGACCGTATCATTGCGGCGACAGCGCGCCAGTACGGTTTTACTTTGCTGACGCGCGACAAGCAGCTATTGGCATATTCCGACAAGGGACACATTCGCGCTTTACCTTGCTGATACACTTCGCAGAACGCGCGATTGCTCGCGCATCGTACCGGAATTACCCATGAACGCACCCGTCAAATCGTCGAAGCTGACCAAGGGCGCAACCGGCGATTGGGAAGTCGTCATCGGCCTGGAGGTCCACGCCCAGGTCACCTCCAACGCCAAACTGTTCTCCGGCGCCGCCACGGAATTCGGCGGCGAACCCAATTCCCACGTCTCGCTGGTCGATGCGGCGATGCCGGGCATGTTGCCCGTCATCAACGAGCAATGCGTCCGCCAAGCGGTCCGCACGGGTTTGGGGCTGAACGCGAAGATCAATTTGCGCTCGGTGTTCGACCGCAAAAACTATTTCTATCCGGATTTGCCGCAAGGCTATCAGATCAGTCAGTACAAATCGCCGATCGTGGGCGAGGGCGAAATCACCCTTGAGCTGGAGGGCGGGAAGACCGTCACGGTCGGGATCGAGCGGCTGCATCTGGAGCAGGATGCCGGCAAATCGCTGCACGACCAGTCGCCGACCATGTCGTTCGTCGATCTCAACCGTTCCGGTGTCGCGTTGATGGAGATCGTCTCCAAGCCCGACATCCGCGATTCCGAAGAGGCCAAGGCCTATGTGACCAAGCTGCGCTCGATCCTGCGCTATCTCGGCACCTGCGACGGCGACATGGAGAAGGGCTCGTTGCGCGCCGACGTCAACGTGTCGGTGCGCAGGCCGGGTGCGCCGCTCGGCACCCGTTGCGAGATCAAGAACATGAATTCGATCGCCTTCATCGGTCAAGCGATCGAATACGAAGCCCGCCGCCAGATCGAGATCATTGAAGATGGCGGCACCATCGATCAGGAGACCCGGCTGTTCGATTCCAATAAGGGCGAAACCCGCTCGATGCGCTCGAAAGAAGAAGCGCACGACTACCGTTATTTCCCCGATCCCGACCTCCTGCCGCTGGAATTCACCGAGGCCTATGTCGCCGAACTCAAAGCGGGCCTCCCCGAATTGCCCGACCAGAAAAAGGCGCGCTTCACCGCCGAATTGGGCCTGTCGCCCTATGACGCCAGCGTGCTGGTGGCAGAGCGCGAGAGCGCCGATTTCTTCGAAACCGTGCTGTCGAAACTTTCGAGCGGTGCCAGGGACGGCAAATTGGCCGCCAATTGGGTCATCAATGAGCTGTTCGGTCGGCTCAACAAAGAGGACCTCGCCATCGGCAGCTCGCCGATCCAGGCGGCGCAGCTTGCTTCGATCGTCGAATTGATCGCCGAGGGCACTATCTCCGGCAAGATCGCCAAGGATCTGTTCGAAATCGTCTGGCAGGAAGGCGGCGATCCCCGCGCTTTGGTCGAGGCGCGTGGCATGAAGCAGGTGACAGACTTATCCGCGATCGAAAAATTGGTCGATGAGATCATCAATGCCAATCCCGACAAGGCTGCCCAGGCCAAAGCCAAGCCGCAGGCGCTCGGCTGGTTCGTCGGACAGGTGATGAAGTCGTCCGGCGGCAAGGCCAACCCGCAGGCCGTGAACGATCTCCTGAAGTCGAAGCTCGGCATCTGAGGTTTGATCGCGCCTCGCCGCCCGCGTGTCGCGGCGCGATGTTTGCCGCGAATCGGCCGTAATCGATTCGAGCTAAAAACCGGCTTTGGCGAGCGGCGATGAGGCGCAAAGCTGACAAACGCGAAAATTTTTTTGTTGCCAAAAAACGCGACTCAGAGTCGGCGACGCGCGAGCTCGGGTGGCTTTCGCGACCGGCGACGACATCATTCATGTGTCGATCGCTGCTTGCTCGAATTACAAAAACCGCTGCAATATAGGCATTTCTTGCAATTTACGCGATTTGGAAATGCGATCGCGACGGCATTTTTTATATCGGTACGCGAATGCTTGGTCGTTTCATCTCGCGTTGCGCGTTGCGCTCTCGCGGTCCATCGCGTCAACACTTCCTTAAGCAGGAAGCTGTTTTTTTCGACGTGTTGGTGTATTCGGGATGCAGTGCATTTCGATTCCCGAGTGCACGCAGCGATTAAGCCATCTCACTACATTAGGAGGGCAACATGGCGAAGAAAGCTAAGAAGGCAAAGAAGGCGAAGAGCGCAGTGAAGAAGACTGCGAAGAAGACCCGCAAGGTCGCTAAGAAGAAGAAGTAAATCTCGCTTGAAGAAAATGGTCGGTGCTTGATGCCGGCTCGTCACACGGGCTTTCCACCGTTTGCTTCTTGAGCGGATTGAGGAACGGCTCTTGTCGACGAAAGAGGGTGTCGGCGAGACATCAGGTCAAACGGCTGGATCGTCATTTTGGGGAAGCTTGCTTCCATCGAAACCGGTCCGGCAGAAGAAACGAGTTTTCTTCGTTCGGTGCGAATCCTCAGCGGTTCGCAATTTCACCGGCCCACAAAGCTTAATCGGCTTTAATGGTCTAACGTGAAATCTGGTCCTGACGTGTTCGCCGACGCCCTCGTTCCAAGCTGGGGATGCGTTCGTCCCAAAGCCGGTGTGGCACATGCCCCGGCGCTTTGTTTTTTCACATCCTTGCACCTGTCCTGGTTGGGTTGTGGCCTTGCTCTGACGCTGCCTGGAATACTGGTCCACCCGCTTTCGCGGGATGAGGGCAGCCGTCAAGGCGGGGACGCTCTTATCCCAATGGTTATCGTTTCGCGAAATGCCAAGGTAAACCGATTTTTCACTTGAGCGGAAAGTCCGCTTCGCACAAGCATTTTCCGCGTTTCAGCGATGCGTGAAGCAGCGAGGCGTTTACGCGCCATTCATCGCGATGCTTAAACTGTCCTTCAAATTTGATCGGCCATGATCCTCCCAACGCGCCGGTCAACGGCCGTGGGGACTGGATTTATTGAAATGGACAGGACCGCGTTTTGAAAAAAGAACGCGGGCGGAAAAATAAAAGGGGAGATGTCGGATGTTTCAGGGTCAGATCGATCAGGATAGCGCGATGCCGGTGCAGGCCAACGCTATTCCAGACGTGCTGTTCGAGCGCGGGCTTTATTGGGCGAGCGGCCGCTCCGGGGTCGTCAACCTCGTTGCCGCGCATAAATGGTTCAATCTTGCCGCCGTGAAGGGGCGCGTGGACGCCATTTCGATGCGCCGTGAGATTGCCGAGTTGATGTCGGAAACCGAAATCGCAACCGCTCAGCGCGAGGCCCGTGACTGGATGCGGGCGCATTGAGTTGTGATGAAATTTGGATGAATCGTCGTCGCGCCTTGGCTCTTCTTCAGAACGCGAGGCTGCCTGACCGACATGGCATGGGGCCGGCTTCATTGACATGTTACCTACATGTCTTTATGTTTATCACATGAGCGTGATGATCCAAATCCGCAATGTGCCCGACACACTGCATCGTCGGCTCAAATCACGTGCGGCGCTGGCGGGTATGTCGCTCTCCGACTACCTGATGAACGAGATTCGTCAGTCGGCCGAGCGGCCGACGCTCGATGAGCTGCGCGCGCGTTTAGAGCGCCGCGTGGGCGTGACCCCTTCGGTGACGCCAACTCAGGCAGTGCGCGCCGAACGTGACCGCTAATGATCGTCGTCGATGCTTCGGCTATGCTCGAAGCGCTTCTGCGCACGCCTGCGGCAAAGACGGTTGAAAAATGGCTGTTCGACCCCCGACAGACATTGCACGCACCTCATCTGCTCGACATCGAAGTCGCACAGGTGATCCGGCGATATCAGGCGAACGGAGAAATCGATAGCGAACGCGGCCGTGCGGCTCTCGCCGACCTCGCGGATATTCCCCTGCATCGATATCCGCACGATTTCCTTTTGCCACGCATCTGGGATTTGCGGAACAATCTCACGGCCTATGATGCCGCCTACGTCGCCCTTGCCGAAGCGCTCGATGCTCCGCTGCTCACACGTGATCGGCGTCTTGCCGCGGCGGCCGGCCATCATGCACGGGTCGAGCTGGTGTGAAAGCCGCGATGGTGTTTCCTCACAAGCCGAAATCCTCGCGGAAGCGATCGATTTGATGCATCCGCTCGTGCAGGATCGTTACGATTCCGATGTCCTCGTTCGACAATTTTCGCCAATAGACGAAATGCCGTTCGTATCGGAAGAAGTACCCCTCGACACCGAACGCAACCGGGATCGGTTTCGACATGACCCGGTGAGTGTCGATCCTGTCGAAAGCCTCGAATAGATCGGTGATGTAGCGATCCGCTTGTTCACTCCCCGAGCGATCCCGCGTGTAGCGGTAGATCTCGTCGAGACGATAAGAGGTCGCCTCCTGGATACGAACGGCGGCCACCCGTCAGGTCCGGTTCCGCGTGATCACCTCGGCCGCAGTCAGTTGCTTATAGGAAGACTCGGGCATCGCGAACGCATGAGCAAGCTCGGTCTTCAACCGGTCGAACGCCTTCTTCTCTGCTTCCTCTTGTCGCGGCGGATCAGATCTCGGATGTATTCGCTGACGTTCTCATAGGACCCGTTCTCACCCACGTTCTCAGCCACGAAGTCGCTCAGCGTGCCGCTAAGGCGAACAGTCATCGTCGTGGTTGGGGGCATGACGCATTCCTTTCGTAATCCGCGTATTCAATATAATCAAAAATGAATACAAACAAGCATAGCGGCTGCAGGAAGTCGACGAGGGGGATTTGGCTCGTCAGCTTCACGCCCTATGATTTCTATATTTCGATCTGGAGCAGAAACCTTGCAGCCCTCGACAACCCGTTCGGCACGAGGTTGTCACCCATCTCTAGGGACGAACGGTTACCTATGTCTTCGGGCCGGACAAAATGAACGTGGCGGGCTACGCACGATGATGATGGGCACTGTGTATACGCTATAGCCCTCTGTTAGCCATTCTTCGCGTCGAAGGGGTTCAGCGTGGGAACGTTGAAAACCTCAAAATCTCGAACGTTGCGGGTCACCACGGTCAGATTATGAACTGCGGCGGTAGCGGCGATCATCGCGTCCTCAATGAGATCATCCGTCCTCCGATGTATGAGACGCGCCCATGATCGAAAGGCTCGCGCATCCATGCTGATGACGTTGTACGTCTCCGTAACCTGCTCCAGCCATGCCTCTATTTCAGCCGCCTTGGCCTCGTCCTGTTCACGCGTGATTTCTATGCCTGACTGAATTTCGCCAATGGTTACGGCAGAGACATGCAAATCTTCGTCTCGTATGTCGCGGAGCCAAGCAATCACCGGGCCATGTGGGCGAACCCGGCGTAGTTCCGAAACAATGTTGGTGTCGAGAAGGTACATCGACGATCAGACGGCGTCGCTAACCTTGCGGCGGCGCCTCCCGCCACGCGCAGGAACATTCAAATCTCCTCGCGCGCGATCGCTCAACAGCAGGTCCTTCAGGGTTGGCCTGGCTGCGTTCTTCAGTCTTCGCCAATCGGCCGCGGGCACGAGGACGGCAGCCTCCGCACCCCGTTTGGTGACGGTCTGTGGGCCTTCCTTCAGGCAGGCTTCGAGCATTTCACTGAATCGTGCCTTCGCATCTTGAACCGGCCAGACCCGCATCGTCTTCTC
>Ga0070735_10005113_pt1 | contig 10934 bp, 9 predicted proteins | sample Coa_R1_FD_66443 | JGI IMG/M metagenome (GOLD analysis project Ga0070735, IMG submission 66443) | Surface soil microbial communities from Centralia Pennsylvania, which are recovering from an underground coalmine fire - Coalmine... | ecosystem: Environmental > Terrestrial > Soil > Unclassified ... | reverse complement strand
TCCATTCCCGCCAGGTGCAGCAGGCCGTGCAGCATCAGGATTCGCAATTCGGCCTCGACGCTGTGCCCCAGTTCGGCGGCCTGCGCGGCGGCGCGGTCGAAAGAAATCGCAATATCGTCGGGCGGAAAAGACAGCACATCCGTGGCGTAGTTCTTGCCGCAAAACTTCTGGTTCAGTTTCTCCAATTGCGCATCCGGCGCGATCACACAGGTCGCGCTTCGCTCCGGCAGGACCTCTCTCGCGAGATCCTTGAAAAACCGGCAGAGGTCTCTTCTATCGACACCAGGAGATCGATGCCGAAATAGAATGGAAGTGGAGTTTGAGGGCTGGTTCTCAGGCATGAGTACGGTCTTTAAGCGACCGGGAACTGCGTTGGGTCCGTGGGGGCCTCAGCGGCCTGCTCGGCCAGCCGCAACGATAACTGGCGATTCGCGCCGATCGCTTCGTTATAGCGCTCGTACGCCTTCACAATCTTCTGCACCAGGCTGTGGCGCACCACATCGCGTTCGTCGAACTGGACGAACTGAATACCTTCCACGCCGCGAAGAATATCGGCGACTTCGATCAAGCCGCTGCGCTGTCCCATAGCCAAGTCGATCTGCGTGACATCGCCGGTCACCACCATCTTCGAATTGAAGCCCTGGCGCGTGAGGATCATCTTCATCTGCTCGGGCGTGGTGTTCTGAGCTTCATCCATGATGACGAAGCTGTCATTGAGGGTGCGTCCGCGCATGAAGGCGATGGGCGCCACTTCGATGACGTTGCGCTCCAGAAGCTTCTCGACCTTATCCACTTCCAGCATGTCGAACAACGCGTCGTACAAGGGGCGCAGATACGGGTCCACTTTTTCCTGAAAGGTTCCGGGAAGGAAGCCCAGGCGCTCTCCAGCTTCAACCGCGGGCCGCGTAAGAATAATGCGGCTGACCCGTTTCGAGAGCAGCGCGGCCACCGCCATAGCTACGGCCAGATAGGTCTTACCGGTGCCCGCTGGACCAATGCCGAACACTAGATCGTAGCGTTCAATCGCGTCGATGTAGCGCCGCTGCGTCATGCTCTTCGGCGTGATGACTTTCTTGCCGAAGGTGCGTTGTTTCCCGCTTTCCACCAGGTTTCGCAGGGAGGTGTCGGTGTCGGCAGTCACTACGCGCAAATAGCTGTTGAGATCGCCGTTGTTGAAGGTGTGACCTTCGCGAATCAGGGCGACGTAGTCGTTCAGGATCTGGGCCGCCCAGGCCACGCTGGCCTCATCGCCTTCGAGCTCGATAGAATCGTTCAGCAGCCGCGTACGGATGTTCAAGCTGCTTTCGATCAGGCGGATATTCTCGTCTCGGGTCCCGAACAGGGACTCAATGCCGCGGCTGATCTGGACGATGGACTTCATTCGAGGCGAGACGCTTTGGGACAGAACTTGGTCAGGTCCAGGCAGGCAGACATCCGCGGGCGCGGAGGCAGAAACAACATCCGTCTACAGGATATCAGAACCGAAATCTCGTGCGGGGTGGCGGATCGGGAGCATGTGTTATGCTGGAAATCGCCGACCTGGCGTGCGCCGCAGATCCGCGGCGCCAAAATAGCGGGGACGTAGTTCAGTTGGTTAGAACGCCGGCCTGTCACGTCGGAGGTCGCGGGTTCGAGCCCCGTCGTCCCCGCCAATCTTTTCAATACCTTCCGGATTTGCGCGTTTCAACCTACATACAATCGGGGATGGCAAGAGGAGCTCAGATTGAAGCAGACTGGCGCCCGATGGTGGATCGAGGACAATCTCGCCGCCTTTAACCTCTTGAAGACTGCTCCGGCGTTCTACGAGTAAGTTTTTACTGAGCCCGTCGCTTTAGGACCGGCGGATCCTGCGGAGGACTTGGTGGCTCGACGGTCTGGACGGCATGGGTTTGCTCGCGGTGCTTCAGTATTTCGTCGAGGACCAAGCCGCCCGCACTGCCTATAAGAGCGCCGATCAGCGCACCATTTTGGTTCCGCGTCATGCTGCCGATGGCGACGCCGACACCCGCGCCGGCGCCCACGGTGACTGCCGTGCGTTCCAACGGTGCTGCGGCAAGCCATCCGGTCCGGCAGTATGAACATCCGGCCCCAGGCTCTTGTTCAAGTTCTGCACCAAATCATGGAAGTTCGATGCGGACTGTAACATCTCAACCAAAAGCTTAGGCGTAACCTGATTGGACTGGGTAGCGGGTGGGGCGTTGGATTGCGCCACCGCCAATCCGCTGAGGCACACGGAACTGAATATGACCGTTAGGAATTGTTTCATAAGCTCCCTGGAGCACTGATGTATGAACGGCGACTGGCGTTACCGGAACATCATTAAAAAATCCTCTATTTTTTCACCGGTGAGCATTCGCTAGAATCGCTAAGGAGTTTCTAATGTTGCGACTTCCAACCATCGCGTTCTTGCTCAGTCTGACCGCCGGCATATATACCCTAGCAGCGCAGGCCCAAACCCGACCGACTCCGCCCACGCGCGATCCGAACACTCCCGGTTATGTTACGGCGAAAGAATTGCCTGACGGCGCTAACGCCCCAGTCAACGCCGACGGAAACTTCATCCTTGGCGCGACGCACAACCCATCGCCGGAGACGACGATTCAGGAAGCCGTGCCGCAAGGCGCCGTCTACAACTTCACCATGAGTTCGGCCGACAGCAAAATCTATCCCGGCATCGCGCGGGACCAGGGCACCTTCGGCACGGTCGATCCCGCCGATCCTGCCAAGCTGATTGTGACTACCAGCCATCCCGCGCCCTACACGCGCCGGATCGCGGTGTATGTTCCCAAGCAATACGTGACCGGTACGATTGCGCCGTTCATCGTCGGCGCGGATGGACCCGATCAGGTATTGTTCCCGGTGCTGGACAACCTGATCGCGCAGAAACGGCTGCCGGTGATGATTGCCATTTCCATTGGCAAGGGCAGCGGCGATGCGCAAGGCAGCGAGCGTGGCTTGGAATACGACACCATGTCCGGACGCTATGCCGAGTTCGTCGAAACCGAAGTGCTGCCGCTCGTCGAGAAGCAATACAACGTGAAATTGACCAAGGATCCCGATGGCCGATTGACGATGGGCGGGAGTTCCGGCGGCGCGGCCGCGCTCAGCATGGCGTGGTATCACCCGGAGCTCTATCACCGCGTGTTGGCGTATTCGGGAACCTGGGTGAACCAGCAATGGCCGCCTCGCGCCGAGACGCCGCACGGCGCTTGGGAATATCATGAACACCTGATCCCCAACAGTCCGGTCAAGCCTATTCGGATATGGATGGAAGTTGGCGACCGGGACCTCTTCAATCCGAATGTGATGCGCGACAACATGCACGACTGGGTGGTCGCCAACGAGAACATGGCCAAGGTCTTGGCGGCCAAGGGCTACCACTATCAGTTTGTGTTCGCCCGCAATGCCGGGCACACGGACGGGGCGGTGAAGCGGCAAACGCTGGCCGAGGCTCTGGAATACACTTGGAAGGGCTATCGTGTCGCTGGACCGGCGAATTAGAATTCCACGACGGTCGCGTCGATCAACCCGTTAGCTATCCGATGATCCGCTTAGTTCTCGGATGGTTTTTCCGCGTGGTCGATCACCAGCACTTCCACGGTTCCTTTAGTCGATTCCATTTTGAGGCCAGCCTGTTCCTGTAGGGCAGTGAACAACGCGGGGCCGACCAGTTCAGAGCCGGGCAGATTGTCCGCATCGGGGTCAGTCTCATATTCCATGGTGAAGTCGAAATCTCCCTTAAGCCCCGTTCGATCAAGCACGGGACGACCCAGAAAAGTCGCGAACGTATCGGCCATCTGCTGTACGGACTGGTTCTTGACAACCAGTTGAACCATGCGCTCCTTGTTCGTTGCCACGGGTCGAAACATAACGCCCCGGTTCTCGATCGAGCTGCCGTCTGGCATCTGGAGCATTTCCACAGCGCCTGACTTCTTGAGTTTCGATCCGTTCTTTCCGATGACGAGCGCGTAGGCTGGGAGCTGCTTGTTTTCGCGGTGGACCTTGAGATTGAAACGTTCGACTAGGAGTGCCTGCAACATCAGTTGGAGTTGCGGCGTTTGGCCGTTGAGGTATTGCCTAAAGGTGTAGTCGGGTGAGTTGTCCGGCATCTTCGCCCGAATTTCGAATCTGTCCTGCTTTAGCCAGGTGGGCCCTCCGGAAAGCACGGGGCAGGTCCCCAGCCCCCCGACGCGACAGATCCGGATCCCATAGGCGCGAAGGATGAACCCATACAGGGTGCCCGTTTCAGTAAATCTGTTGTGATCAATCCCCGAAGGCGGACCGCCACCACCTTTTTCTGTGCTCTTGCTGCCGCCGGTGTTCCTGGCGCTGCTAGGCCTGATCGAGGCGACTTCGAACCTCGGCGTGGAGGCCTGGGCTTGGGTCTTCGATTGAGCTTTGACAGAGGGCGCATTCATGATAGCTAGAATGAGTGCCACCAAAGCCGCCAGCCCACATACCATCTTCAGAATTGTCGAAATACGTTTGGTCACCTTTTTCTCGATCATTTCCCTCCCGAACCGGACGCCGCTGTTCTTGACCACCTGATAGTAGACGCTGGAGCCCGCCAAGAAGTGCCTGCGAATAACGCGAAAGAGATCTATGGTGTCCGCTCGGGCCGAAAGGATCAGTTCTCTGCACAGCAGATACGGCTAACGTCCGTCTGCCACGTACATCCGTTTCGCATAAACCACAGCCGCGTGGGGCTTCTCGATTACCAATTTCACGTCCTTCAAGCCTGCCTTCTCCCCTGATTTAGGCACCAACGTCACCCGGTACTGGTGTTCCAGGAGCCGGGCGAGTTCGTCCAACACTGGTGTCAAGGAATCCGCCCTGTTCGATACGGGTACGAAAGTTCTGCCGCCGGTCGCGGTGCTGAGTTGTTCAAGGAAACTCTGCCCCGAGATCGCGCCCGAGGCGCCACCCACCCCGGGTATGTAAATCGTGTAGACGATGATGCCCTGGCGTTGAGCGTCGGCTATCGCGGTATCCAGATAGGGGTTCACCGGCCCGTTGCCGCTGCCCGGATCGATTCCGCTGGTAATCAGAACCACCTCGCGGCGCTCCGCATGTCCCTGCCAATGCTTGATCATGTCGCTTACTGCCAGGTAAGGACTCGCGGCGCCGATACCGAGCGGGAGCCGCAGACTCTGCGCAGCCAGGGAGTGATCGAGAGTGAACTTAACGGTGGTTTCCACCATGCCATTGTGCATGTGACCGATGGCAATGGATGCCGTTGCCGGCTGACTATTGATGAACCGGCGCAGGTCGTCGAGCCGCCAGCCGGACGGGGAGGACGCGTCATCCAGCACCAGAAATAATTCCATCGCGGCGTTCTCACCCTGGCACGCCGTCATTCCAGTCACGCCCAGACGCTTACTCCCCTGGGTGGCGATCACGTCGCTTTCCTTCAGGGCCGGAAGGCTCGCGCCATTACCTGCTTCCACAGTCACGATCATGTTCACCGGCGGGGGTTGATCGGCCGCCTGGGTCCAGGCGGAAGCCAGCAGGCCACCCAGTGTAAGAACAACGCCTCTAAAAGTGGGATGACTCATAACTCATCCTCCCACCTTGATTGTGCACACGGTGCTTCGTCGAAGCCTTGAAGATTACTGCTTGACCTTGCGGTCGCCGGTCGGCTTGACGTTGAAGGGCTGCGCGGGAAGGCTTCCGCCCAGCGTAATGACCGTCTTGCCGTCGGAACGCGTCAGACCGGCGGCCCAGGCGTGCTTGGAGCCATCCTTGGAGAGGAACGCCTGCACCGTGACTTCCTCATGGGCCTCTTCCAGGGCTTTGTATATGGAGGTGCTGAAGCCGTTCTTTTGGAGAACGTTCGGAGGAGGCAGTTCGACCGCCCAGTGGATGGTCTTGCCGTTGCCGTTAACCACATCCATATAAATCCAGCCGTGCGGGTTGTCGGGCGATACTTTGGTCACCTTGCCGGTCAAAGTGATAGGCTTCCCGTCGTCGTACTCGGCTTGAAAGGAGTGATGCGCGTACATCGGAATCCACGCGGCCAACAAGCAACCACCCAGGGAGAACAGCAACTTTAGTTTCTTCATGAAGATCCTCCAGACAGTTCTACTGCGCTTCGCGCACCACTCGGAAGCCGATGTCGTCGGCTTTGAAACTCGTATCGTAATAGTAGTAGCGCGCGGAGATTCGCACGTAGGGAGCGAAATTATCCCAACCGCCGCCCCGGAAAATCGGCATCGCCGCGCCGTTGATCACGAGTCTTCCCTTAGCATCGTAACCTCTGGGTGGGCCGCCACCGGGTCCACCAGGACCGGCTGCTCCACCAGGAGGACCACCCGGTCCACGACCACGGCCTCGACCAAAACCACCACCACCGCCGCCCCCACCTCCACCGCGGCCGCCTTGGGGTCCTTGGGGATCCACGGTAACTTCCGCCAGCGGTTCGTAGTCGTAGTAGGCCGCCCGATCCTCGACGCATTCCCGCACATTGCCGAGCATGTCGTAGAGACCCCAGGCGTTCGGCTTCTTCAATCCCACCGGGTGGGACGTATCACCGGAGTTGTCGTTGAACCACGCATACTCGCCGAGGGACGCCCTCGGAGGGTCGGGCGCGCCCGCGCGAGCGGCGTATTCCCACTCTGCTTCGGTAGGCAGCCGGTACTTATAGCCGTCGTTTAGCGCGTTGAGCTTGTCCAGGAATGCGTGAATGTCGCCTTTGCTCACGTTATCCACGGGATTCGTCGGGCCCTTATTATCACTGGGGTTCGACCCCATTACGGCTTCCCACTGCGCCTGGGTGACTTCGTATTTGCCCATTTCGAAGCCCTTGGTCAGCTGTACCTTGTGGGTCGGCACTTCATCTTCTATGCAATCCGTGTCGCCCTTCACGCAGCCCATCATGAATTCGCCGGCAGGGATCTTCACAAATTCGATTCGAGCCGGGTTCTTTGCTCCAGTAGCGCCTTGGCCTTGAGCAAGGGCGGTTAACGCCACCAGGAATCCCACGCGGATCGAGATCATAGGGTTCTCCAAAGCACTGATCGGGTACAGCCTGACGGCGTGCACGTTCGCCAGGACATCCTACGATAGAGACGGCAAATGTTCGCCGGATGGTTACGTCGCTGCGGGATCGGCTGGCTCGGTGGGAGTGAAAACGGGACTGGCTACCGCTGAAGTCTGGCAGCTTCGGGTGGCGCGATGCGCTGCCACAGCCGGTATCCGCCGACGCTGATGGCCGGACTCTCGACCGGCCGGTAGTTTTGCTGCATCCAGGATTCCAGCTCCGCAAAGCGCCAGTCCCGGCCGGCTCCGTTCGGAAATACGCGCAGCACCTCCTCGCGGGAAAGCGGCATATACATCAGCCACGCGGGAGGCCGCGCCTCCAGCTCACCTAGCGCCTCAATCTCCTGGCTGCGCGTCATCATGCCAGGCATGAGGTAAGAATACCGGGTCGGATTGCGCGCCTGCGTCACGAAGTATTGCATCGGCATGTACGGGTAGACGAACAGGCTATCGCCGGGATGCACTTGCAGCATCAGCCGCTGGACGTCCGGCGCCTGATCGCGGGCCACCTGCAACGTTCCGGCCGGCGAAGGCACTGGCGACGACTCCCGCCAGCCCCGCACATAGTTCGAAGCGAAGATCGTGGCCAGCAGGATCGAGACGATCGACAGCCAGCTCGCTGCGCGCGCCGGTAACAGGTTCGCTAGGGCAGCCGCCACCAGGACGTAGGGCAGCGCCGCGATGAACGCCAGATGCATTACGTCGGCACGCGGGAAGGCAGTGATCGCGAGCGCGGCTGCGGCTGGCAGTAGCAGAAGCGTTACATCGCGCTGCTCGCCGGCTTTCCCCGATCGCCAGAATGTGAACCCGCCGAGCAGAATCGCCAAAGGAGGCAGAATCGCAGGCAGCGCCACGCACGCGATCAGCGTGAGCCGTAGGAGGGTCTCAATAATCCCGTGGCTGCCTTCGAAGAGCGCCCGGTAACCGCCGATGATCGAGCCGTAAGGAAGCACGTTCACCCCGGAATAGTTCTGGCGCAGCCAGGCCATCTGCGCGAAGAACGCCCCCAGGCTTCCCGTGGACATCAATGCGGCGATTCCCGCCAGTCCGATGGCCGCGGCGCCTCCTATCAGGGGGACCAGATTGCTTCGGCGATCGCGTGAAACAGCCAGCCACAGCATTACGACGATCGCCAAGATAAGCATGGAGGGCGTGCACCACGCGGCTGCGGCCAGCGCGGCTCCGCTGAAAGCCCATTTCCAACGTCGGCCATCCGAAGTGCCGCTCACTGCCAGACACAAGCCCGCCAGCGCGAACGTCGCGCTATCCCAGCGGTGAGTCGAGGTGAGGAACGCGGGGTCGGCTACCTGAAAGCCTGCGAACGTGAGCGTTACAGCAGTCGCCGCACGCCACGATGCAAGACGTGATGAAAGCCGCGCGGTGAGCCAATACACCAACGCGCATTGCAACGCGAAATCCAGGATCACGATCAGGCGTCCGGTCCACAACGCGACTCCCAGGAGCTTGAACACCAGCGCTTGGAGCCAGTAGCTGCCGGGGCTCATGTAGCCGAAGAAATCGACATAGATGCGTCCGCCGGCGGCTATCCGCTGAGCGGACTCGAGCACGATGCCTTCATCGTTGGTCATCACCATGCGCTGGCCGTGCATGGCCAGCAGCACCGCCGCTACGGACAGGAAAATCGCCGCCGGGATAACGGATGGGCGCCGGGTCATGCTCTCCGCCAGATCCCCAGTACATTCTTTCCTAAACGTCCGACAAAGAGCCGGTCGATCACGCGTGAGATCGGCACCAATAGCCGGTCCCAAGTCAGGATTTGCCGCTCTGTCGGCATGGCGCTTTGCAGCAGCACGCGATTGCCTACGGAGGCCAGCATCCCCGCTGCGTCTAGATATACGAGCTTTTCCAGGTTGAGGGTAGCGGGCGCGGCTTGGCGCAGCGACGCGCGCGTATAGCGGCGGAAGTGACCGATAGCCGCATCGAACGGCGTGAACAAAAACGGATGCGCGGGCGACATCACGATCAACGCCCCGCCAGGCTTCAGACGGGCCGCCGCGCGAGCCATCTCACCGCGATCGTCATCGATGTGCTCCAGCACGTCAATGTAGAGGATTGTGTCGTAGAGGATCGCTTCGAACTTCGTGTCCGCGCTCAAATCGGCGACGGTTCCGACCACCGTTTTATGGCGCCCGCCTGGAGGCAGCTCGATCCGCGCCGCCAACACGGCATCCGGCTCCAGGCACGTCCAACGCTCGTACGTCAAGCCCGCTAGAGCCAGCGTATTAGCCCCGATGCCGGCGCCCACTTCGAGTACCTCGCCGCGCACGAACTCGGCGATTCGCGCGCGCCAATACGCTTTCCAGTTGCGAGCCTTCTTGAACAGATCGAGTTCCGAGCCGGCGTATCTGAAATCGGGATCGGCTACCGCCCGCGTCATCTTCTCTTAGCTCCCGGCGGTGGGGAAGTTTTGTGCGTTTCAGCGGAGCAGTAAACTTCGGTTTTTCCCAGGATGAAGTACGGAGCATCGCGCGTCAGCAGAAAATTCAACGAGCTGCGCCGGCTGGCGATCAGGAACGCGAACAGTGTCGCGAAGCTGAGCAACTGTACCACTAGTACCAGCAGCAAGCCGACGGTGTAGGTGGCCCATCCTGGAACCGCCAGGTCCGTGAACCAGCGGATCCCCGCCGTCACGCCCATCAGCCCCATCGCGACCACTGCGAAGCCGACGGCGGCTGTTAGCAGTCGAGCGCTCACCTGGTCGCTGAACACGGACATTGCGCTCAATCCGTGAATCAGCAGGCTCACGAAGTTCATCTTGGATTTACCGGCCAGGCGCCGGCCACGCGGCAGTGGGACCAATCTGCGCGGTAAACGTGCCCGATAGACCGAGGCCGCATAGTGGTTCCATAGATCCGGAACCGCCATCAATCGCGCCATGGCCGAACGAGGCACCACGCTGAAGTTTCCTACCTGCACCACGACGCCGGTCATCGCCTGATGGATCAGCCGATACGCCCGGTAGCACAGCCGGAAGCCTAAACTCTCCATGCGCTTGGTTCTGGCGGCGAACACAACTTCGCGGCCTTCGTCGGCCACGCCGCTTGAAAAAGCCTTGAGGAGTTCCGGCACATCCTCAGGCCGATCTTCGCCGTCTCCATCCATCACCAACGCAGCGTTGATCCCGGTGAACTCGTGAAGGTGATACAAGCCGAGGGCGATCGCACGCTGGTGGCCCTGGTTCGAGCGCAGGTGAAGAATCTCTACTGAATCGATTGCGTTGAAGTTTTGCCCCGGCCAGTCCTCTGGCATCGGCTCGGTGCAAGCGTCATCGACTACCAGGACAGAGACTTGCTGCCCCAGGCCTTGCATCGCGCGATCGAGCTGGGGCAGCAGCAGGCGCAGCGATTCCCAATCGTTGAAATTGGGTATCAAGATCGCCAGCGATGCGCGACGCTCCACCATGTGTTGTGCCGTGGATTTACTCTGCATAACCAGATTACTTCACAAGCTTACTTCCATCGGCAATTTGTTGCAGGCGCTACAGATAGGGGTCTTCAGGCCGGTAGATGCGAGTTCTGCCGGGTCATGCTACACTGAATACTTTGGTTTTCCCGCCAGAAGAGCGTAAGAACATCCCCGTGGAGGATATTGCAAGTGTCTGAACGAATGCGACATATTTTCACGTCGGAATCCGTGACCGAAGGTCACCCCGATAAGATGGCTGACCAGATTTCGGACGCCGTTCTCGACGCGGCGCTCGCGGTTGATCCCACCAGCCGCGTGGCTTGCGAAACGCTGGTGACTACCGGGATCTGCCTGGTGGCCGGCGAAATCACCACCAAAGCCATTCTGGATGTGCCCAAGCTGGCGCGCGAGGTCATCGCCGACATCGGTTTCACTGACGCGAAGATGGGCTTCGATGCCAAGACCTGCGG
>Ga0070735_10005111_pt1 | contig 10935 bp, 6 predicted proteins | sample Coa_R1_FD_66443 | JGI IMG/M metagenome (GOLD analysis project Ga0070735, IMG submission 66443) | Surface soil microbial communities from Centralia Pennsylvania, which are recovering from an underground coalmine fire - Coalmine... | ecosystem: Environmental > Terrestrial > Soil > Unclassified ... | reverse complement strand
CTCGTGGAATCCACCGAATCTGAACCCGAGCCTGCCGAGCGTGTCGCCGAGATCCAGATCACCGGCGATCACGTAGGCATTCTGGGCAAGGTGGAGTTCGCGCAGGCATCGGCTCTGGCGCGGAGCGTGATCGCGCGCTACTGCCGCGAGGAAATCGATGCTGTCTACGTGGTGTTTAACGAATTCAAATCGGTGATCGCCCAGCGCTTGATTGTCGAGCAGATTCTTCCCATCGAACAGATCGGCGAACAGGCGGTGCGGCTCGCCGAAGAGCCAACCGAAGAAGAAAAGAAGAGAGCCAAAGAGGCGGCCGTAAGCGCGGGCGTCGGAATGCACACGACAGAAGGCGCTGGGGACGCGGGCTCGCAATTCGGCACTGCGCAGGTCGACTATATCTACGAGCAGCCGCCGGCGGAATTGTTCCGGGCGCTCCTGCCGAAGTATGTAAGCATCCAGATCTTCCGCGCACTGTTGGAGTCGGTCGCGGCCGAGCATGCCGCTCGGATGACCGCTATGGATTCAGCCACCAACAACGCAACTGACATGATCGATTCGCTGACGTTAGCCATGAACCGGGCGCGCCAGGCGAAGATCACGAAAGAGATCATCGAGATCGTCAGCGGCGCGGCGGCAATGTGAGACGGAGCTATTAGCTCTGAGCCTTTAGCTCTTAGCATCTTTGGGAATGTTCAAGCGGGCGGGCTCGGGACATTGTTTTTACGAAGAGTTAACGGTTGGAGAAGCCGCGTTGAGCTGTGAGATTGAGCTAAAAGCTAACAGCTAAAAGCCAAGAGCTGAGGTTTTATGCCACAAAACGTAGGACATGTCATTCAGATCGCAGGACCCGCAGTGGACGTGCAGTTTGAAGAGGGCCAACTTCCTCCGATCTATGAGGCGCTGCAAGTCGTCAGCGACGGCTTCAAGGTGCCAAACCCGATCAAGGTCATCCTCGAGGTGCAGCAGCACCTGGGCGAAGGGCGTGTGCGCTGTATCGCCATGGAGGCCACTGATGGCATGGTGCGCGGGATGAAGGCTATCGACCAGGGCGGGCCGATTTCCGTGCCCGTGGGCCGCGGCACGCTGGGACGCGTGATGAATGTCATCGGCGAACCGGTCGATCAGCTGGGGCCCATCGACTATAAAGAGCGCATGCCGATTCACCGTCTCGCGCCGGCATTCGACGAGCAGGCGACCACCGCCGAAATGTTCGAGACCGGCGTGAAGGTGATCGACCTCATCCAGCCATTCTTGAAGGGCGGAAAAATTGGATTGTTCGGCGGCGCCGGCGTGGGCAAGACCGTCGTCATCATGGAGCTCATCAACAACGTCGCCAAGCAGCACGGCGGCTACTCCGTGTTTGCCGGCGTGGGCGAGCGCACCCGCGAAGGCAATGACCTGTGGCTGGAAATGACCGAGTCGGGCGTGATCAAGCCGGGCAAGCCCGCCGAGTCGAAAGCCGCGCTGATCTACGGCCAAATGACCGAGCCTCCAGGCGCGCGTCTGCGCGTCGCGCTGACCGGACTGACCGTTGCTGAGTACTTCCGCGATGCCGAGGGCGCCGACACGCTGCTCTTCATCGACAACATTTTCCGTTTCACGCAGGCTGGCTCGGAAGTCTCCGCACTGCTGGGCCGCATGCCCAGCGCCGTAGGCTACCAGCCTAACCTGGCGACGGAGATGGGTGAACTGCAGGAGCGCATTACCTCAACGAAGAAAGGTTCGGTCACGTCGGTGCAGGCAATTTATGTGCCGGCTGACGATTTGACTGATCCCGCTCCGGCGACGACATTCGCTCACCTGGATGCGACCACCGTCCTTTCGCGCGCTTTGACCGAGATCGGAATTTATCCCGCGGTCGATCCGCTGGGATCAACCTCGCGCATTCTCGATCCACGCATCGTCGGGCAAGAGCATTACGATGTGGCGCAGTCCGTGAAGAAGACCCTGCAGACTTACAAAGACCTGCAGGACATCATCGCGATTCTCGGCATCGACGAACTGAGCGAAGATCAGAAGGTGACCGTGGCCCGCGCCCGCAAGATTCAGCGCTTCTTGTCGCAGCCGTTCCACGTCGCCGAGCAGTTCACCGGCGCACAAGGCCGATATGTGAAAATCGCCGACACGGTGAAGGGCTTCAAGGCAATCGTCGAAGGCAAGTACGACGACATTCCTGAGCAGGCGTTCTACATGAAAGGGCCGATCGAGGAAGTGCTCGAAGCCGCGGAGAAGATGAAGGCAGCCGCGTAAAAGTGGCCAGTGGCCAGTGATCAGTTAATGGATTCTACTCAGAACTGATGGCAGACACATTCCAACTCGAGATCGTCACGCCGGAAAAGAAGGCTGTGGACACGGCGGCCGAGGAAGTCCAGATACCCGGCAAGAACGGCTATCTGGGCGTGTTGCCGGGACATGCGCCGCTCATTACCGAACTGGCCGTTGGTGAAATCACGTTCCGAGAGCATTCCACCGAGCAGCGGCTGGCCGTGGCCTGGGGATTTGCGGAAGTTCTGCCCAACAAAGTGACCATTCTGGCGGAGAGTGCCGAGCGTCCTGCCGAGATCAACGTAGAGCGGGCGCGCAAAGCCAAAGAACGCGCCGAGCAACGCCTTACCAGCGGCGACACCTCGGTCGACGTCGAGCGCGCGCTTGATGCGCTGCATCGAGCGGAAGTCAGGCTGGAAGTTGCCAACCCCGTGAAATAGTTCAGACCTGGGTGCGAATTAATTCTTCAGCGCCGGACGTTCGCATTCGGGATGGCTTTCCTCTAGAAACTCTACTTTTTCAATGTGGAGCTGATGCGCTCCGGTAGACCGTGCATACACGCGTACTTTATTCCCCACGTCGGATTTGAGAATTGTTGGATTTTCAATGGCGAAGACTGACTTCGTCTCCGGGCTGATCAGCACGATGCTCTTACCGTCTTTCACGCATCGGCGAGCGCAGTCGGGATTTGTAGCAGTGTATTTTCCAGCCGAAGCCCGGGCTCGAGCACAACCGGAATCAGATACCCAGCCAACGTACACTTCGTCAGCAGCGAAAACATTGGCGCTAACAAGCACCAGCAGAAGTAAACATCTCATTTCGCCATTCCTCCGCGTCCATCCAGCCGTTTCTGACGACTGTTTGGCGGCTGTCCGAAAGGTAATAATAGTGCTGCGTTGCTTCTGCGCCTATAGAATTATGCCTTTACTCCAGGAGCCGATCCGATGCGACCTCACGCCGCCCTGATCCTTTCTTTGTTTGTCTCCACTTCGATGGCCGCGCAGCAGCCGAAGCCAGCTCCGACGCCACCTCCGCAAGTGCGTCCGCCCGCGCTGGTCACGCCTGAAGTCCATTCTGACAATAGCGTCACTTTCCGCTTCCGCGCTCCCAACGCCCAGGAAGTGAAGCTGAATCGCGAAGGCGCCGAGCCGTTGCCCATGCAGAAAGACGACACAGGAATTTGGACCGTGAACACCGCGCCGTTGCCGCCTGACTACTACGGATATTCCATCGTTGTGGACGGCTCGCGCTCGATTGATCCGTACAACCATCTTCTGAAGCCCAATCTGCTCTCGACCGAGAACATGGTTCACGTCCCCGGTCCGTCCTCGCTGCCATGGGAATTGAACGACGTGCCACACGGAGAAATCCATCACCACTTCTACAAGTCTGCCGTCTGCGATGACCAGCGCGATTACTACGTCTACACTCCTCCAGGATACGATCCCGCCGCGAAAACTACCTATCCTGTGCTCTACCTGTTGCACGGTTATAGTGACGACGCGAGCGGCTGGAGCGCGGTTGGACGCGCGAACGTAATCCTCGACAACCTGATCGCACAACGCAAAGCCAAGCCCATGATCGTGGTTATGCCGCTGGGATACGGCACCATGGAGATGATCCGCGTGGGGTGGGGAGGCATTTCCAACCATCCCGAGGTGCGCGAGCAAAATCTCACAAGATTTCGCGAAGCCTTGCTCACCGAAGTGGTGCCAAAAATCGAGAGCGAATATCGTGTGACTAAAGACCGCAACTCACGCGCGGTAGCAGGGCTTTCGATGGGCGGATCGGAGTCGCTGCTCACTGGGCTGAACAATCTCGACAAGTTTGCGTGGATTGGGGCGTTCAGTTCGGGAGGACTGCCGGAGCCATTTGAGAAGGATTTTGTTGGACTCGACGCAAAGGCAAATCAGCAGATCCGCCTGCTGTGGATCGCGTGCGGCACCGAAGACCGTCTCATTAAAGTGAATCGTGACTTCCGCGAATGGCTGAAGACGAAAGACGTTCAGCACACCGACATCGAAACGCCCGGGATGCACACCTGGATGGTATGGCGCAGGAACCTGGCGGAGTTTGCGCCCCTGTTATTCCGTTAAACTACCGAATTCGCCTCGGCGAGTCGCAGAGAACAGAGTTTTAAGGCACGTTTACGTGGTCTTGCTTTTCCGCCGGCACATAATTCACCGCCGCCGTGCGCTCGAGTTTGTCCCATGCGAATTTGCGGCCTTCCAGCGCGCGCTTCAGCGTCTTGAACAGCACGATCGAAAATAACTGCCGGTACGCGAAGCGCTGGAGCCAGACCTGGCTGAGCAACCACACATCTTCTTTGCCGTCGGGGCGCCGGCGTTCGAGGGCGAAGGCAATTGCCGAGGCCACGAAATCGATCACCAGAAACGCGAAGAAGAACGCCACCAGCTTATGGAAGCTGGCCGGATCCGTTGAGTCCGGATGAAAATGTTTCTGAATGAAATACCAGATCGTGCCCACGGCAAACATGATGTCAATCAAGGGCGACACCAGCGGCAGCAGAATCTGGAAGATCACAATGTTGGGCAGCGCCACCCATCCCAGCGCCCCCTTCCGTGCAAACACTCCGCGATGCTTATAGACCGCTTGCAGGATTCCAAACGACCAGCGAAAACGCTGGCGCATCAAGCCATTCGCGTTGGTCGGCGCCTCGGTGAATGCTAGGGCCATGTCTTCATATTCGACGCGATAGCCGCGGCGCAGCAGCGCCATCGTCAGGTCGGCGTCTTCCGCGACCGTATCGATGTGGTAGCCCCCGGCCTCGCGTACGGCCGAAACTCGCCACGCGCCAATCGCTCCCGGCACCACGCTGACCGCTCCCAACACATCGAGGGCACGGCGTTCGAAGTTCTGGCTGGTGATGTACTCGAGCGCCTGCCAGCGTGTCCACAGATTCACCCGGTTCCCGACCTTGGCGTTGCCCGCGATCGCCCCGACCCTTGGATTGATGAAATGCGGCACCAGGCGCGCAATGGCGTCGGGTGCGATGATCGTATCGGCGTCAATACCAACAAAGAGCTCCGCATCCCCAATATGCTCGATCCCGTAGTTCAAGGCCTCGGCCTTGCCGGAATTCTTCTTTCCCAGAATGAGAACCTTGCCGGTTGCGACTTCCGCTTTGAAGGCGTTGCGTGCGACTTCGAGCGTGCGGTCTTTCGAGCCATCGTCAATGACGATCACCCGCAGGTTCGGGTAGTTCGAATTCAGCGCTGCCCGCACCGTGCGTTCAATCACCTTCTCTTCGTTATAGGCAGGAATCAGCACGGCAATTTTTGGCTTGTAGGAGGCCACCTCAGCCGCCTTGCCAAAGATTTTTTCATGCAGGCGGTCATACACTGCAGCCGCTCCAATGAAGATCAAACGTCCGGTCATCAGCAGGTCGCCGAGAAGGAAAATCCAGGTGATCCCGCTCTGCACGGCGTTAAACATCCAGAAGCCCAGCCGATCCAGGCGAGCCGCCCACAGTTCACCGCGCGGCAACGGCGCCATCACGTCCGCCCTCTGCATGCCGAGCAGTTCATAAACAGGCGCGATCTCGAAACCGCGAGCGCGAATCCCGTCAATAAGCATCGGCAATGCGCGAACCGTTTCGGCGCGGTTCCCGCCACCATCGTGCAGCAACACGATATTGCCGCAGCGGAGGTTTTCCACCTTGCAAGGCGGCAGATGCGAAAGCACATACTGCGTAATCTGCTCCGCCGAGCGCCGCGGACTCTCACTCCAGTCGTTGGGATCGATCCGGTTCCCCACCGTGATGTAGCCCATCTCCTGTGGAATCTCGAGCGGGCGCACCTGGTCGGAGGTGTCCGGTTCTTCGTCAATCGCATAGGGCGGCCGCATCAAGGTGGCGCGCACTCCCAGCAGGCTGGCGAACAGCCGTTCCGTAAGATTCAACTCCACCTTCATGTGAGCGGTGGAGATATTGCTTACGTCGGGATGGGTAAAGGTGTGGTTCCCGATCGTATTGCCTTCGCTGTAAATTCGCTTTGCCAACCCTGAGAACTTATCTGTCTGAATGCCAATCAGAAAAAAAGTTGCGGTCGCGTGCTTCGCCTTGAGCACGTCGAGAATCTTGGGAGTCCACTCCGGGTCCGGGCCGTCATCGAAGGTGATTGCAATCTTGTTCGGGCTATAGCCATACCGGCCCACGCGATAAGGCTCGGGCAATTCTTGGAAGACCTCGTCAGTGATCAACTTGCTATTGGCATCAAAGGTCAGGTCGCGAGTGCCGTGGGCGGGCTTGTCTTCAATCCGAAGGATCTCGCCCTGTCCTTCCATGTCGACGTCGGCCCCCGGAGGTACATCGCGCAACTTCTCAACGGCGCCCGCTTCGCCCGGCACATCCCAGACTCGCCACAAAGTGCGATCCTCGCTGCCCAGCCGCCACAGGGCAAACGTCTGGATGCCTAGCGACTGCGCTGCCCGCATGTGGTTCAAAGCCGTTACTGCATCGACGAACCAGATATCGTGCCGAAGGTTGCGTTCGTCCAGATAACTGAAGTGAGGGTTCATCGCATCGTCATCGAAGTTGACATCCTGCTCGGAATCGCGTGCGGCCAGCCAAGCCTCCTGTACGCTGACCGAACTGTCGTGCATGTCCGGCGGCAACTTCCCGCCCTTCGGCTTCAGAACCCAGTCATAACCATAGTTGGCGATGGCACAGATGATCTTCTCTTTCGGAATGACACTGCGCACGAATTTCAGGTTGTCCACGAACCAATCCTGTGACGCGACGGGCCCCGAATTGCCGCCAGGATAGTGTTCGTCGTAGTTCATCACCACGACGCCATCGGCCGCAGCGGCGAGAGCAGGATAGTTATATTCCGTGTTGTGGGCCTGCACCGCCACGTACAACTTCATTCCATGGGAATGCAGATCGGTCGATAATTCTTGCAGCAATGCGATATAGCCAGGCTGGCCGCTGGCAGGAAACGACTCGAAATCGATCATCAGCCCGTGATATCGCCCCGACGACAGAAACTGACCCGCCTGGCGCCTGAAGAGCGCTCGAGCATCAGGATTGTTCAAGAAACCTGAGATGTCGACCCAATCCACGCCATCGGAATTGTTGACCATGGGGAAGACTTCCATTGCAGGGTCTTCGGCCTTGAGGAAGGGCATAACCCGATCGTCAACCGAACCGACTGTCTTCCCCTGAATCAGGTCGAAATATTTATTGGTCTGGTCATCCACCGCCTGCAGCCGTCCGTCAGGCGTCAGCACATGCAGCCAGTCCGTATAGAGAATGTCGATCTGGTGAGCGTAGTCGCGCAGAGACGAGAAGCTGGCCGCATCCCAAGGCACGTAAAAAGCCGCGCGAATACCTTCCGACTGATTCAGCGTGACCTGCGACGCCGCCAGTTTGGATTTGCGGTGAGAACGGGCCAGCACCTTTTTCGCCCGCTCTCTGGCCTTTTCCTTTTCGCTTTCCTTCAAGGCTTTGAAGGCGCGCTTCTGCGGAGAAAACAGCAGTTCGGGCAGCGGTTCGTCGCGGAGAGCCGTGTAGACAAACACAATGATGAGGGCCGAAATCAGGACAGCGGCAACGTCGATCGTGCGCCGCAGGCGTTTCCAGCGGGCGCGTCGGGGATCATAAAAAACCGGTTGAGCCATGAGGGACGATGTTCATCGTATGCCGCGGGCGGCACACGGTCAATTCGACCAGGGCAGGGTGAGAAGCTGCTCTTGGGTAAGATGCAATTTCTCCGCTCCGGGATTACCGCAAACGCGCTATCATGCGCCCGTGCACGAACTTGGGCGGCCGGGATGGGCAAGACAGCACGCGCGCTTCTTTCTCTGGGGGAGCCTCGGTGCGCTGGCCGTTCGCCTCTTTCTGGTGCTGCGTTTTCCGGCAGTGGTGGACGACTCCAGGCTTTACTCGGACATCGCCAAGAACTGGCTGCAGCATGGCATCTACGGCATCACCAACTCCGGCGTAATCGTGCCGACACTCTCGCGGTTGCCGGGATATCCCGCCTTTCTCGCCGCCATCTTTGCCATCTTCGGCGCCGATAATTTTCGCGCTGTCTTGCTCATCCAGGTGCTCTTCGATCTTGCCACCTGCTTCCTGATCGCGGACATGGCGCGGCGCTTGTTTTCCGAGCGGGCGGCAAAGGCGGCCTTTCTGCTGGCAGCGCTGTGTCCGTTTCTCGCGAATTATGCCGCCGCCGCGCTGACCGAAACGCTGGAAATCTTCTTTACCGTGTTAGCCTTGGACCTCGCTTTGCGCGGCTTGGGCACTGGCGGCGCCGTCTCGCGCCCACTGCTTCTCTGGCTCGGCTGCGGGATCTCCATCGGCGCCGGCATTCTGCTTCGCCCGGATGGCGGAATTTTGCTGGTAGCCATCGGTGCATATCTGTTCTTCCTACTGGTGCGCGCGTTGCGCTCGAACGCAGCGCATACGCAAACTCCAATCCTGCTGCCGCGACGTATTATTAAGGCTGGGATTGTGGTCGCCATTGCCGCTCTCACCCCTCTGATTCCCTGGACGCTGCGCAATCTGCATACCCTCCACCGCTTCGAGCCTCTCGCTCCGCGTTATGCCACGGATTCCGACGAGATGGTCATGAGCGGCTTCAATCGCTGGACCAAGACCTGGATCATCGACTATGTCTCAGTACAGGAAATCTACTGGCCTGTCCCGGGCTCGCAGATGGATTTCGCCAAGCTTCCGAACCGCGTCTTTGATTCTCCTGCACAGCGAGCGGAAACCAGTGACCTGTTTGAGGTCTACAATGCCAATTCGAATATGACCCCGGAACTCGACGCCCGTTTCGGCGAACTCGCGGCAGAACGAATCCACACAGCTCCGCTACGCTATTACGTCTGGCTCCCCGCATTGCGCATCGCGGACATGTGGCTCCGTCCCCGTACCGAACTATTCCCCTCAGACCCGCGCTGGTGGGAGTTCAACGACGATCCCCGATGGCTCACGGTCAGCCTGACTTTCGGCGTGATCAACCTGCTCTACGTCGCAATGGCGCTGGCGGGACTGATCCGTGCCCGTGAATTTTTCGGGATTGGCCTATTGGTTTTATTTGTGGTGTTGCGCTCGGCCTTCCTCGGAACCCTGGAGAATCCCGAACCCCGCTACACGCTGGAATGCTATCCAGCGCTGATAATTCTGGCTTCTGCGGCCATTCATCGGGCTGCATAAACTTCGAATCCTGGGAAGGGCGGCTATGACAAGTCGTATTCAAACGTTTCACAAGCCGCAAATTGCCGAAGATTCTACTTGAATATTCTGGGGATGAAGTTGCACAATACCGCCCCATTGGGTTTGCTTGGGACCTGCCCTTGCCCCACGTCCTGAGAATACATCGATGTTTTTCTACGCCAAGGAGGCGCTATGCGTCTGGTCAGAGGTGTAACGGTACTCTGCATCGCAGTGATGTTGGGAACGTCAGCATGGGGTCAGACAGGCACATCCACGATCCGAGGGACTGTTACCGATCCGCAAGGACGAGTAGTGCCGGGCGCGACTGTGACTCTTACGAATACGGCAACCAACGCCGCGCGTACAGCCAAGACTTCAGATGCTGGCACTTATACATTCGATCTGATCACACCCGCCGACTATCGAGTGGAAGTGGACGCCAAGGGATTCAAAAAGAAGGTTGTCGGGAGTGTAAAGGCCCTCATCGGCAAACCAACCGACACCGACGTGACACTTGAAGTCGGCGCCAGCAACGAAATCGTGGAAGTGCAGGCGACCGCGCAGGAAGCGGTGATCAATACACAGGACGCGACTCTAGGCAATAATTTTGAATCCCTGCAGATCACTCAGCTGCCCTTGGAAGCTCGCAATCTCGTCGATCTGCTGAGCCTACAACCAGGCTCGACTCGCGAAGGATACGTGACTGGAGCCCGTGCGGACCAGTCGAATGTGACTCTAGATGGCGTTGATATCAACAACGCGCAAACCGGGAATGCAGAAATCCCGCGGAGCACCAATACGCTTCAACTCGGCGCTCTGGACAACGACCGAGGCAATATCACTAGTGGTCCGGTGCTCCGCCTAAACGCTGAGGCGATCGAAGAATTCCGAGTAACAACCGCTAACGGCAATGCCAACCAGGGGCGCTCGTCCGGTTCCCAGGTCAACCTTATGACCAAAGCCGGCACCAACAGCTGGCACGGAGCGGCGTTCGAGTTCTATCGCGGCACGCTGTTTGAGGCCAATGACTGGTTCAATAATCACGCTACGGACGCGAATGGGAATCCGGCGCCCGTTCCCCGTACCGCTCTGGTACGAAACACATTCGGTGCAGCGTTAGGCGGTCCCATCGTGAAGAATCGGGCATTCTTTTTTTACAGCTATGAAGGCCGCCGGGATGCTACCGCCCAGCCGGTCACCACGGTCGTGCCTCTGAACCGGTCGCCTGATCCCAATGACGCCCTGACTCTTGGGGATGGCACGGTTCATTACGCGTATGGTAACGGACAGATTGGTTCGCTCGATTTGGCTCAACTTCAGGCTGTTTACCCTGCTGCAGGCATTAACGCCGCCGCGCTAGCTGCCTTCGCCAATGCAGAATCGCTGTACCCCGCGAACGACACTTCTCAAGGCGATCAGTTAAATACGGGAGGGTTCCGCTTTAATTCGCCAACTCCGGTGAAGTTAAACTCGCACGTAGCCAAGCTGGA
>Ga0070735_10005110_pt1 | contig 10936 bp, 14 predicted proteins | sample Coa_R1_FD_66443 | JGI IMG/M metagenome (GOLD analysis project Ga0070735, IMG submission 66443) | Surface soil microbial communities from Centralia Pennsylvania, which are recovering from an underground coalmine fire - Coalmine... | ecosystem: Environmental > Terrestrial > Soil > Unclassified ... | reverse complement strand
AGTCTCGGCCAGGGCGCGCCTTCCACCGTGCCGACCGCGGTGGACACTATCGCCGACGGCCTCGCCACCGGGCGGCTGGGGCGCCTGCCCTTCGAGATCGTGCGCAGCCGCCTCGACCGTGTGGTGACGGTCGATGACTTCGAAATTGGCGAGGCCGTGCTGCTGATGCTCGAGCGAATGAAGCTGCTGACCGAGGGCGCTGGCGCGGCGGCGCTGGCGGGCGCACTGAAGCTCGGCGGCGCGATTGCCGGTCGGCGGGTGGTGATCGTGGTGAGCGGGGGCAATATCGACGTCAATCTGCTCGACCGGATCATCGGCCACGGACTCGCGAAGGCGGGGCGGCTGATGCGCCTGACCGTGGAGATGCGGGACCGGCCGGGCGAGTTGGCGCGGCTACTCGCGGTGATCACCGAGCAGGGCGCCAACGTGCACGCGATTCAGCACGATCGCACGCGGCGTGACGTTCGAATCGGAGGCGCGCGCGTAACGCTGGAGCTCGAGACGCGCGGGCACGAGCATATCGAGCGCCTGCGGGAAGCGCTTGCCGCTAACGGCCACCAGGTGCTGGTCGAAAACCCATAGAGATGGTCGAGCAGGGCCGATCGAAAGTTGCGATGGACACGATCCTTGATGCGCATTGTCATCTGGCCGATCCGCGGCTCTATCCGGATCTCGACGGCGCGCTGGCGCGCGCGGCCAGCGCCGCGGTTGGCACGATCATCGCGGTCGGAGCAATCGACACGATTGAGACTGACCGGCTCACGGTAGAGATCGCCGAACGCCATCCGCACGTTTTCGCTGCCGTCGGAGTCCATCCGCATAACGCCTCCGATTGCGACGAGCCGCGCATCGCGGCGCTCACCGCGCTCGCGCGCTCGCCGAAAGTGGTCGCGATCGGCGAGACCGGGCTGGATTTTCATTACATGCGCTCGCCGGCGGACGCGCAGGAGCGATCGCTCAGAGCGCACTTGGAACTCGCCGGCGCGCTCGATCGTCCGGTGATGATTCATTGCCGGGACGCCGAGCGGCGGCTATGCGAGATCGTTCGCGAAACCGGCATGCCGCCGGCCGGCGGGATGATCCATTGCTTCACCGGCGACGCCGACGCGGCGCAAGAGTTCGTCGAACTCGGTTTCTACATATCGTTCTCCGGAATTCTCACTTTCAAGAAGGCCAATGCCCTGCGGGCGGCCGCAATGGTGGTGCCGAGGGATCGCCTGCTAATCGAAACCGACGCGCCCTATCTCACGCCCGAGCCGTATCGCGGCAAGCCCAACGAGCCCGCGTACGTCCGCCGCACGTTCGAGGCGATGGCTGCGCTACGCGGTGCCGACGCCGCGGCGCTCGCGGCGCAGATTTGCGCGAACGCCGCACGCCTGTTCAAGTTGCCCGCGCCCTGAGCGTCAGGTTCCTTGGGCGCAGCCTTAACCCAGCGGATGGCCACCGAACGCCCACGGATGAATCGCGACCAGCACGGCCGTCAGCACTGTGCCGATCACGATGGCGAGCAACGGCAAATCCTCGGTCGGATGGCAGTGCTGGCGCCCGCTCAGCAACGCCGCTCCGGGCATGAAAGATGTCTGCTCAACGAAACGGCGGTAACGTTCGCCCATCGAGCGCAGCTTGCGACGGTCCTGATGCAGACCGCCGACGATGCCTAGCGCCGGAAACGTGCCGAAGAAAATCAGGTCGCCGGCCCATCCGTTCATCAGCATGTGCGCGAAGCCGAAGATCGCGAACGCGACGAAGCCTGGATGCCGCGTGAGCTTGAGGATCCCGCGCGGAGTAAGATTATCCGGCGCGCCGAGCGCTCCCGGATTAGGCGTTATAAGCGACGCGACCCACATGATCAGCGCAACCAGCATCATCAGCCACACCAGCCATCGCAGCGGCGCGGCCCCGCGCAGATACCACAGCGTCGGGCCCGCATGCTTGTGATAGCCGAACGCGACGACCATCGGGATGAACGTCGCCAGCGCGACCAGCGAGTAGATGCCGCGAAAAGGCTGCTCGCCGAGCGCCCCGGCGATCCTGCCGCGTACCGTCTCGGAGGACAGGATGAAATGGCCGGCCAGGAATAGTGCGGCCCATAACGCTATCAGCCCGACGGCTCCCATCGTTCTCCTCCTGTTCAGAGGCGGCGGCGATTATATCGGCTGCGTTTGGTGTCAACTCTAGTAGCGCAGCGGACGGCAGGGTAGAGGAACGGCCGAACTGCCGGACCGGCAGTGCCGGGGGGGTCCTTGGTTCGCGATTCACGCCAGACCCCAGGCGGGGTTATAACCTGTGCCATGGAAGCCACGGCCAAACTAAACCTGCCGCCGCCATTCGAGGAAGCGCTCGGGCGCCACGAGCGTGAGATCATGCGGTTTCTGCTCCGCATGACCCGCGATCAGAACGACGCGCTCGACCTTTTCCAGGAAACCTGGCTGCGAGCCTATCGCGCCTATCCGCGACTCGACTCCGAGCAGGGTCTGCGGCCATGGCTGTACCGAATCGCGACCAATCTCTGCCGCAACCGCGCGCGCGACAATCTCCGGCGCGCGCGCGTGATAAGCAACGGCGACGATCCGACCGGCGGCGATCATCATGCCGCATTCGCCGCGCCCGCCGGCGGCGCGCATGAGGGCGTGATCCATCTGCGGCGCGCGATCGCCGGGCTCCCGCACAAGCAGGGCCAGGCGCTGATGATGCGCAAGTTTGCGGGACTCGAATACGAGGAAATCGGCGCGGCTCTGGAGTGCTCGGCGGACAGCGCGCGGGCCAGCGTTTACCAGGCGCTGAAAAAGCTGAAGGCGATCCGGTGATGCGCAAGGCGGCGAAATCCACAACGGTGAACATCATGAATCAGACGCTCAAGGACGAAATACTGATGCGCGAGATGCTCGGCGATGACGGTCCGCTCGGAATGGAGAGCGGACCCGACGACGCTGCCGTGGATGCGGCGCTGCGCGCAGTGCGGCCTAAGCTCGCGCGGACCCTTGGCCGTGCGCGCAGACCAGTGGCGCGCGTCGGGATAGTCGACTCGCCGGTCGGCCGCCTGCTGGTGGCCGAGAGTGCGCGCGGTTTGCTCGCGGTGCAGTTCCTCGAAGTAGCCGATGCACCCGACGTGCTGGCCGGGTTGAAAGAGGGCTTCGACCTTGTCGAAGATCCGCAGACCGCGACACGCATCGGGCACGAGATCGAGCGCTACATAAAGGGCGACATGCACGCGCTCGACCGCCCGGTTGACTTGAGCCTGGTGCGGACGGATTTTCAGCGGCGCGCGCTGATGCGGCTTCGTCGTACGGTGCCGCCCGGCTCGGTTATCACCTATCAGGCGCTGGCGGCGGCGGTGGGCGCGCCGTCGGGCCAGCGCGCGATCGGCAATACGATGGCGACCAACCCGGTGCCGCTCTATGTCCCATGCCATCGGGTGATCCGGTCCGACGGCACGATCGGCAACTATGGCGGTGGCGTGCCGCGCAAGATCAAATTGTTGCGCGCGGAGGGTTTCAGCGTGGCGCGCGACCATCGATTGCCGGCGAGCAGCGTGATGGGTCATCTGGTGACCCACATCTTCTGCCGACCGCAATGCCATGCGGCGATTCGCGCCGACCCGGCGAAGGCGGTCATTTTTGCCAATGCGGACCGCGCGCGCAGCGCGGGACTGCGCGCCTGCAAGCTCTGTCGTCCGGCCTAGCGCGCGACTGAGCGAGATCCAAAACGCGCTGCGACGCGGAGCCCATTTGAGGCGTCCGCGCCGCAATGCGTCTTGAGTCCACTGGTTTGGCTATTCGGTCTGCTGTTCCTGCTGAAGCTGCTGGATCTGCATGCGCTGGCTCTGAATCTCCTGCTGCTGGTTCTGAATCTGCCCTTGCTGCTGCTGAGTCGCGGTCTGCTGGTTCTGCAGCGAGCTGCCCACGACGTAGCCGGTGCCCGCGCCCAGCGCACCGCCGATCGCGGCTCCGGCCAGCGGATGTCCTACCGCCGCGCCGACTATGGCGCCGGTGCCGCCGCCCAGCACGCCGCCGCCGAGCGTTCCTTCCGTAGTCGTTGACATTCCTTGCGGACCGCACCCGGCAAGCGCGACAGCCACCAGAGCCGACAACCCTGCCGTCACCGTCGCCGCGCGAAACCTTTTCGATTTCTCCATATAAGTACTCCCCCCCAACTCACCTGGCCGCTCGTGCCGAGACCTGCTCATTCGGTTTGCTGCTGCTGCTTGAGTTGCTGGATCTGCTCGCGCTGCTGCTCGAGCTCCTGCTGCTGCTGTTGGATCTGGCCTTGGGTCTGCGCCTGAGCGTCCTGGTTGTTCTGCATCGAGTTGCTGATGACGTAGCCGGTGCCCGCGCCCAGTGCGCCGCCGATCGCGGCGCCGGCGCCCGGACTGCCAACCGCGGCGCCGATGATTGCCCCGGCACCCGCGCCCAGCACGCCGCCGCCGAGCGTTCCTTCTTCACGTGTCGATAAGGGCTGCCCGCTGCATCCGGCAAGCGTAAAGGCCGCGACCAGCACAAAGGCCATCGTCGCCAACACGCCTTGGTTCGAATTTCTGGAATACTTCATCGCTTCCTCTCAGGCGATTCGCCTCAGGCAATTGCGTCCGTCACTCTGTTTCCTGCTGTTGTTTGAGTTGCTGGATCTGCTGGCGCTGTTGCTCGAGTTGCTGCTGCTGTTGTTGGATCTGGCTCTGAGTCTGAGCTTGAGCGTTTTCGTTGTTCTGCATCGAGTTGCCGACCGCAAAGCCGCCAACGCCGCCAATCGCACCGCCGATAGCGGCGCCCGCGCCGGGTGCGCCGACCGCGGCGCCGATGATCGCGCCGGTCGCGGCGCCGATTCCACCACCCAGAAGTGTGCCCTTTTCACGCGTCGACAACGGCTCCCCGGAGCATCCGGCCACCAAGAGAATCGCGGCCATCGCCACCAAGATCGTCGAGACTGCCCCTTTGCGCATCGCTCGCCCCCTCCTCTCTACGTAAAGTAACTTTCCTGGTTTCCAACCTTGTTCCATGCGCGGCTGCCGCTGGTTTTGCCCGCTCTCCAGGCAGCAGCTTTCATGCCGCTTACCATCATTTTATATTTTACCGCTTTTTCAAGTCTTTTGCTTCACGGGCGTCAGTACGCGTCGCGGTGATGCAACCGCTTTCGATGCATCCTGGGGTACATTTTGCGGGCGTTGTGCCGATCTCGGATCGCGCAGCCGACGCGGCCTCGGCCTGTTTGGTTTGCGGGAAGAGGAGGGGAGCCCCGAGCAAATCCTCCACCACGGATCCCTACGGGAGTACCGCGAAAATGCGCGCCGGTGCTCCGGTTCCTTTGCCAATCTTCATCGGAATACAAAAGAGCGTCGCGCCGCTGAATGGAAGTTTGTCGGCATTGGCAAGATTTTCAAATCCGATGCGGTTGGCGCCCAGCCACATTCGATGGACAGGAAAATCCGTGGAATTGCCGGGATCGAGGCTCGCCGTATCAATTGCCAATGCCATCACGTTGCGGTCGGTGAGCAAAAATTTGACCGCTTCGGGTGAAAAGCCGGGAAAATGCAGATGGGCGACGTCTCCCGGTTTGTCGCTTCCGAGATAATGCTTCTTGTCGGGCCAGTAGCGGCCCCATCCCGAGCGCCCCACCACAATCGCTCCCGACGGAATCTGGCCGTGGGTTCTTTCGTAGGCTTGGACGTCCACGAGACTGAGCGTGGCGTCGGGATAATTCTCGGAGCGGGCGGAGAAATCGATTACCACCGCCGGCCCCACGAAGTAGCTCATCGGCACCTGATCCACCGACATTCCGTCGCGGTTGAAATGCAGCGGCGCGTCCATGTGTGTGCCGCCGTGCTCGGCCGCGGCGAATTTGGCCGACGAATAGAAGTAGCCGCCCGGCTGCATCCCGAAGAGTTCGAACTTGTGCTCGAATCCGCCCTCGGTGGGCCAATAGATGGTAGAGGCGTCGAAGGTGTAAGTCAGGTCGACGATTTTGCCCGGATCGCTGGTCGTCGCATCAGCGATTCCCGCCGGATTGAACATCCCACCCTGGGCCCGCGCACTGGGGGCCCTTGTCGCGACGAATGCCGCGATGAACGTCGCCGTAACCATGGCTGCCGCGCCGACGAAGCCGATCACGCGCGTCGTCTTCCGCGTCATCCGGTGCTTCATCCTGTCGCGCGTCATCTTGTCCTCGCGCGCCATATTGCGCCTCCTCGTATTACGCGGCGCGGCGATCGATCACCAGCCAATCGCCTGCGCCGGCATCAGCGCCGCTATCTGTCCGCGCGGATCGGCACCGGCGGCGAGCCGCTCGCGCGCGCCGTCATGCGAAACGGCAAGCACGTTGCCGTCGCACCACGCGGGGCGCGTCTCGATCTTGTGGCCGAGCGCGGCCAGATCGGCCCGCACGCGCTCATCGATCCGGTCCTCCATGCGCACCAGTCCGGGAGCGGCATCGTGCGGATAGAAAGAGGATGGAGCATGCATGCAGGAGTAGCGCGGGGCTTCGATCGCCTCCTGCAGGTTCATCCCGAAGTCCGCCAGGTTGAGGAAGAATTGCAGCGTCCATTGATCCTGCTGGTCGCCGCCCTGGGTGCCGAACGCGATCCATCGGCCGTCGCGTGTCGTCGCCATCGACGGCGTGAGCGTCGTGCGCGGACGCTTGCGCGGCGCCAGCGCATTGGGATGGCGCTCGTCGAGATAAAATGTCTGTAGCCGCGTGCCGAGCGGAAAGCCCAGCGCGTCGGCGACGGGCGAGCTGCGCAGCCACGCGCCGCTCGGCGTTATCGCGATAAGGTTGCCCTGGCGATCGGCCGCGTCGACGTGAGTCGTGCCGGCGCCCCACGAACGCGGCTTTACCGGCGCACCCAGCTCGGCCCGCATCGCGCGCGGATCGCCCGGCCGCAGATCCATCGAGGCGCGCTTCGGATCGACCAGCGCGCGGCGCAACGCCGCGTAGCGCTCCGAGAACAATTCCTTGAGCGGGACGTCGACGAACTGGGGGTCGGCGTAATAGGCCTCGCGGTCGGCAAACGCAAGCTTGGCCACCTCGATGAGCGTGTGCAGGTAGGCGGCCGAGTTATGGCCCATCGCGGCGAGATCGAAGCCCTCCAGCAGCGCGAGCTGTTGCAGGAAGACCGGCCCTTGCGACCACGGTCCGCACTTAAAGACGGTCGCGCCGCGGTAGGTGCGGCTCGCCGGCTCTTCGATCCGGGTGGTGAAGGCCGCGAGATCCTCGAGCGCCAGCAGCCCGCCGTGCGCGTCGGAATGCGCGACAATCTCGCGCGCGATGTCGCCGCGGTAAAAGCGCTCGAGCGCCGCGCGCAATCCGGCCTCGCGGCCACCGTTGCGGGCGCCGGCTTCCGCGTCGAGCAGGCGACGGAAGAAATTCGCCAGCGCTGGATTTCTGATGATGTCGCCTGAGCGCGGAAGCTCATCGCTGGGCATGTAGATACGCGCGGTCGACGGCCATCGCGTGCGAAACGTCTCGGCGTTGGCGCGGATCGATCCCAAGCCGAGGCCCGGGACGTCAATCGACTCGTCGTCTCCGCACAGGCCCGGATGCATGGTGAAGCCGTCTTCGCATAGCGCGAGGGCGGGACCGGTGACCTCAGCCAGCGATTTGGTACCAAAGTTTTCTAGTGCGCAGGCAAACGCGCCGAAAGCGGCAGGTACTCCCGCGCCGAGCAGTCCTTCGCCGGGAACCAGATTCAGGCCCAAAGCCCGATAATGAGCGATCGTGGCCCGCGCGGGCGCCATCGTATTGCCGTTAATTGAAAAAGTGCGCTGGTTAGACCCCAGCCGGATGAGCATCGGCGCCTCGCCGCCTATGGTGTGCATGTGCGGGTTGACGACACCCTCGACCAAGGCGGCGGCGACGGCGGCGTCGATAGCGTTACCGCCACGCTCGAAAATTCGCGCGCCAGCGGCTGCGGAAAGATAGTGTTCTGTGGATACTACGGCCTCGCGGCCCATAATCAGGGGATATAGCGTTGACATGGCACCTATAACGAGTATCTTGAAGATTGGGCGTCTGTTAACAATAAACGATGCTAGTAGTGATTAGGTGGTGATGCGGTGCGGAAATCTTCATCCCTAACCAGTCCATCTGGAATCTGTCCTACCTGTGCCTGTCCTGTACCTGACGCGATTCAAGCCGCAGATCAAGAGCGCGTAACGGCGCCGTAGTAGTTGCAAATAGCCAAGGGGAAAGAAATTTGAAAAAACCCCAGTCATTTGCCTTTTGCAACAAAGCTGTGGATGAGAAACAAAATCGGGGGAAAAGCGTCTAATTAAGTAGGCGCGATCATTGCTACTGTACCGGCTCAGGGCATTCTCCATTACAGCGGGCGGAGGAGCTTGGCGGGTGGAAGGACAGTGATGAACATGGAAAGTACAAATTTCGAGACTGTGGTTGGGCGGCATTGTCGTTTGCTCAAGCCTGTCCGAGACCATGAAGGGCTGAGCAGATATAGCGAAAAACCTCGCATTCTGCGCTCGGTGGACAACCTCGGACGCCGCATGCTGCTGGTTCAATTCGACGACGGCGCAACCACCTTCTTGTTTCCGGACGAAGTGATCGTCGAATAGACGCTGCCTGATTCGTAGGCGACCGCGTAACTTGCGGTCAGCGTTGGAGCAGGGGTCCGGTGATTGCCGCGGGAGGTTAGTAGCCCCGTGACAGGTGCCGGAGGCGTCAGTTGCCGAAAAGCCAGTTGCCCGACGGCGAGCCCGTTGTGAGGGTCACAGCGCTCAAAGCAACGCTCGCGCTTCATCAGCCGGCTCCCGCAAGAAAATCACGCGCGCGCAGCAGCGCAACGATCGATTTGGCGTCGACCATCTCGCCGCGCGCGATCATCCCCAGTGCCTCATCCAACGCGACCGGCCGTACACTGATTACCTCGTCATGGTCTAACTCGCCCGGCGCGACCGTAAGCTCGCGCGCCAGGTAAAGATCGATACGCTCGTCGCAAAAACTGGGAATCGTTACGATCCCGCCAAGATGATCCCAGCGGCGCGCTCCCAGCCCGGCCTCCTCGCTCAGTTCCCGTTCGGCACATGCATGCGCGCTTTCGCCGGCGCGCCGGCATCCGGCCGGAATCTCCCACAACCAGCCGCCCATCGCGTGGCGCCACTGGCGCAACAGGGTGACGCGGCGATGCTCGTCGAGCGCCACGATCGCGCTGGCGCCGGGATGGCGGATGACCGCCAAATCAACCGTCACGCCGTTTGGGAGTTCGGCTTTCTCGACGCCGAGGTCGACCACGCCGAGTTTCATCACCTCGCGCCTTTCAATCGCCATGCCTCAGCATTGCGAGCACGGCCTGCGGAGGCAAGCCTGTTCCCAATGCCGATAAAAGGGCAATTGCTCGCGCGTGCTCAAGGGGTCAATATTTGAGCCGAGGACGATGCCCAGAAAGCGATGACTAATCAGCAGCTATGGCGAAGACTGTAATCCCGATTTACTTCGATTACGCTTCAACGCTCTGCTACGTCGCGTGGCGCATCGTCAGCCAGCTCGAACGCGAACTCGACTTCACCGCGCTATGGAAAGGCGTGCCGATTGCGCTGCGCAACTATCGCACCCGCCCCGGTCTGCTGCTCGGCCCGCTCGAGCTTGGCCGCATTCGCAACGTGGCCGCCGAAACCGGTATCGCGGTCGAGCCGCCCGCGCGATGGCTCGACACGGACAAGGCGCTGCAGGGCTCAGAGCTCGCGCGCGAGGCCGGTGCGTTTGCGGCTTATCACGACGCGGTCTTTCCCGCGGCATTTGAGCAACGCGCCGACATCGGCAATCTCGACCTGCTGAGCGCGATCGCCGCGCGCGCGGGCCTTGACCGCGCGCGCTTTCGCGACGATCTCGAGCGGGGCCGGATGGCCGCGCGGATCGCCGCCAACAAGGCCGAGGCGGACCGCTTTTCCGCGCTCGGCTATCCGAGTTTCATCCTGGGCTACTTTCCGCTCATCGGGATTCAGCCGATCGAGTCGATGCGGATGTTGCTCGCGCGTTTCCTTGAGCGCCGGGCCGCGGAGCCCCAGGCGTGATCGCCGCGCCCGGCACGGCTACGGCGCCCCGGCAACCGCTGACGGCGCCGCCGACGCACCGCCCGGTGCCCGCCAGCGTCGAAAATACGCGGCCGCCGCTTAAGTGGGCGGGGGGCAAGCGATGGCTGGTGCCGCATCTCGCGCCACTATGGCAGCGGTTTCGAGATCGGAGGCTGGTTGAGCCGTTTTGCGGCGGGATGGCGGTCGCGTTGGGCTTGATGCCGGAGCGAGCGTCACTCGGGGACATCAATCCGCACGTGGTCAACTTCTATCGATGGCTCAAGCGCGGGCTAACGGTCGGAGTTGCGATGCGCAACGACGGCGCGCTCTTCTACCGTCATCGCGCGCGCTTCAATCGCCTGGTAGCCAATGGCGATGGCGACAGCGCGGAGGCTGCCGCACTCTTCTACTATCTCAATCGCACCGGCTATAACGGCCTCTGCCGCTTCAACCGCAAGGGCGAGTTCAACGTGCCGTTCGGCCGCTATGCGCGTATCAACTACGCGACCGACTTTTCCGCCTATCGCACGGCGTTCCAGGGATGGGATTTCACCGCCGGCGACTTCGAAGCGCTGGAGGTGGGACCGCGCGACTTCATCTATGCCGACCCACCCTATGACGTCGAGTTTACGCAGTACTCAAGTGAGATCTTCGGCTGGAACGAGCAGGTGCGATTGGCGGAGTTCCTCGCGCGACACCGGGGGCCGGTGGTGCTGTCGAACCAGGCGACGGCGCGGATTGTGCGGCTGTACCGCAAGCTGGGTTTCTCGATCCAGCGGCTGCGCGCCAGGCGGATGATCAGCTGCACGGGCGATCGCGCGCTCGCGACTGAAGTTCTGGCGACGCGCGGATTCTGAATCCGCGCGTCGCCAGCGGATGGTTTGCCGCGAGCGCCGGCGCCCCTGGGGCGCCGGCGCGGCATAGGC
>Ga0070735_10005109_pt1 | contig 10939 bp, 11 predicted proteins | sample Coa_R1_FD_66443 | JGI IMG/M metagenome (GOLD analysis project Ga0070735, IMG submission 66443) | Surface soil microbial communities from Centralia Pennsylvania, which are recovering from an underground coalmine fire - Coalmine... | ecosystem: Environmental > Terrestrial > Soil > Unclassified ... | reverse complement strand
GCGATCGACAACGACGAAGCACGCGTACGCCTGACTGCATTGGCCGATTACATTCTCGTACACGACCGAGACATTCTGCTGCGCTGCGACGATTCGGTAGTGCGCGTAGCAAGCGGCGGAATGCAGCAGTTGCGCCGCTCGCGTGGATTTGTGCCGGTGCCGGTTTTCTTACATGAGCAGATTCCTGCTGTTATTGCCGTCGGCGGAGAGCTGAAGAATGTCTTATGCCTTACCAAAGAGAAGCACGCATTTCTCAGTCAGCACTTGGGGGACCTGGAAAATTTGGAAAGCTACAGCTTCTTCCAAGAAGCCATCGAGCACCTGAAACGGATTCTGGAAATCCAGCCAGAAATTGTGGCCTACGACTTGCACCCTGATTATTTTTCGACGAAGTGGGCATTGCAGCAGAACGGCATCCAAAAAGTCGGCGTGCAGCATCACCACGCGCATATTGCAAGTTGCATGGCAGAGAACCAACTGGAGGGCGATGTCATTGGCTTCGCCTTGGATGGCACCGGCTACGGCAGCGACGGCCACGTCTGGGGCGGAGAGGTATTGATTGCCAACTATCAAGATTTCAATCGAGCTGCCCATCTCGAATATGTGCACATGCCGGGTGGGACCGCAGCCATTCATGAGCCGTGGCGCATGGCGGTGAGCTACCTCGTCCACCACTTCGGACGGGACTTTGTTAAGTGGAAGTTGCCCTTTCTGGATGAAATCGGCAGCCAAAGAATCGACTTGCTGCTCCAGATGATCGAGCGGAAGGTAAATTCGCCACTTACATCAAGCTGTGGGCGCCTCTTCGACGCCGTGGCGGCAATGGCAGGTAATCGTCAGGTGGTTAATTATGAGGCGCAGGCCGCGATTGAGCTCGAGATGGCCATCAGCATGTCGCCCGATGAAGGGACATATCCATTCGACCTCGTGCCGCAGGATGGCGGGTGGATTATAAGCACTCGTCCTTTGTTCAAGGCATTGTTGGGTGACTTGGAGTCGGGAGTGAACCCTGGAATTATCTCAGCTCGCTTTCACAAAGGAATGGTCGCCGTACTGCTGCAACTCGCCTGCCTTCTGCGCCAACGAACGCACCTCAATCGTGTCTGCCTGAGCGGAGGAAGTTTCAACAACCTCTATCTTGCTGAGAAATTGCGCGGAGAACTCCTCGCCGTTGGTTTCGACGTGTTCACTCAGCGAGACGTGCCGTGCGGAGATGGTGGCCTCAGCTTAGGACAAGCAATGATTGCTGCCCACAGTCTTGGGCGAGGCGCGAAGCCTTCAGCAATGGCTGTCGCGCCTCAGCACTTACATGGTTAGTCTCGGATCGTCAGGACCGGACAAGTCGCGCCTGCTACCACTTTATGCGCGGTGGAGCCGCCGAAGTGGGTCGCTGCCGAGAGTTGCTCCGCTGCCGGCCTGCAGCCAAGTATTATCAGATCTGCTTCGTGTTCTCCCGCAGTCTGGAGTATCAGCTCAGCGGCGGGCCCATACTCCGCAGCGAATTCCGGAGGGTATCGAAGACTATCCTGGTCGGGGACTAACTCCTCCAACTTGCGCAGCGCGCTGTCTATCGGACCCGGACGTTCGTGGAGATGTTCTCCAAAATCCTCGATCACATGTAACAGCGTCAATCGGGACTGGAATTCTTGAGCGAGAGAAACCGCGTAAGAGGCATCTCGCGCGGCATCCGGCTGGAGATCGGTTGCATAAAGAATCTGCCGGAACTTGATTTGAGTGGGTGGAAGATCGCGCTCATAGCGTGAATTCAACATCTTCGCAGACGCTAAGACTCGGGGGCCTATGGTCATTACCGGGCAGGTCACCTGGCGAAAGATTGCTTCGGCGACTGACCCCATAATGAGCTTTCCAAGTCCGGTACGTCCATGAGTCCCCAGGACCAGCAGATCGATCTTCTGCTCAGGAATCAGTTTCGCGACTACATCACGTACTTCCCCGTGCCGCACGTAGGTCTCGTGAGGAAAACCCCTGAGGCGTTTCGCCAACTGCTGCATTTTCTCTTGTGCGTCACTGTGCGCGTCTTCGTAAATAGATCCAATCATTGCCGGGTCGGGAGCCCCTGGCCTGAGAAAAACCACCTCTGGAAGCACGTGGACCATATGCACGGTGCTGCCATAACGAAGGCTCAAAGCGGTCACATAGGGCAGTGCTGCTTCTGAGACTTCCGAGAAGTCGGTAGCAAAAAGAATATTCTTGATCGCGACTGTACTTCCAATTCTTTGTTCGAGTAGGTTCACGGTGCACCTCCAGTTCGGCTCTAGTCTGCGCCTTCGCTCGGGCGAATGCGGTGTGCGTTGTCACGGTTTTATGTGATTGCCATCACAGGGGATCACCGGATATTGTCCTAGCCTAAACCTTGCCCGAAATGACCCAGCAGTCTCGAGCGAATTGATGGCTACCCACGTTGCCAAACCCGTACCCCCAAACCAGGACAAACGCTGGAAACTTGTGGACTCCAGCATGCGTCGCACGGGGGAGCACTCGCGCGGTCTCATTGAAACCCTCCACACGGTGCAGGAAGCGTTTGGCTACCTCGACAAAGAGGCGCTGCACTATGTGGCTGCATCACTACGCGTACCTCTGAGTCGGGCATACGGAGTTGCAACCTTTTATCACTACTTCACACTCAAGCCGGCTGGCAGGCATGCATGCTCAGTCTGCACCGGTACCGCTTGTCACATTAAAGGATCGGCGGAGTTGCTGGGCGTGGCGAAGCGTGCACTCGGAATTAAACCCGGAGACACTACGCAGGGTGGGCAGGTTTCTCTTCTTAGCGAGCGCTGCATTGGCCCGTGCGGTCTTGGGCCGGTCGTCGTATATGACGAAGAAGTTGCTGCCGAGGAAACCCCGCAAGCATTAGCCTTGCGCCTGAAAAAGTGGATGGTGCCATGACCCTGGAAAAATTAGAGCAGATCGCTCAGTGTGAACGTGAACGTCAAGCCCAATTCGCTGACGGAGTGAATGTCTGCGTAGCAACTGGATGCCTGGCTTCCCAAAGCCAGTCGGTTAAAGGCGCGCTGGATAGTGAAGTGGCTTCTCGAGGCTGGGAAAATCGTTGCCGGGTAAAAGGTGTGGGATGTCTTGGCCTGTGCTCGGAAGGGCCGTTGGTCTCAACTCGCTCGGGGGTGTTGTACAAACGGGTCACTGCTGCTGATGCCGGCGAGATTCTCGACCATGCTGGCAAAGTACCATTGCGTCGGCTTCTCTGTCCGACCGATATGGCTTTCTTCCGGAAGCAGCAAAAAATTGTCACCGAGAACTCGGGCGTTGTCGATCCGGAACGCATTGAAGACTATATCTCGGCGGGCGGATACTCAGCTCTCATTCAGGTGCTGACAGAGATGACTCCAGTTCAGGTCATTCAGGAAGTTACGAAGAGCGGTCTGCGCGGACGCGGAGGTGCTGGGTATCCAACCGGCTTGAAGTGGAGCACCGTCGCGAAAGCTGTGGGCATTCAGAAGTTCGTGATCTGCAACGCCGATGAAGGCGACCCGGGTGCGTTCATGGATCGCAGCGTGCTAGAAAGCGATCCGCATCGGGTGATTGAAGGCATGTTGATTGCGGCGTATGCGGTCGGAGCATCGGAGGGGTACATCTACATCCGGGCCGAGTATCCGCTGGCAATCAAGCAACTGCGCACCGCCTTGCCCCAGGCCGAGCAATTGGGTTTGCTGGGAACCGCCATCTGCGGAACGCGTTTTAATTTTCGGATTGAGTTGCGGGTGGGAGCTGGCGCATACGTTTGCGGTGAAGAGACGGCGCTGATTGCTTCAGTCGAAGGCAAACGTGGAACTCCCCGGCCACGGCCGCCTTATCCGGCGCAAGCTGGATTGTTGGGGCAGCCCACCCTCATCAACAATGTCGAGACGTTCGCAAGCATCCCCCCGATTATTCGTAAAGGCGGCGACTGGTATGCCAGCATCGGAACGGAAAAAAGTAAAGGGACAAAGGTGTTTTCGCTCACTGGACAAATCCACAACACAGGCGTCGTAGAAGTACCGATGGGGGTCACTTTGCGCGAGATTATTTTTGAGATCGGTGGGGGAATTCCGAAAGGCAGGAAATTCAAAGCCGTGCAAACCGGTGGGCCCTCGGGAGGATGCATTCCCGCACACTTTCTTGATACTCCGGTTGATTATGAGTCGCTGGCTCAACTCGGCTCGATCATGGGCTCCGGCGGGATGGTGGTGATGGACGAGAGCTCCTGCATGGTGGACGTCGCGAAATACTTCATGGAGTTTTGCATGACCGAATCCTGCGGCAAATGCATTCCGTGCCGCGTTGGGACATATCAGATGCACCGCATTCTCAGTGCGATCACAAACATGACGGCTACGGAGCAGGACTTGAAAATACTGGAAGAGCTCTGCGACCTGCTCAAGAACACGAGCCTGTGCGGTCTCGGACAGTCGGCGCCAAATCCCGTGGTGAGCACTTTGAAGTCTTTTGGCGCCGAATACAAGGCACACATTCAAGAACACAAATGCGCGGCTGGGGTTTGCACTCCCAAAGCGCAGGAAGTATGCGCATGAAGCCAATTGAAGTAAAAACCTTCAAGATCGATGGCCAGGATTTCAGTGCGGGGCCGGAAGAAACTGTTCTCGATGTCGCTCGCCAGAACAAAATCTTCATTCCGCACATGTGCGAGTTGGAAGGGCTCTCTGATGTCGGCGCTTGCCGGTTGTGTCTGGTTGAAGTCAAAGGTTCGAACAAGTTGCTGCCCGCGTGCGTGACTCAGGTGGAAGAGGGCATGGAGGTCACCACTAGCTCGGATCGCTTGCAAAATTATCGCCGCATGATCGTCGAGCTTCTGTTTAGCGAACGTAATCACATCTGTTCGGTTTGCGTCTCCAATGGTCACTGCGAATTGCAGAACATGGCACAGAAGTTGGGGATCACACACATTCATTTTCCCTATCGTTATCCGAAGGAACAAGTGGATGCTTCCCACGACCGTTTTATTGTGGACCAGAACCGCTGCATTCTCTGCACCCGCTGCGTACGTGTGTGCGACGAGATCGAAGGTGCGCATACCTGGGACGTAATGGGCCGCGGTATCGACTCGAAAGTTGTCATAGATTTGAACCAGCCGTGGGGCTCGTCGGAGACCTGTACCGGTTGCGGCAAGTGCGTTCAGGTGTGTCCTACGGGTGCTTTGTCGGAGAAAGGCCGCTCGGTTGCCGAAATGCTCAAGCGCCGTCAATTCCTGCCATACCTAACCATAATGCGCGAGGAGCGAGAATGAGTAAGAAGAAGCTCGCGACGGTTTGGCTTGATGGCTGCTCGGGTTGCCACATGTCGTTTCTCGACATGGATGAGCGCCTGATCGAATTGGCGGGCAAGGTCGATCTTGTCTATAGCCCGCTCGTAGACAACAAAGAATTTCCCTCCGACGTTGATATCACGCTGGTTGAAGGCGCGGTCAGCAGCGAAGAAGATCTGCACAAGATTCAAGCGATTCGTGCTCGCACAAAAATTCTGGTTTCACTCGGCGATTGCGCGGTTACCGCAAACGTGCCTGGTATGCGCAATCCTTTTACGCTGAATTCAGTGTACGATCGCGCATATCGCGAGACTGCAAGTCTCGATCCCGGAACTCCGGATCAGATCGTTCCGCGGCTTCTACCCTATGCGCGCCCGGTTCACGAAGTAGTTTCAGTCGATGTTTTCGTTCCTGGGTGTCCTCCATCGGCAGAGGTGATCTATTACACGATAAGCGAACTACTGGCGGGACGACAGCCGGAGTTGAGTTCACGCACAAGATTTGGAGCTTAAGAGATGGCAGAACGCAGAACCATCGTGATCGATCCCGTGACCCGCATTGAGGGTCACTCGAAGATCACGTTGCATCTTGATGAGCAGGGGCAAGTAGAGGAAGCGCGCTTTCATGTGACTCAATTCCGCGGCTTTGAAAAATTCTGCGAAGGCCGGCCATTTTCCGAAATGCCATCGTTGATGGCGCGCATCTGCGGCATTTGCCCGGTAAGCCACCTGATCGCATCAGCCAAAGCCTGCGATGAGCTTCTGGCCGTAAAGATCCCGCCGACCGCCGAAAAGCTGCGCCGAATTTTCGGACTGGCGCAGGTGGTGCAATCGCACGCGCTCAGCTTGTTTCATCTCTCTTCGCCAGATCTTTTGCTAGGTATGGACGCCGATCCTGCCAAGAGCAACCTCTTCGGTGTGCTGGAAAGAGATCCTGCTCTTGCTCGTGACGGCATCGCGCTTCGAAAGTTTGGACAACAGATCATCGAGCGCCTGGGTGGAAAGCGCATACATCCCGCATGGGTTGTACCAGGTGGGGTCAGCAATCCGCTGAGTCAGGAGGACCGCGACGCAATCTTACAAACAATTCCAGAAGCTTTAGCGATAGCTGTCCGCAGTCTTTCTTGGCTCAAAGGAACAATGGAATGCTTCCGCGGCGAAATTGCATCCTTCGGCAACTTTCCCTCGCTTTTTATGGGCACGGTGAAAGAAGACGGCGGGCTTACCTTTTACGATGGGAAACTTCGTGTCGTCGATTCCACGGGCCAGATGGTTGCTGATAAGCTCGATCCAAAGCGCTATTTCAATTTCCTAGGCGAAAAAGTTGAGTCCTGGAGTTATCTGAAGTCGGCGTATTACAAACCAAAAGGATTTCCTGCTGGGATTTATCGGGTTGGCCCGCTGGCGCGTTTAAATGTTTCGGATCGCTGTGGAACGCCCCGTGCCGACCAGGAACTAGCTGAGTTTCACGAACTGCAACGCTCTGCCGTACTAAGCTCGTTCCATTATCATCAGGCTCGGCTGATTGAGATTTTGTATTGCGTCGAACGACTTGAGCAGCTCTTGAACGACCCCGAAATTCTCTTCAAACACGTCCGGGCGGTCGCGAAACCGAATGCGATGGAAGGAATTGGAGCTGCCGAGGCGCCGCGGGGCACGCTTTTTCATCATTACAAAATCGATGAACACGGGCTAATTCGCTGGGCGAATCTGATCATTGCCACCGGTCAGAACAATCTGGCAATGAATCGCAGCGTTCTCCAAGTCGCGCAAAGATATGTTCACGGCGACAAGATTACGCATGGCATGTTGAACCGCGTAGAGGCCGTGATTCGCGCCTACGATCCATGCTTGAGCTGCTCAACCCATGCAGTGGGTCAGATGGCGCTGCAGATCCAACTGGTAAGCGGCGACGGTACTCTGCTTGATGAGGTGAAGCGCTCGTGAACCCGAGGTGTGGAATTGCCGATCGGGTTCTGGTGATTGCCTATGGAAACCCGCTTCGTTCTGACGATGGCATTGCTTGGCAGGCGGTAGAGGAGATTAGGCGAAAGCTGCCCTTTCTAACAATCGTTTGCGTTCACCAACTTACGCCGGAGCTATCAAAGGATGCCAGCGGCGCAGATACCATTATTTTTATTGACGCGATGTCCAGCGGTGAGCCAGGCAAAGTCCAGTGTCAGACCGTATCTGCGGATTGTACAAGAGTGGATTTGTCTCACAATCTTGCGCCGGCACAGGTCCTTGCTTTCTGTAAGCAATTGTACGAGGTAGAGCCACGGGCATTTCTCATTTCGATTGGCGGAAAATGTTTCGATCACGGAGAGAGACTGTCTGTCGCCGCTGAAAATGCCCTTCCGCGGGTCACGGCAATGGTCAATGAGTTGTTGAACCAGATTGAAATCCACGCTGCAAAGTGAGCCAATCAGCTAATCGAAGCAAACGGTAACCTATCCTCTGAGAGTTAATACGGGACATCTCGCTTCGCGTATCACATGGTCGCTAACAGCCCATGGAATGTGAGATATGATGCGCGCCGAATCAGCCCGATTTGCTCCCATCACGATCAAGTCCACTTCGTGCTCAGCAGCCGCGTCCAAAATTCCTTCCGGCAAAAAGTCCGTCCTCACCACACATTCCGGAGGTACTACAAACGTGGTCCCCGCCGGCACAAGTTCTCTAAGCTTTTTTAGGCTGTCTTGCTTTGCCGTCATTTCCCACTCAATTAGATCTTCTGCCGCGCAGACTGCTGGAGCATAGGCGTTAGCTATTGCTGGCATTGGTCGGATCATGTGCACGAAAACAAGTTTCGCACCTTGATCTTTGGCGAGCGACAATGCGTACGGGAAAGCTTTCGCTGACGCAGGCCCGAAATCAGTCGCAAATAGGATCCGCCGGAAATTCGCTGAAGCCGCGTCCGCAACCTTTGGTCCTAGTGTAAGCACCGGACAGTCTGCTCGGCGCAACACCTCTTCGGCTACCGAACCCAGGGCCAATTTCTTAATACCTCCGCGTCCGTGTGTTCCCAGGACTAAGAGGTCGATGTCCTCGAGTTGGATTAGCGAAGAGAGTACATCCCATACGGGCCCTCGCTCGATCCGCAGATGGCTTGAGATGCCAATTCTTGACATTTTCACGGCCAGTTCAGTCATTCGTTGTTCGGCCTTGAACCTTTCACGGTCCAAGTCGCGTGGTGAATCCATCGGAATCGGTTTCCGCGGTTCTGGTAAAAGAGCATGCACCAGCGTTACCCGAGAACCGTAGCGACGAGCAATCCCGAGCGCACATTCCGTTGCTCGCTCGGAGGCAGGTGAAAAATCGGTTGCGACCAAAATATGTTTGAAACCAATCTGTTTCTGCTCGGATATCTGCGCGGTTGCTGACATATTCACCTCCAAGTTCCACTTCTAACCTATAACCTGGTGACCAGTAGCGAAGTGATGCCGTTTACTGGTTGCTGTGATCCTGGTCACTTCATGGCATTAACCGAATCCACGATCTCACGGAGTTAAGCGCTGCTGCGCGAACTCATTTTGTGATCGGTGTCTGCCATCACGCAGTTATGTACTAGCGGTCACTGATTTCGGTCCGGCCGAGAGAATAGTGTGAGGTGTTTGATGATGCCGGCTCGTGAACTCCGTGCATCGAGGACTCCCTACGGCGCACAACATGGCGTCGTAGGCGGGCTCCGGCGGCAGATTGCGGGTGGCACTAGTCTTTCCCCAAAACGAAAGGAGAATACGTCATGTTTGCTCGAATTGTGGAATTTATTCCAAAAGCAGAAAAGAAGGAAGAGCTGATTAACGCTGTACGTAACGAGGTTCTACCCGTCCTCAAGAAACAGCCGGGGTTCCTGGAGATCCTGCCGTTCCTGCCTGAGTCGACGACTGAAAAGACAATCGTCGTTACTCTTTGGGCGGAGAAGCGGGATGCGGAGCGCTATGAGCGCGAAGCGTATCCGAAAGTGGCAGAAATCGTAAAGCCGTATATGACCAGCGCGATCACATTCAAGCACTATGTGGTCGAGACTTCGGTATCCCCAAACTTCATGGAGAGCTTTGCGGCGTGAAGCACCATCCAGTACTCGAAAAAGCCGGAGCGTACAACGCTCCGGCTTTTGTTTTCTTTCTCAGTTTTTCCTTCGTTCTCGCGTGGCTTTTTCCGATTATTTCGAGTTGCTCCGATGCTACTAGCAACCGAATCTTGAAGACGGGGTACCGACATTGAAGGTGTGGGTTCTTTAAGGCATGTATGCGCAGCAGGGATCTTCCGCTAAAGGATCGCCCATCAAGGCGTAGGCCCGCGCCCGCGAGCCGCCACACAAGTCCTTGAAGTCGCAAGCACCGCATTTTCCTTTCAATTGCGAGCTGTCGCGCAGCGTGCGAAATAGCGGCGAGTGTTGGTATATGTCCCCGAGCGGCTCCCAGAGCACGTTTCCCGCAGACAACGGCAGAAATCCACTGGGATAAACTTCGCCGACATGGCTAACGAACACGAACCCTTTGCCATCGTTGACCCCTTTCGGCGCGCTGGCAATTAAATTGTCCTCGGTGCGCGAATTCGGCTCTTTCGCTTTCTGCTGCAGGACGTAGCGGCGGTAATGCTGCCCTTCGGTGGTCTTAATGTGAAACTTCACGTGCTTGGAAGCCTGATAAAGTTTTGCGAAGACCTGCTCATGTTGCTCTGGGCTGAGCAGGTCGCGCTGTTGAGCACGGCCGGTTGGGACTAGAAAAAATACACTCCACAAAACCACGCGAAGTGATTTCAGCAGTTCAATCATGCTTTCAATGTCATCAAAGTTCCGTCGCGACATCGTCGTATTGATCTGTACCGGAAGGCTCGCCTCATGACACCACTCAACCGCCTCCAACGTACGCTGGTAAGAGCCGGATACTCCGCGAAAACCATCGTGCAATTGCGCGGTCGAACCATCCAGGCTCAATGCCAGCCGCATGAGTCCGCTCGCTTTCAGCTCGAATATGGCATCGCGCACTAGAAGGGGAGTTGTGCTCGGAGTAAGCGAAGTGCGTACGCCCCGGCGGCAAGCGTACTGCACGATTGGCATCAGATCCGGACGCTTCAGTGGATCGCCGCCGGTCAGCACAAACAGCGGCACATGCATCTCCGCAATCTGGTCTATCAGATGAAATGCTTCCGCGGTCGAGAGCTCCAGCGGATGCCGATGGGGGCGCGCATTTGCCCGACAATGGGCGCAGTTCAAATCACAAGCCTGGGTCATCTCCCAAATTGTCAGCAGCGGCCGCACATCAAAATCACGTGGCCGGATGGCGCTGAAATCAGTTTTTGAAGTGACGGATTGCGTTACCGGTCCCGACGTTAAGGAGTGAAGGCGACAGCCAGAGATTCCAGATAGTGAGCACGACATGAACGCAGCCTAAAGCTGTCGATAGTGCTCTTCTGTGACGGCAGTCACATGGCGCGGTGACGGCGCGCCTATTTTCCAGACTGCGTATGGAAGATATTAGGTTGACGATAGCGGGGGTATCCGCCATGGAAAATAGATCGCAAAATATTCTGAAACTGCTCAGGCAAGAGCTGGAATTTCTGGAAAAAGGGGGCTACAAGAGAAGTCCGCGATTACCCTGGCGCGCTCCCTACATATTTGAGGAATCCCCGAGCTGCCCGAATTATTCGGACC
>Ga0070735_10005108_pt1 | contig 10940 bp, 13 predicted proteins | sample Coa_R1_FD_66443 | JGI IMG/M metagenome (GOLD analysis project Ga0070735, IMG submission 66443) | Surface soil microbial communities from Centralia Pennsylvania, which are recovering from an underground coalmine fire - Coalmine... | ecosystem: Environmental > Terrestrial > Soil > Unclassified ... | reverse complement strand
TGAACAGCAGCCGCATCGGGATGCTGACAAGGCCCCAGTAGATCGCCGTCCCGGCTGCGACCCCAAGCGCCAGACCGATCGCCCCGCCGGCGATCATCGCGACCGGCCCGCCCTGGTTGGCCAGCGCGATGCCATAAAGGAACAGCACGATCTCAGAGCCCTCGCGCAGCACCGCCAGCGCTACCGCGAAGGCGAGCGCCCACAGCGGCCGAGCCCCGCTGCGCACATCCTTGCCGAGCTGGGTGGCGCTGCCGGCGAGTTCGCGCCCGTGCCGGCTCATCCAGATATTGTGCCAGCCGAGCATGCCGACCGCGGCGAAGAGGATGCCGGCGTCGAACAGCTCCTGGCCCATGCCCTGGGCGGCAGAGGCGATGGCCGCGGCGAAAATCGCCACCAGCGCCGCGCCGAGTACCCCGGCCGCGATGCCACCGGAGACCCACAACCCGCGTTGCAGCGCGCCGCGGCTTGCCGCCATGACGATGCCGACGATCAGCGCGGCTTCGAGCACTTCGCGGAAGACGATGATGGCGGTGGGGAGCATCGGTGCGGCGTCCTATTTGGCGATCAGGTGGCCGCGGGTAGAATTATGGAAATCGTTGAAGAACTCATAGCTGCCCGCGTCGAGCGGCCCGACATACACGACGATCTGGCCGCCGGCGGTGACGATCTTCTCGCGATGCAGGCTGTTGCTCTCGAACTCGGCGGTCGTCGGTGTCTCGTTCTTGATCAGCAGCTGAACCTTGACCCCGGTGGGGATTGGCACCTCGGACGGCACGAACTGATCGCCCTTCAAGGTAATTATCACCACGGGATCATCGGCGAAGGCTGGCGCAACGGCGGCGAGCAGGAGACAGATCGCGAGGGCGAGACGGGGCATGCGGGCACTGCGCAAGTGATAATCGTTCTCAAACTTGACGCCGATGTGAATAATTCGCAAGCGCAAATCTCGGGATGGCAGGATTGTGACGACGGTAGGGGTCGCGCCGTGGCCTGTCGGAAACGCCCTTCAAATACGGCCGACTGCGCTATAACGGCGCTATCGGCGGTTTCATGCGATCCACGGGAGGAAGAACATGCTCGATCTGAAGATCAAGGGCCGCAAGGCCATCGTCTGCGCCGCGAGCAAGGGGCTCGGGCGCGCCTGCGCGATGTCGTTGGGCCGTGCCGAGGTCGATCTGGTGATCACCGCGCGCACCAAGGAGACGTTGGAAGCGACCGCGGAGGATATCCGCAAGGAGACCGGCGCCAAGGTCACCGCCGTCGCCGGTGATATCGGCACCGAGGCAGGCCGTCAGGCCGCGCTCGCCGCCTGTCCCAACCCCGATATCCTGGTCAACAATTGCGGCGGGCCGCCGCATGGCGATTTCCGCGACTGGTCGGTCGAGGATTGGCAGAACGCGGTCAACAACAACATGATAACCCCGATCATGCTGATGAAGGCGGTGGTCGACGGCATGTGCGAGCGCAAGTTTGGCCGCATCGTCAACATCACCTCGGGCTCGGTAAAGTCGCCGATCCCCAATCTCGGCATGTCCAATGGCGCGCGCGCCGGGCTCACCGCGTTCTCGGCCGGCCTCGCCCGCCAGATCGCCAAATACAATGTGACGATCAACGGCCTGCTGCCCGGTCCGTTCCTCACCGACCGGCTGCGCTCGGGCATCGAGTTCGAGGCGCGCAAGCAGAACATCTCGTTCGAGGAGCAACTGGCCAAGACCGGCCAGCGGACCGCCGCCGGCCGTGTCGGCGACCCGGCCGAGTTTGGCGATGCCTGCGCCTTCCTCTGCGCCGCCTCGTCCGGGTTTATCGTCGGCCAGAACCTGCTGCTCGACGGCGGCGCGTTCAACTCGACGATGGGTTAACGTTCGGAAACCCGAAAATTCGCCTCCCCCGGGCTTGACCCGGGGGTCCACGTCTTCACCCGTGGACGTCGGAACTGGAAGACGGGGATGGCCGGATCAGGTCCGGCCAAGGGGAAGGGACCGCGACCCCGGTTGAGGAAAAATAGGCTAGGCCGGCTCCTCGACCGTCAGCTCGGGCCAGCGCTGGCGCACATGGGCGCAGGTCCGCGCGAACCCAGCCGTCGGGTGCCGCGGATTTGGCCGCAGGCGCAGCGCAAAGAGATCGGCGAGACCAAAGGGGGCCTCAACGCGCAGCCCGCCGTCGAATTCGAGTCGGACACCGACTGCGAAGGTCGGTGAAACAAAGCGCTCAAGTGCCTCCGCGGTGTTGGACAACGCCGTATAAGGCTCACCAAAATGCGCCTCGAACCACAGATGCACGCGCGCCTGGTTGCGCACCTCGACCTGGCTCTTCCACGGCTCCTCGAACGCGTCTCGGACACGGCGGATCACCGCGTCTTCCGCCTCGTACGACAAGTCTGATGCATCGAAATAGGCGAGGTCATAGTCATTGAGCCCATAGCCCGGGGCACGACCGGTCAAATGGTTCAGCACCGACTGATAGACTGCGCCGGACACCACAAAATGATCGGGCAGATCGAGCATCCGCGCGGTTTCCAGTACCTGCATCAGAAGAGGGTTCGCCCGGACGATTTCGATCAGGTGCGCGCGAAGATCGGCCTCGCCGCCCGCATGCGGGGCCGTGTCGGTCAATCCGCCGCGCGCCGCGCGTTCGCTTCCTGGAACAGGCGCATGTTCTTGTCGATGTCGTAGGCACGCTCGACCAGGGTCTCGGGGTCCCACTCGCTGCGCTGCACGGCAAAGAAATCGCCGCCATAGACATGGATCGCACCGGTCAGTTTGCCGATCGGGTTGGTCACCGAATGGACAATGTCGCGGCCAAGCGGCTCGGTGTCGCCGACCCGCAGCGAGCAGGCGCCGGCCGCCTCGATCCGGCTCTTGCCCGGACCGCCGATACGCCGCCAGAACATGTTGTCCTCGCCGCCGGTATAGACGCCGATCACCGCCCACATCCGGTGCTTGTGCGGCATGATCGTGAACAGCGGCGGCCACACCACGTTGAGGATCGTGACGTCGTCGCCGCGATGGAGCGCTTCGATGCAACCGAGCCTGGGCTCGCCAACGGCCTTCATTACCGCGTCCGGCGCGACGACGGCGCGCTCGACCACCTCGCGGACGAGCTTGTGGCTCGGATCCTCGGCGACGGCGGCTTTGCAATCGGCGATAAAGCGGTCGAGATCGAGCATGCTGTTCTCCGTTACACCGTGCCGACTGCGTTGGCCGGCGAGCCGACAGCGCCTGGCAGCCGCAGCGGCGGCGCGGTCAGCAGAAATCGCGAGCGGCCATGCGCGCGCAGCCAGTCGGTCAGCTCCGACAGATACCAGATTTCGCCAAGATAGACGCCGAGCTTGAACAGGCAATGCGCGTGCAGCGGCAGCGACGCGCAAACATCCTCGCCCTCACACGGCCGTGATGGCATCTGCTCGACCGCGCGGTTGTCCGAGATCAGCGCGACCACCCCCGACCGGGTGATCCAGTTGAGCAGCCGCTCGTCGCGGCCGTCCAACCCGGCGCCGGGGTTGGCGGCGAGGGTCGCCGGGTCGGGCTTTTTGTTCATGCCGAGGATGACCCGGTCGTATCCGGTGCGGAAACACAGCAAATCGCCTTCCTCGACCTCGATTTTGTCGGCTTCCATGATCCGCATCAGCCGGTCGTAGCCGACAAACTCCTCGCCGCGGCCGCAATGGTGTTCGAGGTCGATCATCACCCCACGGCCCTGCACCGGGTGCGCCGCGAGGTTGTCGATGCCGAGCGCCAGCGCGCCGATGTGCTCGCCGCGCTCGATGGCCTGCCCGTCTCGGTAATCGACCGGGCCGATGATGTGCTCGCCGGCGCGATAACCGTTGTAGAAGACGATCTCGGGCTTGCCGTCGCCGTCGGCGTCAAACAGCTGGCCGACATGGGCGAGGCTGTCCCACTGCGTCGAATATTGCAGCGTCATCTCGACCACATCGTCGCAGATCACATCGACGAATTGCGGGTTCTCGCGCGCCAGCGGGTAGGCGATATAGGGCATGCCCTCGCGCTTGTTGGCGATCAGCCGCGGCGGGTGGCGGCGCGCATTGACCGCGGTGCCGCCGGGGTAATCGAGCGGCAGCGACAGGCAGAAAGTCTTGCCCTCTTTGACCTCGGCGATGCCCTGCTTGACCTTGTCGGCGGTCAAGAGGTTGAGGCGGCCGAGCTGATCGTCGGGGCCCCAATCGCCCCAGGTCGAGCCGGCCGGGCGGCGTTTCCAGCGCGGGTTCTCAGGCATGGCTGCCTCCTTTACCTGGCTATTTGCCGGTCGCGAGCCGGTAGATCGCGGCGAGGATGCCGAGCGAGGCGCCGATCACCGCGAACCACTGGAGCACGATGACGCCGGTGCTCAGCGCCTCACCCGGCGCGAAAAGCTGGTAGAGGCCCCAGACGACGACCACCGCGCAGATCAGGAGCTGAACGAGTGGATTTTTCGGCATTGGCGCTTCGCCCCTATGTGCTGTTCTTCTGTTTCAGATAGGCGGCGAGCGAGCCGAAAAACCCGATAACGCCGAGGGCTAGCAATATCCAGGTCAGCGTCTGCACCGAGGCGGATGGCGCCTCCGCTCCGGCCCGGTCGGTAATGAAATTGATCAGCCCCAGCGCGATGGCGATGGCCCCCATCACCATGCCGCGCCGCGCCGACTTCTCCATCGGTCAGCTCACCTTGACCAGCTTCTGCAGCGAGCGCAGACCCGGTGGGATTTCCTCGCCCTTGGCGCGGACCCGGCGGCCCCAATTGGTGTAGCTGACCTCGCCGACATAGATGTCGCCGCGGCTGTCGACGCTGATCCCGTGCGGCGAGATGAACTGCCCGGTGTTGAGCCCGGCATGCTCATGGCCGAGCCGCGCCAGCAGCTTGCCGTCATGGGTGTAGATGCTGACCCGCGGGCCGCAGCCGGGCAGGTCGATGTTGACCGCCATGTCGGGGCCGATCTCGCCGATATACATGCGGCCCTGCCTCCCGGGTTCGAGGTAGAGCCCGGAGGGCCGGTGCATATTGTTCCACTGGCCTTCGTATTTGCCGTTGCCGTCGAACACCTGAACCCGGTGGTTCTCGCGGTCGGCGACAAAGACAAACCCGTCGGGGTCGCAACAGACATTATGGGCGATGTTGAATTGGCCCGGATCGGTGCCCGGCTCGCCCCACGACATCCGCAACTTGCCGTCCGGCGTGTATTTGTGGACGCGCGAATTGCCGTAGCCGTCCGAGACGTAAATGCTGTCGCCGTCGGGCGACATCGCGGTGTGAGTGCAGCGGTGGAACGGCTCGCCCGACATATACGGCGCGGCCTTGCCGGGCACGCCGATAGTCAGCAGCACCTTGCCGTCGAGTGTGCACTGCCTGACCGTGTGGTCGCCGTCATCGGTCAGCCAGATCGTGCCGTCCGGCGCCATGAAGACGCCGTGCGGCCGCAGGAACACGCCCTCGCCCCAGGTGCGCAGCAGATTGCCGTTGCGGTCGAACACGCACATCGGGTGCTTGCCGCGGTTGAAGGCATAGACATTGTCGTCCTTGTCGACGCCGACCGCCGCGACATCGGCGTTGAACTCCATGCCCGGCGGCAGCTTGGCCCAGCCGTCATGAACCTCGTAGCGATACCCGTCGGAGCCGAGCACGACCGCCATGGCGTTTCCTCCTTGATTCGGTTCTCGTAGGATAGGGGCATGGCAAGGCTCAGCGTCAACCTCAACAAGATCGCGCTGCTGCGCAATTCCCGGCGCACCGGCGTCCCCGATGTGCTCGAGTTCGCGCGGCTCGCTTACGAGGCCGGGTCGCAGGGGATCACGATCCACCCGCGTCCCGACGAGCGCCATATCCGCGGCAGCGACGTACCGGCGATCGCCGAGTTGATGCGCGGCTGGCGGCCGGCCTGCGAGCTCAACATCGAGGGCTTTCCCGACGACCGTCTGTTCGCGATCTGCGAGGCGGTGCGGCCCGAGCAATGCACCCTGGTGCCGGATGGCCCCGGCGTGCTGACCTCGGAGGAAGGCTGGAAGCTCGACAACCGCGACACGGCACTGGTCAGCGCGTCGGTGGCGCGGCTCAAAAAAATGGGCGCGCGGGTGATCCTGTTTGTCGACCCCGGTCCCGCTGTTGTCGACCGGGTGCCGGGCACCGGCGCCGACGGGATCGAGATTTACACCGGCTCCTACGCCGACGCCTTTCGCAACGGCGACGCGAAGGCCGCGCTTGCCGCCTGCGCCGCGACCGCCAAACGCGCCGCTGAGCGCGGCCTCGTGGTCAATGCCGGGCACGACCTCAACTTGGAAAACCTGCCGGCGCTGGTCGCGGCGATGCCGTCGCTGGCCGAGGCCTCGATCGGTCACGAATTGACCGCCGACGCGCTGAAAATGGGGTTTTCGGCGGCCGTAAAAGCCTACAAAGCGGCGCTCGAGCCCGCGTAGTCGGTCATTCCACCGGCTGCCGCGCGACGGAAGTGCGAACCGGGCTGAGCCGCCTCGGTAAAGCGAGTGTTGCCGCCAGGGTCACGATCGCCAACGCGAGCGCGAGCAAAAACGCGTGGTGCGCCGCGAGCCCTACCGCATCGGACAGCTTGGCCAACGTATCGGTGCCGAGGCTTTCGCGGGTCGCCGGCTCGAGCATGCGGTTCACCAGGCTGGCTTTCCCCGGGAGCAGCCGGTCGACGCCAAAATTGATGATCGCCCCGAATGCGGCGGCGCCGACCGCTTGCCCGGTCATCCGCATGAACATCTGCGAGCTGGTGCCGATGCCGCGTTCGTGAAACCCGACAGTGGCCTGGATCGCGACCAGAAACGTGGTGTTGCAGAACCCCATCCCAATGCCCATGACAAACCCGGCGCCGGCGGGCCACAGCCAGGAGTCGCCGGGTTCGAGCAGTGCCAGCATTATCGCGCCGGTCGCGAGCGAGGCGCCGCCGATCCCAGCCGATACCCGGTACGAGGTGCGGATCATCACCCGTCCGGCGGCAAATGCGGCAAACATCCAGCTGACCGATTGCGCGCTGATCACGATGCCGGCGGTCGCCGGGCTATTGCCCATGACGCCTTGCACATAAAGCGGCAGCAGCGCCGACACCGCCATCATCGTCGCCGAGGCGCCAAAGCCGGCGATGTTGCTCAGCGCCACGACGCGCCGCCGCCACAGATCCAGCGGCAGCATCGGCTCCGGCGTGCGCCGCTCGTGCCAATAGAGCGTGCCGAGCGCCGCGATGCCGAAGAGCACGAGCCCGGCGAGCCTCATGCCGTCGAGGTTTCGCGCCTGCACCAGCGCCAGCATCAGCGCGCCGACACCGGCGATAAGCAGCACGCCGCCCCCATAATCGATGCGATGCTCACGCCGTTCCGGCGGTTCGGGAAGGAACAGCGCGAACATGGTGATCGCCAGACAACCGATCGGCAGGTTGACCCAGAACACCACCGACCAGTGTACGTGCTGTACGAGATAGGCGCCGAGCGCTGGCCCGACCACTGCCGCGAGCCCAAAGACCGCCGAGGTCCACCCCTGCACCCGGGCGCGCTCGGCCGGGGTGTAGATATCGCCGACGATCGTCATCGCGATCGGCTGGATCGCGCCCGAGCCGAGACCCTGGATCGCGCGAAAGCAGATCAGCACCTCGACCGAGCGGGCAAACCCGCACAGCGTCGTACCGATGAGGAACACCGCCGTGCCAAAAAAGAACACCCGCTTGCGGCCGTAAATATCGGCGAGGCGGCCATAGAGCGGAATCGTCACCGCCATCGTCAGCAGCGGCACCGCGAAAACCCAGCTGAACAGGTGGAACCCGCCAAGGCTGCCGACGATGGTCGGCATCGCGGTGGCGACGATGCTGCTCTCGACCGCCGGGATAAAGGTCGCGATCAGCGCGGCGATAAAGACGATCGTGCGATGCGGCACGACGACGGCCGGCCGCGAATGCTGCGCGACGGTCTGGTCCACCAGGCCCCTCCCAAAACGAGGCGCGAAATTGCCTAATTTCCGGGCGGGCTTCTATGGCTTTTCGCGCAGGTCAGGATTGGCCGAGCCTGCCGGTGCCGAGCTGCCGGGCTTGCCAACCCTGCCGAGAGCAGCTGAAACTCGGGCTCGCTTCGATCCTTCCGCGAGCCGACGGAGCCTGGCGGCGCGATGCCCGAGTTCGATTTCCACAGCGCCTCGATCGACGAGATCGGCGCAGCCTTCCGCAGCGATGGTTGCGTGCTGCTCCGGCATTTCGCCGCAACCGGCGATCTCGCCCGGCTGCGTGAGGCGATCGACGGGGCCGCGCCGCCGGGGTCGCTGCACTTCAACGATTCCGATATGCGGGCGCGCGGTTTGCCGCATTTCTGCGACTATCTGTTCGCCGACAAGCACCGCGCGCTGGTCGAAAGCCTGGTCGGCGCCGGCTTTCGGGTGTCGTCGAATACGGTGACAAGGCGCATCGACGCCGAAGCAATCGATATCGATGTCGAGGTCGGCGGTGGCGACGGCTACCAGCAGCCGCTGCCGCCGCATCTCGATGCGTTTTTTCATCGGTTCGTCTGGACCATAAACTTCTGGGTCCCGTTTCGCGATTGCGGGCGTGATGCGCCGAGCCTCGGCGTGGTTTGTGCGTCCGCCGATGAGACTAAGGCCTTTACCGGCTACGACGGCCGGAAACGTCGTGCCGGCCCGCCGCCAAAATGGAATTTCGCCAATTTCTCCAACGCGGGTTTTGCGGTCGACGATCTGCGGACCGCCTTTGGCGAGCGCGTGTGGACCCCTGAATATGAGCTGGGGGATGCGATGCTGCTGTCGAACTGGACGCTGCATTTCACCCACGCCCTGCCCGAGATGACCGAGCGGCGCGGCAATGTCGAATTGCGGTTTACTGGCCGGGCGGGTCTCGGCGAGGCGCTGCTCGACGCTGTCCGGCCGGCAGCCGCGAAATTGCTGTCTGTAATGCGCCACAAGCCGTCACCCGCCAACGCTCAACCGAGGAGCCATTGATGCAATACGATCTGCTGCTGACCGATGGCGACGTGCTCGACCCGGCGGCGGGGCTCAAGGGCCGGATGGATGTCGGCATTGCCGGCGGCAGGATCGTCGCGGTCGCTCCGAACCTGCCGCACAACGAAGCGCGGCGCACGATCAGCGCTAAAGGGAGGCTGGTGACGCCCGGTCTGGTCGACATCCACGCCCATGTCTTTGTCAACGCGCACGATATGGGCGGGCACACCGACCATTTCTGCACGCGCAGCGGCGTTACCACCCTGTGCGATGCGGGCAGCGCCGGCTCGGCCGGGTTTGCCGGGCTGCGCCAGGTGCTCGACTCATCCGTGCGCACACGGGTGCGCGCCTTTGTCAATTTGTCGGCGATCGGCATCATCGGTGGCGCGCGCGGCACCGGCGAGTTGCACCACTTCCCCTATGCCGACCCGGAAGGCTGCGCCCGCACGATCAGTGAGAACCCCGATCTCGCGATCGGCGTCAAGCTGCGCTTCGGGCCCGGTCTAGTCTGGGAATACACCAACGAGCCGGTCAAGCTGGCGCGCAAGACCGCCGACATGGCGGGCGGGGTGCCGATGATGATGCACATCACCGATTCGCCTATCCCGCTCCCCGATCTGATCGAGCCAATGAAGCCGGGGGACATTGTCACCCACTGCTATCACGGCCGCGCCAACGGCATCATGGGCCAGGAAAAGCAGTTCGTGCTCAAAGAGGTGGTCGAGGCGCAGCGCCACGGCATCGTCTTCGACTGCGCCCATGGCCGGAACCATTTCAGCTTCAAGATGATCGAGCAGGCGCTCGATCAGGGCTTTCTGCCCGACACGATCTCAACCGACCTGACCACGACCAGCGCGACGCGCGGGCCGGTCTGGGACATGCTGACGACGATGTCGAAGCTGCTGCATTTCGGCATGTCGCTCGACGATCTGGTGGCTCGCGCCACCGCGGCCCCGGCCAAGATCATGGGCTATGAAGGCACAGTCGGCACCTTAAAGCCCGGCGCCAACGCCGACGTCGCGCTGCTCGAACTGCGCGACGGCAATTTTGACCTGACCGACAGCGAAAGCGTCACCGTCACGGCCAAGCGCCGGCTCATCGCCCAGATGACGCTGCGCGACGGCCGCGTCTGTTACGAGCGGCCGGCGGAGTAATCCCTATGGTCGCGAGGGCAGCGCCGCCGACCCTGCCAGCGCGGCCGAATCCTGCTGCTGTTGTGTGGCGAGGGCGGCGCGCTGTTGCGCGCGGTACTGATCGACATCCCGCCAGCTGACGATGACCGCTGCGATGACCACGCCGACCGCGAGGATCACCGCTAAAATGCCGGCCGGCCGGATCAGCACGGTCGCAAAAATCACGACGACCGCGAGAACTCCGAGGACCTGAAGTAGCGTGCCCGACATCAACACACCCTCCGAACGTGCGCCCCATCCGCGGCTGGCCGAGATTTGACCGGCAATCCCGTCCGTCTCTGGCCCGCCGCACTCGCCGCCGTCACCGGCAGCGTGATGGTCGGATTCATGCCAATTTTGGCACGTTTTCTATATGGGGTCGGCATTGACGCGCCGTCAATGCTGCTATGGCGTTATGTTATTGCGCTACCAGCCCTGTTCGCTGCTGTCGCGGCGACCCGGCTCGACCTGCTCGCGGCGTGGCGCGGCGGCGCCTGGCGCATCGTCCTGGTCGGCGCGACGCTCGGCGCCGCCCAGACCGTCTGTTTTTGGGAAAGCATCAAGACGCTCGACACCAGTATCGCCGTCTTGCTGTTCTATACCTATCCGGCGCTGACCATGCTGCTCGACCGGGTGCTGTTCCGGCGACCGGTTCGAGCCGCCTCGGTGCTGTGTGTCGCGGTGATCCTGGCCGGGGCCGCGCTTGTGACGCTGCCGGGTTTGAAAAGCGGAACGATCGATCCGCGCGGCCTGGCCTGGGCGCTGCCGGCGCCGCTGATCTACGTGCTCTACCTCGCCGCCAACTCGGTGTTATTGCGCCGGCAC
>Ga0070735_10005107_pt1 | contig 10943 bp, 1 predicted proteins | sample Coa_R1_FD_66443 | JGI IMG/M metagenome (GOLD analysis project Ga0070735, IMG submission 66443) | Surface soil microbial communities from Centralia Pennsylvania, which are recovering from an underground coalmine fire - Coalmine... | ecosystem: Environmental > Terrestrial > Soil > Unclassified ... | reverse complement strand
GTTGGGAACTTTTGCCAATATCGTGGTCACCGCCCAGGATTCTCTGGGTACGCAGGCTCAAGTCAGGTATTCGATTATCGTGAATGCGTTTAGCGCATCTTGCGGCACTGGGAACGAAGCTCTCTTCAATGGCCAATATGCCGTTTTGATGCAGGGGTTTGACGCGAACGGGCCTCGAACGCTCATTGGCAGCATCGCCCCCAATGGTGCCGGCGGCTTCGTCTCCGGTCAATTGGACATCGGCACGGATCTGCCTGCAGGCGGCGGTGCCGCGCAGCACCTCACCATCATCCTGGCGCAGAGTTCATTCTCGGTCGGCGCTGATCGGCGCGGGTGCATGGTTCTCACCACTTCGGCAGGCTCATCCAGCTACCGCTTTGTCCTAGCGACGGTGAACAACGGGATCTCCACCGGCGGCCGCATCATCGATTTCCAACAAAATGGCGCGTACGGAGCTGGCTACTTCAGTCTCCAGGATTCCACCTTCCTCGCCACTCCGAGCTTGAACGGGTCTTACGCTTTCGGATTCTCGACGCCATCGAGCGTGGCGAACATCGGTCATTGGGGGATGCTTGGCGCGTTCAACGCCTCTGGCGGCGTGGTATCTGCCGGGTCGTGGGACTACAACGATACTCGGACTATAGATGCCGGCTCGGCATGGGCCACTTCCGGTCTCTCGTTCCCGGCAAACGAAACCTACGCTTTTGATTCCACGGGACGCGGCACGATTCAACTGCCCAGCGTTCAACAATATAGTCAGTCCAACACCCTCGTTAGCGCCAACGTCGTTGTCTACCCGATTAACGCCAACCAAATGTATGCGGCGGTGCTTCCTGATGCGAACAACAAGCCTTTGGTGGGCGACGTACAGCAACAGATTACGCCGTTCTCTTCTCTGACCCTGAACGGCGCGGGCTTCGTGGATGGAGTCAGCTCCGCTCCCATTTTCTCGGGCGCTTGGGTCGGCTTGTTCTCGGCCAGCCAAAATGCCTGGAACCTCTCTTTGGATAACGACTTTGCCGATATCTACAGCACGAACATATCCAACGGCACCTACGCGGTGGATTCGACCGGGCGCACACCCTTGGCGTTTACCGGCTCGGCGAGTGCTGCTCCGATGTTGCGTGTAATCGGTCCGAACAAGGCTTACTTCATGCTTGCGGATAGCACCTCGGCAGTCGGGTTTGTCCACGGCTTTTCCGGTGGCGTCCCGCCCTCAAGCGTAGCGGGCTCATACGCTATCGGCCCGACCGAGGGGACGATGGACCGCAAGGTCACGAATCTGTCGGGCGTAGCCGTCTTCGACGCGGCGGGAAATGTTACCTTTACCGAGGATCAAGCCACCGGAAGCACGAACACGCTCACTCCCGGCGCGGTGTTTACAAGCACATACTCCTACAACGCATCGACGGGGCGCGGCGTCATTCCCCCGACCGGAACTCCCCACTATGTTTTTGACGCGACCGGGCTAGGCACCATGTATCTGCTTGACGTCTCCAGTGTTGATCCCGAAGTGCAACAGTTGGACGCCTTCTCACCGCCTGCCGTTACTTTATTCCCAGACCCGCTGGATCTGATCATCGGCGGCAGCGGTACGATGAACGTTGTTCTAGGCACAGCGGCCACCGGCAACGGGCAAATCGTCACACTCACCAGCAGCAACGCTTCCGTCGCATCGGTGCCCGCCAGCGTCACAGTACTGCCGGGAGCCACGGGGGCAAGCTTTACCGTCACGGCGGGGGCAATTTCCGGTAGCGCGGACATCAACGCTTCCGTTGCGGGGCTGCCTGCAACGAATGCGACGGTCAATGTAACGCAAATGACCCTCGCCCTATCTCTGCCGGGTCCTTTGCTGGGAGTCGGGCGCAGTTTCAACGCGGCGGTTACGCTAGCCAACCCGGCAGGCATAAATGGAGTAACGGTCACCTTAGCGAGCAGCGATACCACAATCGCTACCGTTTCTCCGGCTTCCATCACGATACCGCAGGGCGGCACGACAGCAACCTTTGCGGTAAATGGCATTGCCACGGGCACGGTCATCCTCACGGTCGGTGCCTCTGGCTTCCAGAACGCTACGACGAGCCTTACGATTACGAACAGCCTGATCAGTCTCCAGAGCGGAACAGTGACCGTTGCGCCTGGGCAATCGGGCAGCGTGGCGGTGAGCCTGTCGGGCCTCGCGCCGACTGGCGGCATAACAATCACTTTCTCGAGCGGCAACACTGCGGTCGCCACCATTACGCCGAACGTTTTTGTGCCTCAAGGACAGCAGGTACCCGCGGCTAATCCCCAGGTAACAGGCGTAGCTATCGGCGCCACGGTCATAACGGCGTCCGCGACCGGATTCGCTCCGGACACCGCGCCTGTGCAGGTGACGGTGACCGCCTCGTTCAGCCCCACTTCGCTCTCCATTCCCGCGACGCGCACCAACAATATTACGCTGAACATTTCCGCTCCCGCTCCGCAGCCGAACGGTGTGACTTTCAATCTATCAAGTGACAACACGAATTTCGTCACGGTTCCCGCGACAGCGGTGATCCCGGCAGGACAGCTTTCTATAACGGTTCCCGTCACGGGAGTGGCACAGGGCTCTGCAACGGTGTCGGCGACGTCCGCGGGAATTACCACCGCTACGGCGCCTGTAAACGTCGGTGCAGCGCCGACGATGAACATCAATGTTTCAACAAACCTGGGACAAAACTTGCAGGTCGACGGTGAGTCGGTTTCTCTCAGCGCTTCGGCGCCCGCGAACGAAAACCTAACGTTGGCGAGCAATTCCGCGAACGTTTTGCTGGCCACAACGCCTGCTGGTCCTTTTAGTCAGTCCATCACTCTGCCGCTCGCCATCAATAGCTTCTCGGTTCCGTCCTTCTCGATCCAGGGACTGGCAAGCAGTGGTACCGCGCAACTTACCGCTCAGGCTGTGGGCTACGGAAACGGCAGCGCGACGGTCACGCTTACCCCTTCCGGAATCCAGTGGGTTTCCGGCAATTTCAACATCACGACCTTCTCGCCTAACACGAATTTGACCATGGCGTCCTACCAATTAAGTCCGACGACGCTGGCCGCGCAGTCCAGTCAGAACATTCGAACCGGTCTAAGTGCGAGTGTCGCTGTGACGAGCTCGGACACCACCATTGGCACGATCGTAGTCAGCCCAGTAACGATCAACGCCGACACCAATACAACCACCGTCGCGTTCCATCCCGTGGCTCCAGGCACGACAAATCTGCTGATCGCCACGCCAAGTGGCTTCACGACGCCCACCGGGGTCGGCTCGACGTCCCTCACGGCCACGGTCAATTCGCCGAACTTGACGATCAACGCGACAACGAACCTTGGACAGAATCTGCAGGCGGACAACCAATCCATTAGCCTCGAAGCATCGCCGCCCGGCAACGAAACGTTGACACTGACTTCAAATTCGCCGAATTTGCTGATCGCCAACACACCAGCCGGTCCGTTCAGTCAATCGATCAACCTTGCGCTCTCGCAAGGCAGTTTCTCAGTACCGGGTTTCTCGACGCAGAGCTTGGCGAACACGGGCACGGCACAGCTTACGGCGGTTGCTCCCGGCTACAACAACGGGATCCTTACCATCAATCTGACACCATCGGCCATCGAATGGGTGTCGGGCAATTTCACCACCACCACTTTCAGTGCGAACAGCACACTTACTCTTGCGGCCTACCAGTTAAACCCGGCGACACTTACCGCGCAGGCTAGTCAGAACATTCGTACCGGCGCCAGTGTGAGCATCACCGTCACCAGTTCCGACACCACCATCGGAACGATTGTCACTAGCCCAGTCACGATGAACGCCGACACCAACACGACGACGGTTCTCTTCCATCCTGTGGCCTCGGGTACGGCCAATCTACTTATCGCGACTCCCACGGGCTTCACTACTCCAACCGGCGCAGGATCCAACTCCATCGCTGCGACTGTGAATGCTCCGAACTTGAGCATCAACGTCTCCACAAACCTTGGACAGAACCTGCAGGTCGATGGGGAATCCGTCAGCCTCGGCGCAGCGCCTCCGGGCAACGAAACGCTGACCGTGACCAGCAATTCTCCGAATGTCCTAATCGCCAACACGCCTGCCGGTCCTTTCAGCCAGTCCATCACATTGGCTCTGTCGCAGGGCAGTTTCTCTGTGCCGGGCTTCTCCATGCAGGGTTTGGCGGGCACTGGGACTGCGCAGCTGACAGCTTCGGCAGCGGGTTACAACAGCGGAACTGCGACCATTAATCTCACGCCCTCCGCCATTGAGTGGCTGTCTGGCAATTTCAACACCACAACCTTCACTCCCAACAGCACGCTTACGTTGGCCTCTTACCAGCTGAACCCCTCGACGCTGACGGCTCAGGCCAGCCAGAATATCCGGACCGGTTCCACCGTCAGCGTCACCGTCACCAGTTCCGCTCCGACGGTCGGTACGATCCTGAATAGTCCTATAACCATCAGCGCGGACACCAACACCGCGACCGTCGGTTTCCACCCCCTGACGGCGGGCACTGCAAATCTTGTCATAGCTACTCCCACCGGCTTCACCACCCCGAGCGGTGCGGGGTCCAATACCATCACTGCTACCGTCAGCGCTCCCAACTTGAACATCAATGTTTCGACAAATCTTGGACAGAACTTGCAGGCTGACAACCAATCAATCAGCCTCGCGGCCGCTCCTCCCAACAACGAAACTCTGACTCTCTCAAGCAGTTCCGCGGCGGTCTTGCTGGCAACGACTCCCGCCGGTCCCTTTAGTCAATCCATCACTCTGCCGCTTTCGCAGGGCAGCTTCTCGGTTCCCGGCTTCTCTATGCAAGGTTTGGCGGCTTCGGGCAGCGCCCAACTCACCGCACAGGCTCCTGGCTATACGGACGCCACGGCTACGATCGCGCTCACGCCCTCCGCCATTGAGTGGCTGTCTGGGGATTTCAACACCACCACCTTCACGCCGAACACAACTCTGACGCTCGCGGCCTATCAACTGAATCCCGCGACTCTTACTGCACAAGCGAGCCAGAACCTCCGCACCGGCTTGCCGGTAAGCGTGACGGTCACCAGTTCCAACACCGCTGTCGGCACCATCGTGAGCAGCCCGGTCATCATCAGTGCCGATACCAACACGACGACGGTTAGTTTCCATCCCGTGGCGGCCGGCACTGCCAATCTGTTGATCGCAACCCCAGCCGGCTTCACGACTCCCAACGGTCCGGAATCCAATTCCATTTCTGCAACGGTCAGCGCTCCGAACCTGACCATTAACGTCTTCACAAACCTTGGTCAGAACCTGCAGGTCGATGGGGAGTCCATCAGCCTCGGTGCCGCCCCGCCGAGCAGTGAGACTCTAACCCTCTCCAGCAATTCATCTAACTTGCTCCTGGCAACCACTTCGGCAGGTCCGTTTAGTCAGTCCATCACCTTGCCCCTCACGGCTGGCAGCTTCTCCGTGCCCGGCTTCTCGATGCAGGGTTTAGCGAGCAGCGGCAGCGCGCAACTCACGGCTTCCGCCCTGGGTTACAGCAACGGTACGGTCACGATCAATCTCACGCCCTCGGCTATCGAATGGTTGTCCGGCAATTTCACGACTACGACCTTCTCACCCAATACCACCCTAACTCTTGCCTCTTATCAATTGAATCCCGCAAACCTCACGGCCCAGGCCAGCCAGAACATTCGCACCGGTTTGAATGTCAGTGTTACTGTGACCACCTCCGACAGCACCATTGGCACGATCGTGGGCAGTCCCGTAACCCTGAACGCTGACACCAATACAATTACGGTTCTCTTTCATCCTGTCGGCGCGGGGACCGCCAACCTGCTGATCGCAACCCCGACGGGATTCACCGCGCCCAATGGCGCAGGTTCTAGTTCCATCACCGCGACGGTCAACGCTCCGAACCTGAATATCAACGCCTCGTCCAATCTTGGTCAGAACCTGCAGGTTGACAATGAGTCCATAAGCCTGGGTGCGGCTCCGACCAGTAGCGAAACTCTTACTCTAACCAGCAGCTCCGCCGCCGTGCTTCTCGCAACCGCTCCTGCGGGTCCGTTTAGTCAGTCCATCACTTTGCCCCTCGCGGCCGGCAGTTTCTCGGTGCCCAATTTCTCGATGCAGGGCTTGGCGAGCACCGGCAGCGCTCAACTCACGGCCTCCGCGCCTGGATACAACAACGGTACTTTCACCGTGGCGCTTACGCCCTCCGCTATTGAGTGGAATTCCGGCAATTTCTCGACGACCACATTTTCGGCAGACAGCACCTTGTCGATCGCCTCATACCAACTGAGTCCCGCCACGCTCACGGCGCAGACGAGCCAGAATCTTCGAGCCGGACTGAGTGTCAGCGTCACGATCACTAGTTCGGACACGACCATCGGCACGATTTTAGTCAGCCCGGTTACCATCAATGCAGACTCGAATGTCACCAGCGTGGTCTTCCATCCGGTGGCGGCCGGCACCGTCAACTTGGTCATCACCACTCCCGCTGGCTTCACGACTCCCAACGGACCCACGTCAAGTTCCATTGCGGCAACTGTCAACGCGCCAAATTTGAACGTCAACGTGGTACCCAACCTCGGCCAAGACCTGCAGGTTGACAACGAGTCGGTCGGTCTCGGTGCCGCTCCGCCGACGAGCCGAACACTTACACTGACTAGCGGCTCGGCGGCGCTGCTACTTGCGACTACGCCGGCAGGCCCCTTCAGCCAGTCGATTACGTTGCCGTTGACGGCGGGCAGCTTTACCGTCCCGGGCTTTTCTATCCAAGCGTTAGCCGGAAGCGGAACAGCTCAGATCACTGCCTCAGCGCCGGGATACAGTAACGGTACCAGCACCGTGACGCTCACACCTTCTGGCATCATCTGGGAGTCCGCCAGTTTCTCGACGACTGCGGGCTCCGCGAACACCAACCTGACTGTCCTCGCTGCCCAATTGAGTCCCACAACTCTGACGGCCCAGTCCTTCCAGAACATACGCACTGGTTCGAGCGTGAGCGTGACCGTCACCAGTTCTGTGACGACAGTCGGCACGATCGTCACGAGTCCCGTCGCCATTAATGCCGGCTCCGACTCTGCCGCTCTTGCCTTCCATCCCGTCTCGAGTGGTGTCACCAATCTGGTGATCACCACTCCCGCCGGTTTCGCCACTCCGAATGGAAGTGGCGCCACTTCGATATCTGCCACGGTGAATTGAGGTCTTTGGGCCGACTGGATGTGTCGCGACGGGGTTACCACGACCCGCCTTTACCCGTGCGGGCTGACTCTATTTGAGACTGGCAAGGCGCTTTTTCGCGTCGGCCACGAGCGGATCTTCTACGCCGCTAGCCTTGATCTCAAGGAATGACTTGTAGGTGTCGGCTGCGCCTGCGTTATGTAGGCCTTCCTGTGCGCGTCCCAAGTAATAGAGCACCGGTGGGAACTGGTGATAGCTCGGCTCGTCGTCCAGGAATATGGATGTCGCTTCGCCGCGGCGTTGTCGGCAAGCTTCAAATTCGGAAGAGGCCTGCGCGAAAGCGCCGGCCTCTAAGGAAGCACGGCCCAAATAGAACCGGCCAAGCCAAGTGTCGGACAGTTTTTGGGCGTCTTCGAAGGCTCGGGTTGCGCCTTGGGCGTCGCCCTGATGCAACAGCAGTTCCCCTTCGATTAGTTTCGCGTAGATTTGCGGCTCCGGCTGGAGGCGAGTGCTCAATTTGGTGGCGATCGCTTTTGCGGACGCACTCTTCCCGCCCTCGATGTAAACAGTCGCCGCAATGAATTCGATCCCATCCCCCGGATCCGTCGCAACAGCCTTCTCGGCGGAGGCCATCGCTGAATCTTTTTGCCCGAGCACAAGCTGGGCTTCGGCGAGCATGGCCTGCTTCCCGGCGGCGCTGGTCTTATCATTTGCAGATAGGTCGGAAGCGATGGCTCGCTCCAAAATGTGGACGGCGTCGGCGGTTCGGCCCTCATATAACGCAAGATCGGCAAGACCGGTATCGCCCATGGATGCGCCGCGAGCGCTGATGGCAGCGAGACTTTTGTAAGTTTCCTGGGCCTGCTGGTTCTGGCCTTTGCCGAGGTCGGCGAGCGCCAAAGTACGCACAGCGGCGTCGTAATTAGCATTCAGCTTCAGCGCCGCCTCTGCTTCCTTCGCCGCGGTGGCGAAATCTCCGGCATAGAGCGCATAGAGCGCCAGATTGCTGCGTTGCGGCACGCTGGCGGGGTTCTGCTCCGCGGCGTGGCGGCCGATTTCTTGCGCTTTAGCCATATTGCGGTTCAAGAAATAGGCATAGGCAAGGTTCGAATCCGCGACGGCGTCGGCAGGGAACTGCTGTGAGAGGCTGCTGAACTCTTCGATCGCTCTCTGCGGATCCATGATCAAGAGATAGTAACCGCCCCGAGTGCGGTACTTTTCGCGATCGGTCATCCGGTCGATGTGCGCCATCGCCAGCTTGTAATTCTTCTCCGCCTCCTGCCGGCGTCCGAGATTTGCTTCCATGGCTGCCAAACCGGCAAATGCACGGCCGAATTCGGGGTCGAGATAAATGGCGTGCTGGTATTCCTTGATAGCTTCGTCCCACTTACCTTTTTGCTGGAGGTCTTGCGCCGCGGCATAGCTGTGGGCCGCTTCGAGCGTCTCCGCGGTAAAGGTTTCCTGTGCGGCAAGCTTTACCGATTCCGGCGTGGTATCGCCCAGTGCGCTGCGAACATCCGCTGAAAGTTTTCCGATGGACGCGAGCACGTCCTTCTTGTCCGCTTTCGCTGACTTAACGACGATATCTTTACCCGTGATGCCATCAATGGCTTTAACGCTGATGGAGTATTGGCTTCCGTCTTTGGCGATCGATCCCACTATGATCACATCGACGCCTTCCCTCGTGGCCACCAGCCGCGCGACCGGCTCGTCCAGCGATTTCGCGCCTGGACTCAATTGCGCCGCGAGCTTCCTCGCTGTGCCTCGGCTGAAGCTCTGTATAAAGGGCGCGCCCTCCAGCCCGATGATAAAGGCGGGCTCCAATGTTTCGTTGAAGACGGAGTCTGCCGTCTGATTGGCAAAATCGGCCACCAGAACCGACATCTGCCGATGCGCGAGGGGCGGACGCGAAAAAAGCTTCTCGCGAAAAAGGAAGACTCCGGCCATCAACGCGGCGACTGCTCCGATCGCGATCCATCCGATTTTTCCGGATCGCGTCGTGTTGTGATCAACGACTACGGGCGTTCCGAGCCGGGTACCTGCCCACGTTTCCAAATCGTTCAAGATCTCTGCTGCGCTGGCATACCGCTTATCCTTGTCAACTTCCAGGCAGCGCACCGCGATGTCGCTTAGCGGCTTGGGAATTTCTGGCGCGATCTCGATGGGCGGTCGAACGTGCTCGGTGGCTCGCTTGTACATAGCCTCCAGCGTTGTGTCGGCCTTATAGGGAGAGTTGCCCGTCAATAGTTCATAAAAGATGATCCCCAGAGAGAAAAGATCGCTGCGCGCGTCCAGTTCTTCTCCCTTGGCCTGCTCCGGGGACATGTAGGCGGGCGTTCCCAGCACTATCCCTGTCTGCGTCATGCTTCCCATCGCGATGCTGCGCGCGATGCCGAAGTCCATGACGACCACTCGGTCGTGCGCCTCCACCATGATATTTTGCGGCTTCAGATCGCGGTGGATAACGCCTTCGGCGTGGGCCGCTTCCAGCGCGCGGCACACTTGTCCGACGATTGCGGCAGCCTGCTTCGGCGCCAATTTGCCTTTTTCTTTTAGCAGATTAGCCAGGCTCCGCCCTTCCAAAAACTCCATGGTGATAAATTTCACGCCGCCCGCTTCAGCCAAGTCGTAAATCCGGCTCACGTTTCGATGAGTGACTTGGCGAGCGATGATGAGCTCCTGCTTAAAGCGGCTAAGTACCTCCGGATTCTGGGCGAGCTCTGGCCGGATGACCTTCAGGGCCACGACCCGTTCCAGTTCGCGATCGCGAACTTTATAAACGGCGCCCATTCCGCCTTCGCCGAGTTGTTCCAGAATTTCGTAGCGGTCTGCGAGCACGCTCCCTACTCGCAGCACTTTTTCCGGGACGCTCCTATTGATGGGGCCGGCGGCAGGCCCGGAAGACCGACCTGTGGCCGCTTCGTTTGTGATTGTTTGGTCCGATTCTCTAGACAGGAAAGCGCCCGCCGATGGCGAAGTGGCGCTGCTCGATCCGATCGGCAGCGGAGTGCTACACTTCGCGCAAGCAATCACGTTAGGCGGGTTGCTCAGCCCGCACTGAGGGCAATCCATGGGCTTCCCTGCTCAGGGGACGATATGACGGACAATACACCACGGCCCGTGGTGCATTCAAAGAGAATCGACTTGGAGAAAGCAACGCGACCGCACGGCTGAATCGGTACGCGACGGCCGTCCAATAATTCGGTCGTGTGCGAGCACGGCAAAATCGAGAAGCAAGTTTTTCAATCGGAAAAAGGGGTTGGGGTGGGAGACGGGGATTGAACCCGCGACATTCGGTGCCACAGACCGACGCTCTACCAGCTGAGCTACTCCCACCGCCGAGTGACTCATCAAGTTTACGATATTTTCTCGCGCTGGAAAAGCGGCGCGAAAACCTCTCCGCGAGCGCCGTGTTGCCGAAGCGTTCCGCCGAGAACGAGACCTAATCGGCGCATCTTTTGTATGAGCCGAAGCCTTTGCGCCGGGCATCCAATTTCTACGCGCAGGGATTGCAAGAGGCGGGTACAAACGCATACAGTACGCTATGCAAAACTCAGCCCAGGCCTGAGAACCACCTTGATCCACAACTGTTCTACCTGGCTGCTGGGAGCGGCCTCCCGCGAGATTTTGCCGATGCCTGTATTCTCGCGGGCGGAGGCGTCGCTTGTGCGGAATTTTTTGCAGAATGATTGGGGCACTCGGTGACCTTGCTCCGAAGGCGCGTTAGAACAGGAGCGAGATCGAAGCCGAAGTTTCATATGAAAACTCT
>Ga0070735_10005106_pt1 | contig 10944 bp, 6 predicted proteins | sample Coa_R1_FD_66443 | JGI IMG/M metagenome (GOLD analysis project Ga0070735, IMG submission 66443) | Surface soil microbial communities from Centralia Pennsylvania, which are recovering from an underground coalmine fire - Coalmine... | ecosystem: Environmental > Terrestrial > Soil > Unclassified ... | reverse complement strand
AGCAATTCAAGGTCACGAATTTCAACACGCTCGAGGATGTCAGCTACAGCCTCTCTGTCACGTACTCCGGCAAGGTCGATACAGCCAGCGCGCCCGCGGCCCTCGTGGTCAAGAAGAACTCGTTCGCGAGCGTCCTCGTCACCTATTCCACGGCGAGCACGGTGGGGACGGGTACGTTCACGCTAACGGCGGACGACGGGACGACGCCGGTCACTGCGACGGCGACGGTTACTACAACTACTCCGCCTCCACCCGCGCCAATCGTATCGGTTACACCGGACTACTCGACACTGAATGTCGATCCCAGTGCGTCATCCTCGAAAACGTTCACGCTCGCGAACAACGGGCTGGACAGCACGACGATCGAGTACACGCGCATGTGCACCGGATCCGCTATTGCGAGCGGCTGCACCCCAGCATCCGACACGGTCCGGTTAGCACCGGGCGCATCGAGCAATACCAGTATCGCATTCACCGCATCGGCAACTGCGGGAACGACCGGAAAGCTGGTGCTCAAGGCTTGGAGCACGGCCGACACGATGGCGCGCGATAGCGGTTCGGTCGATGTCGCGGTGGTCCGAGATGGAAGCACAATCGACATCGCGTCAGTCAATCCAGGTAGCACGCTGGAGCGCAGCCTGTGCCTGCACGTGTCGGTCGCAAAGGGCGTGAGCTACGAGTGCGGCGACCTGCGAATCGCCTATGCGCTTCCGACAACCATAACACTCACCAACACCCGAACGCCCGTCCTGTTGTACAACAGTCGCTTCGCCGCGCCGCACGTCGTCATCGCGGCGAACGTGACGCTGCCCGATTCGCGAATCCCCGATTCCGTCTCTGCGCGTGTGTTGGATAGCGTCGGCGTCAAGGTCGATTCCGCGAAATGGGCCGGGTCGAACTGGACCGCGTCGAGCACCCGCCGGATCGCGCTGATCTTCGACCCGATCTCGACACGCAACTATCCAACTGGTGTCCAGCGGTATTCGCTCGAGGTGACACGTGTCTATGCAGGCATCGCATCGCGTGACACGGTAGCCGGTGAATTCTTCGTCGTCCGACGCGATCACAGCGGATTTGGGCCAGGCTGGTGGCTCGCTGGGCTCGAGCGGCTGTACTTGAACCCAGGACTGAGCACGATGTTCTGGGTTGGGGGCGACGGTAGCGCGCGCAAGTACGTGCGCTCGGGGACGAACCCGAACGCCTGGGGCGCTGCGAATGTCGACCGGCCGGATACCGTTAGGCGCGTTGGGGCCAGATTCGTAAGGTACTTGCCGCACGGCCTCAAGGTGCAATTCGATACCGTCTACGGCTGTCACATGGAGACGGTAAACCGACTCGGCCAAACGACCGCATTTGCGTACACCGATGCAAACTGCGGGCGAATGAGCACTATCACGCTCGCCCCGTCGGCGGCGAACAAGGTCTACACCTTCTCGTACACGAGCATCGGCGGCAACTGGCGGTTGGCCCGCGTCGACGCTCCCACGATCTCGAGTCAAGCGCGCTTCGACTCCATCACCTACAACGCCAACGTGCAGGTGTCTCGCATCCGCGATGTGTATGGCGATACGCTCGCCTTGCGCTATCGCGCATCCTACGACCCTCGGGTGACGCAGCTGATCGATCAGCGGGGCGACTCGCTCAACTTCGCCTACTACTCCAACACACCGAGTCCGCTCACGCAGGCGACGATTCCGCTCGCGGCGGGCAGCAACGCGGTAACCAACTTCACGCCGCTCGAGATGCGCGGCCTGCAAGGCACCGCGGCCGTCACGCTCGATCAGTCGTATGCGAAGGTCGATGGGCCGCGCACGGACGTCGGCGATACGGCGCTGTTTTGGTTCACGGCGTTAGGCGCGCCAAATCGCATTCGGGACGCGTTCGGTAACGAAACGATCATCGGCTACGGCAGTGCAACCTTTCCTGGCGCGACGACGCGAGTCCAACACCCGAATGGGCAGATACTCGCCGGGACCTACGACAGCCTCGGTCACGTCAAGACGGTCACGGACTCGACGACGTTCAAGCCGAGTCCGCTGAAGTACGCCACGACTTCCTACAGTTGGGACCCGTCGTGGGATTTCATTACCCGCACGATCAACCCGGAGGGTGACTCGAGTACCACGACCTACGACGCGACAGATGGGAACACGCTCACGGAGAAAGATGGCGCCGGTCACCAGGTGACATTTGCGTACTACACGACGGGGACGGCGACAGCGCTCCTCAAGACCGTTCAGTACGCGAGCGGCGCGAAAGATTCCCTGATGTACGACAGCCAGCTCGGCAACTTGTCGCGGGCGATCTCGGCGTTAGGCACGGCCGTCGGCTACGCCCGTGACGACGCGGGCCGCGTCGTGGCGGACACCGCGCCCAACGACTCCACGACCGGGTTTCACATCTCGCGCCATCTGCTCGACCTCCTGGGACGCGACACGCTCACGATCGATAGTGCCGGTGCGCAGACGCTGCGCGTGCGCGAGCACTTCGACCGCGCTGGCAATCTCGACACACTTTGGAAATGGGGCACGCCCGACCCCAACGGTATTGGGACAGAGAAGCAGGCATTCGCCTACGACCGTTCGAACCGGAAGACCAGCGAGACGCTCATCGGCTATCAACCCATCACATGGGGATACGACGCGTCCGGCAACGTGACGAGCGGCGGTCGGCGCCCGACGACGAACACGTACGATGCGCTCAACCGCTTGGTGACCGCGATCGGCAGCGAAACGGCAACGTACGGCTACGATGCCATGGGGCACATGCTGTTCGCCAACAATCCGTACGCGCGCATCAGCCGAAGCTACAACGCGAATGGGACACTCGCCACCGACACGCTGCGCATCGCCACCGCCGATTCGACGCTCGGCGATTTCTCGACCCACGTCTACGGCATCCGCAGCGGATACGATTTGGACGGTCGCCGCATCTGGATCAAGTACCCAGGCACGTTGGCGTCGGCCGGCACCGACAGCGCCGCGTACGGCTACGATCGGCAAACCGGAATGCTGGACACGGTTCGCGATGTGTTCGGCAACGTGTTCCGCTACCAGTACGACGTGGATGGCCGGATCAGCCGCCTAACGAGCTTCGCCCAACGTTCGGACAGTATCTGGGAGACCGATGCGTACGACCTCGACTCTCGGCTCGTGCGTCGAGTACAGAAGGCCGGCTCGATTACGCTCCATTCCGACAGCATTCATTACGACCGGGCCGGTAAGGCTGTCCACAATGTCACGGCCGGTGACACCGTCGCGTTCTCGAGTTTCGGAGCCGTCCGCTATGCGCTCTACACGACGGCCTCGGGACCCGAGCAAATCGCCGACGATGCGTTAGGCAATCACGCGTCGATGTGGATCCCGGCCAACTCGTATCAGTTGCATGACTACAGCTACCTACCTGGCTCCGATCGACTGAGTCTGGCCGTGCAGCCGAGCGTTACTACGGACACGTCGTATTACACGCCCGGCTCCTATGGTGAAACCGGTGAAGAGCTCGATGTGCACATTTACAACTACGGCAACCTCTTCAATCCGCAGCACGGGCGCGAAGAGCACGACTTGGTCAACGCCTACAATCTTCAACAGCAGTTGATTCGAGCTCGTTTCACGCTCGACAGTGTTTCTGATAGCCTGCCTATCGGCTACAAGCCGTACCACCGCATTGAGTACTATCGCTACGATGCGTTAGGCCGACGCGTCTTTCAGCGCATGGTACTCGACACGGGGGCGATCTGCCTGCACGACGATCCAAACTCCGGCTGTAAAGACCAGCTAACGCGCACAGTATGGGATGGCGACCAGATTCTGTATGAGATTCGTGCGCCAGGCGACACGACGACCACGGATCAAGAGGAGGACAATTATCCCGGTCCGCTCTACGGGAACGTGGGGTACACCGAGGGCCTCGGCATCGATCAGCCGCTGGATCTGTTCAAGGGCTCGAGCGTGGTCGCGCCTTATGCGAACTGGCGTGGGCAGTTCGACATTGGTACGTGCCCGACAGCAGTTTGCAACGGGACGACACCCTTGTTTCCGGCAGCTCAAGCCTCGTCGTACGGTGACTATCTGCTGCAACCGCCGACATCGTGGTGGGGCAGCATTATCACGGGCTCGCAGGATGGTTCTGGATACCAGTATAGACGCAACCGGTACTACGACCCCAAGACAGGGCGGTTCACGCAAGAGGATCCCATTGGACTCGCTGGAGGACTCAATCATTACGGCTTTGCGAGCGGCGATCCCATCAGCTTCAGCGATCCATTCGGCCTTTGCGATCGGCCGGGTGAGGCCAAGTGTCACGGCATAATTGAGAACCTGAAGCAGTTCTTTGTGAACGTTGCCGATGGCTCCAACTGCTCGCTCAACGGTGACTGCAGTAAATCGGTACCGGGCAGCAGCTGGGGCGACGCTACCGGACGATTTTTTGGCGGTTTAGCGTTCGTGGCTCGAATGTTCAATACCGGTATAGGGTCAGAGATGTTCGACCCGCAGGACCCGAATGTCTCACAGACCCTTCAACGTATCGACACCGGCAAAGGCGCGTATGCACAAGACGGGACTGTATTTGGGAACCGTGAAGGACGCCTACCGCAGCAGGACGACCCAAACTACTACACCGAATGGACCGTTGAAACTCCAGGCGCCAGCAATCGAGGAACACGCCGAATTGTTGCCGGCAAAAACGGTGAGCGATACTTTACCGGTGATCACTACGAGACGTTCATAGACATTACTCCGAAACCCCCGAAGCAGTGATCAGTTTCCTGCGCCTTTCAACAGCTAGCCCGCAGTGCATTCATTTCGGCTCGATCGCGGAAGCAACTGCGGTCGACTTGACGAAGCATGGTGTTCTGCTTCTCGCTATGGACGCCAAGGGGATTGCCGACAAGCACGCACTGCTGGTTGAAGTCGCGTCGCAATTTAAATTCCCTTCCTACTTTAGTGAGAATTGGGATTCATTAGAAGAATGTCTACGCGATCTTAGCTGGCTACCAGCGAGCGGATATGTTCTTGTTGTACGTGATACCACATCGATCTGGTCGTCTGCTCCGCACGCAGTTGGGACGCTCATCGAACTCTGGCTCTCAGTCGCTGATTCGTGGCGACTGCGGACGCGATCTTTCCACCTTGTCTTCGAGTGGTAGAACTCAGCATATCACAGGTTCAGCATTACTGAGCAAATCGTGCCGCCGTCCCAAACGGGCGCGCGTTCACGCGCCGGTAGGTCCTGCCATCGATTTGAAGGACCAAGAAGGGCGGGGAGCCAGCAGTCTGCTGTCGCGGCCATAAGAATCTCGTCGCTGGCAAAGAAACGTGGGCAACTCGCCGTTGGAGCAAGGCTGTCATACCAAACGTGCAGAAACTCGGGATACCTAACGTTGGACCGCAGTACCGGATCAATTTGCAATAGTCGCACGCATATAGGATCACGGCGCGATGGCGCGCCAATCCGTGCGAGATCTGGGCCTAACGATACCCATGTGCACGTTATCGCAACGTGGGTTGATCTTGAGGGGTTGCACTCACCCAGCCAGCAGTATGCGCCGTGCAAGCTCCTCCATCTCTGCGGTCGGTCGCTCGCCAAAGTTGAGGCGCCAGAGGGCGTCAAGAAGGCTGTCGCCCAGCGGATGATCGTCAAAGTCAAATTCAATGAGACCCGTCGCTCCGTGTAGGATGCGTGCCCATTCACGCAAAGCGCTGATTGAGCCCGCGTGACGCATCCATCCGGTTGCGACGTCTTGGGGTGAAACAGTCACTGGCCGCTCAATCTCCCCTAGCACCGTTACCGTATCGCCGCCAACTACGACGAAGACTCCGAATTCTCTAAGGCTCGTCCACCCGAGGTCGCCGCGCACGACCTGGCGCACGACCGTTGTGAAACACTGCGACATATGTCCTCGTGCTTTGTGCTACGGAGTCTTGGGATCGGCGAGGATCTTGCCCGCTGCATCAATGCCGTATTGGGTTACCTTCTTTGCTCCGTCCGGGCTCACAATCGACTGGACGACTTGAATGCCGTAGCGGCCAGGGCGTGACAGATTGACGATTACGTCGCCGTCCGATTGGTGAACAAGGTCTATCGTTGTTCGCGTCGTCGCCCGGGAAATGGAACTACGTGTCGCATCGGCCTGTGCGGCCGGTAATCAAGCGTCTCTAGAGCTTCGCGCGCAGCAGCTTTGGTCAGAGTCCAGCAACGATGAGCGGAGGACGTAAGCATCAAGACTCTATTGTGAACGCCATCGGCAATCTTGGATGGACTCTTTAACCCCGGCTACAAAATGACTCATGCAGCAGTAGTTCGCTGGGCGTCCTCTGCGCAACGTGGCGGCGGAGTCTCCCTCCGACCCTTCGTTATGTGGGACTAAGCCGCTTTGCAGAAGACGGTGCAACTTGGCCGGATGGTGCCTGGAGCATAGAAGTTAAGTTTGATCAACCGCCACCAGAGCAGGGCAGCGATGAAATCTCAATGGCGACGGTTCGCTTCCTTGTCGACGAGGCTCCGCAAACACGGCTTCGTAGGGGCGCTCGATTTTGCCTCTATGAAGGTCTTCAAAAAGTCGCGGAGGTCGAAGTTTTGAGCTACACTAATGGGTCACACACGAAGTGCGCGCGCGAATACGCGAACGTGCCGAGGAGGCCGTATACTGGGCGCGCTTCTGTGTCCGGCGGTCGTCTGCTGGACGAACTAATCGCGTTGCGCTTGCACGCCTAGCGGTGTCTCGACGCGGCGCAGCGCCCGCGCCGGCGCTGCGCGCTCTATTTGGTTTCCCCGCCCGCCCACCGCCAGCGCGGTTAGGCATCGCTTCGCCGGGACCAGCGGCCCAGGCGGCGGCGTCAGGGCGCCGTCGGTTGCGCGATCGCTCCGCCGCACAGAGCGAGCTCAGCGGACTCACGCCCGTTCCGTCCAGGGTTGCTGTCGGGGCCGCGCTATGTGCGATTGATGAGAGGCCCTGGGTGCGCATTGTGCACATTACGCGCACTCGCCCCCGGCCCGCTTGCCTTGGGCCTAACGGCCTGTACATGACGGAGTTATGCAAACCTGGCCCGCGGGCAACAGCCAGAGATTTGCGCGCCGCGCTGGCCGCCCCTCGCCGCCGCGCGGGCTCTCCCCGCGAGCTCCTGGCGCCGTCCGCGACACTCCTCCTCCCTGGCCGCCGCCGACAGCTGACGCGACCTCTTGGAAGAAGTCACCGTTTCGCAATACTGCTGCCACCCGCTCCCCGCCTGTTGTCCGTCTGGACACTCCAGCTTCGGCGCCCTCCGATTTGCCGCCTACGCGACCGCGTCGGAAGCGGTGGAATGTCGGAGCCGGATGTACTGAGCCTAACTCCTACTCCTGTTCGCGTCAGCCGGAAAGACAAGAAGCACGCCACTACGTCCCTCCCGCAACACTTCCGCTTCCACCCGCTCCCCGGACGGGTTCGTGTTGACGAACGAACAGCCATGTGGTGCATGGGGCGGAGTCAGATCCGGTGCACGACGATTGATGGGACGGCGATGGCGCCAGAGCTCGTGGGGGATGATCCGGACACCGATCTGGCGGTGGTGCGAGTGAACGGGGCTGGGCGTGTGGCGGCGCCGTTAGGCGAGCCCAAGCTGCTCAGGCACGGCAGCTCGTGCTAAGCATCGCACCCAAGCATAGCTTTTATTTACTGTTCGCCCGGTCCGAAAGCAACCGTGGGCCTAACGTCGCTGAAGGTACCATTCACTTCGCCACCCTGTCTATAGCACGTGAATATTGTCGAGCTCGATTGCGCTGGCGCCGCCTCTTATCGCAAAGGTCACTTCCGCGGTTAGGTCCGAGCGTCCTTCCTCCAGTGTCCAGAGTGGTATCGTGACCGACCACGTATTCGGAGCAGCCGTGAGTATCTCACTTGCTTCGAGAAGGTCGAAAGCGTCTTTGGGCGGCACAACTATGGTTCTTCCGTACTCCGCTACCGCTTGCTCAATGGCGGCTACGCTTAGCCGTAATCCTCTGGTTAGCACCTCGAGGCCGTTATAGTCTCGAGATGCGGGCAATTGCGTCACGTGCCTCCTCCTTCTCTTGGAATGTGGCGCCGTCGATCGTAAACGTCAAAACTTAACGCCGCCTGGCTCCGGTTTCGGGGAATGGCGCCCCTACCTCCGCACCCAAAGCTTCTAAACGCGATACCTTGCGGTTCACGATGCGTGCCCAGTGCGCCCTACATCTGACGGAGCCACAATACCAAGTCGCTTCATACGTCGATACACGGTGATCGGGTGCAAGGCCAATTGGTGCGCCGCGCGCGTACGATTCCACCCTGCACGCTCGAGCACGCGGCGCAATGCATCTCGGTCGTCATTGCTATGGCCATCGACAGCGTCGATCCGTCCGTCCCGCACAACAGCTCGAATAGTCTCGGCATCAACGACCGGACCGTCCGCGAGCATCGCTGCGCGTTCCACGACGTGCATGAGCTCTCGTACGTTGCCTAACCACGGTTGATCCTGCAGTAGCCGTATCGCCGCCGGCGAAAATCGAAGCGGCGTTCCGTGCTTCGGTTTGCTCTGAGCTGCGAAGTGCTCGACGAGAAGCGGCACGTCGTGCGCCCGCTCACTCAGCGGTGGCACCTCGATCACCAGGCCCCCGAAGCGGTAGGCAAGATCGCGACGGAAACGTCCAGCCTCCACCAAGTGGCGAATCGACTCGTTCGTCGCCGCCACCAGGCGAAAGTCACTGCGTTGGTCGGCGCGGGCACCAAGTGGCCGGTATACCCCCTCATCGAGGGCTCGGAGCAGTTTGCATTGTAGGTCCAGTGGGAGCGAGCCCACCTCGTCCATGAAGCACGTGCCTCCGTGCGCTTCGGCCAGGAAGCCTGGAATGCCCGCACCCGCACCACTGAACGCGCCTTTGACGTGCCCGAACACCATGCTCTCGAAGAGTGTTTCGCTGATCGCCGCCACGTTGAACGGCGCAAACTTCCCGGTCCGCTTGCTCGCGATGTGCAAAGCACGCGCGACGAGCTCCTTTCCCGAACCAGTTGGGCCTTGAATGAGCACCGGAAGGCGCGATGGGCCGACAGCGACAATTCGCGCGCGTAGCTGCCGCATTGCCGCCGACTCTCCGATCAGAAGTTTCTGAATCTCGAAATCGCTCACGTGTTACCTGCCTCTCTGAGTGTTCGCCACGTTAGGCCGCCACGACACGCAGTACCTCGTCGACTGTGGTCAGACCCGCTGCGGCCTTGTCCCATCCGTCATGGGTCATCGGACGCCACGCCGTCCGCAACGCGAGGTCGTGGAGTTGGGCCTGAGATCCGCCATGTGTAATGACCTCTCGCATGGCGTCGGATACGACCACCAGCTCAAACACACCGAGGCGGCCCTGATACCCGGTCCCGCGACAAGCCACGCAGCCCACCCCGCGTACCAGCTGCACGCTTCCCAGCTCTGGCCGCATCGCGAGATATCGCTTCGCGTCGACGTCCTCGATCGGCGCGTAACACTCGGCACACACTCGCCGCACGAGGCGCTGCGCCATGACCGCATCCACTGTCGCCGCGACGAGGTACGCGGGCACACCGAGATCGATGAGTCGCGGAATCGCGCCTAACGCATCGTTCGTGTGGAGCGTCGAGAACACCAGGTGGCCCGTCATCGCTGCCTGCACGGCGAGCGATGCGGTTTCGCCGTCGCGCATCTCACCGACCATGATGACGTCTGGATCCTGGCGAAGAATCGAGCGGAGCGCCGCGGCGAACGTCACGCCCGCCTGCGCGTGCACAGGCACCTGCGTGATGCCCGGCAACTGGTATTCGATCGGATCTTCGATCGTGATGATCTTCTCCGCAGCCGCTTCGCGCAGGCCGAGTGCGGCGTACAGCGTAGTCGTCTTGCCCGAGCCCGTCGGGCCGGTGACGAGCACCATGCCGTGCGGTTTCTTGGCGAGCACCCTGACCTGTTCGAGAATCGCGGCCGGCATACCCAGGGTGTCGAGACCCACCGGTCGTCCACCTCGGTCGAGGACGCGAAGCACGACGCTTTCGCCATGAAGGGTCGGTACGGTGGAAACGCGCACGTCCAGCTCGCGATCGGAGAGACGCACGCGTATGCGACCGTCTTGCGGCCGCCGGCGCTCCGCGATGTCCAGATCCGCCATCAATTTCAGGCGGGAGAGAATCGCGGTCTCGAGACCGGCCGGTGCCGCCGGCGCGGGCAGCAGGATTCCGTCTAACCGGAATCGCACGACGAGGCCGCCACGTATCGCTTCGAGGTGGATGTCGCTGGCGCCGGCGCGAACGGCTTCACCAACGAGGAAGTTCACGTACGCCGCAACGGGCGCCGAGTTCGCGACGTCGCGGACGTCCGCGACGAGCGCCTCGTCATCCTGATCTACGGGGCTGACGGTAAGCGCGGATTCAGTGCCGGACGTGAGGCGCGCAATCAGTCGTTCGATTTCTTCCCGGGGCGTGGTCGTGGCAACGATCGGTCTCCGATACGCGAGGCCGAGGTCGTCGAGCGCTTCGGGAACCAGCGCGTCGGGTGCGACGGCGACGACTAACGCACCGTCGTCGGTAATCTCGGTTGGACACACCCGATGGTGCAGCAGATACTCTCGCGATACGCCACCGGCGAGCACGACGACATCGCGGCTTTCGCTTCCGACGATGGACATGGAGCGACCTCGCTCGGCGCGCTCACGGCGTCAACCTTCATCGGTGACCCCGGCGTGTCGCGCGCATCGGAAGGGCAGCGTACGACGTCCCAACAGTGCGGGCAAGCACGCAACGTGACTGCGATCGCACGTTTCGTGACTCGTTCCGCAGACGCGTTGCGGCGGACGGTCGCTTCGTTACCGAATCATGTCATTGCCGGTGTCGAGCAGTGTCGCCGTTAGTACGGGGCCGGGGAGTGATACCGGCCGTTGACCAAACATCTCGACCACCGCGCGCTCGGCCAGCTTGGCGACGCCCAGCCG
>Ga0070735_10005105_pt1 | contig 10946 bp, 5 predicted proteins | sample Coa_R1_FD_66443 | JGI IMG/M metagenome (GOLD analysis project Ga0070735, IMG submission 66443) | Surface soil microbial communities from Centralia Pennsylvania, which are recovering from an underground coalmine fire - Coalmine... | ecosystem: Environmental > Terrestrial > Soil > Unclassified ... | reverse complement strand
GTTGCCCGTGAAGCTCGTCGCGCACCCGAAGACACTGAACGCCGTGATGACAACCGCTGCCCACCGAACGATACGCATTTCTCTCGCCTCCTCTAAGGTTGCCAAGAAGTCGTCGCCCCGCGCTGCTCCACAGCGCGGCTCGCGTCGTACGCCCAGAAACCGCCCCCGATCGCGGCCGCCGCTCCGACGCCTCCGAGCACGAGGCCCGGCGCCGGATTGTCGTTCGGCCCCGACGCCCCCGCCGCGATGACCAGACCCACGCTGGCGAGCACGGCGCCGACGGCGACGACGATGGCCGGCAGCACGCGGTTGGCGACCGAGGGCGTGACGTACTTGCCCGGCGCGCGGCGATAGACTGTGAGGCCACTCGACACGACCAGATCGTCGGTGTCCCCGTGCTCGCCGTCGACCGACGAGAGGAACAGGCGGTAGCGGCCCTCGGGCAAATCGGCCGCGCACGGCGTCACGCAAAGCTCCCCCGTGCGCGACGGGGCTGCGGAGGCACCGGGAGGGACGAAGCTCGTATCGGCCTGCGCGGTGACGCGCATGGGCCCGTCGGTCGTGTCGAGGATCACGCGCCCCGACCCCTGCGGCGGCGGCGAAGGGGGCAATGGGACGGAGGGCATTTCTCGCGAGGGGGGCGTGCGGGGCTCGAGCACCCGTGGCTCACCCGCACACGCGGTGCAGACGAAGGCCCCCCCGACCACCATCAGGCGCCCCGATCCCACGAGACGCGATCTTAGCCACGAGCCGGGCCCAGGCTCAATCCCCAACCCGACGCCACCCATGCACGGGGCACCCGATGGCCATCGGGGCTGCCGGGGGGCCACCGGCGGGCCCGCGTCGAACCTGGTAGGGTGCGGGCCATGTGGGCACGGCGAGCGGGCAAGTCGGCGCTCGCCGTCACGATCCTCGTGCTCGCCGCGTTGGCTTGGTGGCGCGGGGCGTGCCTGCTGGCGGGCCCGGACATCGACACCGACGCGTACGCCCACCACATGATCGCGCGCGCGATCCTTGCGGACCCGCGAGATCTCTCCGTTCACTGGGTCTGGCTCCCGCTCTTTCACTACATCCAGGTGCCGCTCGTCGCCCTCGGCGGGACGATGCAGGCCGTCCGCTGGGCGAACGTCGTCGTTGCGAGCGCCCTCCCGCTGGTCCTCTTCTTCTACGTTCGCCGCACCACGACCCGGGCCCCAGACCTTACCGCGTCGTTTGCCGCGATCGTGGCGGCCGCCTGCCCGATCGCGATGCAGATGAGCACGACGGCGCAACCGGAGCCGCTGTTCGCGCTCCTCGTCCTCTTCGCGGCAATCGCGTGGCAGGAGCGACACGAGGGCATCGCGGCAGCGCTCTTTTCGGCAGCCGTCTTGCTCCGATACGAAGCCTGGGCTGCCGTGGCGGCCGTCGCGGCGACCCTCTTCGTGCAGTCCTGGATGCCGAGACGGCGCCAGCCACCCCACGTCCGCTCGAGGAGACCCTGGGCGGTCGTGGCGGCGCCGTGTGCGCTCATCCTCGTCTGGGCGCTGCTCCGCCGGCCCGTCGACGGGCGCTGGTTCGGCTTCTTGGGGGACACCCACCAATTCGCGGCCGACGCGACCCGGGCCGGGGCCGCGCGGCGCGGGGCGGCGAACCTCGCGCTGGATCTCCTTTACTACCCGCTGTGGGTCCCGCTCCGCGTGATGGGCCCCGTGCTACCGCTCGTACCGTTCGGCGTCTCCCGGACGGTTCGCGAGCAAGGGGCCCGCTTCACGCTCGTGCTCGCCGCGTGCCTCGCCTTCGTCTCGTTCTCGTGGGCGATGCGCGCGACGCTCGGCCTCGACCGGCACTTCGTGGTCGTCGTGCCGCTCTACGCCACCTTCGCGGCGCAGGGACTCGTCGCCGCGGCGGATGCCGGCACGCGCGTCGCCCGTCGCGGCGGGGTCGTGCGCGGGGCCGCGCGGGTGACGGGCGGGTTGCTCGGAGCGGCGTCCCTCGGCGGCCTCTTCGTGGCCCTCTACGTGTGGATGGGCTTCTGGAAAGGCTCGATCGAACGGGGCTGGCCCGACCGCGCGGCGGCCGGCGCCTTCCTCCGAACGTTGCCCCCGACATCGACCGTGTTCTGCGACGAAGCCACGCTCGAGATCCTGAGTGGGCTCGACCGCCATCGGATCGACCGCCACTGGGTGGACGACCCGCACACCTGGGACATCGTGGCCGACGTGGCGAGGGCGCGCGGCGAAGCGTACGTCGCCACGTGGAGCCGGAAGTTTCGCGGTCACCAAGACGCGGGTGAAGTCCTCTTCCGCGCGCCCACGCCGGACGGCGACCCGACGTCGGGCATCGAGGTGATGCGGGTAGTCCGCACGCTCGACCGAAGAGAGAGAGCGGACGACACACCCAAGGTCGCCCCGGACGGCGGCCGAGCCGCGCGGTAGATCGGATGGAAACGGAACACCGCACCTCCCCGGCGCGGCCTGCGCTGCGACGGCTCTCGGCGCTCGGACGCCTCCTCGTGCCGTCGCGGGGACCGATCGAGCTCCAGATCCTCGGACGAGTCCTCCTTCACGCCGCGCTCGTCGGTGCGGCGGCGGGGCTTCTGGGGTCCTTCTTCTTCGCCGGCGTCGAGGCCGTGCAGCGCGTCTCCCTCGAGCGGTGGGTCGGGTACGTGCCCCTTCGTGCGGGAGGCGAGCAGATCCTCGGCGAGATGCAGCAGCGGGTCCCCTTTCGCCCATGGCTGCTCGTCCTGGTGCCTGCCGCGGGCGCGCTGCTCGGCGGCGCCATCTCGACGTGGCTCGCGCCCGAGACGCTCGGCGGCGGCAGTGACGCCATCATCGAGAGCTTCCACCACGCCGCGGGTCAGGTCCGCAAACGCGTCGCGTTCGTGAAGGCCGTCGTCTCGATTCTGACCCTCGGCTCGGGTGGATCCGGCGGCCGCGAAGGGCCGACGATGCAGATGGGCGGGGCGCTCGGATCGCTCGTCGGGCAGATGCTGCGCGTGACGGATCGCGAGAGGCGCATCCTCCTCGTCGCGGGCACCGCAGCCGGCATGGCCGCGGTGTTCCGGACGCCGCTCGGGGCCGCGCTCCTGGCGGTCGAGGTCCTCCATCGGGACGACTTCGAGACGGACGCTCTCGTGCCGAGCGTCCTCGCGAGCGTCGTCTCGTACTCGGTCTTCATCGCGTTCTTCGGCGAGCACACGCTCTTCACGCACGCGCCGTCTTACCCGTTCGTTCCGGGCCATCTGCCCCTCTATGCGCTCCTCGCGGTCGTCGTCTCCGTCGTCGCGAGCGGCTTCTTGACCATGCTGCGTTGGGTCCAGGGCATCACGACGCGCCTACCCATCCCGCCCGCGTGCAAGCCGGGCGTCGGCGGGCTCGCCCTCGGGCTGTTCGCGACCCCGATCGTCGTTCTCATCGGCCCTCGCCTCGGCCAGCCGGGCCAGGGCCTCGGCATCTTCGGCGGCGGGTACGGCGCAGCGCAGCTCGCCATCACCGGATCCGCCTGGCTTCCGCTCGGCTGGCGGGGCGTCGAGCTTCTCGCGATGCTCGGCGCCGTCAAGATCGTGGCCACGTGTCTGACGGTCGGGTCGGGGGGGAGCGCCGGCGACTTCGGGCCGTCGCTCGTCATCGGCGGGATCTTCGGCGGCTCTTTCGGGCGCGCCGCGCAGCTCCTGTTCCACGATCCGCGGATCGACCCGGGGGCCTTCGCGCTCGTCGGGATGGGCACCTTCTACGGCGGGCTCGCGCACGTGCCCATCGCCTCCCTCGTCATGACTTGCGAGCTGGCGGGCAGCTACGACCTCCTCGTGCCGCTCATGCTCGCCGAGGGGATCGCGTTCGTCGCGTTGCGCGACCGAAGCCTCTATCGGTCGCAGGTCGCCACCAAGCGCGACTCGCCGGCGCATCGCGAAGAGCTCATCTTCGACGTCCTCACCGGGGTGCACGTGGGCGACCTCGTCGTGCGGGATCGGCCCTACGTGGCCTTCGCACTGCGAACCCCGGCCTTGGACGTGATCCAGAAGGCCGCGGCCTCGACGTGGCAGGACGTCTTCCCGGTGATCGACGAGGGCGGAAAGCTCGTCGGGATGGTCGTGAGCGACGTTCTGCGGACGATGGCGGCCAACCCCGACATCGGCGCGCTCACCATCGCGCATGACCTGATGGTGCCTGCGGTGAGCGTGGGCGACCGCGACGACCTGCAGCAAGCCTTGAAGACGATGCTCGAGCAGGGGCTCCGCGAGATCATCGTCGTCGGTCACGGCGGACAGATCGTGGGCTTCCTCGACGAAGCCGAGGTCACCCGCGTGTACCACGAGGCGATCGCGAACCGCAGTCGGCAGGAGTGAAGGCCGCCCTGGGCCTATGGCCCGATTTTGACCTCGCACGTCCCGTTCACGCAGGCCCAGTGTGCGCAGCCGGCGATGGGGCTGCCCTTGGCCACTCGAGCGTCCTCGCGCAACGAGAATCGAAGCAGGCTCGAGCTCGATGCCACCGCACGACACGGGAACAGAAACCGTGGGTGAACGGGCGTCAGATCTCGGGCTTCTGTTTGCTCGGCTTGCTCGGCGCGTACTCGGCGAGGTCGCCGTTCTTGAGGATCTGCTCGTCTTCGTACGGTGCCGCCACGCGTCGGTAGAACTCGTCGCCGACGTTGCGAAACACACCCGTCAGCGTCGCGATCGTCCCGTAGCGGATACGGCCGAAGCGACGCGCGACGATCTGCATCGCCAGCGACGTGCACGCGTAGTTGAGGAGGCCGGCGAACGCGGTCTCTTCGGGCTCCGCGCGCGCGAGGTCTGCGATTTTCTCCGCGAGGTCGCGGATCGACGCGTCGAGGGCCTGTCGGGCTTTCGGCTTGATGTAAGGCATGTTCCGGTTGCTTAGTCCGCACGCTCGAGCGAAGCGAGAGAATCGGGGTAGGCCCCCTGGGATGGCCCGGCCGCGGCCTCGAATCACGTAGTCTCGCCCCATGGGATCCTCGAAGAACGGACAACGAAGGCGCCGGGTGGGGGCGTTCCTCAGGGCCGTGCGCGCCGCCGTCCGCCTCCGGCGAAAGCTGCGGGGACCGATGCGCCCGTCGTGGGACGAGGACTTCGAGACGTGGGCCACCGTGCTGCACCACTATTCGAGGCGTTCCACCCTCCTGCCCCTATCGGTCCAGCGTTTCGCCGCGCGCGGACCGCTGCGGCCTCGACCGATGCTGGGGGTGCAGTACGAGCGCGTCGTCGCGGGGGGCGTGTCGGCCGAGTGGTTTCGGCCCGAGGTGCGCGACGAGTCGCGCGTGCTCCTCTACCTCCACGGCGGTGGCTACTCCATCGGCTCGATCGATACGCATCGGGACGCCGTCTCGCGCCTGTGCGTGGCGGCTCGTACCCGCGGCTTCGTCATCGACTATCGCCTCGCTCCCGAGCACCCCTTTCCGGCGCAGGTCGAAGACGCCGTCTCGTCGTATCGATGGATGCTCGCCAGCGGAGTCGACGCGCGCCGAGTCGTCGTTGCGGGCGAATCGGCTGGCGGCGGGCTCGTCCTCTCGCTCGTGGCGTCCCTGCGCGACGCCGGCCTCCCGCTGCCGGCCGCGACCGTCTGCGTCTCACCTTGGGTCGACCTCGAGATGAGAGGTGAGACAATGACGCACAACGCCCGCTTCGATTACGTGAGCCGCGAGGTGCTGCGCGCCTACGCACGCCGCTTCGTCGGCGACCACGACCTGAAGAACCCGCTCGCCGCGCCGATCCACGCCGACCTGAGCGGCCATCCGCCGCTGCTCGTGCTGGCGGGGGGTGCCGAGGTATTGCTCGACGACGCGCGAGCCATCGCCGCGCGCGCCCGCGCCGCCGGCGTCGACGTCACCCTCGAGATCGAGCAGGACATGATCCACGCCTGGCACCTCTTTCCCTTCCCGCGGTCGCGGCGCACCCTCGAGCGGATCGGCACCTATGTGATCGCGACCCTCGATCGCGTGGCACTGGCGACCGCCTGACCCGTTTGTTGAAGTTGGGGGGCTTGGGGGGAGTAGAACTCCCCCCGAAACCTGAGGGATGAAGGCCCGACGACCGATAGTCGTCAGGCCTGCTCAGGCCTGCTCAGGCCTACGCACATGCCCTCCGGGGCCCGAGAAACTCGCGGTCATTTCGAACCCTTGCCCGTTGCGTCCGCGTTATTCTCGATTTCCGAGGCGGAGAATCGCGCGCCGCCGACTCCAGGGTCCCCCGGATGCAACAGCACGCGCCCCGACAACGGGCAGGGTCGAGCCTCCAAGGCGGCGACTTCTCGTTCGAGACGAAGATCGACAACGAAGAGCAGCTCGTCGACGCGATGCTCGCGTCGCTCGCGCGCGGCACCCTACCGGCCGACGCGTGGGATCGCTTGCACGCGGCCGCCCAGCGCGACGGGCGGTCGAGCGAGCTCGCGTTCGCGTTCGAGAGTGCCTCGCAGAGCAAACGGCTCAAGACGGTTCAGCCACCGCTCGCGGCCGAGTTCCTCTTCCAGGCCGGTCGCTACTTCGGCGACGTTTTCGGCGACGCCGCGGCCGCGGTCAACTACCTCGAGCGGGCGCTGGCGCTCGCCCCGAGCCATGCGGGCGCGTTCGGGCTGCTCGAGCGCGTGTTCGAGAAGACGCAGCAACCTCGAAAGCTGGCCGACCTCTACGCGGCGACGGCGCAGCACCGCCCGAGGATCGATCAGGCTCCGCTCCTGCGCCGGGCCGCGGAGCTGCTCGTGCAGGCCGGGGGGGCGGACGACAAGATCATCGACTTGTTGCAGCAGGTGCTGCGCCTCGAGCCGGGGGACGAAAAGAACCGCGCCCGGCTCGAAGGGCTCTACGTCAAGGCGAACCGCCTGCGCGACGTGGTCCGCTTGAACGAGCAGGCCCTGGCCGCCGACCCGCCTCCCGACGACGACACGCGCAAGCTTCTGCTCGGCCGCGTGGTCGAGCTCTACGGCGACAAGCTCCACGAGCCCGAGCGCGCGATGCCTCACATCGAGCAGCTCCTGGCGCTCGAGCCTACGCACGAGACCGCGCGGCGCGTGGCCCAGAAGCTCGTCGTCATCAAGGGCCTCGCGGGACGCGCCGCGGCGGCGCTCGCGACGGCCTTCGAGGCCTCGGGAACCCCGCAGGAGGTGGCCCGGTTCCTGGCCCTCGAGCTCGAGAACACGCGCGGCTCCAAGCGAGCGAACTTGCTCGCCCGACTCGGCAAGCTCAAACAGGAACGGCTCGGCGACGACCTCGGCGCGATCGAGGCCTTCGAGCAGGCCCTCGCCATCGACGCCACCGACGACGACCTTCGCGCGCGTTACACGCGCCTCGCCTCGCACCTCGAGCGATGGGCCGACGCCGCGAAGACGCTGTCGCGCGTTCTGGCGACGGTCAAGGACGCGGCCGTGAAGGCCAAGACCACCGCGCAGCTCGGCGAGATGCTCCTTCGGAGCGGCGACGCCAAGCGGGCGAAGACCACGCTGGCCGGCGTTCTGGCCACGCAGGACGCGCCGCCGGACGCCGTGCTCGCCGCGGCCCACTCGCTGCGTGAGGTGCTGGAGGGCGAGAAGGACGCGCGCGCTCTCTGCGACGTCCTCGAGCGCATCGCCGGTCTCGAACCGGAGGGGGAGAGGCGGCGCGAGGTGGACGAACGCCTGTCGGAGCTGGCCACCAAGCTCAAGGACGTTCCGCGCGCCATCGCGGCGTACGAGCGCCTGCTCTCGACGACGTCGCGCGCTCGCGCGCTCGAGGCGCTTGCCCCGCTGTACGAGGCAAGCGGCGACCCGGAGAAGCACGCGCGTCTGCTGGAGGAGCGGGCCAAGGACACCCCCGACGCGGCGCAAGCCCGCGAGCTGATGATGCGCGCGGCGCAGGTGCGGGCCGTCGAGACGAAGGACGCGGCGGGGGCCGTCGCGACCTGCCGCGCGGTCGTGGCGCGTTTCGGCCCCGCGCGCGACGTACTCGCGCTGTACTTGCCCCTCCTCGAGAGTCAGCGGTTGTGGCCGGAGCTGGCCGAAGCGCTCGCCCAGGAGGCGGCGCTCACCGAGGGCGCGGAGCGGGCGCAGACCCTCGCCCGCCTGGGGGTCGTGCGCCTGCAGCGACTGCGCGACGCCCAGGGCGCGGTCGAAGCGTTCGAGAAGGCGCTGGGCGACGACCCTCGCGAAAAAACGGCACGGGTCGCGCTCGAGAAGCTCGCGGGGAGCGGAGAACACCGCCTCTCCGCCGCGCGGGTGCTCGAGCCGGTCTACCGCAGCGAGGGGCCCGCCGGACCCCTCCTGCGCGTGCTCGAGCTGCGCGGCACCCTCTCTGCGGACGTCCAGGATCGCCTCGCCGCCCTTCGCGAGGTGGCGGACCTCGCCGCCTCGTCTCCCTCCGAGACGGGTCGCGCCGTGGAGGCCGTCGGAAGGGGGCTCTCGGAGGCCGTGGCGGCGGAGCTGCCCTCGGCGGAGTGGGTCGCGAGGCTCGACGTGGTCGCGGATCTCGCGACCGATCCGAAGCGGCGCGCGTCCATCCTGGCCAAGGCGCTCGGCGACCGCGAGGTGACCACCTTCGAAATCGCCGCCTTGACGCGAGCCGCCGCCGAAGCGCACGCGGCGAGCGGCGACGCCGGGAGCGCGATCGCACTGTACCGGCGGGCGCTCGCGCACGATCCGCAGTCGGCGGAGCTGTTGACCCGGATCGACGAGCTTCTGCGCGATCAGGGGAGCCCCCGCGAGCGCATCGCGCTCTACACGGCGGCGCTCGGACGCGGCGACGCCGCCCGGCGCAAGGACCTGTTGCACCGGATCGCATCGATCGAGCGACACGACCTCGGCGACATCGCCGCCGCCATCGGAACGTACAGGACCGCCCTCGGCGAGGACCCCGACGACGAAGAGGCGCATGCGGCGCTCGTCGAGCTGCTCGCGCAGACGGAGGCATTTGAAGACCTGTCGCTGCTGCTTGAGGGGAAGCTGACTCGCCTTGTCGATCACCCGGACGCGGCCCGCGAGGTTCGCGCCACGCTCGCGACCATCGCGGCGTCGCAGGGGGACGCGCGCCGCGCTCGCGAGCAGTGCTCGCACCTGCTCGAGGATCCGAACCTTTCGCCGGATCACCTGGACGCGATCGAGAAGGCCGCGACGGATCTGGGCGACGCGGATCTGACGCGCCGACTCTTCGTACGCCGTGCGGAGATGGCGCAGGACCCGCGAGATCAGATAGCGTGGCTCGACAAGCTCGGGGAGCTCGAGGAGAAGCGGCGCGGCGATCTGGACGCGGCCGCGACGGCGTGGAAGCGTGCAGGCGCGCTCGCCGAAGCCGCGGGCGACGACGAGGGTGCGCGCCGGCTCTTGGGGAGGGCTCGCAAGGTCGCCCCGGAGGACCGCGACCTCATGTCGCACTTGGCGTCTCTGTGCGAGCGCGCGGGCCTCTGGGCGGAGCTCCCGCTGCTGTACGCCGCGCTCTCCGAGACGGCGACGGACGACGCGGAGCGAGTGGACCTCGCGCTCCGCGCTGCGGACGTCCAGGCCGAGCGACTCGCATCTCCGGCGGCGGCGGCGCGCCACGCGGCGCGCGCGTTCGAGCTCGCCCCGGCCCGAGCGGAGGTGCTCGAGGCCTTCGAGCGGCTGAGCGTGGCCGCCGGCGAAGTGGAGGCCTTCGAGCACGCGATCGACCACGCGATGGGCGCCGTCGAGCCGAGGCGGGGCCTGGACGCCGAGAGCGAGGCCCGGCTCGTGCTTGCTCGAGCGCGCGTGCTCGGGAGCGACCCGGCGCGTGCCGACGACGCGGCGGCCGCCTACCGAGCGATCTTGGCCGACGGTCGCTTCGACCGGTCGCACCACGCGGCGGCGCTCGCGGGGTTCGAGACGCTCGTGGCCCGCGCGCCGGACGCCGCGCCGCGCCGCGCGGACCGCCGCTGGCTGCTCGAGTGGCGCGCGGAGCACGCGTCCCAGGACGAGCGCGTGGCGCGGATGCTCGAGTGGGCACGGGAGGAGGAGACGCAGTTCGCCGACGCGTCGCACGCGCTGGCCATCCACCGGCGCGTGCTGGGGATCGACCCCGAGTGCGACGAGGCGCTCGCCGCGACCGCGCGCCTGGCGCTGGCCGCGGGCGAGACGGAGGACGCCATCGGCGCCCTGCAGGCGCGGCGCGAGCGCGCGCACGGCCTCTCGCGCACGGCGATCGAGCTGGAAATCGCCGAGATCCTCGTCTCGAGGACCACGCGGTGGGCCGACGCCGTGGAGGCGCTGCGGGCGGTGCTCGCCGACAGCCCCGGGGATCCCCGGGCGCGCGCGCTGGCCGGCCGGCTCCTGGCGCAACGCGCGACCCGATCGGACGCGGTCGCGATGCTCGAACGGGCGTGTGACGCGACGGACGACGCGGGCGTCCGATCGGAGATCCTCTCCCGGCTGCTCGACTCCTCCGCGGACGCCGAGGACGCCGCCCCGCGCCGGAGGTGGTTCGAGCGGTTGTCCGATCTGCAGCGCGACGACGGACAGCCGGCGGCCGCGCTCGCGACGGCGCTCAAGGCGGCCCGCGAGATGCCCGACGTGCCCGACGTCTGGGATCGCGCCGAGGGGCTGGCGCGCTCGCTCTCACGCCCGGACGACGTGGCCGCGCTCTACGAGGAGGTCCTCGGGCGCGCCCTCTCGCCCGAGCAGGCGCTCGCGATCGGCGAACGCGCGGTCCAGTTCTACGAGGAGTGGTTCGAGGACTCGGGCCGGGTCGTGCGAATCCTCGAGCGGGTGCTCGAGCTCGACCCCACCGCGGACTGGGCCTTCGATCGCCTCAAGCTGGTCCTCGACGCGGCCGAACGGTGGGACGACCTCTTCGCGCTCTACGACCGCGCCCTCTCGAGCGCGACCGGGAAGCAGCGCGCCACGCTGCTGGAGGACGCCGCGCAGACCGCGAAGGACTTCGCCGACCGCCCGGATCGGGCCATCCACTACCTCGAGCAGCTCCAGGAGCTGCGGCCGCGGGACCTGAAGCTCGCGAGCGCACTCGAGCGCCTG
>Ga0070735_10005104_pt1 | contig 10950 bp, 10 predicted proteins | sample Coa_R1_FD_66443 | JGI IMG/M metagenome (GOLD analysis project Ga0070735, IMG submission 66443) | Surface soil microbial communities from Centralia Pennsylvania, which are recovering from an underground coalmine fire - Coalmine... | ecosystem: Environmental > Terrestrial > Soil > Unclassified ... | reverse complement strand
CGAAGCGAGGCAAGTAGTGCGGCGGTGATCTGCTCGATGTTTGGCGCGGTGCCAGATTCGCAGCGCATGTTGTTGCCAGACTCGTTCGCGGATCTTGAGTGGGGCGAGCTGCTATGCGAGACGTACGAGGCGTTTCGGGCGAGTTATCCGCAGGCGGAGATCGAGTTCGAGGAGTTGTATCTGCTCGTGACGGGACTCGCGAGTGGGGAGGCGATCAAGATCGATCGCTGCAAAAAGTGCGGATGCGCCATGTTGGTGGACCTTCTCGCGGCACGCGAGAGAATCTGCACGGTGTGCGCGCGGCGCGAGGGGGAGGGGCTGGCGGATGAACCGGACGGCTCGGGAGGGCCCGGGGGCGATCCGTCGGATGGCGGGCAGCAGTCGCTGTTTTAGCGCGAGAGGAGCCGGATCAGCGCGTAGTAGGCGGCGAGCGCGAGGCCGAAGCCCAACGAGATCGCGAGCATAGTCCAGAAGGGGAATGTCGGCGGGCCGACGAGCTTGAAGAAAAAAGTGGTCAGGATGCCGAGCAGGGCCAGGGTGGCAAAGACGACGCGCGCGACGGGCTCGAGGATGACAAGGAAGGTGTAGAGCGGAATTCTCACCGCGCGCCACAGCATGTGCCCTGCGCCGCGTAAAACGTCCACGACACGAAGATCATAGTGAGCCGAGTCGGACTGGAATATAGGTGTCCTCATGCCGGGCGCCCGTCGAGCTTAGCCGTACCCTCCTCACCCGTCTCCACCGCGGCTTGGGCAATGATGCGCGCGTAAATCTCGTCGCGGTGCACGGGGATGGTCCGGGGCGCAGTGATGCCGACGCGCACTTGGTTGCCCTTTACGCCCAGCACAAGAACCGTGACGTCGTGTCCGATTCTCAGCGCCTCTCCCGGCTTTCTGGTCAAGATCAGCACAGGCACTCCTTATCCGTGCTTGCGCACGGGATCTCATGGGATGCGACTATAGACCTGTCCCCTCGATGGGAGCAAGGGCGCGTGCAGCTATATGTGCTGCTCCTGATTCGGGGGCAACATGGGGAAACAGCTCAGAAACGCGCGCCACAAGGCGCTAATGGCCGCGGTGGCGGCGGCGCGGGCGAAGGTGGGGATGACGCAGCGCGAGCTCGCGCGGCGGCTGGGGCGGGCGCATTCGTTCGTGGGGAAGATCGAGAGCGGCGAGCGGCAGCTCAATGTGCTGGAGTTCTGCGAGCTGGCGGACGCGCTGGGGGTAGATCCTAAGCAGCTGTTTGCCGATATTGTCGACTAACCCCCGCAGGCACCGTTGTGTCAGGCGAGAAAGGACTCACTGCCCATGTCTGAACTCAAGGCCATCTCGTGGCGTCGATTTGCACTGTATGCGCTCTCGTTACCGCGGGGTCCTAACTTCGACCCCCTGCACGAGGTCTCCTGGTGGTCGGATGATCGCGGGAGTGCCGCCGGACTCGTTACCTTTAATCCGGTAGCTGGCACCTTCGGATGCCAGGGCATGCGGCGGGATGTCGATCATTGCTTCCGAGTCTTCCCAGCACTCGAAGGTCTCGCTTCCGAGCAGAAAGCCCTCGAACAGTTGAGACGGGTAATGAGGTGTGGCGACCCACCCGAGCCCAGACCCCGAGGCCTGCCGGCGCGACCCAACCCGTTTCATCTCGTGGAAGGACGCACGGTCAACGAGAAATTTACCCTCTTGCGAGAATCGTGGAATCACCGCCCAGCACTACACGCTGCAGGCGAAGTCTATTTTGCACTCGACCGTCCGGACGAAAACTTCGTCGGCGACTTTCAGACCGAGGGCTTCGAGGCGCGGCTCTGGGAACTGTATCTCTTCGCGGCCTTCCGGGAACAAGCGATCGAAGTGCATCAGGATTCCCCATCACCCGACTTTCGCCTTGTGAACGACGACAGGAGTGTGTTTGTCGAAGCCGCGACCGCCAACGCCGAGCAGCGCCTGCAACCCGCATTCGTATCCCACGCACCTCCTCCCGAGGATCGCGCCGAACGCTTCATCGGAGAAGCAGCGGCACGCTTTGCGAAATCCCTACGATCAAAAATGGCAAAGCGGTATTGGGAGCTCCCGCACGTGAGCGGCCACCCTTTCGTCCTGGCGATCGCCGACTTTCACAAGAGCGGATCGATGATTTGGACTTTGAACGCCCTACAGAGCTACCTGTACGGAATACTGGTGGAATCGGCGGTCGAGAATGGCGAGAAGCGCGCTTGGTCAGTACCGGTTGCTCGTCTGATCGATAAGCACTCAATCCCAGCCGGCTTCTTCAACCAACCCGATGGCGAGCATGTCTCCGCCGTGATCGGCTGCAACGCGGCGACCCTGGGCAAGTTCAACCGCATGGGTCACCTGGCGGACTACAGGATGCCAGGACTTCGAATGGAGCGGTCAGGTTTGCTTTTCAACCACGACGGCAATCGGCTCGAGCCGATCGAGTTCAGATACGACATTGACGATCCGCTTTACGAAAAACTGTGGCCTTGGGGCGAGGTGTGGTGCCTGGAAATGGAGGTCTATCACAACCCGAAAGCACTGCACCCAATCCCGCGGAATTTCTTTCCTGGGGCCACTCACTTCTTCGAGCGCGATGGGGAAATCGTGTTCGAGGGGCCGTGGAAGAACCGCGTGCTCGGTTCGGTCACGGCGCTGCTGCCGAAGGGTCCGCCTCGTCCGTCAGCTCCCGAATGAGCTCAGCTATCCGCGGGTTGTCCGTGCTGTCGTTGACCCTCACCTCGTACTCGTGCCCGTCCCGAAGGTAGATTTCCGAGAAGATCTCATCGACGTTTCCGCAGAACTCGCTCTCGCTGGTCAGCACCTCATACTTGTACTTCCAGAGCTGATGCGGCGATCTCAGAAACTGGGCTGTGATGATCCGGATGGTCAGCTGCTGGCCCTGCATCTTGACCGAACCAATCTCCGTCTTCTTGGATGATTTTTTTCTACGAACTGAGACAACCGACAAGGGCTTGTTGAGCGGGTTCCTCGCAGATCGTTTCGCTGCCTTGTCGGCAGCCTTGTTGTAGGGATTTTGTTTGTGGCCTTTGACCCACTGGATATTTAAACGCCTGCGGTCTGCAGCCGCGCGCTTCAACAGGCGCAGCAACTGCTTCCACTGTTGCACATGCAGAATCGGCCGGCCAGTTTCCCGGCTGGTCCACTGCGTCTTGGGCCACACGAACATCGCGCTCTTGTAGCCCTCGGACACGTAGCGCGAATCGGTAAAGATTTCGATTCTGGAATACTTGCCAAGCTCGACGTCGCTCAATGCCTCTTCCAACGCGACGATGCAAGCCTCCAACTCCATTTCCTGGTTCGTGGACTGCTTGTAACCAGGGCGCTCGCACTCTTTGATGATTTGAGCATCGCCGGCATCGTTGATGATCACGAAAACGATGCCGATGCCTCCCGCCCTGGGCCCAGAGAACATGGACCCGTCGGTATAGACATTCAGCGCATTCTCGTGAAGCATGAGAACCTTAGGACCACTCCAGTGGCGCTACAACATCTCGATGTCCGCGGCGGTGTACCCGGCCAAGCGTCCGATAATCTGCTCCAGACCCCAGTGCGGATCGATGAAGATGCATGAACGCTGTGGCTGATTCTGAGCAACAAAGTTTTGGAAATGCGCGAAGTCGGCTTCCGGGCACAAAACAATGATTCGGCCGGGAAGCGTGAGGTTTCCGACATGGCGCCATTCTCTTTCCCACCAGAATTCTTTCCTGTTCCCCTGCCAGGTGCCCATCTGCTCAACGAAGGGCGCGATTCTCGCGATGTGTGAGCCAGGAAAGCCTTCCTCGTGAATCGCCTCATCGATCAGAGCATTGATCGGATGCATCAGCCAATAGTGACCCTGAGCTGGAGTCGTGTCGACGTACCACACCGGATTGATTCGGAGCTTGCGCCCTTCCTTCTTGGGAAGCGCGATTCCGAACGGCTTGAACTGAATCTGGCGATCGTCGATCTCCCGTAGCAACCAGTAGACGTGCTCCAGAGGAGACTCGGTAAAGCAGACACAGCGCTGCGAGTCCGCGTTCTGTCCGGCGGTGTTGAGACGTTGCACCGCTGCGCCGTATGGAGATCGCGCCATCAACTCCCAAGCCGCGAGTATCTGCTGAAGCTTTACCCGAGCCGTCTGCGGTTCGGAATCGCGGGTGAGATGTATGAGAAAAGTGCTGAGATCAGTTCGGCGTGCGATTACGTCCTTGATGTCCATTGAGGCGGCCCTCTTCTTCTTGTCGAGGATAAGGGGAAGGGCGAAGAATGCCATTCATCGCCTGACGGACGATTTGAGCTCCGCGTCCATCACTTCGACCCGAAGGGATCGCCCTTCGGATGTGTACTGCTTCCCCGCGGAGGACATCAAAATGGCTTTCAAGGCCCTGCCCTCCTTCCGCAGCCAATGCCTGCGGTAGCTCGATTATACGCGAGCCGCGAGTTTCGCCGCTCTGGGCAGCGATACCTCCGATTCCGGGATGTCGGACGCGAACGGCTTGGGCGCGACGGCGACTTTCCTCCGTTTTCCGCGCGATTCCGAGCGCTGACGCGCTTGCGCGGTTCTGAAACACTGTGCCGTGAGTGACAACTTGTCCCTAAACGACCGGAACCTCACATGAGCAGGATCAGTCATGAGTACGGACGTATCCGGATCGGGGACTTCGGCGCCGATCCACCCAGCTGCGGGCACGGTGTCGATTTCGAAATGGGTTAACGAGAAGCTTCCGGCATGGAGCGAGATTCTCACGGCGCATGATGTCGCGCGGCTCACGCGCCGGCCGCCCTGGTGTCTCTCCGCATTGAGTTTGCTCGGCCGATTTCCCAAGCCACAACGATTCCACGGACAGGCCATCGGCTGGGCCAGACGAGACGTGATGAACTGGATGTCGCGGACCTCAACCGCTCACCGCCGTAAAGGGCGCCCGCGTCCGCAGTTCGAAGCGCACGCGACACCGCAGCGGTTGCTGCCGCTTCATTACTGGAGGGTGTGCAAGCAGCCGCACCGGCGGAAAGGCTGCGCTACGCGCCGGAAAGGGGACGTGCGATGACTACGGAGTCTCTTCCGCTGCCCGCATTGCATCCATCGGCGAGCGGGATTACGCAACGCACCGTGCGGCGGGCACAGCTGCGGCTGATCGTGCCCTTGTCAGATACCACGATCTACGACATGGAAATTCGCGGTGAATTTCCACGGCGCTTTTACTTGACCTCAAAATGTGTGGTCTGGGACTTGAGCGAAGTCGAACAGTGGCTGGCAGCCCGGCGCGCCGAGAGCGACGCCGCGCGAATTCAGCGCGCGCCCGATCCCGACGTCAGAAAGCGGAAGCGGCGCCCGCTCAAGACAGCGCTTGCGACGTGATGACTTTCATGGAGGGCGGCAACAGCACGGGCGTGTACGAGCGCTTCGCGACCCAGGCATCGATCATGTTGGCCCACTCCTGCAGCATGTGCCGGCGCTGCTCAGAGTATTGCGCCTTGTTGTAAGTGCCGCGCGAGGAGTCGTTCTTTTCATGCGCCAGGGCTTTCTCGATCCAGTCGCGATTGAATCCGAGCTCGTTGAGAATGGTGGAGCCCGTGCGGCGCAAGTCATGAACCGTGAACATAGCGAGCGGCAGCTTGTCGGCTTGGGCGCGCTCGGCGATTTGAGCCGTCACGCGATTCAACGTGCTCGCGGCGATGTGGACTTCCGAGTCATAGCGCGAGGGGAAGACGTAGGGCGAGGAGCCGGCCATCAACTTCAACGCGGTGAAGAGCTCGAGCGCCTGACGGGACAAATAAACCCGGTGTGCTTTGCGGGCTTTCATGCGCTCCTTCGGAATCGTCCAGATGGCGTGGTCGAAATCGATCTCATCCCAAGCCGCCTTGGCGAGCTCACTCTTGCGTACCAGCGTGAGCAGGATGAGACGCAGCGCCATGCGGTGGATGTGGGCGAAGGACACCTTGTCGATCAGCGTGAATGCAATCCCGATTTCCTGCGGCGTGAGCGTGCGCTCTCGGGGCTTGAAGACGGCAATGGAGGTCGGCGCCACATCTTCGGCCGGGCTCTCCACTTTATGGCCGTGCAGGTTCGCGAAGTTGTAGATGCCTTTGATGATGTCGCGCGCATGAATCGCGGTCGCGGGCGAGCCGCGTGTCTTGATCTTCATGCACAAGGCGCGCACGTCGTCGGATGAAACCTCGGTGAGCAACCGGTTCGCGTACTCGGGCTCGACTTCGCGGCGATAGACTCCACGGCGCATGGCGCGGGTGCTCTCGGCCATGGGTGCTTCGTCCAGCCACTTGGTGGCGAACTGTCCAAGTGTTTGGGCGTCGGCGAGCTGGCGCTTCTCGCGCTGTTTGATCCGCGCCGGGGAGTGGCCCTGTGCGAGCGCGTTGCGGGCGGCGATGCACTTCTCGCGCGCCTGGGAGAGAGAAAGGCCATCGGCGCCATACCGTCCGAGTGTCAGGGTCTCGCGGCGCTTGCTGATGCGGTAGTCGAAGCGGAAGGTGACCGTGCCAGCCGGGGAGACGGTGACGTACATGCCATCCCGGTCCGAGACTTTGTAGGGCTTTTCCCGGGGTTTGAGCTTCTTCAGGGTGAGGTCGCTGAGCACCCAGCGATTTTACCGTCACATGTCCTTTAGTGCCAAGCTGCGCCCTCAGCTTGAGAGATTTTCAGCTATTTTACCGAGAGGTTCTGCTATTTCTTTACCGTCAGGCCCAGGTGTCGACGTGACGGTAAAAGTGACGTCACAAGAAGGATCAAAATTTCTTACCGTCAGATTTACCGTCAGAAAGTCTCGCTTGGGGGCGATAGATGGCGATAGCTCCCGAGGTGTAATATCCTTATAAATAAGCCGATTACTGAAAAATGCGCTGGTGGGCGATAGACGGCGAAAGGCTCTGAATTATTCCCACTCAATCGTCGCCGGCGGCTTCCCCGAAATGTCATACACCACCCGGGAGATCCCCGACACCTCGTTCACGATCCTTCTTGAAACGTGTTCGAGGAACTCGTACGGCAGCCGCGCCCAATGGGCAGTCATGAAATCAACTGTCTCCACAGCACGCAGCGCAACCACGTAATCGTAACGCCGCCCGTCCCCCATCACGCCCACCGACCTGACCGGCAGAAACACCGCGAACGCCTGGCTGGTCTTGTCGTACAGATCGTGCTTGCGCAGCTCACTGATGAAAATGTCATCCGCCCGCCGCAGCAGGTCGGCAAACTCCTTGCGGATCTCCCCGAGAATGCGCACACCCAGGCCCGGCCCCGGGAAGGGGTGCCGATAGACCATCTCACGAGGCAGGCCCAACTCGATACCCAGACTCCTGACCTCGTCCTTGAACAACTCGCGCAGCGGCTCCACCAGCTTGAGCTTCATATGCTCGGGCAGTCCGCCCACGTTGTGATGCGACTTGATGACATGAGTCGCCTTGCCCGTGCGCGTGCCGGCGGACTCGATGACATCGGGATAGATCGTTCCCTGGGCCAGGAATCCGACGCCAGTCAGTTTATGCGCCTCCTCGTCGAACACCTCGACGAAGGTGCGGCCGATGATCTTGCGCTTCTGCTCGGGATCGGTCACGCCCGCGAGGGCGGACAGGAAGCGCGTCTCGGCGTCCACTCGAATGACCCGCACCCCGAGGTGCGAGGCAAAAGTGCGCATCACCTGGTCGCCCTCGCCCAGGCGCAGCAAGCCGTGATCGACGAACACACAGGTGAGTTGATCACCGATTGCCCGATGCAGCAATGCAGCGACCACGGACGAATCAACACCACCAGACAGACCGAGCAGCACCTTCCCCGAACCCACCTGCTCGCGCACACGGACGATAGCATCTTCAATGATATTGCCGACGCTCCAGAGCGCGTCGGTCCCGCAAATCTCGCGCACGAAGCGTTCCAACAGCTTTGCGCCCTGCGGCGTATGCGTCACTTCCGGATGGAACTGCACCCCATAGAAGTGCCGCTTCTCATCGCTCATGGCGGCGAACGGAATCGTCTCGGTGGTGGCGTTCGCGACAAACCCATCAGGCAGGGCATCAACCCGATCGCCGTGGCTCATCCACACATCGAGAACGGCGGAGCCGCTGGAATTACGCCGGTCCGCGATGTCATCCAGCAGCTTGGACGGTCGCGCGACCGTAACCTCCGCATACCCGAACTCACGCTCGGTCGAGGGTGCAACGCGGCCACCCAACTGCTTTGCCATGGCTTGCATGCCGTAGCAGATACCCAGTACCGGCACGCCCAGGAGGTACACTGCCGACGGTGCGATCGGCGGTTGCTCGCTGGTGACCGACTCAGGGCCCCCGGAGAGAATGATGCCGCGGGGCCGGAATGAGCGGACCTCCTCGTCAGTCACATCCCAAGGATGGATCTCGCAGTAGACACCCAGTTCGCGGACTCGCCGCGCGATCAGCTGGGTGTATTGAGCTCCGAAGTCGAGGATCAGTATGCGATGCGCGTGGATGTCCGCATGACCTGAAGGGGATACGGACCGTCGTGCAGCGCTTATCATACTCGGATCTCTTCCGGATCTAGGACACTCTGTAGTTGGGAGCTTCTTTCGTGATGCTGACATCGTGAACGTGGCTTTCCCGGACGCCGGCATTGGTGATCCGCACGAACACCGGTCGCGTGCGCATCTCGTGAATATCCTTGCTACCGGTGTAGCCCATGGCGGCGCGCAGGCCTCCGGACAGCTGGTGCAGGATCTGCACCACACTACCCTTATAAGGCACTCGCCCCTCGACGCCTTCGGGAACCAGCTTCTCGAGCTCCGTGGCGGCGTCCTGGAAATAGCGATCGGCGGAACCGTGTCGCTCGCCCATCGCCCCCAGCGAACCCATGCCGCGGTACGACTTATAGGAAGCGCCCTGATACAACTCAACCTCGCCTGGGGATTCCTCAGTGCCCGCAAACAGGCTGCCGATCATCACCGCATGAGCCCCTGCGACCAGGGCCTTCGCGATATCACCCGAGAAGCGGATTCCTCCGTCTGAGATGACGGGGACATCGGTATCGCGCAGTGCTTCGGCGACATTCGCGACTGCCGAGATCTGCGGAACACCCACGCCGGCAACGATGCGGGTAGTGCAGATCGAGCCCGGACCAATGCCGACTTTTACGGCATCCGCGCCAGCGTCAACGAGAGAGCGCGCGGCCTCCGCAGTTGCAACATTGCCCGCGATCACCTGCTGATCCGGCCACTTGGCCTTTATACGCTCCACCATCACGATCACACCGCGAGAATGGCCGTGCGCGGTATCGACTACGACGAGGTCGACTCCTGCTTCCCGCAAGGCAGCGACTCGATCGATGGTGTCCGGCGTGGTGCCTACCGCAGCGCCCACTCTCAGGCGGCCACCGTCATCCTTGCACGCGCGCGGGAACTCCGTCGCCTTCTGGAAGTCCTTGACGGTGATCATGCCGATCAGCTCGTGCTCGGCATTCACGACCAACACCTTTTCGATGCGATGCCGGTGCAGCAGCGCGAGGACATCCTCTTTCGGCGCGTTCTCGCGCACTGTGACCAGCCGCTCCTTGGGGGTCATGACCGAAGACACCGGCGCGTCGAGCTTCTCCTCGAAGCGCAGGTCGCGATGGGTGACGATGCCGACGGCCTTCTTGCCGACGACCACCGGAACACCGGAAATACCGCGCGATCGCGTGAGGGTGATGACCTCACGGATGGTCATATTGGGGGAAACCGTGATGGGGTCCTTGATGACTCCGCTCTCGAATTTCTTCACACGGCCCACTTCCTGGGCCTGAGCTTCGATCGTCATACTCTTGTGGATGACGCCGATGCCGCCTTCCTGGGCGATCGTGATGGCGAGGCGCGCCTCGGTCACCGTATCCATCGCTGCCGAAAGCAGCGGCACATTCAAGCGGATACGGCGCGTTACGCGCGTGGAGAGATCGACCTCGCGTGGCAGAATTTCCGAGTAAGCCGGAACCAGGAGGACATCATCGAAGGTCAGAGCTTCTTCGAGGATACGCATGGACCGCCAAGCCGTCTGGCGACGTGGATAAAGCCGGCCATTCTACGCGCGAAGCTCGCTTGGGTAAACCCATGCCCATGCTAAGGTTGGCCATGCCGTCCAGCACCCTATCGGGGCATGAACCCGAGCGAAACGTTTATTCAGTCACCCGGCTGAACCGCGAGGTCCGCCTCCTCATCGAGCGAGGATTGGGCGTCATCTGGGTCGAGGGCGAGCTGTCGAATCTGTCCATCCCCTCCTCGGGCCACTGGTATTTCTCGATGAAGGATCGGGATTCCCAGTTGCGCTGCGCGATGTTTCGGCAGCGAAATTCGACGCTGGGATTTACTCCGAAGGCCGGGCAGCAGATTCTCGCTCGCGGGCGGGTGAGCCTCTACGAACCTCGTGGCGACTACCAGTTCATCGTTGAGCATCTGGAGGAAGCAGGGGTCGGCGCGCTGAAGCGCGAGTTCGAGCGGCTCAAGGCAAAACTTGCCGCCGAAGGGCTGTTCGCGCTGGATCACAAGCGCAGCCTGCCGCGATTTCCGCGCAAGATCGGTGTCATCACTTCTCCCAGTGGGGCCGCGATTCGGGATGTTTTGCACATTCTCGCGCGACGCTTTCCGCCCGCCTCCGTGCTCATCTACCCCACGGCAGTCCAGGGAGATGCCGCGATCCCTCAAATAGTGATGGCACTCGAGCTGGCCTCGTCGCGCGCCGAATGCGATGTGCTGATCGTGGCTCGCGGCGGTGGATCTCTAGAGGATCTTTGGGCCTTCAATGACGAACGCGTCGCGCGTGCGATCCGGGCGTCTTCGATTCACGTCGTGTCAGGCATCGGGCACGAAGTGGATTTCACAATTGCAGATTTTGTCGCAGATGCGCGCGCGCCTACGCCCTCCGGCGCGGCCGAACTCGTGGTACCCGATCGAAATGCCTGCCTGGAGGCTCTGGCCCGTACTCTCGATCGTCTGACTGGCTGCATGCG
>Ga0070735_10005103_pt1 | contig 10950 bp, 9 predicted proteins | sample Coa_R1_FD_66443 | JGI IMG/M metagenome (GOLD analysis project Ga0070735, IMG submission 66443) | Surface soil microbial communities from Centralia Pennsylvania, which are recovering from an underground coalmine fire - Coalmine... | ecosystem: Environmental > Terrestrial > Soil > Unclassified ... | reverse complement strand
GAGTTCACATTGTGAAACAAGTCGTTCGAACGATACAGGAAGCGTGGCCACAGAGGCTGCCCCTTTTCGTCCGGGTGTCGGCGACGGATTGGAAAGAGGGCGGCTGGGATTTGGCGCAGACTATTGCGCTGGCGCGGGAGTTGAAGCCGCTCGGTGTGGATTTGATTGACGTATCGAGTGGAGGAGCGGTGCCCGGCGTGAAGATTCCTGTGGGACCGGGGTATCAGACCGGATTTGCCGAAGCGATTCGTAAAGAGGCTGGGATCGCGACCGGAGCCGTCGGGATGATCAGCGAGCCCGCGCAGGCGGAGACAATTCTGGCAACCGAGCAGGCGGACCTGGTTTTTCTCGCGCGGGAGCTGCTCCGTGATCCGTATTGGCCGAGGCGTGCGGCGAAGGCACTGGATGTGAAGATCAAGGCGCCGGTGCAATATGAAAGAGCTTGGTAAAAGCAATGTGTTTCCGGAGATATCGGAAAACATAGCCGATGGTACGGTTTCGTTTCCCGTTCGCGTGCAGCCGCGTGCGAGCAAAGACGAAATCGTTGGGGTGATGGAGGGCGCTTTGAAAATTCGTTTGCAAGCGCCGGCAGTGGAAAACCGGGCAAACGAGGCGCTGGTGGAATTCCTGGCGCATCTTTTGAAAACACCCAAGTCGGCTGTTAGAATTCTTGGCGGCGAGCGCGGCCGCACAAAACGCATCGAAATTCAGGGCGTAACGAAACGGCAGGTGCTCGGGCTCCTCCTGCACGACGCGTGACAGCACGCAATTCTGAAACTCGGCGAATAGACAGGACGTCATCTAATCATGAGCGTGGATATCGGCGGAATACAGAGCGATTTGCGGGCCGCGAAGCTGGACGGCTGGTTGTTTTACGATTTTCGCGGGCGTGACCCGATTGCGCAGGGCATTCTGCAGCTGCCGCCGGGGATGCGGACTCGCCGTTGGTTTTATTTTGTGCCGGCGAAGGGGACGCCGCGGAAATTGGTGCACAAGATCGAGACGGAATCGCTCGCGGCGTTGCCGGGCGAGACGCTGTTTTATGCGGAACAGGAGGAGCTGCGAAAGAATCTCGGAAAACTTTTGGGACGCGCGAAGAAGGTCGCGATGCAGTATTCGCCGAAGAATGCCATTCCCTACGTGGCGATGGTGGACGCGGGGACTGTAGAACTGGTGCGCGGTTGCGGCGTGAAAGTCGTGAGTTCCGCTGACCTGGTGCAAAAATATGAAGCGTGCTGGAGCCAAGCGCAGCTGGAATCACATCTGGCTGCAGGCGCAGTGATTGATCGCGTGGTGCGGGAGGCTTTTCAGCTTGCGGCGAAAAACGTACGCGAGAAGAAGACGTTCACGGAATACGATTTGAAGCAGTGGATTCTGAAGGAATTCGAAGCGGCCGGTATTGTTCTGGATCAGGGACCGGACATCGCCGTCGGCCCGCACGCGAGCGATCCGCACTACGGCCCGACACAAGAGACGGCGTCGCCGATTCGCGAAGGCGATTTGTTGCTGCTGGATGTCTGGGGGAAGACGAAGGCGGCGGGCAGCGTCTACTACGACATAACTTGGGTTGGATATCTTGGAGCGAAGGTTCCGGAGAAAATGGCGAAAGTGTTTGGAGTTGTGCGCGAGGCGCGGGACAAGGCCGTTGACTTGATTCAATCGAGCGTCGCCGCTGGCCAGCCGTTGCAGGGATGGCAGGTGGATAAGGCGGCGCGAAAAGTGATCGAGAAAGCGGGTTACGGCAAGTATTTCTTTCATCGCACCGGCCACAACATCGGGCAGACGGTGCATGGCAACGGCGTCAATATGGATGGGCTGGAGACGCACGACGTGAGGCATCTCATTGCGAAAACGTGCAATTCGATCGAGCCGGGAATTTATTTGCCGGAGTTTGGGATTCGCAGCGAAGTGAACGTGTATGTGGGGGAAAAAGAAGCGCGCGTGACGGGCGCGGTGCAGAACGAGATTTTGGCGTTGCTGGCCTAGACGCAGCCGACCGGCGCACCAGCACACGGGAAGACTGGAAGAAAAATGTCTGAAGAAACGGCCACGGGCACAGCAACGGGCACAACGACGACTCCGGCGACGCCTGTGGATCGTCAGAACAACGAAATGCTGGCCTTTGCGATCGGCGTGGCGGGATGGCTCGTCCCAGGACTTGGCCACGCGTTGCAGAAAATGTGGGGGCGCGCTCTCTGGTGTTTTCTGACGGTCGCAGCGCTCGTGTTTCTCGGCGTTGGGATGCGCGGCAACGTTTTCAGCTCGGAGGGCGGCGACGCGTTCGGAATGCTTGGCTATGTCGCCGACCTGGGCACGGGGTCGTTTTATTTCGCGGCGCGGGCGCTCGAAACGAGAGGTTCGGATGTCGCGCACGCCGAAGGCGACTACGGAACGCGATTTCTTGCGGCGGCAGGCGTGCTGAATTTGCTTGCCGCATTGCACGCGTATGAAGCGGCGCGAGGGCGGAAGGCGTGATCGCCGCGGCGGATTTTCATCTCAGCCACTTTCAGGCGATGACGCTTTTTGCGCTGCTCATTTCGATTGCGTTTGGATTTTTGAGCCGGCGCCGGACAAGCGACCGCGTAAAGTACATCATTTGGTCGTTGTTTCTTTTTCTGCTGATCGGCGTGGGGATCGGCTGGGCGATGTATCCCTTTTCGCGCTAATCACTCGCGATACGCAAAAATGAAGTTTTCCGGGCCGGACCTTGCAGCGACTAAGCGCACGTTCCGGGACTGTGGAACTGACGGCGATACTTGTTGGGAGTGGTTCCGACGGATCGCAGGAACGCACGCCGCATCGAATCGGTACTGCCGAATCCGCAGGCAAGAGCGATTTGTTTGAGGCCCTGGTCTGTTTTCTCCAGCTTGCGGCGCGCAGCCTCCGCGCGCAATTGCAAAACATAGTGGGATGGCGTTTTCCCCAACTCCCGCGTGAATACGCGCTCGAGGTTCCGAACGCTCATTGCGGTCCGGTCCGCCAGCTTCTGTACGGATAGATTGTTGTGAATGTTTTCCGCAATCCAAACCTGAAGCTCCTGAATCGCCTTCATTTCCGATGCCTGCGCCGAAAGGGAAGCGCTCAACTGGGTTTGTCCGCCGGGGCGGCGCAAGAACAAAACAAACTCACGCGCTATTTCATAAGAAATCCTGCCTCCGCAATCCTCCTCGACCCACGCAAGCGCCAGATCGACTCCCGCTGAGATTCCGGCGGAGGTATAGATGTTTCCATCTTTTACCCAGATCGGATTAAATTCCACCTTGACCTGAGGAAAGCGACTCGCCATTTCACGTCCGAATTTCCAGTGCGTCGTCGCTTTCTTCCCATTCAGCAGACCCGCCGCGGCCAATAGAAATGATCCAACGCAAACCGACCCTAATCGGCGAACCGCGGGTGCCATCTTTCTTATCCAGGCGAAAAGACCCGGATCGCGCGCAGTGCGTGTTGCAAGGCCGCAGACGAGAAGAAGCGAGTCGACTTTCCCCTTTACATCCTTGAAACGACCTTGCGCAGCGAACGAGAGCAGTCCTCCCTCGCCCTGAACTCTCAGATCTCTTCCATTGGTTACGATCTCGACTTCGTAGACGGTTTTGCCAACCAGGCGATTCGCTGCACTAAAAACCTGGATTGGGCCGACGAGATCAAGCTCGTCCACAGGGGGCACCACCACGGCGATGATTCGCCGTCGCTTAAGGCGCGCACTTCCGCGCGGGCCTGTGGTTGGGGTCGTCTTGCGCATGTGTCCGTCAAATATGCAACGCGAATGGCTGCGCAGCAAGCAGAAGGCGATGCTTTGGCGGAAAACGTCGGACTTCTGTCGATAGGCGGCGGTTCATTGTCACTAGAATGCACGGCTGAAGACAGCGTTCCGATTTTGAGGATGCGGCGGCGGGTTCATATGCCGAGAGGGGCCGGAGACATGTGGTGTAAGTTTCATTGGTTTTTCGAGGCAAGTTCTTGCCAGCGAGAGGATGTTTCGGCCGGGGCTCATAACCGGCGATGTCTCGCAAATCTCATCGCCGCGATATTCATGATCGCAGCGCCTGCTACCGCAACGGGCGCTCAAGTCTCTTCTGCGCGCGAAGCGATGCGCTCGACCGGAATCGCGCTCCGGCTCGAACACACGTTCGCCGCGCCGCGCGAAAGGGTATTCCGTGCGTGGCTTGATCCGGAAGCGATAAGACGGTGGTTCGTGTACAACGTTGAAGCGCACTGGAGCCCAGAACCTGCCGTGGAGGCCAAGACCGGCGGCGGTTTCAACTGGGGCGTGATCCTTGACAGCGATAAGGCGGCTTTCCGATTCCATGGCACCTATCGAGAGATAAAGACACCGGAAAAGCTGGTCTTCACGTGGGTGTGGGATTCCTTGCCGATCGCTGGAGTCGATGGTCCGGGCAACACAGTCGTTTCAGTCGAATTCCTTAGCCAAGCGTCGGAAACCAGAATAGTTTTGGAACAAGTGGGTTTCCCGAGCGAAGCGGCGCGGGAAGCGCACCAAAAGGGTTGGGAGCGATGCCTGGCGGGGATGACGATACTGCTGGCTCGCGACCAGCCCCAGGTCGTTAGACCAGCTTCTGAGTACGTCCGAGTGCAATCCGGCGTGATCGCCCTGGAGCATGTGCGAGTGATCGACGGCACTGGCGCAGAACCGAGGCTGGACCAAACGATTGTCCTTGCTGGCAACGAGATCACAGCGATCGGGCACGCTGGCTCCGTAGTGATTCCGGAGAACGCCACACGCCTCGGCTTCTCTGGGTACACCGCCATTCCTGGACTCGTCGGGATGCACGACCACCTGTTCTACTCTGCGAACTACTTCCATTCTGACGGAAAACTCGCCTACAGCATGCCCTTCAGCTACCCTCGTTTGTACCTCGGCAGTGGTGTCACAACCATCCGCACAACTGGCTCGTTCGAGCCATATACCGACCTGGAGATCAAAAAGGCAATCGATGGCGGAGAGTCGATTGGCCCCAAGATGAACGTGACCGGACCTTACCTGGAAGGCGAACCGTTTCCGCTGATTCAGATTCATAAGCTCACGGGTCCGGACGACGCTCGGCGGACCGTTGACTACTGGGCAGCGGAGGGAGCGGGTTCCTTTAAGGCTTATGCGGATATTACGCGCGCGGAACTTGCCGCGGCCATCGAAGAAGTTCACAAGTATGGGCTCACCATCACCGGCCATCTTTGCTCCATCGGTTTTCGCGAAGCTGCCGAAATGGGCATCGATAACCTAGAACATGGATTATTCGTAGACACTGAATTCGTTCAAGACAGACAGCCCGATCGCTGCCCGAACCCCGGCAATGCCACGGCCGCCGATCTGCCGATAGATGGAGAGGCGATTCAGACCACCATCAAGATCCTGGTAGACCATCACGTGGCGCTCACGTCCACACTGCCTGTTTACGAAGAGTTTGTCCCTTCCCGGCCGGATGCCCCGCAACGTGTGCTGGACGCGCTCAGCGACGCGGTCCGCAGCAAGTACCAGGTAGATCGTCAGACGCGCCGGGCGGCGATGGGAGAGGGTAAAAGGACTGCCGAAGGGCGAGAGTTGCAGAGAGATGCCGTGATGTTGAAAAAAGAGATGGAGTTCGAGCGGGCGTTTGTGCGGGCAGGCGGTTTATTGATGACAGGCCCTGATGGCGTCCTCGGCGGCGATATCGCCGGATTCGGCGATCAGCGCGGAGTGGAGTTGCTGGTGGAAGCCGGCTTTACGCCCGTCGAGGCTATCAAGATCGCCACCTTGAATGGCGCGCTTTTTTTGAAGCTGGCAGACCGTATCGGATCACTCGATGTGGGCAAGCAGGCCGATATTGTGGTTGTAAAGGGCGATCCCTCCGCAAACATCAAAGACATCGAAAATGTCGAGGTTGTTTTTAAAAACGGCGTGGGCTATGACTCGAAAAAGCTGATTGAGTCGGTGAAAGGTCAGGTGGGAATCCGATGAGACGAAGCGCTCGAAGAAAAGCGTTGGCTTGCCGGGCTACTCGACACGGCCTAAACAGCAAAGCCACTCGAGAGCGCCGCTGATGCGGATATTGTTCTGTGGTGACTGCTTTCCGGCGGCTCGTGATCTGCTGAAAGAACGCCTTCCCGTCGAGCAGCGTGACGAGATTCTCACCTGTAAGGGAGCCGATCTCCGCACTGCAGTGGGCAGCGCGGATGTGGTGATCCCGATGATGACTATCCTGGACGAGGAACTCCTAAATGCGGGGCGGGTCCGTCTTGTCCAGCAATGGGGTTCGGGTCTTGAGGGTGTTGATCTCGAAGCAGCGCGAGCGCGTGACACTTGTGTAGCCAACGTGCCGAGCGCCGGAAGCAACGCGGATTCGGTGGCGGAACACATACTTTTGTTGATGCTTGCATTGCTGCGTCAGCTGCCGTCCGCCTTATCAAACGTGCGCCAGGAGGTTTTAGGCGCGCCGCTAGGACGTACGCTTGCAGGTCGTACAGTGTGCCTATACGGCCTGGGCTTCACAGCCCACGCATTAGCCCGCCGACTTCGCGCTTTCGACGTTCGGCTTATTGGGATCACCTGTCGGCCCGACGCTACGAGAGCAGTCGAATTTGGGCTGGATAGATGCTTTAACTCTGAGGAGCGCGACGCGGCCCTGACCCAGACCGACATCCTTGTGGTGTGTGTGCGACTCGCACATCAAACACGGGGCTTGATTGACGCCGCTGCGCTGGCCGTCCTGCCGGCTGGGGCTTATTTGGTGAATGCGGCGCGAGGAGCGATTGTGGATTATAAGGGCCTCTACGATGCACTTGTCAGCGGGCGTCTGGGAGGCGCTGGACTCGACGTGGGTTGGATCGAGCCAATTCCATCGTACGATTCTTTGCTTGCCCTCCCGAACGTTATCGCCACTCCGCACGTGGCGGGTGTCACCGACCGCTCTTACAACGGCATTGCAGACGCGGTGGCATGTAATATTGAACGTTTGCGTTGCGGGGTGCCGCCTTTAAACCGTGTCGTTTAATAGAGAAGTACGAAAACTCTTTGGCAAGCAAAGCGCTAGCGCGTTTGGTGAATGCAGTTAGCCCGTCAGATGCGGCTACGTCGGCAAGCGTTACCTAATGTTCGGCTTCGTGTCGCTCGCCGCTCTGTACCTCACGGCCCGGCGCGTGATCAGGATCGATCCACTCGTTATCCTTCGGACAGACTAGATGGGTCCGCCACGGGGAAACTGTCCGAGCCGGAGGTCTGGAAAGATATGGCGGTAAGGCGCGTTGTTACCCTAACTCCTCATCTTAGAAGAGCGCGGAGATTTGATGGCCAGAGTTTCGTGTACAAAAGAGTATGTGGATCGCATTCGTTAAGTTTGGCTGAATATCGTCTTCAAATCTTATAATTTGACACTCCCAGGAACGGTTTGTAGCCTTACCCATTCACGTCCTCAAGGGAGATCGTAGTGCGAACTGCGAGTCGAGACGGCCTACGAACATCCTGATCAGGGGCTTAGGAAACGCGATCCGCGGGAACCGCGTGACAACTCCCCCTGAAAGTGGCAAGAATTGGTGCAGGGCATGAAAACCGAGCTTCTCAAATCATCCGACCAGATTCCCGTTTCCAGAGATGGCGATGTTCTTCCGGAATCGCAAATTGCGGAAACGGTGCGAGACGTCCTGGCAAAAACGGAATTTATCGACATTCACACGCATTTGTTTTCGCCTTCGTTTGGCAAGCTTGGTTTGTGGGGCATCGACGAACTCCTGACGTATCACTATCTGGAGGCGGAACTCTTCCGATCTTCGAACATCCGGCCGGAGCAGTACTGGGAGGTTTCCAAACGCGAGCAGGCCGACCTTATTTGGCGAACTCTCTTCGTCGAAAACATGCCGGTTTCCGAGGCCACGCGCGGTGTAGTCACGGTGCTAAAGGCTTTCGATTTGCCAACGAATCGCCCCGACCTGGCGGAGGCGAGGTCTTTTTTCGAAGCGCAAACCATCGAAGCGCATATCGAGCGAGTCCTGCAAATGGCCGGCATCAGCACGGTTGTTATGACGAATGATCCGCTAGATCTCGATGAATCCGCTGTTTGGGTGAAAGGCGTCGGGAATAACAGGCAATTTCGCGCGGTATTGCGGCTGGACCGAATTCTGTGCACTTGGCAGGCCCATTGGCAAGTATTGGCCAGTCAAGGGTACAAGGTTGATGAGCACGCCTCAGGGAAGTCCGCGGCAGAAGTGCGGCGTTTTTTGATGGAGTGGTGCAAACGGATGCAGCCTGTTTATATGGCGGTGTCGCTGCCGGACACTTTCCAGTATCCACAGGATACGCTCGGCAATCGGTTGCTTCGCGAGGCCGTGTTGCCAGTATGCCGCGAATTGAATTTGCCGCTCTCGCTGATGATGGGGGTGCGCAAACAGGTTAATCCAGCGCTGCGTTTGGCGGGCGACGCGGTGGGCCGATCAAACATGGTGGCACTTGAGAATCTGTGCCGCGAGTTTCCGGATAGTCGCTTTCTGGTGAGTGTGCTCAGCCGCGAAAATCAGCACGAGCTCTGCGTTTACGCGCGAAAGTTCAACAACTTGATGCCGTTCGGATGCTGGTGGTTCATGAACAATCCTTCGATTGTGGAAGAAATCACGCGAGAGCGCATCGAAATGCTGGGCACAAGTTTCATTCCGCAGCACTCCGATGCTCGTGTCCTCGAGCAGGTCATCTACAAGTGGCACAACACGCGCAGAACCATGTCACGCCTCCTCGCAGACACCTACCGCCTTCTATCGGAGGATGGCCGCGGCGTGTCGCGCAGCGACATTCAGCGCGATGTTACTCGCCTGTTTCGCGAAAACGCCGAAGCCTGGATGGGTTCGCCAGGATCCGCTTCCGACGTGCCATAAGCGGTCTAAGTTCGCCCTCTTTCTTCTCTGTAACTACTCTCCCAGGCGAGGTCAGGAAGCGAAACGACCTTGCGGAACGGCATGGACAATAAGTACGATACAAATTTGCGGGTTCTGAGTATTCCGTTTACCGGCGCCACGAAGATCCTAGGGAAGGTGTGTTGGCCGCTGACAATTTGGGAGGGCGAGACCATTCCTAAAACCGGTGTAAGCCACTTAGCTTATTCGTTCGCAGTAGGTGCAGTGCTCTCTGTATTTCTGGCCAACTCCTCCTCTGCACAGACGCAAAGTTTCCATAATGCGCCGCCATCCGCAAAGGCGGAGAAAAATCCTTACGAGGGCCAGCATCCTACGTCCGCGAAGGCTGACTATCTGCTGCGCTGCGCGGCCTGTCACGGACAAAATGGAGAGGGAACGGGGAACATTCCGGCGCTGGCTACGGACAAGGCACAAGCGGCCAGCGATGGCGAACTCTTCTGGTACATCACCAAGGGCGACGTGAACAACGGCATGCCGTCGTGGGAGTCTCTTTCGGAAGCCCAGCGATGGCAGATCGTCAACTACCTCCGTGTTCTCGGCAGCCTCAAGCCCGGTTCTCCGCGGGTGCCGCTCTCCGCCGACGAAGCTGTCGCGACGGCCTCTACCGCGCCTCCGCCGAAGGCTCCTTTCACCGACTATCGTTACGAGAAGCCCGGCACGATTCGCAAGATTACGCTCAACGATCTGCCCGCTCCGCTCGCCACGTCCTCTTCTGGCAATGGCCCACAACTCGTGGCACGCCCCAAGGATGCGTGGCCGCAAGTTCTCCCCGGCTTCAAAGTCGAGCTGTATGCGTCCGGTCTGGATGAACCACGTCTGATTCGCACCGCGCGCAACGGCGATTTTTTCGTCGCTGAAAGCCGTACCGGCAAGATACTGGTCTTCCGCGGAATCACGGCCGATGGAAAGTTCGAACAGACCGAAACGTTTGCCAGCGGACTGAACCGCCCCTTCGGAATCAATTTCTATCCTCCGGGACCTGATCCCCAGTGGGTCTACGTCGGAAATACGGACTCGGTCGTTCGCTTTCCCTACCGTAACGGTGATCTGAAAGCTCGCGGCTCCGCCGAGCACATTAGCGACCTCCCCGGAGGCGGCGGTCACTGGACTCGCGACATTCAGTTCTCGCCGGACGGAAAGAAAATGTTCGTCTCCGTGGGTTCGGTCTCGAATATCGACGACCCCGACACGACGCCTGCAGAAAAGAATCGCGCCGATGTTCTCGAGTTCAATCCCGATGGCTCGGGCATGCAAATCTATGCCTACGGCATCCGCAATTGCGTTGGCCTAGCCGTGAATTCGAAAACTGGCGAGCTATGGTGTTCGACGAACGAACGGGATGCGCTGGGGGACAACCTTGTTCCGGACTACATCACCCACGTACAGAAAGGGGGCTTTTACGGGTGGCCGTGGTGGTACATGGGGGGGCATCAGGATCCGCGGCACGAGGGCAAGCATCCCGAGTTGAAGGACAAGGTGATCACGCCGGATGTAATTCTTCACCCGCACAATGCCTCACTCGAAATGACTTTCTATGATGGCAAGCAGTTTCCCGCCGAGTGCCAGGGAGACATCTTTGCTTCCGAACATGGTTCCTGGAATCGTTCGGTTCGCGTGGGCTATGAGGTTATTCGCGTCCCGTTACATCAGACCGGCCACGCAACTGGCGAATACGAGGATTTTATGACAGGCTTCGTGGTGGACAACGGACACGTTTGGGGGCGCCCGGTTGGTATCACTGTAGCTTCCGATGGATCCCTGCTCGTTACGGACGATGGATCAAAGTCCATCTGGCGGATCAGCTACACGGGCAAGTAATCTCGTTTGCGTGGTTGGGCACTTCGGCACACCGTCGTTCTATTTTGCAACGCGAAGCATCGCTACGCCGCGTGCCGGGAGGATCAGTGAAAAAAACAAAACTGGTTTCGATCGCGTAGTCAGTATCCCAGCCGCTTGTGCACGATATTGAGCAACGGTTGGCCCTGGCGGAACCGTTCATACTGCTCGACGAAGAACTGCATGGCGTTGTCCAGCCAATCCGGCGTGTGGTCTGCACAA
>Ga0070735_10005102_pt1 | contig 10951 bp, 9 predicted proteins | sample Coa_R1_FD_66443 | JGI IMG/M metagenome (GOLD analysis project Ga0070735, IMG submission 66443) | Surface soil microbial communities from Centralia Pennsylvania, which are recovering from an underground coalmine fire - Coalmine... | ecosystem: Environmental > Terrestrial > Soil > Unclassified ... | reverse complement strand
TGGCCGAGGCGCCGACGATCACATTGAAGAGTATGTACCACTGCGTGCCGAGGATCATGAGCGGGCTCAACCAGATGTCCGGCGTCAGCCGCAGCAGCACGATGGCCGAGACCACGATCGGGAAGAACAGGTTGGCCGGGAAGGCCGCCAGGAACTGCGCGACCGGCTGCACCACGCTCGCCACGCGCGGTCGCAGCCCGACCCACACCCCGATCGGCACCCAGATGAGGCTCGCCAGCGCGATCAGCACCGCCACGCGCATCATCGTGATGAACCCATAGAGCAGCACCCGGGCGATCTCCGCAGGCCGTACCTCGCCCAGCACGAAGAGCACGATCTTCCACACCGCGGCGATGCCGATCAGGATCAACACGCCATACCAGGCGTAGTCCATCCCGCGCGACTGCCACGCGCTCTTCGGGCGCGGCGGTGCGGCACCCCAGGGAGCGATGGGCCGGATCCGCAGGCGCAGCAGGGCTGCGAAGGCTGAGCTCGCCAGGCGCAGCAGGCGTGAGCGGCGCATCATGGTCAGCGCCCACGACCGGTTCGGGGTAAAACCGGCCTCCTGATCCAGCCGGAACCAGTCGGCGCTCGCGTTCAGCGGGCGAAAGAGCAGCTGGTCGAACACCAGGATCACGACGAACATGGCGGCGATCGCCCAGCCGATGGCCGCGAGGTCCTTCTGCTGGATGGCCAGCGAGATGTAGGAGCCCACCCCGGGGAGCAGGACCGTCGTATGCCCGACCGTGATGGCCTCCGAGAACACGAGGAAGAACCAGCCGCCCGACATCGACATCATCATGTTCCAGATGAGCGCGGGCATCGCGAACGGCACCTCGAGCCGCCAGAAGCGCACCCAGGGGGAGAGCTGGAAGTTGCGCGCCGCCTCCACCATCTCATCCGGAATGCTGCGCAGCGAGTGATAGAAGCTGAAGGCCATGTTCCAGGCCTGACTGGTGAAGATCAGGAAGACGGCGGCGAGCTCGGCTCCCGCCACCCGCCCCGGCGTCAACTGCAGGAAGAAGAGGATCGTGAACGAGAAGCCGAGAATCGGCACCGACTGCAGGAAGTCGAGCAGCGGCACCAGGATCACTTCCGCGCGGCGGCTCTTCGCGCAGAGCGTCGCGTAGGTGAAGGTGAAAAGGAGCGAGGCCCCCATCGCCACGACCATCCGCAGCGCGGTGCGCGCCGAGTAGCCAATGAGGGCGGACGGGGCGAGCGAGATCGGCGTCGCCTGGAGACCGGCGAGCGAGCCGGTGAGGCCGTGGGCGGCCTGCGCACAGTAGATGAAGAATACGAACACCAGGAGGAATGCGATCACGTCCCAGCCGCCCGGCACGTAGCGGGTGCGCAAAACGGAGATCGGCAGCCGGTCGAGACGCATCGGGCGAGTTTGCCCGAATGAGATGGCGATTGGCACCGCTTCGGCGAGCCGCTGCCGTGCGGTAAAGAGCCGACTGTCGTACGATAGTTGCCTATGAAAGCAAACCTGACTCTCGCGGCCGCCGCTCTCGCGTCCGCCCTCACTCTCGCGACCTACGCGCCCGCACAGGAGACCCAGGCCACCGGGGTCAAGGAGACCGTCAAGGAAGACGCCAAGACCGTCGGCCATGCCGTCGCGCACAGCGCCAAGACCGTCGGCCACGCCGTCGCCGATACCTCCCGCAAGGTCGGCCACGAAGTGGCGGAGAAGACCGCACCGGCGCGCGAGACCATAAAAGAGGACTCGAAGAAAGCCGGTCACGCCATCGAGCACGGCGCCAAAACCGTCGGCAGCAGCGTCAAGAACGGCGCCGAAAAGGCCAAGGCTGCCGTGACACCGAAGAGCGACGATTCGAAGCCGGGCAATTGACGAGACGGGGGGTGGCTTTGATGCGCGCTCCGGCCGGATTGCGCCTCGATTACCTGTCCGCGGCTGAGTACCGGGCGGCGCAGGGCGCCGACGTGCTCGGGATTGCCAGCTTCAGTGGGCCGACCACGCAGGTCGCGCCCGGCGGGGGCGAGATTCCGGTGGCAGCCGTGAGCATGCCGCAGCTGCTGGGGAGCCCGGAGGTCTACGAGGTATGGCGCTCGGGGGAGCCGGTCGAATCGGGCCGGCGCGAGCGCGTGCGTTTTCGCCGCAGCGTTGACCTCCTCTTTGGCTGCATCGCGCTCGCGGAGTCCGAGGTCGACGGCGGCCGCGCGGCGCAAGGCCACTCGGCGCTGCAGACGGTCACCGACCAGGCGTACCGCGAGATCTGCGCCACGCTCGATGCGGTCGGGTACCCGCATCTGCTGCGGGTATGGAACTACCTGCCCGACATCAACCGTGACTCGCAGGGCACCGAGCGCTACCGCCTCTTCAATCAGGCGCGGCATGAGGCGCTGCGCGCCTGCGGCCGCGCGCTCAACGGCAACGTGGCGGCCGCCTCGGCGCTCGGTGCAGCGAGCGGCAGCCCGCTCGTGGTCTACTTCCTCGCCAGCCCCACGGCCCCGACGTTCATCGAGAACCCCCGTCAGGTGAGCGCCTACAGCTACCCGCGCGAGTACGGCAGCCACGCACCGGTGTTCTCACGCGCGACGCTGCTGCGCCAGCGCGACCGCGTGCTGCTCTTCATCTCCGGAACGGCGAGCATCGTCGGGCATCGCTCCATTCACGTCGGCGACACGGCGGCGCAGACCCGCGAGACGCTCGCCAACATCGCAGCGCTCCTCGGGGAGGCCAACCGGGTGGAGAGTGCCGCGCGCTTTTCGCTCCGCTCGCTCGCCTTCAAGGCGTATCTGCGGCGCCCCGGGGACCTGCCCGCCATCCGCGCGCAGCTCGAGAGGGCCCTCGAATCGGACTCCCGGGTGATATACCTGCAGGCGGACATCTGCCGCCAGGATCTGCTGGTCGAGATCGAGGCGACCGGAATGTGTCCGCTCAAGATCGACGCGTGAGTCGGGCCGACCGCTCCCCTGGAGCGCGCACGTTTCGGCACGCGAGCCTGCTGGCCACCCTGCTGATTCTTCCGGCGTGGGCCCCGCGGGTGACTTGCGCGCAAGCGCAGCCGCTGTGGGAGTTCGGTGTGGGCGCGGGGGCCCTCGTCTTCAATGACTACCGCGGCGCCGACACCACCCATGTCTACCCCCTGCCGCTGCCCTATTTCATCTACCGCGGCAAGCTCCTCGAGTCCGACCGCGAGGGGCTGCGAGGGAAGCTGTTCCATCAGGACTGGGTCGAGCTGAATCTGAGCGTCAATGGCACGACCCCGGTGCGCAATAACTCGGCGCGCGCCGGCATGCCGGACCTGCGTCCGACGCTCGAGATAGGACCCTCCCTCAACTTCCACCTGTGGCGCGCGGCGGATCGGCGACTGCAGCTCGATCTGCGTCTGCCGGCACGCGCCGCGTTCACGATCGAGGCGCGGCCGAGTGGTATCGGCGGGTACTTCGCACCGAATCTTAGTCTCGACATCGCGCAGTACGCCGGGCCGCAAGGATGGAAGCTGGGCCTGCTGGCAGGACCGCTCTTCGCGCAGCATCGGTACGATGACTACTTCTATGGCGTCGCGCCCCAGTATGCCGCCCCCGACCGCCCGGCTTACGAGGCCCCCGGGGGCTACGCGGGCACCCAGACCCTCATCTCGCTCAGTCGGCACTTCCCGAGCTACTGGTTCGGCGCTTATCTGCGCCATGACACGCTCGACGGGGCGAGCTTTGCGGCAAGTCCGCTGGTCAAGCGCAGCAGCTACTGGAGCGGGGGCTTCGGGTTCGCGTGGATGCTGAGCCGCTCGCAGCGCCTCGTCGAGAGCCGCGATTGATCCGCTCGGCGACTCATCTGGTGCTGATTCCGAGCTACAACCCCGGGCGGCTGTTGGCCGAGACGGTGCGCGTCGCCCGTGCCCACTGGGACCCGGTATGGATCGTCGTGGACGGGAGCACCGACGGGTCGGCGACGCTCCTCGCCGAGCTCGCCCGCGCTGACCCGGGGCTGCGGGTCTTCGTACGGCCCCGCAACGGAGGCAAAGGTGCAGCCCTCCTCGACGGACTCATCGCGGCCGCTGCGGAGGGTTTCACGCACGCACTCACCATGGACTCCGACGGCCAGCACCCCGCCGACCGCATCGGGGCCTTCATGGCGGCCTCGGTCGCCGAGCCCCCCGCCATGATCCTCGGCGCCCCAGTGTTCGATGCGAGCGCTCCGCTCATACGCCTGCGGGGCCGCCGCATCGCCAACTGGTGGGCGAACCTCGAGACCCTCTGGGCAGGCATCCCGGACGCCCTGTTCGGCTTTCGTGTCTACCCGATCGCACCCCTCCTCGCCGTCATGCAGCAAACTCCCTGGATGCGGCGCTTCGACTTCGACGCCGAGGCCGTGGTGCGGCTCTCCTGGCGCGGCGTTCCTGCGCGAAGCCTGCCCGCGCCCTGCCGGTACTTTACGGCGGGAGAAGGCGGCGTCTCGCACTTCAATTACTGGCGCGACAACGTGCTCCTCACCTGGATGTACACGCGCCTGTTCCTCGGCTTTCTCCTGCGCCTGCCGGTGTTGGTCGCGAGGCGGATCGCCTGAGCGGCAGCGCCGCCGCGCCGGATGGCCCCGTGGCCCCACATTGTTTGCGCCCCGAGTCCCCCTTGTATAATCCCATCCAATGAAAATCACCGCACCTGGCCAGCCATGTCCGACCACGTGAGCTCCCTCAGACAACCCGCCGGCTCAGCCGGTATTGCCGAGCTCACCCGCGAGCTCGCCGGCCTCATCGTCCAGGCGCTGAACCTCGAGGTTCCCGCGGCCGACATCGCTCCCGACCAGCCGCTGTACGGCGAGGGGCTCGGGCTCGACTCGATCGATATCCTGGAGATCGCACTGGTCGTCTCGAAGCAGTACGGGGTGCAGCTGCGAGCCGACAGCGAGGAGAACACCCGCATCTTCGCCTCGCTCGGCCAGCTCGCCGAGTACGTCAACACCCACAGGACCCGGTAATCGCCTCACCCCGGCTGCCGCTGATCGCGCATTCGCCCGATGCGGTGCTCGCCTACCGCGCCGGGGAGGCGGTAACTGCCGGGCAATTCCTCGGTGAGATCGAGCGGCTGGCCAGCGTCCTCGGCCCGGGTGGCCACGTGCTGAACGCCTGTGCGGACCGTTACCGATTCGCGGTCGGCCTCGCCGCAAGCCTTCTCACCGGCAAGGTGAGTCTCCTGCCCTCGACTCGCACCCCGGAGGTGGTGAGGCAGCTTCATCGGTTCGCGCCCGATGCCTTCTGCCTCACCGACGAGAGTGACTGCGACGTCGAGCTCCCGCTCATCCGCTTCCCCGAGAACAGTCCCCCGGCGTCGACCCGGCGAACCGCAACCGCGGCGCGCGTGCCCTCGATCGAGGCCGATCGCCGGGCGGCGTGGGTCTTCACTTCCGGATCCACGGGCGACCCGGTGCCGCACGAGAAGACCTTCGGCAGTCTCATCGCGTGCGTGCGGGTCGAGGCGACGCGTCTGGGTCTCCCCGAGGATCCCCCGCGGGCCATCGTCGCGACCGTGCCACCGCAACACATGTACGGACTCGAGTCGAGCGTGCTGTTGCCGCTCGCCACCGCCCATGCGCTGTGCGCCGAGAGGCCCTTCTATCCGGCTGACGTCTGCGCGACGTTGGCGGCGGTCCCTGCGCCGCGCGTCCTCATCACCACGCCTCTCCACCTGCGCGCCCTCATGGCCTCCGGGCTCGAGCTCCCCGCCACCGAGCTCATCGTCTCCGCCACGGCGCCGCTCGCCACGCAGCTCGCCGCCGAGGTCGAGCGCCGCTGTGCGACGCGCCTGCTCGAGATCTACGGCACGACGGAGACCGGCTCCATTGCCGCTCGACAGACGACGGCCGGAAGCGCCTGGCGGCTGTGGCCTGGCGTGACCTTCGAGACGCGGGGAGGCGAGACCTGGGCTCAGGGCGGCCATATTGCCCAGCCGACGCCCCTTCTCGACGTCCTCGAGCCCACCGGACCCGATACGTTCCTCCTTCACGGACGCATCGCCGAGCTCGTCAACATCGCCGGCAAGCGCAGCTCGCTCTCCTACCTCAATCATCAGCTGAGCTCCATCCCCGGGGTTATCGATGCCGCCTTCTTCCATGCCGATTCCCCGGACGCCGAGGCGATCGTCAGCCGCGTGGGCGCCTGTGTGGTGGCGCCCGGACTCGATGCCGCCATGATCACCGCCGAGCTTCGCCGGCGCATCGACCCGGTCTTCTTGCCACGACCGCTGCTCCTCGTGCCGAGCCTGCCGCGCACCAGCACGGGTAAGCTTCCGCAGGAAGCGCTGCGAGCGCTCGCGGCCGCGCAGCCGAAGGCACCGCCCGCCGAAGCGTGAGATCCGATGAGTGCACTGACGACGCTCAGAATCGACCCCGGGCATCCGGCGCTCGCCGGACACTTCCCCGGCGCACCCGTGCTGCCCGGCGTGGTGCTGCTCGATGAGACCGTGCGGGCGCTCGAGCAGAGGCAGGGCACGGCGAGCGCGCGCTGGACGGTAGCGGCAGCCAAGTTCCTCAAGCCCGTCCTTCCCGGCGAGACCCTGATTCTGGAATGCGAGCCGCTAGCGAACGGCTCGATGCGATTTGCGGTCTCGAGCGCCGGGCGGCCGGTCGCAAGCGGAGTGTTGCGCCCCGCGGATGCGCCGCGTCATGCCTCGCATCGGGTGTCGGATGAGGCATCGCACGCCACGGCCGGTCCGGCGGCCGAGCCGCGCACCAGCGATGCCCATTGGGCCGGGGCTCCTGAGCGCGGCAGCGCGACCCTCACTTCCATCATGATCTTCCTCTCGCTGAGCCTCGGCCGTCCGGTCGCACGGGCACTCCTCTGCGGCATCGCCACGTATTTCTTCGTGTTCGGGCCTCGCGCGCGTCGCCACGCCCGCGACTACCTGCGGCGTGCCCTCGATCGCGAGCCTTCGCTCCTCGATGTCTTCCGCCAGATATTCACCTTCTCGGCGACCATCCTCGACCGGCTCTATCTGGGCCGCGAGCGCTACGAGCTCTTCGACATCACCACCGAGGGCGAGCCTCTCATGCGCTCGATCGTCGCCGGCGGAAGGGGCGCGTTCCTCCTCGGCGCGCACCTCGGCAGCTTCGAGATCATGAGCGCCGTCGGTCGGCGCCAGCCCGGGCTGCGGGTGGCGATGGCGATGTACGAGGACAACGCCAGCAAGCTGAAGGTGCTCTTCTCCAGGAATCCCGACTCAGCCCCCGAGATCATTCCGCTCGGCCATCTCGAAGCGATGCTCAGAATCCGCGACTGCCTCGACCGGGGGAGCTTTGTCGGCATGCTGGCCGATCGCACCATCGGCGAGGCTCCGGCACAGCGCGTCGACTTCCTGGGGTACCCGGCGCTTTTTCCGTCCGGGCCGATGCGTGCGGCGGCCGCTCTCAAGCGACCCGTCTTCTTCATGACCGGACTCTATCGTGGCGCCAACCGCTACCACGTCGCGTTCCGCCAGATCGCGGACTTTACCGATGTTGCCCGCGCCAGCCGTGAAGCGCAGGTGCAGGCAGCCATCGGCCGCTACGTGGCGCTCCTCGAGGAATACTGCCGGAGCGACCCTTATAACTGGTTCAACTTCTATGACTTCTGGCACGACGCCTCCGGCGGCGGCCGCGGAGAAGCGGGGTGAGGCCACCGCGCAGCGGCTGCGCCATCGGAACGCTGCTCGCCGCCCTCGCGCTCACCGCGCACGCAGCCAATCCGCCCGCCGCGTCTGCGCCTGCGGCCGTCGCCGCATCGCCAGCGGGGGACCCGCTCGATGAGCTGCTGCGCGAGCTCGCGGCGCACCGTCGCGGACACGTCGCCTTCACCGAGGTCCAGTACCTCGCCATCCTCGACCGTCCGCTCGAATCCTCAGGCGAGCTCCTCTATGAGGCACCCGACCGGCTCGAGAAGCACACGCTCAAGCCCCGCCCCGAAACTCTCACCCTCGAGCACGGGATGCTGAGCGCCACTCGCGGCGGACGAACCCGCACCGTCGAGCTCGCCGCGCACCCGCAGCTCGCGCCGCTCATCGAGAGCCTGCGCGCGACGCTCTCCGGCGATCGCAGCGCCCTCGAGCAGGTCTTCAGCACACGGCTCGAGGGCGATCTTGCGCACTGGCGGCTGCGTCTTACCCCGCGTAATCGCGAGACGGCGCGCGTGGTCAAGGAGGTGCTGATCAGCGGTGAGCATGCAAAGCTTCAGACGGTCGAGATCTTCCAGACCGACGGCGACCACTCGCTCCTCACCCTCGGGCCGGAATTGCCGTGACGCGCAGCGGCTGGACCGGCACGGGGGTCTTTGCCGTGCTGGCGGTGCTCGCGGCGCTCGTGGCGGCGCATGCCACCTACACCGCAGATCTCTCTGCATTCCTGCCACGAGCACCGACTGCGGATCAGCGATTGCTCACCGAGGAGCTGCGTGCCGGCCTTGCCTCACGGCTCATGATGGTCGCGGTCGAAGGTGCGGATGCGACGACGCGCGCGACGGTGGCCGCCGAGCTGGCGCGCCGGCTGCGAGCCGATCCTGCCTTCGTCGAGGTGAACGACGGCGACCTCGAGGAGCTCGCGCCCACCGCTGACTTTCTCCTCGAGCACCGCTACCTGCTGAGCGATGCCGTGACCACCGGGCACTTCAGCGCCGCGGGACTCCACTCGGCCATCGCCGACACGCTCGACCTCCTCACCTCACCGGAGGGCCTGCTGGTGAAGCGCTTCTTCACACGCGATCCGACCGGCGAGACGTTCCACATCCTCGATGAGCTCGACGGGCCGCGTATCGCCACCGTCGATGGCGTATGGAGCTCACGCGACGGACGGCGGGCCCTGCTCATCGCCGAAACCCGGGCGGCAGGCTCCGACACCGACGGACAGGAGCGGGCGGCCGCGGCGATTCGCTCCTCTTTCGCAAGCGCGGTGGCGGCCTTGCCGCGAGCGCACGCTCCGCTCGCGCTGCGCCTGAGCGGTGCGGGCGTATTTGCGGTCACTTCGCGCGCCCTGATCAAGGCGCAGGTGCTGCGGCTCTCGACCCTGAGCGCGGTGCTCATCGCGGCACTCCTGCTTGTCGCCTACCGCTCGCCGACCGCCCTGTTCCTCACCTTCGTGCCGGTGGCCTCAGGGGCACTTGCGGGCGTGGCTGCAGTGGCGCTTGGGTTTGGCGTGGTCCATGGCATCACGCTCGGCTTCGGCGTGACATTGATCGGTGAGGCGGTCGACTATGCGATCTACCTCTTCATCCAGACGCAATGGCAACAGTCGGCCTGGCCGACGATCCGTCTCGGCATGCTGACGTCCGTGTGCGGCTTCGCCGCGCTCGTGCCGTCGGGCTTTCCGGGACTGGCACAGCTCGGTCTCTACTCGATCGCAGGTCTCGTCGCGGCTGCCCTGGTCACGCGCTTCGTGCTGCCGCAGTGGCGGCCGCGCCTGCTGCACACGCGGGACTTCGCGGCTTTCGGCGCCACCCTCGGCCGAGCCCTCGCCGGGCTCCAGCGCGGGCGCATCGCGCTGGTGGGGGTGGCGCTGGCGGCGGCTCTGGTGCTGCTTGCCAATCGCAACGCGCTCTTCAGCCGCGAGCTCACCGATCTCTCGCCCGTGCCGCTCGCCGATCAGGAGCTCGACGCAAGGCTTCGCGCCGACCTCGGCGCACCCGATGCCCGCTACCTCGTAGTCGTTTCCTCGAGCGATACCGCCGCCACGCTCGCCAGCGCGGAAGCGATCGCATTGCGCCTGCGCGACCTCATCGCCGCCCGCGTGATTGGCGGCTTTGAGTCCCCGACGCGCTACCTGCCGAGCCCGGCGACCCAGCGCGCGCGGCAAGCAAGTCTCCCGGCGCGCGCCGAGCTCGCCCTGCGCCTGCGAGAGGCTCTGAGGGGCCTCCCGGTGAGCGCCTCGCGCCTCGAGCCCTTTCTCGATGACGTCGAAGCGGCACGCAACGCTCCCGTGCTGACCGCGCACGATCTCGCCGGCACACCTTTCGGGAGCGCGGTGGACGCGCTGCTCACGGTGAGCGAGGGGACTGCGACCGCGTTCATGCCGCTCACCTCGCCTGACGGAGCCGACCTCACCAGCGGTGCGGTCGCCGAAGTACGCGCGGCCATCGCGCAGGCTCCGCAGCCGCCAGGGGCCCGAACTTCCGCGCGCATGCTCGACCTCAAAGCCGAGGCCGACGATCTCTATACGCATTACCTCAGGCAAGCGGTGTCACTGTCGCTGGCCGGTCTCGGGGCGATCCTGATCCTGCTGATCGTCTCGCGCTCGCCCGCGCGCGCACTACGTATCGTGACGCCGCTCGCGCTGGCGGTGCTCACGGTGGCCGCGGGACTTACGGCCGCGGGGCAGCGGCTCGGGATCCTGCACATCGTGGGAATGCTGCTGATCGTCGCCGTGGGCTCCAATTACGCGCTCTTCTTCGACCGTCTGGCGCAGGAGCGGCATAGGGAGATGTCACGGACTTTAGCCTCGCTCGCGGTCGCCAACCTCGCGACGGTGATCGGCTTTGGGGTCCTCGCATTCTCGAGCGTGCCGGTGCTCGCCGCCTTAGGCGCCACCACCGCCCCCGGTGCGCTCCTTGCGCTTGTCTTCTCGGCACTGCTCGCTCCGCGCGCGGCGTTCGACTCATGAGCACTCGCGCGATCTTCGAGCCGGCGCAGGCGGGAGTCACCGCCCCGCAGCGGGTGCTGCTGCTGCCACCGGCCTACTCCCAGCCCGAGGACTTCCTGCAAGCCGGCTTTGCCGAGGCGGTGCGGGCGCGGGGGCTCGAGCTCGACCTGGTATTCGTCGAGGCACGCCTGAAGACCGTCACCGATCGCAGCATCCTCACTCATCTTCACGAGCTCCTCGCCGAGGCGCGTGCCGGGGGCTGCACGACGCTCTGGCTTGGCGGCATTTCGCTCGGCGCATATCTCGCCCTCGCCTGCGCCGAGTGCGCCCTGCGCGAGCTCGACGGGCTGTGCCTCTTCGCGCCCTATCTCGGCAGCCACATCGTGACTC
>Ga0070735_10005101_pt1 | contig 10952 bp, 5 predicted proteins | sample Coa_R1_FD_66443 | JGI IMG/M metagenome (GOLD analysis project Ga0070735, IMG submission 66443) | Surface soil microbial communities from Centralia Pennsylvania, which are recovering from an underground coalmine fire - Coalmine... | ecosystem: Environmental > Terrestrial > Soil > Unclassified ... | reverse complement strand
CTTCGATGTTTTCCGCCGCGCCTACCCTTACCGCGATCTTCGCTGGGAGCAGTTCGACGAAGCCCTGAGCTTGCTCACCGAAGGCATCGAGTCCAGCCGCGGCCGCTACGGCGCTTACCTGCTGCGCGATGGCGTGCAGGACCGCATCCAGGCCCGCCGCGGCGCCCGCACCACCGCCATCACCAATGGCGGAGCCATCCCCGACACCGCCATCTTTCCCGTCATTTTGCAACCGGAAGGGATACAAATTGCCACGCTCGACGAGCACTTCGCCGTCGACTCCTCGCCTGGCGACGTCGTCCAGCTCGGCAACGCCAGCTGGCGCATCCAGCGCATCGAAGCCGCCGGCCGGGTCCTCGTCGAAGACGCGCATGGCGAGCCGCCCACGCTGCCCTTCTGGTTCGGAGAAGCCCCGCAGCGCTCCCGCGAGCTCTCGGAATTTGTCGCCGGGCTGCGCGAGGAAATCGATCGCCGCACCCACAACGTCCTCTCCGGCTACATCACTCAGGCCATGCCCGAGGTCGCCGAAGCTGCTGCGTTCTTGAAATCCGAGTGCGGCGTCGATGATGCCGGAGCCATCCAGCTCATCAGCTACATCGCCGCCGGGCGCGCCGTCCTCGGCACCGTCCCATCTGTAACGACCATCGTTGCAGAACGCTTTTTCGATGAGGGCGGCGGCATGCAGCTCATCCTGCATGCGCCCTTCGGCGGACGCATCAACAAGGCCTGGGGCCTCGCCCTGCGCAAGCGCTTCTGCCGCGGCTTCAACTTCGAGCTGCAGGCCGCCGCCACCGACAACGGCCTCAACATCTGCCTCGCCGAGCAGCACAGCTTCCCCCTCAGCGACGTCTTCCAGTTCCTTACCATGGAAACCGTGACCGAACTGCTCGAGCAGGCCTCGCTGGCCTCGCCCATCTTCAAAACGCGCTGGCGCTGGGATGCCTCCCGCAGTTTGCAACTGCTGCGGTTCCAAAAAGGAAAGAAGGTCGCCCCGCAAATCCAGCGCATCCGCTCCGACGATCTGCTCGCCAGCGTCTTTCCCCAGGCCGCCGCCTGTTTCGAGAACATCGAAGGCGACATCCAGATTCCCGACCACCCCCTGGTCCAGGAAGTCATGCGCGACGTCCTCGGCGAGGCCATGGACCTCGACGGCCTGAAGCAGGTGCTCGCCGCCATGCACGACGGCCGCATCCGCTGCGTCGCTGTCGACACCACCACGCCCTCTGCCTTCGCCCACGAACTGCTCAATGCCAATCCCTACGCCTTCCTCGACGATGCCGGACTCGAAGAGCGCCGTGCCCGCGCCGTCCAGATGCGTGGGGTCCTCCCCGACTCCATGCTCGGCGAAGCCGGACGCCTCTCCCCCGAGGCCATCGCCGAAGTTCGCGACCAGATATGGCCCGACATCCGCGACGAGCACGAACTCCACGACCTGCTCTGCGCCCTTGTGGTCATACCGGCCGAGTTTTTTGACGACCCGCGTGCCCGCGACTGGCCCGTCTTCGCTGCCCGCCTCGAGCGCGACCGCCGGATTATCACCATTCGTAACAGCGGCCGTGTGTATATCTCCGCGACAGAGCGCGCGTCCTGGCTGCGTCAAATCTGGCCAATGGCGCAGTTTGACACGCAGTACAGCGATTTAGTTGAAAAGATGTGCACCGCTGAGGAAATCCTGAGGAAAACTCTTCAGGGCTGGTTACAAATCCTCGGCCCGGTCACCTCCGCCGGCCTCGCCGCCCGCCTCGGCCTCTCCGCCGCCCAAATCTGGCCGCAAATGCTCCACCTCGAATCCACCGGCGTCATCCTCCGCGGCGTCTTCGAAGGCAAACCCGCCGCCGATCCCACCGGCTTGAAAGGGCACGGCTTCAGCCGTGCCATTGAGGGGCCAAACGAGAACGGGGCTTTAGCCCCTGAGGAAATTCCCGACCACTACATCGAATGGTGCGAGCGCCGCATCCTGCAGCGTATCCACAAGCGCACCCTCCACACTCTCCGCCAGCAAATCGAGCCCGTCTCCCCCGCCGTCTACATGCGCTGGCTGCTCGACTGGCAGCACCTCGGCGACCAGCGACAGCTCACCGGCGAACAGGGTCTGCTCGAAGCGCTCCGCGGCCTCGAAGGATTCGAAGCCCCCGCCGCCGAGTGGGAGCGCTCCATCCTGCCGCAGCGCGTCGCCGGTTACGATCCGCGCTGGCTCGATGCCCTCTGCCTCTCCGGAGCCGTCGGCTGGGGCCGCATCTCCCCGCATCCGGCGTTTGCCGATGTCGCCAGCGGTGGCCCGCGCCGCGTCGTTCCCACCAGCATGGCCCCGGTTACGTTTTTCCTGCGCGAAGAGGCGCTCTGGATGGATTTGTGCCTGTCGCAGCGGCAAATCCCCGAAGCCAACCTCACCGCCTGTCTCAGCGATCTCGCCAACCGGGTCCGCTCCATCCTCGGCGACCGCGGAGCCATCTTCGCCGGCGACCTCATCCGCATCTGCGCCGCACCCGCGGAAGACGTGCATCGCGCGCTCTGGGAACTGGTCGCCGCCGGCCTCGTCACTGCCGATGGATTCGACAGCCTGCGCATCCTCATCGACCCGCGCCGCAAGCGCGCCTTCGCCGCACCAGCCGGAATCCGCCTCAAATCCGCCACCCGTAACGCCGCCGGACGCTGGGCCATGATCGCCGCCGCCCAGCCCGCATCAGAAACTCCCGGCGAAGCCGCTGTCCGTCGTGATGCTCAGATCGAGTCCGCCTGCCACATGCTGCTGCGTCGTTACGGAGTCGTCCTGCGCGATGCACTTGCCCGCGAAACCACGGTCCCTCCCTGGCGTGAACTGGTCGGCATGTTCCGCCGCCTCGAAGCCCGCGGCGTCATTCGCGGCGGCCGCTTCGTCTCTGGATTCGGAGGCGAGCAGTTCGCCCTGCCCGCGGCCGCCGACTCGCTCCGCGCCACCCGCAGCCGCACCCTGGCCAACATGCCGCCCCTCACCCTCGCCGCCGCCGACCCCATGAACCTCGTCGGCATCATCATCCCTGGCGAGCGCCCCGCCTCCATCGCCGGCAACACCGTCACCCTGCCGCTGCCCGAAGCAGCGCCCGCGCCGGCCGTCGTCGAACTGCCCGTCGCCCGTGCTTTCAGTTTCGAACCGGAACTCGCGGAAGGCGGCGCCCTTGCCTGACCCGCGCAGCACAGAATTTCAGCCCCTCATCGAAGGCGAGGACTTCTACCGCGAAGGCCCGTATGTCGTTTTCACCGAGGCCTACCACCGCAAGCGCGGCTATTGCTGCGGCTCCGGCTGCCGCCACTGCCCGTGGCGGGAAGAGCCAAATCCTAAAGTGAGGCAGGTGAATGAGGAATCGCGATGAAATGCAGCAGCTCCTCGAAACCGAGAAGCAGCGCTGGGCGGCGAAGCCCGTCGACAGCCTCATCGCCGAGCTCCACTCAGTTCACAACTACGAAGTCGTAACTGAATCGGGCAACTATCAGGTCGAAGTACAACTACTTGAGAATCGTCCTGACTATCTTCACGTCAGCATCTGCATCGATGACGGGCACCTCCCCACGTCGATCGTACCGATGGTCGACACTTTCATCCTTCGCAGAAGCAGCCCGCAATAAGCCCCTCACTCCACCTTCCCCACCCAGACCCCATACGCCCCCAGCTGCACCAGATCCAGCGACAGCGGCTCCTGCGCCCCCGGCGTCTTCAGCAGCGTCTTCACGTGGAAGCGCGTCATGCCTTCCTTCTTCAAATCGAAGCTCGCCGTCTGCGGCTGCGCCGTCATATTCACGGCCACCACCACCGCCTCCCCATTCGGGCCCTTGCGCAGCCAGCTCAGCACATGCGCATCCGTCGGGTTCAGCATGGTCTCCTCGCCGCCGTGCAGCGCCGGATCCGTCTTCTTCAGCGCGATCAGTTTCCGGTACCACGCCAGCAAGGAATCCGCCTGCTTCTCCTCCTCCGCCACATTCACCTGCGTATACGTCGCCGGAATCGGCAGCCAGGTCTTCGCCGCCGTCGAGAAGCCCGCGTCCTTGCCCCCGTCCCACTGCATCGGCGTGCGCTCGCCGTCGCGGCCCTTCTCCTTCGGCCAACCGGTAATGCCAATCGGATCCTTCACATCCTCCTTGCGCGTCGGCGGAGTCGTCTTCATTCCAATCTCGTCGCCGTAGTACATCATCGCCGTGTCGCGCGTCGCGAAGAGCAGCGTCGCAATCACCCGCCCCACATCCTCGCGATGATCGTCCGTGACGTAGCGGTCCCACCGCGGATTGTCATGGTTGTCGAAGACGATCAGCGGCATTCTCCCGCCCAGTTCCGTCTCCGCCTCATTGATCCGCGCGCGGAAGCGTTCCGTATCCAGCGTGTTGTTCCTCGCCGGCGGGAAGCCCACCTGCATATCCATCGGCAGGTCCAGTTCGTCGTTGTTCGCGCCGTACCACTTGCGCAGATCGTCGATCGCGCGCAGATACGTCTCGCCGATCAGGATCACCTTGCGCCCCTTCGTCTGGTCCGCCACCTGCCGCAATTCGCGGATCACATCGTGCACCTGCGGCAGATCGTCCGTCAGGTTCGTATTCACCACCGGATCGCCATACGCGTTGATCAGCGGCTTGCCGTCCGGCCCGCGCTCATACTCCTCATCGCGGAACTGCGGATCCTCAAACAGCGACGTGATCGCGTCCAGCCGGAATCCCACCACCCCACGCTGGATCCAGAAGCGCTCCACGTCATACATCGCCTTCCGCACCTGCGGATTGCTCCAGTTCAGATCCGGCTGCTGGATATAGAAGCGGTGGTAGTAGTACTGCTTCCGCGCCGGATCCCACTGCCACGCCGAGTGCCCGAATACCGACTCCCAGTTGTTCGGCGGCTGCGGCTTGCCGTTCACCATCTTCGGATCGTGCCACACGTACCAGTCCGCCTTCGGATTGTTCCGCGAGCTGGCCGACTCCTTAAACCACGGATGCTGGTCCGAGGTATGGTTCAGCACCAGGTCCATAATGATGCCGATGTGCCGCCTGTGCGCCTCCGCCACCAGCCGGTCGAAGTCGGCCAGCGTGCCATACTGCGGATCGATCGCCTCGTAGTCCGCGATGTCGTAGCCGAAATCCACCTGCGGCGAGGGATAAATCGGCGTCAGCCAGATCGCGTCCACGCCCAGCTTCTGCAAATAATCCAGCCGCGACGTAATCCCGTTCAGATCGCCGACGCCATCGCCGTTCGAATCCTGGAAGCTGCGCGGATAGATCTCGTAGACCACCGCGTTCTTCCACCAATTGGGATTCTCATGCGCGGCCGCTCTCGACCCGGACGATTGCTGCGCGCCGGCCGCCGCGCTCACCCCCGCCACCACCACTGCACACAGAAAACCGCGAGCCGCTGCTCTCATCATTCCTCGCTCCAATGCAAAAACGAAAACCAGATCATGCGCCATTCATATTCTCGGCAGTTCGTCTTCCGCAACCCACAAAAGCTACCACATCGAACCCGCGCCTCGTGCCATTGCACGCCAGCGCGATACTCTGTTGAGGATGGCCAAGCTATCCCATTTCGACGAAGCCGGCGACGCCCGCATGGTCGACATCAGCGGCAAATCCGCCACCCGCCGCGAAGCGGAGGCCTCCGTCTTCGTCGCGCTCTCCGCCGAAGCGCTCGCCGCTCTTCCGCACAATCCCAAAGGCAGTCCGCTGGAAGTCGCCCGCATCGCCGGCATTCAGGCCGCCAAGCGCACCTCCGAGCTCATCCCGATGTGCCACCCTCTGCCACTCAGTCATGTCGATATTCACATCGATGTAACAGAGCAGGGCATTGCCATCCGCGCCACCGCCGTGACAACCGCACCCACCGGAGTCGAAATGGAAGCCCTCACCGCCGCTTCCGTCGCCGCGCTCACCGTCTACGACATGTGCAAGGCGGTCGATAAATCAATCGTTATCCGCGACCTGCAGCTCGAGCGCAAAACCGGTGGCAAGAGCGGCGACTATCATCGCCACTCCCCCGGCCGCTGAGTCGCCTTTCATGAGCCCTTTTTGCAGGCTGCATTTTTTACTCACCGCTTTTTTGGTTCGCCGCCTCTTAGCCGCCTTCCGGGGAGCATCCGCCTCGCTGCGCCGGCCATCTTAATGCCAGAGGTTTCTCGTGCCGGGGCGCCTGCCTCGTTGCGGCCGGGGATCGTTAGAGGCAAGTCCAATTCAGTCAAGGATCAACACCCCTGATGCCCCATGTGCTGGTAACCGGCGGCGCCGGATTCTTTGGCGGAATCCTTAAGCGCCATCTGCTGCGCCATCGGCATCACGTCACCAGTCTGGACCTCGCGCCGGACCCTTACCGCCACCCGCACCTCACCCGCATCACCGGCGATGTGCGCGACCCATGGTTTCTCAATTCGGTCTTTCGCCGCGCCCGCTACGACGCCGTCTTCCACTGCGCCGCTGTCGTGCCCCGCGGTTCGTACAGCGAAGACGATCTCTGGACCACGAACGTCAACGCCACCCGCATGATCGCCAAAACCTGCGCGCAATCCGGTGTGCCGAAGCTCGTCCATATCTCCAGCAGCTGCCTATGGGGCGGCAAGCCGGGCCGCGCCATCCGCGAAGACGATCCGCCCAGCCCCGTCGATCTTTACGGCGAATCCAAGCTCGCCGCCGAACACGAGCTGTGCAGCTTCTCCGGTTCCGTCGAGACCGTCATCCTGCGCAGCCCCGCTATCGTGGACCGCGCTCCTCGCGGCCTCCTCGCCATCATCCTCGACTTCATCCACGCCGGCAAAACTCTTTGGACCATCGGCGATGCAGCCAACCGCTGCCAGATCGTCTTCGCGGAAGACCTGGTCCGCGCCTGCATCGCGGCCCTGCGTCCCGGCTTCAGCGGCATCCTGCATATTGGCAATCCCGGCGTAAAAACCCTGCGCGAGCTCTGGCAGGCGGTCATCGATGCCGCCGGTACCGGATCGGTCATCCGCGCTCTCCCGCCGAAGCCCGCGCGCTTCGCTCTGCGTCTCGCTTCCATGCTGGGACTCTCTTCTCTTACGCCCTACGAATCCCGCATGATTGCCGACGACTTCTTCTTCGATACATCGAAAATTCGTGAGCGCCTCGGATGGCGCCCCAGCCTCACCTGCGAACAAACGCTCGTGCAGATCTACCGCGACTCCACAAGCCGCCGCGAGCAGACCCGGCCACGCGGTCAAATTTTTGACTGGTCCGGACCCGCCCCTGTGGGCGTGATCCGGCTTCTCAAGTGGGTTTCTTGAACCTTCATTTTTTGTCCAGGGGAACGATTGCTTGATTCGGTTTCATAAACGCAGAAAACACAACGTCCATCGTCATTCAGCTCAGGATCCTGTTTGGGAATCGATGATCGCGCAGGTTCGGCGCGCCGGCATCGTCGACACGCTCCAGATGCAGCGCGTCGCTGAGGAAGAAAAAATCAGCGTCGCCGCTAAAGGCGAGTTGCGCCGCACCGGCACCGGCCCCACCCGCCTCGTGGACTGGCTGCCGCAGCCGGCTCCGGCTCCCGGCCCGGTTCTTGTTGAGACGCCGCCCCGCCCATCCGGTCGCCCGGGCGTTTTGCCTCGTCCCTGGACCTGGGTCGAGAGCCTCATCCTCGCCGCTTACTCGCTCGTCGTCGCTGTCGGCATCGCCTGGCACGAGCCCTGGGCCGACGAAACCCAGGCCTATCTCATGGCCCGCGACAACGGCTGGTGGCACCTCATGTTTCATGAGATCCGCTACGAGGGCTCCCCCGGCCTGTGGCACAGCTTCCTCTGGGTCCTCACGCGCCTCCACCTCGGCATTGCCGGAATGCACTGGGCATCCGGCATCGTCGCCGCCGCCGGCATTTACGTTCTCCTGCGCTACTCGCCGTTTCCGCTCATCCTGCGCGCGCTGCTGCCGCTCGGCTTCTGGCTGGCGTATCAGGATTCCGTAGTCGCGCGCAGCTACGTGCTCTACGCCGTCATGGCCTTTGCCGTCGCCGCCATTCTGCGGCGCGGCTCCCAGCAGCAGTTCACCCGGAAAAACCTCATCGGCGTTGCCGTCCTCCTCGGTCTCATCGCCAACATCTCGCTGCACGGCTTTGTCGTCTCCTTTGGATTCGCAATCGTTGCCGGAATCCTCGCGCGCCGCCAGTCGCAGCGCGGCCTCCCGGCCCGCATCGCGCTCCCCCTCGGCATCCTCTGCTTCTTCTGGCTCTTCGCCGTCGCCACCGCCGCGCCTCCCGCCGATGTGGACTTCCCCGCCGGCCGCCATCTTCAGATGGTCACCTTCAAAGTCTGGGCAAAGTTCGGCGACCATCAGGCAAAGCAGGAACTGATTGATCTCCAGACGCACGACTACACCCGTCCCGGCGAACTGCCCATGCACCAGATCCACCCCTTCCAGCCCTCCAAGGGAGAGGCCTTCTGGCGCAAGATCGCCCGCATCCTCGGCCTGTTCACCTTCCCCATCACCAACTTCGGAATCTTCGGATTGCTCGTATGCGGTCTTGTCATCGCGCAGGCTATCGTCTGGCATCGTCCGCGCGGCCAAACTCGCGACCCGATTCAGATCGGGTGGATCGGCCTCATCCCCTGGCTCGTCATGATTCTGGTGTTCAGCCGCATGTACCTCGCGCCGCGCCACGCCGGCATGCTCTGGGAAACCCTGGTCGCCTGCCTCTGGCTCACCTGGCCCGCAACCCAGCGCAATCGCAGCCGCAACGTTCTCTGGCTGCGGCGCGCCACCCTCGCCGCTCTCGTGCTCGCATGCCTCAATCAGCTGCAGTGGACCGGCCACGCTCTCTGGAGCGACATGCATCAGCCCTACGCCGGCGATCACGCCATGGCCTCCTGGCTAAGGACCCTCGGCCCCGGCAAGCGCATCGCCGGATTCGGCTATCACTCCATCGGCGTCACCGGATGGTTCCACCATCCGCTCTATTTCAACCAGCCGACTACCTGGTGGACATGGAGCCAGAAGCCCCGCATCGACGCGCGCGCTCCCTTCGCCATCGCCACCCATCCCGACGTCATCATCTTCGGCGGATGGAACTGGAGCGATCATGACGCCGACGTCAGCGAAGACTGGGTCAAGCCTGACCTGGCCACGCTGAACAAAATTCCCCTGAACGACGACTTCAGCATCATCCCGTATGCCCAGCAGCACGGCTACCGCGTCACGCACCGTTTCTGCGGACACGGCTTCCTGCGCAGCGGCTATGCTGAGCAGTACTGCCAGGTCGCGCTCCAGCCCGTCGCCACGGTCACGCAGGAATCCGCCTCAGCGGCGCATTCCCACGACCCGACGGGTGAATAACGCTCACCTGCCATCCCCGGACGGCGAACCCGCTTCCCGCATCTGCCCTCATTGGCAGGTGCGGAAGCAAAGATGAATGTTCACCAGCCCCAAAATACGCTGGAGACCGGTCGATAAACTACGCTGTTCCACCAACTTGCCGCAGTCCCGATAAAAAGAGGAATCGGTCAGCTTCCACAACGCCAAATCGCGCCACCCGGCATCTGAACTTCGAAAGGGTACAAGAAGACCGCGGCTAAACCTGGAACGCACCCAATCTTTCTCTACGGGGTGTCGAATGCGCGTTGTAAAGGGAATTGTCCTTCTGCGTACCGGGGCTGAGATGTCCCAGCCCTCATCCACCCACCGAACCTCCGCATCCGCAGATGAAATGAGACATGCAGCTCCTGATGACGAGCTGAACATCGATCACTGGACCGCTGCCCCACCCCGCAGCCGCGATGATTCGTCGCCCACCAGCCCCGCTGCTTCCGACTGCGAAGACTGGACTTAGGCCCGTCCTCTCATCGGTCATCCTCATCGCGCCAGTCATCGTCATCGCCTGCGCGATTCGTGCGGCGCAGATTGTTCCTGTAGACCGCCGCGCCGACCGCCCTCCCCAAATCCGCGCCTGCCTCCTGGTCGGTGCGGAAGTGTATCCCGCCATACACGCGCGCGTCTGAGATGTCCGCGCAGATCTCCCGGAACGAGCTGTAATGCAGCACGATGGTGGGCACGGTCGTATTCGTCAGCGTCATCGCATGCCCCGCTTCGCCATAAATGCGTCGCAGCACTTCTGCGGCTGCGTTCGCCGCGCTCCCGTGGTTCGAGGGATAACTCGGAAAGCACGGAGTCACAATGAATGGCGTCCACGAGGCATCTCCCTCGGTCTTCCGGTTGCCGTCCGCATTCCCTCCATGGATCGCCGTTTCCGGCCTCCAGAAGTTGTAGTGATACTTGTTCAGGAACGACGCCACCAGCGAGTCGTTGATCGCCATGTTCATCAGAGCCAGCGCGCGGGCATTTTGAGTCAGCGACCCTCCCCGCTCCATTGCAACCTGGCGAGCAGCCTGGTTCAACGCCTGTGTGGGCGACGTGGCCGCGAAGAACAAGGCAACGTTCGCGCGATCCTGAGGCCGCTCCGTGCTGTTGGCCGCTCCCACTCGCATCACCTCGTTGTAGGCCCTGGCATAGGCCTCGCTCGTAAGCGCGGGCGGCGGACCGAGCAGATAATCGCTGGCCTTCTCGATGCCAAACGGAACCACGAATTGCCAGTTAAACGCGATTCCCTGGGCCACGCCACCCACAATGGGACAACTGGCTGTCGCCTGCCAGTCACCGGGAACCGCCGGGCCGGGCACCTTAAACTGCCCCGGAGAGCTGCCGTCACTGGCTCGCAGCTGGAGCATGTCCGCAGCCGCTGCATCCCCCGCCGCAATGCCGTCCGTCTTGCCCTGTCCGTCTGCGATTGCTGCCAGCGAGGCGCTCCGCTCCGCGTTCAGAGCCGTCAGGCTCGCCGGGAAGTACGTGCTCAGCACCTTGTAGGCTGCCTCCACCGCTGCCGCCTCAGCCGAGGCGCCCCGCGCCGCTTTCACCGTCCCGAGATACGGATCGTATTCGTGCGTAATGCTGTTGACCGCCTCGAACACAGCCAGCTGGACAATCGCCCCGGTTCTCCCCTGGGCGAAGGG
>Ga0070735_10005100_pt1 | contig 10953 bp, 9 predicted proteins | sample Coa_R1_FD_66443 | JGI IMG/M metagenome (GOLD analysis project Ga0070735, IMG submission 66443) | Surface soil microbial communities from Centralia Pennsylvania, which are recovering from an underground coalmine fire - Coalmine... | ecosystem: Environmental > Terrestrial > Soil > Unclassified ... | reverse complement strand
GTCGTGGCTTCGACTTTATCCAGCGTGCGGCCCAGGATCTCGTCGGCCCGGATCACTTGCAACCGGGTTCGATCAATCACGTCGCTGACGGTCGCATCGATACGCTGTAACTGAGCGCGCAATGCGGTGCTGGAGTCGGCTGCATTCGTCGCTATCGTCTCAATTTTCGGCCTCAGTTCTACTAGCATCGAGTGGGCAGTCTCCGCTGTCGGAAGCACCTTGGTTCGTACTTCATCGGCGAGAGTTTCCACACGTGCGCCGGTCTGCTTTACCGCAAGATACATCGCGACCAGAATGCCTGCCTGGACCACCACTGCGGCTGCGGTGACTGCGATGAAAATGGTCAGGTTCTCCATAATTGTTTAAGACACGAACCGAAACCTACGAGGGTGTCGATCCACCATCGTCGGGCCGAGTGACTTCCTGATATGCCTGCCTGCCGGCTTCGTATGCCGATCGGAACTGTTCCTTCTGTTGATTAAATGCTTCTTTTCCGCGATCTGCCCAACCGGATGCCTGTTCACGGGCTTGACGGGCCCGTTCCCGCACAAAGTCTTTTCCTTCTTCTGCTCTGGAACGCAGGGCTTCGCGCGTTTCGCTGCCGGCCCGCGGAGCATAAAGGATGCCCGCTATCGCTCCAAATCCCAGCCCCGCCAGGAACCAAAGGAAACTGTTGCTGTCTTTCTCCGCCATAGACTTACCTCGCTTCACTAATCGGATGGTAGCACCCGCTATAGGGAATTACAATTCGACCGACGGGCACAGCATCTCTGGCTCATTTTGTCCCTTCAGACTTGCCGGAAAGACCGCCGAGAGAGACAATGTCAGCCCATCAGGAGAAGGGCGTGTCGGATCGTAAGTATCGGCAGCGCGGGTATCAGGACTCCGGCGAAGACCGGCAGAAGACCTCGGGTGGAGAACGGCCCGCGAAGAAGGACACGTTCGGTCCTCGCCCCGTTCAAATGCCGGGAACACATACCGTTTCTCGCTGCGCACAATGCGGAACCCTGTTGCCCACAGGGATCGAACCGACGGCGAGTTGTCCGAAGTGTGGTTTCGAATTGCATTCCTGCCGCCAATGCACGTACTTCGAAACTTCGGCTCGCTTCGAGTGTACTCAGCCAATTCCCGAACGCGTCCCGCGTAAGGATGAACGCAATCAATGCACGTTTTACGCGATGCGAATGCGAGTCGAGAAGGAAACCTCAACTCCCTCCGCCGCTAAGCCGCTTGATGCGCGCCAGGCTTTCGAAAATCTTTTCAAAAAGTAAGCGACCGGATTACGGCTTTTGCGTGGGCCGCAGCAGAATTTCGCTGACAAACGATTGCGGCGTTTGCGTTACAAGCATTTCCACGGCATGTGCCACGTCATCGGGCTGTAGCATCTTGGAGTGATCTTTTCCGGCGTGCGGGCTCAATTCCGTGTCGACCGATCCTGGACAGATTACCGACACGCGGATATTGTGACCACGCAGTTCTTCCGCGACCGAATAGCTCAGGCCATTTAAGCCCCACTTGGAAGCGGAATAAGCCGTCCCATTCGGCAAAGCATTCTTGCCAGCGAGAGACGAGATATTGATGATGTGACCTGACCTTGCACTGATCATCATGGGAGCAAACGCGCGAATGCAGTAGTACACGCCGCGCAAGTTCGTATTGAGGACCTGGTCCCAGGACTCCGGTGGCATCTGATGTAGCGGGCCGCCAAAACCACCGATGCCGGCGTTGTTAACCAGGATGTCGATGCGGCCAAGTTCCTGCCGTACCCGAACCGCCAGTTGTTCGACGGATCGCAAGTCAGTTACATCGCACTCGGCGGTTACGGTACGTCCGCCGGCTCCGTCGATCACGGCGGCTGTGGATTCCAAGGGAGCTCGTGTCCGTCCGCAAAGCACAACCGCAGCCTCTAGGCTACCCAATTTCTCGGCAATGGCCGCCCCAATACCGCGCCCCGCTCCGGTAATGACTGCGACCTGACCGCTCAATCGCATCCATCGATTTTATCGCATGCCCTTCTGAGTCCTCGATAGGGCATGAAGCCTTGCTTTGGCTGTGTGCACTTCCTAGGATTTCCCGTAACGATCAGCGGCTTCGCCGAAATCCACAAGAATCAAAGGAGTATCGATGCGGTTTACCATCCCTATTTCAATTTTCGCGCTCACGTTCGCGATGCTGATGGCTGGTGTTGGTTCCCACCACGCCATCGCTGCGCAAGCTCCGAGCTCTGTTCCACAATTCGGTCATGTCATCCTTCTGCTGGAGGAAAATCACAGTTACTCCAGCGTGATCGGAAGCTCGTCCATGCCTTATTTCAACAGCCTGGCAAAACAATACGGCCTGGCGACCCAATACTTCGCCGATACCCATCCCTCTATCGGGAATTACTTCGAGTTGACTGCGGGAGAAATCATCACGAACAACGATGGATATTCGCAAACGGTTACTGCGGACAACGTCGTCCGCCGCCTGCTTACCGCCGGCAAGACCTGGAAGTCGTACGCAGAAAGCCTACCCAAGGTCGGGTACGTCGGGGGAGACGTCTATCCGTATGTGCGGCATCACAACCCGTTCTCATTCTTCAGTGATGTGGTGAACAGTCAGAACCAGCGAGACAACCTGGTGCCCTTCAGTGAATTCGCCTCCGATTTGAAAAACGATCAATTGCCCGACTACTCCTTCATCGTTCCTAACATGCAGCATGATGCCCATGACGGAACTCTCGCTCAAGCTGACAGTTGGCTGAAGACGAACATCAGCCCGCTGATTGCCAGCTCGACATTCCAAAAAAATGGGTTGCTTGTAATCGTCTTCGACGAATCCTTCGACAGCGATAAGCAACACGGTGGCGGTCATGTCGCCGCATTGGTGATCAGCCCATTCGCCAAGAAGGGATATAAGTCCACTACTACCTATCAGCATCAAAGTGCTTGCCGGTTGCTGATGCAAGGGCTGGGGCTGACCAGCTATCCGGGCTGGTGCGAAAACGCGACGCCGATGGGCGAGTTCTTCTAACGGACGGCTACATCTTTCGGGACGAATACGAACCACCAAAGATACGTATGAAGGCATCCAACTTACGGCGATCCGTAAAGCAGGCTTGCCTAAGTCGATGTACATACTTATAATCCGGCTCACCGGAATATCGTTTGGCCACGTGGAGTTACAGAGAGGGCCTGAGTGTTCCGGGCCCCTCACGTGGGCGCAGGATCCTGTGTTCGAGACATTCGGGTGAACAGAAGCTTGGGCGCACCTGAGCGAGACGCCGTCGATTCCCGAATAGCAAGATTTCCCGAAATTTAAGGAGCCATCTGAAAATGAAGACCAGTCTAATCGCGATTGTGCTTATGTCTGCCGCTACTTCGTGGGGCCAGCAGCCAGCAGCACAACCGCAAACTCAACCGGCAGCCCAACAACCGGCCCAATCGGCCACCCCCGCCGCCGCACCCCAGAAGAAAGAAATCAAGGACCCCGCCGAATACAACGCATACGTCGGAGCCGTTCAACAGGCCGATGCCCTTGCCAAGATCAGCGGTCTTGAGGCATTCCTTACGCAATATCCCAACAGCGTAATGAAGGAAGACGCGCTCGAGTTGTTGATGGGAGCTTACCAGCAGACCAACAACCAGGCCAAAATGCTCGATGCTGCGCAAAGGCTGCTGACGGTCAATCCAAATAATCTGCGTGCCCTGGCGCTGCTGACGTACGTGAAGCGTGCCGCTGCTTCGGCCGGTCAGAATCCACAACAGAATTTGGCCGATGCCGCCAAGTACGGCACTCAGGGCTTGGAAGCGCTGAAGACTGCTCCAAAGCCCGACGGGATGTCCGATGCCGACTTCACCAAAATGAAGTCGCAAATGAGCGCAATCTTTAACGGCGCCGTAGGCATCGCGGCATTGCAGAACAAGGATTACGCCAAGGCCGAAGAAGGCCTGCGAGGGGCGGTCGAGGGCGATCCAAACGACATTCAGAACGTGTATCCGCTGGGATTGGCTTATCTCACTGCCACTCCTCCTGACCAGGTCAACGGCTTGTTCTTTATCGCGCGCGCGGCCAACTTAGCCGCCGGATCTCCGGGGCAGGCGCAGATTCAAGCCTATGGAAAGAGCCAATATACGAAGTATCACGGTTCTGATCAGGGTTGGACCGATGTGATCGCAACCGCAAAAGCCAATCCCCTTCCGCCTCAGGGATTCACCATCGAGAAATATGTTCCTCCCACACCGGCTCAACAGGCGCACGATCTGGTAAAAGATAAGACTCCCGCCGACATCAAGAAACTCAGCTTCGCCGAATGGGAACTGGTCCTTTCCGCAGGAACGCCTGAAGATCAGGACAAGGTGTGGAGCGTCATCAAAGGCGTCCCCATGCAGATGGAAGCCACAGTCATTAAGGCTGGTGACACCCAGGTAGAGGTGGCCGCGAGCCAGGATGACATCGATGCCAAGCGCGCCGATATCACTGTGACGATGACAGGTGCGATTCCGGCAAGGCTGATGCCTAAGGAAGGTGGACCGCTCGATTTCGAAGGCACTCCGGTTTCTTACACCCCTAGTCCTTTCGTGATGACGATGGAAAAGGGTGCATTGCTGACCAAGGCTGCGCCACCGACTCATCACCCGGTGCACAAGAAACCATCGCAGTAAAGTTCGGTTGTTTCAACAACAAAGGCAGCCTGGCGGCTGCCTTTCTCTTTTGCGCGAAGAATTAACGAACCACCTTCTTTTCATAAGGAACTGGCCTTGCGCTGCGTGGCGGGCGTTTGACGCCGGCACGCAATTGGCGCACATCGATTTTGAGTTCGGTGATCGTTCTGCTCAGTGTGTTCCGGTGCATTCCCAACTCACGGGCCGCCCGGCACTGGTTGCCTTTGTTCTCTTGGAGGACGGTCAAAATAAAGCGCTTTTTAAATTCCCGAACTGCCTCTGAATAAAGGATATTGCTTTTGTACATCTGCAAGATGAGCGCTTCGAGCTGATCTTTCACGGCGTCTCTCTTTCTGAAATTCCTGAAGAGCCATTGCTCTTCGCTATGTGCCGATGTCTTGCCCAACTGCCGCCATCCGCGGTCCGCAAAACAATTCAGTGCCGACCCTGCTGTTGCCGGCGCAGCAAATCGAGCCCTTGGTAAAAACGCGTCCGCAATTCCGATGGAGCGACCCAGACGGCGGCTCGTCCCACCACGAGGAAATACGGCGCAAACTCCGAACCTTCCAGCCACTTCGACGTCGGCGTGAACGCGGCCATGCTCGTCAGAACAATCGCGACCACCAAAGCTCCGCGAAGCACGCCCAACGCTGCGCCCAAAATACGATCAATCGATCTAAGGCCAGCCTCCTTCATGATCCAATGAGCGATCCGCCCGGCAATCCCGGCCAGAATCAACACACCCAAAAAGATCGCGAGGAAGGCGCCAATCTCCACCAACCAACGTGATGCAAACTGTGCAAAACGATCGGCGAGCCGGTTATAGTTCCACGCTGCTAACAGGTATCCAAACACCAGCCCGGCAATGCCAAACGCTTCCTGAAAAAACCCTGCGCTCGCCGCTTCAATCATCGACAGCAAAATTACGGCCACGATGATCCAATCGGCAGCCGTCACCGTACTCTCCTGCTGTGTTCTGACTGCTTACACATCCAGCTCTCGCCCGGTGAGCCGGTGATACGCCTCCAGGTACTTTTCGCTGGTTCGGCGGGCGACCTCTGGGGGGAGGGCCGGAGCGGGCGGTTGCTTGTCCCAGCGAATTTCTTCCAGGTAATCGCGAACATACTGCTTGTCAAAAGAATCTTGAGCTCGACCCGCCTGGTACTTGTCGGCTGGCCAGAAACGCGACGAATCAGGCGTCAGAACCTCATCGGCCAAGGTGATGCCTTGCGAAGTCATGCCAAATTCAAATTTCGTATCTGCAATAATGATGCCCTTGGTTGCGGCGTAATTCGCTGCCTTCGTGTAAATCTGTAACGTGAGGTCCCGCAATCTATGGCTTAGGTCCGAGCCGACGATTCGCGCCATCTCTTCGAACGGAATGTTCTCGTCATGACCAGTGGTGGCCTTGGTTGCCGGTGTGAAGATCGGCTCCGGTAGCTTGTCGGACTCCTTCAGTCCGGTTGGCAATTGGATCCCGCACACTTTCCCGCTGGCTTTGTATTCCTTCCATGCTGATCCGGAAATATAACCGCGCACTACGCACTCCACGGGAAACATCTCCGCCTTCATCACCATCATGGAGCGGCCTTCCAGTTGGTCGGCATGTTGCGGCAGCGGAGCGGGATACTTGCTCACTTCGGCAGTGATCAGATGGTTCGGCACGATGCCGCGCAGGAACTCAAACCAGAAAAGAGAGATCTGGGTGAGTACTCGGCCCTTGTGTGGAATTCCGGTGGCCAGCACGTAATCGAATGCGGAAATCCGATCGGTGGCCACAAAAAGCAGGCTCTTCTTATCGATTTCATACACGTCGCGGACCTTCCCGCTGGCGTGCAGTTTCAGTTCTGGGAAATCAGTTCGGAGAAGGACGGGATCTAAGGTTTGGGGGCTCATGAAACGATTTTACAGTTAGAAAACGTCGCGTATTCTAACCCCTCAAAAAAAATTGTCAATGGTATATGTCACCGTGTAACGTTATCCGCCTACATCGTTTGGGTGAAAAAAGTTGACAAGCAATGAAGGGATGAAAGTCCTTGCTACTCACGGCTTTCAGTGGCCTCGGTTTGTGGAAAAACTGAGGACGTCAGAGGAAAATTGAGAACTCAAAAGATGAAGCCGCCCTTGTCAGCTTACGCTGTCGCTCCGAAGCGAACCGACACCAACCTCGACACGCCCGGCTCCTGCATCGTCACTCCATAGAGCACCGGCGCAATGCTCATGGTCTTCTTGCTGTGAGTGATCAGCACAAACTGGGTCTGAACGCTCATCTCTTTAACCAGTTCCGTGAAGCGCCCGATGTTGGCTTCATCCAACGGCGCATCGACTTCGTCAAGGATGCAGAACGGACTCGGCTGGTACTGGAAGATGCCCACCAACAGCGCCAGCGCCGTGAGCGCCTTTTCGCCGCCGGAGAGCAGCAGTACATTCTGCAACTTCTTTCCCGGGGGCGAAGCAACCACGTCGATTCCGCTCTCCGCACTGTTCTCCTCGTCTGTCAGACGCATGAATGCGTGCCCACCGCCGAACAGCTTCTTGAACGTCGTCTGGAAATTCTCGTTAATCTTGTGGAACGCTTCCTCAAATTTCTGCCGCGAGAAGATGTCAATCTCACGGATCGTGGCTTGCGTATTTTCGATCGATTCCAGCAGGTCCTTCCTTTGCGCGTCGAGAAACTCGTGCCGTTGCGCGGTTTCCTTGTATTCCTCAAGCGCCATCATATTGACCGGACCCATGGCGTCCAGGCGGCCTCGCATCTCGCGGTACGCCTGATCTTCTTGTCCGAGCTGTTCACCCGTCGCAATCGAGATAGATTGATCGGCAATCAGTTCTTCCCGCTGAACGCCGAGTTCGTTCAAGCAAGTCTCCGACATGTACTGCACATCAGATTGCAACTTGGCCGCGGCCGCCGACAGTTCGCCGCGACGATCGCGAGCCTGGTCCAGCAACTGTCGTGTCTCACGCAGCGCCTGATCCAATTCGCCTAACCGCGCTCGCACCTGGTCCGATTCAAATTGAAGCAGTTCTTCTCGGGTTTCTCCGGCGTTGTGCTCGGCCTTTAGATCTTCGAGCTGAATGGCAAGCTGTTCGTTCTCGATCTGTCGTTGCGATTTTTCTGCGGCCGCAGATTCAATTTGTGCGAGCAGGGAGGTAATGCGGTCCTCAACTTCGGCGACCATGCCCTGCATCTTTTCCAGGACTGCCGCTGCCGACCGATGCCGCTCCTCAAGCGTCGCCACGCGGGCCAGCTTTTGAGACGCTGCATTGGACGAACCATCGCGACGCTCGCGCAGGGCCGTCAATTGCTGTCTGGCACTCGAAGTCGCAAGCTCGAGCTCCTCCCGGTGATGCTCTAGAGCAGCAAGTTCAGTGCGCCGGGCGGTGACCAGGCCCTCCAGTTCACCACGGTCCGATTCCAGACGGCGCAATTCTTGCTGGTTAATCTGCAGTCGCTCAGCCACTCGGCTCATTTCGGAATCGAGTTGCTGCAGCATGTGGCCCGAAGTCAACGCCTGTGTTTCGGCCTCCCGCCTCTCGCCCTGGAGCCGTTCGAGCAGCGAAGCGAGGTCTTTAATCTCGCGGCCCACCAATGCAACCCGCATCTCTTCGTCACGTAGTGCAGCCTCTAGCTCGCCGAGAGTCCGCAAGACGTCGCGGAGTTCGCGTTTCATCGATAGCGGTCCTTCCGCGCGCTGTTTTCCGCCCGTTACGGTGACGTTGTGAAAACATTCGCCCGATTGCGACAGAAAAAAGGCATCCGGATTCCCAAGGGCAAGCTCTCGCGCTGCCCCAGACTCGGGCACGATATACCCATCGCGCAGCTTCGGGAGAATCACCTCAAGCGACCGGCCAAAGCCATTCAGAACTCGGATTGCATTCTTCAACGGAACAATTGATTGATGCGGGGTTGCCGCTCGGCCGGACTCATCGACAGCGAACGAAAACTTCGCTTGCGAATCCTCGGGATGAACCAGGAACGTGGCCCGTCCGTCCACATCAGTGCGTAAGAGTCGCAATCCCTCATCGGCCGCATCCCACGACTTCACCACGATGTAATTCAACTCATCGCGAAGGAAATCTTCCACCACGCCTTCATAGCGCGGCTCAACCTCGAGGAAATCTGCCAAAACGCCGACGGGAGCGAGGCCGCTGTTCATCACTCCGGACTGGAACAACCGCCGGACCGATTCAGTCGAGTAGCCATGCTCGGCGATGACAGCCTCCAACGAGGCCCGCTTTCCCATCGCCGATGCGTACTCCGCGCGCAGTCCATCCAAGCGCCGCTTCGACTCGCTCTCGGCCTGCAATTTGATTCGGTGAGCTTGTTGAGCCTGAGCGATTTCTTCTGCCAGACCTGCGACTCGTTGCGATACAGTCTCAAATTCCAGAGCCAACTGCCCACGCTGCCCGCCAAAAGTTTCTACTTGAGAAGTCGAAGTATTCACCTCTGTGAGCAGACGTTGCGCTTCTCGGTCAAGCGCAGATGAGCGTTCCTCCGCTTGCGTGAGTTGGTTCCGCAAATTGGCAGCGGCTGCGACTGCTTCGAGGATGGCTGTGCGAGATGCCTCCTGCTGACGTTCCGCCTGAGCTAACTCGTCAGCTGCCTGCGCCGCCTCTTGCTGGCTGGCAACAAGTTCCTGCTGGGCCGAGGCCACTTCTCCAGCCGCAGACTCCAACACCTGCCGGTTCGCGTTTCGTTCCCCGTCCAACGATTGCAGTCGAGTGCGCGCCTGGCTCAGCAACCCTTCAGATGCGGTCGAGCGCTCGGTCAGTTCAGCGCATCGCTCTTCGTTGTGACGGCGTTGTGCCAGTGCCCGGTCGGCATCGAGCTTGATCTGGCTCAATCGCTCGCGGTTTTCGCGAAGTTCGCCTTCGATCGCGTAGCCACGCTGCGTGCGCTCGGTCTGCTCACTTTCCAATTGCTGAACGGTCTCGCCGTGTTCTCGCATTTGCTCGGACACAGCGCTGAGTTGGCCGTCGAGCTCAACGCTTTCCTTAGTCATTTGCGCGAACTTGCTCGCCAGCACCAGGCGGAGTTTCCCCCGCATCTCATCTCGCAGCTTGGCATAGCGTTCGGCTTTGGATGCTTGCCGCTTCAGCGAGTTCATCTGTCGTGTGACTTCTTCGAAAATATCGTTGATACGCGCGAGATTCTGTTTGGCGTCTTCCAGTCGTGCTTCGGCGAGACGCTTCTTGGTTTTGAATTTCGTGATACCGGCGGCTTCTTCAATGATGGCGCGTCGGTCGGTGGGACGGCTGCTGAGAATTTGCCCGATGCGGCCTTGCTCGATCAGCGCATAGGACTCAGGCCCCAGACCAGTGCCCATGAATAGCTCTTGAATGTCGCGTAACCGGCACAGTTTCCCATTCAGTAGATACTCGCTGTCGCCAGATCGGAATAGCCGCCGCGTGACCACGATCTCGCCCGCTCGCGATTGCTGCTGAAATTTCCTGCGCCGGATCTTCAGCACGACCTGAGAACTCTGACTGGGGACTGCCATCAGTTGGGCCGACTTGGCCGGTTCCGTCTTCGCCGGCGGATTCGGGTTCACAAATACTGCGAACCGCGGCTCGTCGTCGGGATCGAACTCTGAAACTGCATTACTCACCCAACCGATTTCCTCGACTCTGCCTGGTTGCGCTTCTTCGGTCAATCGCTCAGTTTCGTCGGCTGCTTGTGCTCGAACTTCTGCCTCATCCCAATCGTCGTTAGGCAGTTCATCCTGAATCTCAATCTCGGTCGCGTTGTTTGCGTCTGGGCCGTCGTAAACCTCCGGGTCGATCAGGGTCAGCGCAACCTCCGCCATGCCGGTGGGCTTGCGGTCACGAGTCCCGGCGAAGATCACGTCTTCCATGCGCGAGCCGCGCAACGTCTTCGCCGACTGCTCGCCTAGAACCCACGAGATGGCATCCGCGATATTTGACTTACCACAGCCATTCGGGCCGATGATGGCCGCGACGCCGTCACCATGGAATTGCAGTTCGGTGCGGTCGCAGAACGATTTGAATCCGAGAATCTGAAGCTTCTTCAGTTTGAGCAACGTGGACTCCTCTTGGGCGCGCTCTCGCCAAGCCCGATCCGCATCAGCGGGCTCAGAACTTGGGTGCTTGGTGGCAGGGAAAGCCTGTTTACCATTCAGATGCCTGTGTCCTTTGGCTCGCAAAATGCCGCCCTCCGGCTGGACCGGGCAGTGCACAGATTGGAGCTAATGTAATGGTCAAAAGCTGCCGGGGTCAAGCAAGAAAACACCATATATAGGGCCCCCTTTTGCACAACCCCGTGATTTTGCATACGTAATGCAGCAATTGA
>Ga0070735_10005099_pt1 | contig 10954 bp, 8 predicted proteins | sample Coa_R1_FD_66443 | JGI IMG/M metagenome (GOLD analysis project Ga0070735, IMG submission 66443) | Surface soil microbial communities from Centralia Pennsylvania, which are recovering from an underground coalmine fire - Coalmine... | ecosystem: Environmental > Terrestrial > Soil > Unclassified ... | reverse complement strand
TGCCTACAAGCGCGAGCTTCCGGAGGCGCTCGTGCGCGAGGCGGACGCCCGCGGGCTCCCGCTGATCGCCACCCACCGTCCGACCCGCTTCGTCGACATCACGGAGGCGATCCATGGGGCACTGGTCGACCGGCGCCTGGCGCTCCTGCGCCGCAGCCAGGAGGCGGGTGACCGGCTGACCGCACTCGTGCTCGAACGCCGCGAGCTGAACGAGCTGCTGTTGGAGCTCGCTCGCACGCTGCAGAACCCGGTCGCCTTGGAGAACATCGCGGGCCAGCTGATCGGGTTCGCGCCCTACGAGTCATCCGAGCAGGAGCTGCTCGAGGCCCACCTCGAGTATCGCCGGGCGCGAGAGCTGGGTCAGCTGTCGGGCCACGGCTGGCTGGCGGTGGAGGTGAACTCTCGCGGCAGGCCCTGGGGGCAGGTGACGGTCCTCGAGCTCGACTCGCCGCTGGCCGACGAGGACCGCGTCGTGCTCGAACGAGGCGCCCAGGCGGTGGCGCTACAGCTACTGCACGAGCACCACGACGAGCAGTTGCGGGCGAGGGCGAGGGGGAGCTTTCTCGTGGATCTGATGCACTCGCGGGTGAGCGAGGCGGATGCGGCGCGCCGGGCGGGGGCGCTCGGATTCACCCCGCGGCGGGGTTCGCTGCTGGCCGGGGCGCTCGGCTGGCGGTCGGATCGCTGGCTGGAGCTGGCCGAGACGCCCGAGGACGCCCTCGCGCTGCTGATGCCGGGAGTGCGGGCGGGCGCGCGCTCGGATCGTCCGCTGCTTCTGGGGCTTCACGGGGCGACGCTGCTGCTGGTGTGCGCAGTCACAGAGAGCGAGCCGGGTCCCGAGATGCTTGACACATTGGCCACCGAACTGCGTGGGCCGTTACGCCGGCGTGGCTTGTCCGAGGCTGACGCGGCGCTCGCCTTCGGAGGGGTGGACACGACCTGGATGGGGGTCGGCCGGCGGCTCGAGCGCGCGGCCGGGGCGGTGCTCTCGGCCCGGGCGACGGGCGCCGTCCTCTGGCGCGATGCCCGTCACCGCTCGCTCGCCGACCTGCTCTATTCGATGCGCAGCTCGCCGGAGCTTCTGGCCTTCACCCGCGACCAGCTCGGACCGCTGTTCGAGGAGTCAGACCAGCGAACGCGGGAGCTGTTGAGGACTCTCGAGGCGTACCTGGCTTCGTCGGGACGCAAGGCCGACACGGCCCGCGCGCTTCATCTGACCCGCCAGTCGCTGTATCTGCGCCTGGAGCGGCTCGAGAAGCTGATGGGCGTTGACCTCGAGGACCCTGACGTCGTACTCTCGCTGCATCTGGCCGTCCGGGCGCTGCGCCTGACGCAGGCGCTGTCACCGGACGAACGACGTTGAGGAGACACGGAGGTTACGCAACACATCGTCAAGCGTCGGGGCCTTTTTCTGACAGACCGCATCTGGCCCTCACGTGCATGGGCCAGCACCATCAGCCAGCCAGCCTTATTTCTGTAGGGGAGGATTTGAATGGAAGCATCGTCGCTAGCCGCCACGCCGGTGGACTCGACGGCGGCTCGTTCAGGCGAGCCGCCGAGACTCAAGAAGAACGCAGTCAGCTATCTGAGCAACATCGTGATCGGCGTCGCGTCGACCGCGCCCGGTTACAGCCTCGCGGCCACGATCGGCTTCATCGTCGGCATCGGCGGCATCGGCACGCACATGCCGGCCGTGATCATCGTCTCATTCATCCCGATGTTCTTCGTGGCGATGGCCTACCGGAACATGAACACGGCCGATCCGGACTGCGGGACGACGTTCTCATGGGTGACGCGCGCGATGGGCCCCACGATCGGCTGGATTGCGGGCTACACGATCTTGGTCTCGGACATCGTCGTAAATGCCAACCAGGCGCAGATCGCGGGTAGCTACGGCTTCCAGCTTTTTGGGCTGAACGCCGCCGCGAACAGCACGACGGACGTGATCATCTTGGGCGGCGTCTTCATCGTCGTCCTCACGTGGATCTGCTGGAAGGGCATCGAGCTATCGGCGCGCACGCAGCGGCTCCTGCTCGGGTTCGAGATGACCACTCTGGTCATCTTTGCGGTGGTCGCTCTCCTGAGGGCGTACATCGATCAGCCGAAGCACTACTTGGGCGTCCGGCTCGACTGGTTCAACCCATTTACCGTCGGGTTCGGGCCTCTCATCCAGGGCATGCTGCTCGGCGTCTTCCTGTACTGGGGCTGGGACACAGGGGTCTCCGTCAACGAGGAGTCCCAGAACTCGCGCAGCGGGCCGGGCAAGAGCGCGATGGCCTCGACCCTCGTCCTCATCGGCATCTTCCTGTTGGTCTCTGTCGCGGCGCAGGCCTATGCCGGCACCGGCTACCTCGGTGACCCGAACAATGCCGCCGACATCTTCTCGGCCGGACTGGCCAAGAACGTGCTTGGCAGCCTGCACTTCCTGCTCACCATCGCGGTGCTGACCTCCGCCACCGCAGCTACCCAGACGACGATCCTGCCGGCCGCGCGATCGGCGCTCTCGATGGCTCGGCGTGGGGCAATCCCCCGGCGCTTCGCCAGCATCCATGCCACGAACCTGGTTCCCGGCTCGGCCACCATCTGGGCCGGCGTCCTGTCGCTGATCTGGTTCGTGGGCATCGAGCTGCTCTCCACGAACGTGCTGGCGGACTGCGTGGCCGGCCTGGGCTTCCTCGTCTGTTACTACTACGGATTCACCGGCTTCAGCTCGGCGATCTTCTATCGGCGCGAGCTGTTCAAGTCGGTGCGGAACTTCTTCGTGCTGGGCCTCCTGCCCGTGCTCGGAGGTCTCGCCCTGGTGGGGATCTTCGTCAAGGGCATCATCTACTACGGGCACGCGGCCAACGACACCTCGCCGCCTTTCCTGGGGCTTGGTGTGCCGGACTGGATCGCCATCATCGGCATCGGCTCGGGCGTCGTGCTGATGTTCGTGCGCAGGCTGACAGCGCCTCAGTTCTTCCGCGAGCGCAGGCTGGTCGCTGGGGACCCGATCGAGACGGTCACCCCGGAGTCCGCCTTCGCGCCGGCTGAACAGATGCTGTGAAGCTCGCTGAGCTAAAGGAGCGCCGGCCGGTCGCGGGGGTCGGCCGGCGCCCCACGCCTTCGTTCTGGCTCGACCAGGTCGAGGCTCGGCCCACGCGGCCCGAGCTCTCCGGCGCGATCGAGGCTGACGTGTGCATCGTCGGCGGGGGCTTCACCGGTCTGTGGATGGCGTATGAGCTCAAGCGCGCCGAGCCTCGGCTGGGAGTCGTCGTGCTCGAGGCCGAACACGTCGGATTCGGGGCCTCGGGCCGTAACGGGGGCTGGGTGATCGGCAAGATCGCAGGCCCGGCTCACGCCTGGCGCCGGCACGGCGGTCCCGGCGCGCCGCTCGCGATGGCGCGCGCGATCGAGGCCACGGTCGCAGAGATCGGCACCGTCGTCGCCCGTGAGGGGATCGAGTGCGACTGGCATCAGGGAGGGACCTTGATGGTCGCTCAGAGCCCGCTCCAGCTCGCGCGGCTTCGGGCTGATGTGGCTGCGGAGCGGGAGGCTCTGGGAGAGGACGGCTCGTGGCAGCTGATCTCAGCGTCGGAGTTGTCGGAACGGGTGGCTGTCTCTCGTGCGCAGGGCGCGCTCTACTCGCCGTACTGCGCGCGGGTGCAGCCCGCCAAGCTGGTGATGGGCCTGGCGGCTGCCGCCGAGCGCCTTGGGGTCGCGGTGTACGAGTCTTCGCGGGTCGTGTCGGTGCAGCCGGGGCTGGTCGCCGTCGCCCGCGGCTCGGTTGCCGCCCGTCACGTGCTCGTGGCCACCGAGTGCTATACCGCCAACCTGCCGGGTCGGCGCCGGCGGCTGCTGCCGCTGAACAGCTCGATGATCGTGACGGCGCCGCTGTCGCCGGAGGTGTGGTCGCGGGTCGGCTGGTCCGGCTCCGAGACGCTGCTCGACGGGGCCCACGTCTACACCTACTCCCAGCGCACGGCCGACGGGAGGATCGCGATCGGGGGTCGCGGGGTGCCCTACCGGTTCGGCTCTCGCACCGACCGCGAGGGTCCGGTTCCCGCCCAGACGGTCTCCGAGCTGCGGGCGCGCCTGGCCGCCCTGTTCCCTGAGCTGCGCGACGTCCAGGTCGACCGGGCCTGGCACGGCGTGCTCGGTGTGAGCCGCGACTGGTGCCCGCTGGTGAGCTTCGACCCGGTCTCAGGGATCGGGTTCGCCGGGGGCTACGCCGGCGACGGCGTGGCCGCTTCGAATCTCGCCGGCCGGACGATGCGAGACCTGGTGCTCGGGCGGGACAGTGAGCTGGTTCGCCTCCCGTGGGTGGGGGCGGGTGCGCGGGCCTGGGAGCCCGAGCCGCTGCGGTTCGTCGGGGCGCGGACGGTCTATGGGCTCTACCGAAGGGCCGACCAGCGCGAGGAGCGCACCGGGCGCCCGTCAGGGCTGGCGACGCTGGCGAGCCGGATCGCCGGCCGCTAGGGCCGCGCGGTCTGCCCCAGGGCCTGCGCGATCCGGGTCAGGACGGGTCAGGACGGGTCAGGACGGGTCTGGCGAGTCGTTGCGAGCTTGGCGTCGCGAGCCCGCAACGCGGATGGCCGCGCCGACCCCCGGCACACGAACGGGGTCGGCGCGTTTGTCTGCGCTATCCGCGGCTGGACGCGCCGACCCTTGGCTCGCGAGGGGGGTGGGCGCGGTTGGCCGCGGGCGACGAGGGTCGCCATCGTCCGTGCACCCGGCCAGATACCGCGGCCGGGCGGGAGGCGCCGGCCGGCCACATGGCCGGCCGGTCACCTCATCACCCGCTGCTGGCGGACCCCCTCCGTCAGCCGCTCATCCGCGGATCGACGAACACGTCATCGATCTGCGAGGCGCCGAGGACGGCCGTGAACCGGACCGCCACCTGCGCCGTCCCGCCGTTCAGCGCGCCGGGAACCGCGGACAGCGTGAGCATCGGCAGCGTCGGCTGCCATGTCCCACTGAGTGCGACCACCCCCACCGGGATGTCCGTCGGGCCGAGCAGCGGGTTCAGATAGACCAGCTGCACGAGCACCGTCGACAGCAGACTCCTGTTACGGGCGAAGAGCCGCAACAGGGGATAAGCCGCGTTGACGCACGTGTACGGGGACTGAGCGCTCCCCCCTGCCGGCAGGTACAGCGACCTGGATCCAACGGATCCAGTGGCGCCATACGGCTCGCTCCCGGTCGTGAGCGTGGCTCCGCCCGTGAGCGTCCAGCTGGGTGTGCCGGACTCGAACGTCCCGCCCGGCACGAGCTTGTACTCGTTGGCGTCGCCCCAGTGCAGGAAGGGCTGAGTCAACGTCGAGGTGTCGCAGGCGCTGGTCGAGAGCAACGCGGCCTGAGCGGGCGCCACACTCCCAGCGAACGCGACCCCGGCGGCGAGGACCCCGAGAGCCAGCGAGTAGATCCTGAAAAGGCACTGCTTCATGTGACGCACCATCCCTGGTGTGCACTGGCAGCCGAGCTATCTCGCCAGACTGGGCGAGACCTCTAGCTTTGCGTCCTCGGCTCGCGCCGAGTTTGCCCTTTTCAGTTGGTTTACACGATGCGCGATCGGCTGAACGCTGCCGCTCCGTGATGCATCGCTTTTCAGCTAAACGGAAGTTCTAACCATCAAGCCCCTGGGCCTGGAGGTCGATACGCGTCCAGACGTGTCCCTGGACCCGAATCTGGCCGAGCAGCAGCTACTCGCGGACACGCTCGAGCGTGAGGGCTCGGCGATGGACCAGCGCGAGCTGCTGGCCGAGATCCTCATCGGCGGCGGCTTCGCGCTCGCCGCCGCGGTCATCTGGTGGCTGCACCCTCCGCACTCATTCTCGGTGCTGCCCACCGCGCTGTGCGTGGCCGTGATGGCGCTTGCGATGCTGGTGCGGTTCGAGACCCCGCTCGGATTCACCGTCCCGACGCAGCTCGCGTTCGTGCCGCTGCTGTTCGCGGCGCCTGTGGCTGTCGTGCCCGTCGCGGTCGTGGCGGCGAGCTGGCTCGCGCGCGTGTATGACCTGGCGAGCGGACGCATACCTCCGAGTCGGCTGCTCAAGGCCCCAGCGAACGCCTGGTTCTCGATCGGGCCGGTGATCGTGTTCGCGGTCGCCGGGACGGAGCCCAGCCACGCCGGGGCGGTGCTGCTCGTGCTCGCGCTGCTCGCCGAGTTCGGACTCGACTCCGTCGTGGCAACCGTGCGGACCGCCCTGGAGCGGGCCGCCAGCCTGCGCGACCAGGTGCGCGAGTCCTGGGTCTATGGCATCGACGCCGCGCTGTCGGGCGTCGGCCTGGCAGTCGCGCAGGATCTGCACCGCTCACCCGTGATCGTGCTGGTGCTGCTCCCGCTGCTCGGACTGCTCCAGCTGTTCGCCCAGGAGCGTCACCGCCGGCTCGAGGGGTTGATCGAGCTGGGTAACGCGTACCGCGGCACCGCGCTGGTGCTCGGCGACGTCGTCGAGGCCGATGACGGCTACACGGGCGTGCACTGCAAGAGCGTCGTGGCGCTGAGCCTGGCCGTGGCCGACGAGCTCGGCCTGGATGCTGCCAGGCGCCGGAACCTCGAATTCGGAGCCCTCCTTCACGACGTGGGGAAGATCGCCATCCCGAAGGACATCATCAACAAGGCCGGCAAGCTCGACCCCGCCGAATGGACGCTGATCAAGACCCACACCCTCGAGGGTCAGGCGATGCTCGAGCGCGTCGGCGGGTTCATGCGCGAGGTGGGCCTGATCGTGCGCTCTCATCACGAGCGCTGGGATGGCACGGGCTATCCCGACGGCCTGGCCGGCGAGGCGATTCCGCTGGAGGCCCGGATCATCGCCTGCTGTGACTCCTGGAATGCGATGCGGACCGATCGGGCGTACCGCAAGGCCCTCTCGCACGAGGCCGCCGTGGACGAGCTGACCGCGCATGCCGGCACGCAGTTCGATCCCAGGATCGTGAAGGCGCTGCTGCGCCTCGTGCAGCACGACGCCGGCGGCGCCGGAAGCACGCCCGCTTTCCAGCTCCCGCAGGCCGCCTGATCAGCTCCGCACCGGACCGATCCGTAGTCTCTCGGCCCACCATGGTTGAGCGTCCGCTCCGGGAGCTGGATACGGAGGCCCGGGCAGGGCAGTTCGAGGATCTGGGCGACCGGGCGACACACGAGGTGGTGCGCGCCGTCGTAGCCGGCCACGACGCCGTGGTCGCGGCCGTGCTCGAGGCGGCCGACCAGATCGCGACCCTGGCCGACGCCGCCGTCGAGCGCCTGGCAAGAGGCGGCCGGGTGATCTACGCGGGGGCAGGCGCGGCAGGCCGGGCCGCCGCCACCGACGCGAGCGAGTGGGCGCCGACGTTCAACGTGCCCGAGCGGACGGTGATCGCGCTTCTGGCGGGGGCACACGCCTCGCCTGGCAGCGCAGCCGAGGCGGCTGCGGAGGACGACGCCGCGGCCGGCGCCGCCGAGCTCGACAGGCAGAATCCGGGTCCGGCGGACCTGGTGATCGGGGTCTCAGCCTCCGGCCGGACTCCCTACACACTGGGGGTCCTCAAAGCCGCCCGCGACGCACGTGCCCTCACCGGCGCCATCGTGTGTCAGTCAGGCTCGCCTCTGGCCGAGCTCGCCGACTACCCGGTTCATGTGCCGGTCGGTCCCGAGATCGTCGCCGGCTCCTCGCGTCTGAAGGCCGGCACCGCCCAGAAGCTCGTCCTGAACGCCTTCTCGACTGCCGTGATGGCCCGCCGCGGCCGGATCCTCGGCAACCTCATGGGCTGCCTGCGGATCTCGAATGAGAAGCTCCGACAGCGCGCCGAGGCCGTCTGCCAGGCAGCCACCGGGTGCGACCCCGCGGCGGCCCGTAGGGCGCTCGAAGAGTCAGGCGACACGCTCGAGGTCGCACTCGTGATGCTGCGCGCGCAGGTCGACGCCGGTGCGGCGCGTGCCGCCCTCGAAGCCACCGGCGGCCATCTGCCCCACGCGCTCGAACGGCTCGCCGGCGAAGCCGGCGCGTAGCTGCATTCAGCCGCCGAGCCAGCCGCGCAGACGCTTGGGACGCACGGCGGCCTGGAGGTCGGTGGCCGAGAAGGATGGCGGTAGGGGGCGGCCGGTGGCGTAGCGATAGAGCGCCACGCCGAACGTCTGCTGGACGGCAGTCGCTGCCAGGATCGCTGTGATCAACCCCAGGACGGAGACGAGCACAAGCACGATGACCGCCACCGTCGACGTGTGCACGGCCGCGATCGCGATCGTCATTACAAACGCGCCGACGATGGTCCCGAGCACGAAGATGCCCGTGATCGAGGCGACGCCGAGCACCTCCAACCCCCAGCGCTCGCGGAAGAGCTCGGCGGAGCGATCGAGCGCGCGGCGCCCGCGCAGGTCCTCGAGCGCGATCACCGGGACGACGAAGAAGGTCACCGCCCCCCACGCGATGCCGAGCAGCGCGGATGCGATCGATCCTGCAACGCCGCCGAGTAGCGGGATCTGGCGCAGGGCACGGAACAGCAGGGCAGCGCAGGTGGCGATCAGTGACCAGCGCACGATCGCATCCCGCCCGCGCCACGCCTTGGCGAGTCCTTGCCCGATGGAGAGGTGGCGGTCGTCCATTCGCTCGGACACGACGATCACGAAGGCGAAGCGGAAGAAGACGCCGATCAGGGTCAGCGGGTACGTGGCGATCAGGACGGCGGCAAGAACAAACACCTGTGAGTGATCGGAGACTGTCAGGACGACCGCGGGCACGAAACAGATCGCGATCACGAACAGGATCGAGATCGCTGACAGCGCGGGCACCGCCAGCAGCCAGGGATCGCTGCGTACCACCGTCCAGCTCGCTCGGGCAAGCCGCAGGGCATGTCTGGTCTTCGTCATAGGTTCTCCTCTTCGCCGCAGTGAAGTGCTGGCTGCAGCCCCGTCATCCGTGATCGTCGGCCCTCACCCAGCCCGCGAGAGCCGCGCCAGCGTAATGGACCAAATGACTGGCGGCAGGAGTCGGAGAATTGGTCAAAGTGGTCTTGACCACCATCTGACCACTGTGTAGGGTTCCCCGCCATGGTCTCCTCCGACCGGAACCATCAGCTGGACGGACGTAAGTCCGACCTCGTGCGCGATCGGGTGCTCGCAATGCTCGAAGAGCTGCCGGTCGGGGAGGCCATTCCCGCTGAGCGCAAGCTGTCGGTCGAGCTCGGGGTCTCGCGGCCCACGCTGCGCGCGGTGATCGACGAGCTCGTGCGCGAAGGGCTGCTCCGGCGCCGGCACGGCAGCGGCACGTTCGTGGCCGAGCGCAAGGTCGCCCTCCCGCTCACCATGACCTCGTTCTCGGAGGACATGACCCGGCGCGGGATGGTGCCTGGCAGCCGCGTACTGTCGTTCGACATCACGCACGCCGGCGCCAAGCTCGGCCAGAAGCTCCGGGTCTCCCCGAGCGACGAGGTCTACGAGATCCAGCGCCTGCGCCTGGCCGACCACGAGCCGATGGCCATCGAGTTCCTGCACGTGCCCCGCACCCTGCTGCCGAGCCTGACCGGCGAGGCGCTCGAGAGCGCGAGCTTCTACACGCTGCTCTCGAAAGCCGGGATCGCGATCGCGGCCGGCGTGCAGACGATCGAGCCCACGGTCACCAACCAGGCCGAGTCCGAGGTGCTCGGCGTGCCGCTGCACTCACCAGCTTTTCTCTTCGAGCGGATCACCGAAAGCGGCGGAGGGGAGGTGGTGGAGTTCGTTCGATCTGTGTACCGGGGTGACCGGTATCGGTTGGTCAGTGAGCTTCGTCAGCCTGCGCGCTGACGAGTAGCTGGTCACGCTACACCGCGGGTGAGCCGCGGCAATAGGGAGTCCAACGGCGGCGCTAGCCGCGCCGGCGACATTTACCTGCGCGCCCGAGCGGCGCGCAGGAGAGGAGGAAGGTCCGCGTGAAGTTCACTAGATGGGCGCTTGAGTTCATGCTCGCGCTGACGTTCATGAACCAGAGAGCCGGATGACATTGCCGGTCGTGATCCAGGCCTTCATCGGCCGCGAGAACGTGGATTGGGCTTCCGTGATGGCGGCGAGCCTGATCTACACGCTCCCCGTCGTGATCCTGTTCATGCTGCTGCGCCGCCACCTGATGACCGCGCGGATCGCCGGGGCGGAGAAGGGATGAGCGCCGGATCGGCGTACTTCGGCAGCCGCATCCCCCGTCACGTCGGCGGGGACATGGAGCGCTTGGCCGAGCTCGGGTTCACCGGCGTGCTGCACACGATGTCCGAGAACGACCTGGCCTGGTACCACGGCACGATGACCGAGATCGTGCGCCTTTCCCACGCCGCCGGGCTCGAGGTGCAGATCGGCCCGTGGGGGCTGGGCGGCCTGTTCGGCGGCGAAGCCGACACGATGCTCGCCGCCCGCCAGCCGGAGAGCGCGCAGATCCTGTCCGACGGGCGCTGCACGCCGGCCGCATGCCCGAGCCACGAGACCACGCGTGAGTTCCTGCGTTCGTGGGTCGACGCCGCGGTGGCCACGGGCGCCGAGCGAATCTTCTGCGACGAGCCCCACTGGGTGCACCCCGAGCACTGGGGCCTCGGGACGGAGGCCTGGGGCTGCCGCTGCGACGGCTGCCGCCGGCGCTTCGTCGAGCACTACGGCACCCAGATGCCACGCGACTTCACCGAGCAGGTCAGGGCGTTTCGGGAGGACGGCCTCGTCGACTTCATCTCGTTCTTCGTCTCCGAGGTGGCGGGCCGAGGCGCGCGGCCGGTGGTTTGCCTGCTGCCGATCACCGGCGGCCGGCATGGCATCTCCGACTGGTCTCGGGTGGCCAGGCTTCCAGGGCTCGACACGTTCGGCACCGACCCGTACTGGAAGTGCTTCGACGAGGCGGCTGAGCCGTTCGTGCGCGGCTACGCCCGCCGCGTGGTCGAGCTCGCCGGCGAGTACGGGGTGAGGCCCCAGCTGTGGATCCAGGGCTTCCGCCTCGACCGTGCGGACCTCGAGGACGTGCGCTCGGCCGTGCGCGTCGCG
>Ga0070735_10005098_pt1 | contig 10954 bp, 10 predicted proteins | sample Coa_R1_FD_66443 | JGI IMG/M metagenome (GOLD analysis project Ga0070735, IMG submission 66443) | Surface soil microbial communities from Centralia Pennsylvania, which are recovering from an underground coalmine fire - Coalmine... | ecosystem: Environmental > Terrestrial > Soil > Unclassified ... | reverse complement strand
CGCATTCTCGGCTACGTCGAAGGACAGGACGCAGTCAAGCTGCAGCGCGCCACCGCCGGCAAGCTCAGAAAGTTGACGCAGGGATTGACGCCCAAGCAGTTGAAATGGCGCCCGGAGCCCGCCAAGTGGTCGATCGCCGAAATCGTCGCGCATCTCGCTGACACTGAAATCGTCGCCAGTTGGCGGATGCGATCTGTGATCGGCGAGAATGGCATCACGATCCAGCCCTTCGATCAGGATGCCTGGGCCTCGGCCTTCAAATATCGCGATCGCGATGCCAAACGCTCGCTGGAAACTTTCCGCGTGCTTCGCGAAAGCAATCTTGCAATGCTCAAGGAAATCTCAAAGGAGACCTGGGACAACTACGGCATGCACCTCGAGCGCGGCAAAGAATCGATCGCGCACCTCACGCGCATGTTCGCCGGGCACGATACAAACCACATCCTGCAGATCGAGCGCATCGTTAAGCAGCTGAAAAGCACGAAATCAAAAGCGAAGAAGAAGCGCTAGAGCCTCGGAATTTCTTGCCTGAGAGTGCCAAGCCGACTGTCATAGGAGCCGCCCCGGAAGGTGCGACCGACACGACTTCTGCCGCGCGCGCCGTGCGCGAAATGTTTACGTCAATCGCGCCGCGCTACGACCTGCTGAATCACGTTCTATCCCTGAACGTCGATCGCATGTGGTGGCGCCGCACCGCGCGCCGCTTCCGGCATATTCTGGCGCGCCCGAATGCGCGCGCACTCGATCTATGCTGCGGTACGGGAGATATGACTTTCGCTCTTCGGAGGGCAGGGAAATCTGCTCCGCAAATTTTCGGCGCCGACTTCTCGCACGCTATGCTGCAGCGTGCCTCGGCAAAGTCTGCGAGTCTCGATCCCACAGAACGCATTCCAGCATGGATTGAAACCGATGCCCTGAACCTGCCTTTTCCTGACGGGCATTTCGATCTGGTCACATCCGCCTTCGGATTTCGCAACCTCGCCGACTACGATGCGGGCCTGCGCGAGATTTGCCGCGTGCTTCGCCCTGGTGGCGAATGTGGAATTTTAGACTTCGGCGAGCCGAAGGGAATTCTAGGCTCGTTCTATCGGTTTTACTTCAAACAGGTATTGCCGCGGATCGGCACCGTGATTTCTGGAGTTCGCGGTCCGTACGCGTATCTGCCAGCTTCCGTCGAACGTTTCCCCACGCCTGAAGAGTTGCTGGCACGCATGAAAAGCGCCGGCTTCTCCGACGGTAGCTGGACGCCCTACACGTTCGGCATCGCGGGGCTGTACTGTGGAAGGAAATGAGCCGCTAATCGCAATTGCTTACCACGGAGGCACTGAGTCACAGAGGAACAACTTGGAAAGGGTGTGCGGGAGCTTCAAAAGAATGATTTCGCCGCGAAATCAGCCCGAAGTTGCTGAGTGCAGAAGTCTATCTTTGCGTCTTGAAGTCTCCCTGACCCGTGTCTCCGTGGTGAGAAATCCCGCTAATTACGCCGACTGTCCCGCCGCGATCGGCCTGAAGCTCTCCGCAAACGCATCCGCAATGCTGTAGCGGATCACGTGATCGTATTCCGGCCCGAGGAATCTCCGCAGCCGGTCGGTATTCATGATGTACTGCCCGCTCATATACGGCACGGCCTGTGGCGGAATTGCAGAAATCTTCTGCTTCCACAGCAGCGTCAGGATCTGCCGCATCGCCCACTTTCCCGGCACGCGGATCAACTTGGCATTCGCCATCTCGATGCATCGGGCGAAGGTCAACGGCTCTCCGCTTCCTGCAACATTCAGCACGGTCAATCGTTGCGGCTCGGGTTCGCGCTGCAGGATGTGATGAATGAGCCTCGCCATGTCATCAACGTGAATGAACTGGATCTTGTTGTCGAGATATTTCTGGCCGCGCGGCAGCATGCACGGCAGCCGTCTTCCGGCTTCGCGCCATTTCTTCGCCCGCTCGCTCTTTCCATTAGGCGTGCCCCGAAAGGCTCCCATCAGGTAGTTCTCCACGCTGGCTCCGGCAAAGATATGCGGACGCAGAATGTACACGCTGCATCCACGCAGCGAAGCACCGCGCTGCTGCACAACCTCATCCGATTCTTTTTTGTGGATGGCGTAAGGAAGCGTATGCGCGGCCAGCGGCGACTCCTCCGTGGCAGCCCCCGGAAAATCCGGGCCATATGCCGAAACGCTGCTGGGAAAAATGAACTGCTTCACGCCGTCATCAGTGGTGCGGTTGGCCTCGGTCACGGCTTCCATCACGCGCGCGGTTCCGGCCACGTTGATCTGCCACATGCGGTCGACATCGAGCACTCCCGTCCGCACGGGATCGATCACAAACGCCAGATGGACGACCGCATACGCGTGCGTATCGCGCAGCAGTTCGTAGAAGATTCGGGTGGACGACTCCTGGCCCAGGTCCAAACCCTCAAACTGCATCTCGGATTCGGTGTGCGGCGGAGCAACATCCACTCCGATCACCGAATACCGCGAGAGCAGCGGCAACAGCCTGGTTCCCAGGTTTCCTGAAATTCCGGTTACGACGACTACGGGTTTTGCCATCAGTTCGGTTTTGCTGCCGGAGGCGGTGTCTGCGGCTGCGAGGAATGAGCCGGAGGCATGCCGGGCCTTGGGCGCGGCATATGCGGCGGCGGTAGCGGGCCCGCTCCACCCGGGCCAAAATACGCCTCGTTCGTCTCGGTCTTGAACGAGTTGTTCAGTTTTTCCATCATGTCGCGCATGCGATCGTTCTGAAGTTTGTTGTGGATTTCATTCTTTGCCTGATCGAACGGCATTTCGTTCTTGCTGACGATCTTGTAGATGTAGTGGCCACCGGCATCGCTGATCACCTGCGAAACTTCGCCGACCTTCAGATCGAAAACCGCAGCGTGCGTCGGAGGTAGCCCCGTCCGCCGCAGATTCGGCAGGTTCACCGTCGGCGACTCGATCTTCATACCAGCCGCTTCGAATGCTTCTTTCTGCAGCTTCGTGAAGTCCTCGCCCTTCGCCGCGCGGTCCCGCAGATCTTCGGCCAGCTTGGTCATCGACTGCTCGTTTTCCTCGGCCTTCGCCTTTTCGGCAGCCTCTTTGGCCTTCTTTTCGTCGTCGGTCATCTTCTGATCTTTCTCTTCGTCCTCCGCTTTCACTTCATTATCATTTTGCTTGGTGCGGGGCACGAAGAGCCGTTCGACCGTGTATTGTTCGTATGCCTCAGGATTGTCTTTGTAATACTTTTCAATCTCTGCCGGCGGAACGTCGGCAGCCTGCTTCTGGATCTTCCGCTGCAGATCGTTCGCCAGCACCTGCATCTTGACGAACTTCAGCGATTCCGCATATTGCGGAGTCTTGTCGATCCCTTGTTTCTTTGCAGCATCGGACATGGCGATCAGCCGGGGCAGCAATCCGGCGAGCTGGCGCTTCAGCTGCGGAGTCACGTTAGGCGCGAGCGCGTCGGCCAGCTTCTCGAATTCCGCTTTGGTAATGACTGTTTTGCAGTCCGCCGCCCCGGTCGCCCTGGTCGCAGTCTTTGCACCGGTCGCCTTCGCTGCCGCTGTGTGCGGCTCTGCCGGACACACTCCAATGATCGTAATCACAGCTGCGGTCGGCGGCACCGAGGCCGCCGTGTCAGGAGTCGCGGGCTGTGCCGATGGAGGCTGGCTCGGCGCGGCCTGTCCCCAAGCTAGCGTCCCCAACAAAACACACAGCAGCCAACTCTTGCGCATATTACTTCTCCTCCAGGATTGGTCGATTAGGAAGTTGAAAACACCAAGCAGGAAATCCTAGCACAAACGGACGACTTTGCCCGTGGGTACATGACTCCAGTGTTCCGAATCACAGAAAATTGATTTCTTACCACAGAAACACGGAATCACCGAGTTCGGTCGGGAAAAAAATTGTTGCTAACCCGCTCCGTATCGCTGTGCTCCGTGGTGATTTCCGTTAGGCCTTCTTACTCGCCACTGGCGGCCTTCCGTTCCCTTGTCGCCTTCGCCTTGCACCAGCGATAATGCGTCCATGGCTGGGGCGACTTCGTCGGCGGAATTGATGCGTGCGGAAAAGCGTTCCGCGGCAGGAAATTCCGTTCTCGCCGCCTTCGTGATTACCGGACTGAAAATCGCCGTTGGCGTGACCACCGGCAGCCTTGGAATTCTTTCGGAAGCGGCTCATTCCGGTCTCGATCTGATCGCATCACTGCTGACCTTTTTCTCGGTGCGCGTTTCCGACAAACCCGCGGATGCCGACCATCAATACGGCCACGGCAAGGTCGAGAATTTTTCAGCCTTCGTCGAAACCGGTTTGCTGCTTCTGACCTGTGCCTGGATCATCTACGAAGCCATCAACCGTCTCTTTTTCCGCAGCATCGAGATCGAGCCCTCAATCGCCGCTTTCGCCGTCATGCTGTTCTCGATGGCCGTGGACTGGTGGCGCTCCCGCGCCCTCGGACGCATCGCCACGAAGTACGACAGCCAGGCCCTCGAGGCGGATGCTCTACACTTCTCCACCGACATCTGGTCCGCCGGAGTGGTGGTCCTCGGCTTACTGCTGGTTCTTCTCGGACGCAGCTTTCATGTCGGCTGGCTGCGCGATTCCGACCCGGTCGCAGCCTTGTTCGTCGCTGGAGTCGTTGTGTCGGTGAGCTGGCGTCTTGCCCGCCGCACGATTGACGCGCTCCTCGATGCCGCACCGCCGGGAGTTCGTTCCCAAATCTACGACGCTGTTTCGCGTCTCGATGGAGTTCTGGAAGTCGACCGCGTGCGCATTCGCCGCGCCGGTAACCGTTACTTCGCCGATCTCGCGGTCGGCCTGGCGCGCACTGTGACTTTTCAGCGTTCCGGTCAGCTCGTCTCCGCCGTAGAGGATTCCGTTCGCCGCATTCTTCCCGACGCCGACGTCACCGTGCAGCCACTGCCTCGCGCGCAGGGCACGGAAAATATTTTCGACCGGATCCGCGGCGTCGCCACGCGCAGAAATCTCAATGTCCACGACATCAGCGTGCAGGATCTCGACGGCCGCATTCACGTCGAGCAGCACATCGAACTCGACGAGCGCATGAGCCTGAAAGAAGCGCACGATCAGGTGACTGAACTCGAAGCCGACATGCGGCGCGACGTCCCGGAGATCGCTGACATCCTGACGCACATCGAAAGCGAACCCGCCACGATCGAGAAACCGGAAGAGATCGTCGGCAATGCCGAGCTTGAGCACCGCCTGCGAACCGTAGCCGCGCAGTTTCCCGAGATTCTCGACGTGCACGACTTCATCTTCAAGCGCGTCCGCGGGCGGATTTATCTGTCGTGTCACTGCACGCTCTCCGACGATCTTTCGCTCGCCCGTGTGCACGAGATTCAGACCGAATTGGAAATTCGCTTCAAACAGGACGCGCCGGAACTTTTCCGCGTCTTGATCCATCCGGAGCCGAGCACGGATAATAGAAGGTGAAGATGATCTCCGCGAAAGTTCTGTGGACCGATAGCGAGCGTTACACCGGCGAGGCGACTTCCCGCCACGCCATCGTCATGGATACGGCCAAAGAAAAGACGGCCAACAGTCCGATGGAACTGGTGTTGATCGCGCTCTGCGGCTGCACCGCGTCGGACGTGGTCGGCATCCTGCGCAAGAAGCGCGAGCCGTTCACCAGCCTCGAAGTCAGCGCCGAAGGAGAGCGTGCGGAAGAGTATCCTCAGGTCTACACTGCAATCAGGCTGACGTACCGGGTTGGCGGTAAAGTGACGCGCAAAGCGATGGAAGACGCCGTCCGCCTCTCCAAAGAGAAATACTGTTCCGTGTCGGCCATGCTGCAGAAATCGGCCAAGGTTCATTTCGAGATCGAATACCTCGACCAGAATCCGTCGTGACGGGAGCATCATCCAAACTCGTATGAATGCAACCCGCGTGTTGCTGTTCACCCAACCCGGCTGCCTTTCCTGCGAACTCATGCGAATCTTCCTCGAAGCTCGCGAGATTGTCTTCGAAGAGCGCAACATCACCGCCGACCCCGAGGCTCACCGCGCCATGACCGAAGATTACGACAGTGAAGAAACGCCGACCCTGGTCGTCTTTGTCGGCAGCGAGCCTGAAGTGATCACCGGATTTGATCCCGTCCGCCTTGACCAGTACCTCGATCCGGCCCCATCATCGGATTCGGTACCCGAATCCTGAACTCTTCAACAACCAATCGAACTCACCCGCTGCGAGGGTTTCTCTTCATCGCCTCGGCCACTTTCCTCTGGGGAGTCTCCGCCGCGCTCGGCCGTGCCGTCTTCACCGGCAAACTCGCGCTCGCCGGAGAAGCGCTGCATCCCATCGAGCCGCTGATCCTCTCGCAAACCAGAACGTCTTTTTCCTTGATCGTGCTTGTTCCCCTGCTTGTCGGACGCCGTGGATGGCAGCGCATTCAACTGCCTTCCCGCGAGCTCGTCCAATGCCTGGTGCTCGGAATGTTGGGTGTGGCCGCGTCGAATTACTTCTATTACGTCGCGATCCAAAGAACCAGCGTGGCCATCGCGATCGTCCTGCAATACACCGCGCCGATTTGGGTGCTGCTCTACGTGGTAGCGAGGCGGCAGCAGAAGCTCACGGTACAGCGAGTCGCAGCCGTTGCTGTGGCGATCGCGGGCATCGCGCTGACCATTGGCATCATCGGCGGAAACTCGTCTCCTCTGCGGATCGACAGTTATGGCCTGATCGCCGCCATGATCGCCTCGTTCTCCTTCGCCTTCTACAACGTCGGTGGACACAGCATCCTCGCCCGCCACGACCGCTGGCGCGTCCTGACCTGGACGCTCGTCTCGGCCTCCGTCTTTTGGCTCATCCTCAATCCGCCATGGAAAGTTGCTGCCGCGCATTACACGCTCGCGCAGTGGATGTTTCTGTTCGTCTTCTCGATGATCTCTGTCCTGGGATCGTTCTCGCTCTACTTCCTCGGCCTGCAGTATCTGGAGCCCACGCGCGCGATCATCGCCAGCTGTCTCGAGCCCGTATTCTCAATCTTGCTCGCGGCGTTGCTGCTCGGAGAAGGAGTCCACACCATTCAGACGCTAGGGATCGTGCTGGTGCTTTCGGCAATCGTGATCGTGCAGCTGCCAGGCAGGGAAGCGGCGAATCAAGAACAAGTCGTGGTCGACCCAATCGAGTGAAGGATGGTCACTCGAGGAGCTTGCCTTTTGTTTCGGGCAGTTGGGTCGTCATCAGCGCGGCCAGCAGATATCCCGCGGCGCACAGATAGAATGCCCAGCCTAATCCCTTGGTCTGACCGACGCGCCCTATCACCAGAGGAGCCAGCGAACTCAGCGCCCGCGCCCCGTTATATGTGAAACCGAGCGCCTGCGCTCGTACGGCGGTCGGGAAAATCTCGCTGCCCATGATGCCCGAGCCCGAAAAGATTCCCGTGCCAAAGAACGCAACCGCGGCTCCCAGGACAAGCAGCATGCTTTGCGCCCGCGCCGCCGCATAGATCGGAATCAGCACGGCCGCCGCCAGCGTATAGACAAACACCGCCCGGCGGCGTCCCACGCGATCGGCCACCCATCCAAAGCTCACATAGCCCGGAAACATCCCGACCAGATTCAAAAAGACCAACAGTTCGGTCATGCCCATCACGCCAAACCCGCGCCCTCCCTGCGCCACGGGAAGCGACAGATAAGGCGGGATCCACGTAAACAATCCCCACCACGCGAACAGCCCGAACAGGTTGAACAACAACAACGCGACTGTATATCGCAGATAGGTAGGCGAAAAGATCGCCATCGCAGAGACGTAACTTGTTACCTTTTTCTGGCTATTAGAATCGTCTTTGGGTGGCCCATTTCTCCCCGGTTTTGGGAGAAGTGGGGCTTTTTCCCGCGCCCGCTTCTCCCACATCTCCGACTCCGGCACGCGCCGCTGAATCCATAACGTCACCAGCGCCGGCAGGACTCCCACGAAAAACACCGCGCGCCACCCGAAATATCGCGACACCGGACCAGCCACGACAGCCGCCGCGGCAAATCCAATGGCCCACGAGCTCTGCACAATCGAGAGTGCCTTCGCCCGGAACTCCGCCGGCCAGCTTTCCGCCACGAGAGCCGCTCCCGTGTTCCACTCGCCGCCCATGCCTAATCCGAGGACGAAGCGAGTGAAGGCAAGCATCGTAATCGACGTGGCCAGACCCGACGCGAACGAGCACACGGAATAAACCAGGATGCTCGCCATCAGCGCCTGCTTGCGGCCGATGCGGTCCGCCAGCAATCCGAACAGCACGCCGCCGACTCCCGAAGCGAGCAGCGTCAGTGTCCCCAGTGATCCGGCGATAGTCTTGCTCATGCCGAGATCGCGCATCAGCATGGCGAGCACGAGCGAGTACAGCATCGCGTCGAATGCATCCAGCGCCCACCCCATCGACGCCGCGAGCAAGGTGCGGCGCTGCCCGGGCGTTGCCTGCCGAATCAGTTGTAAGGGACCAATCGCCATCAAGATCGCGGCGATTGTACCGGAACGAGGGAATCCTTGAATTTCGATGGTCGATTGTTGAATGAAAATCCGCGTAAGTGCTGGTTACTTACGGTTACTTTGGTTCGCGGAGAGACATTTCCTTGACAACAGGTCGCCGTCACTCCCAGTAATCTGTCTTCACTCCCCGAAATACAGCTTAAGGACACGGTCATGAAACAACGCTCTGCCATCTATGTGCTTACGTTTCTCTTCGCGTGCCTGACGCCCAGCTTTGCTCATCACACCGCCGTTATCGTCAACAAAGACAACGCGGTCGAAAACGTCTCGTCCGCGCACCTGTCGAAGATCATTCGCGGGGAAGTCAAGAAGTGGCCCGACGGCCGCAACATCGTTCTCATTCTGCACAACGCATCTCCCGGAGAAGATGAGACGTTAGAGCGCCTCAACAAGATGTCGGCCGCGCGGAGTGGAAGTTCTATCGTATCACCCACAAGGACGAAATCATGTTCGTCGACACCGACGCCGATGTCATCAAGGCCGTGCAATCCGAACCGGGCGCCATCGGCCTGATCGAAGTGCACGACATCGACAACAGCGTAAACGTGGTTCACGTCGACGGAAAGCTGCCGATGGAATTCGGCTACCTGCCTCATTGATACGGCCGGTTCATAACGCCAGATACCCCTCTCGGCCGGAAAAGCGGCTCAGCTCAGGTTGACGCAATCAGCGAATGGTGGAAGCGCCGGCAATTTCTACCGGAGAAGAGGCCTGCGTCATCCCGAAGCGCCGCGTTTTTACCAGCGGAGGAGGGATCTCTGCCGCCTTCACTTGCAGAGCGTCGCCAGCAGATGAAAGTATCGCCGCGCCTTCTTCACGTCGCGCGCGATCTGTTCCCGGAGCGCCTCGACCGACGGGAACTTGATCTCGTCGCGCAGCCGCTCCAGAAAGCAAATTTCCACTTCGGTCTCCGGCGTGAGTTCGATCGGATGGAAATTCAGCAGGTGAGTCTCTATGGCAAACAATTCATTCTCAAACGTGGGACGGTTCCCCACGTTTGTCACCGAATCAAAGCGTTCTTTGGCAACCCGCGTCCATGTGATGTACACGCCGTCTTTCGGCACGAGTTCTTCATAGCGTGAAAGATTGATCGTCGGCACGGTATATTTCGATCCATATCCGCGCCCGCGCCCCGGAGTCCCTAGGATGCAGAACGGGCGCGCCAGCAGATGTCTTGCCCGGCTCACCCGTCCTGCGCCGACCAACTTACGGATCTGGCTGCTCGACACGGTCTCCCCACGCAGGCTCATCTCGGGATATACCTTCACTTCGAATCCCATCTCCCGGCCCAGTTCGGCGAGCGTATTCACATCGCCTGCCGCCTTGTGCCCGAAGCGGAAATTAAATCCCTCGTGCACCTCGCGCGCATGCAATTTCTTTTTGAGGATCCGCTCCGCAAACTGGCGCGGTGTCATTAGCGACAAGTCGCGCCCGAAGGGAAGCACCAACACAGCATCGACGCCTGTGCCTTCGAGCCAGCGCAGCTTCTCCGGAGTTGGAGTGAGCAGCTTCAGTCCTGCCTCCGGCTTCAGAATTCGCGTTGGATGCGGCTCAAACGTGACCGCCACGGCTTTCCCGCTGGCCGCTCGCGCCCGCGTGACGATCTCTCGCAGCACATGCGCATGCGCCCGGTGCACGCCGTCGAAATTCCCCACGCTGACGAACGCCGGCCCGAAATTCGCAGGAATCTCCTCGAAATGATGGAAGACTTGCATGACCAATTATTGATTGTTGATTGTTGAACAAAAAAACAAGAACGTTTCGATCACGAGTTTTTATTCAAGAATCAACAATCAAAATTCAACAATTCAGATCTCAAAGTCCAGTTTCAACCCGTCATACGACAGCCGCACATTCCGGGGAAGAGTCGTATTCGTCGCTTCGTGCCCCAGGTCGTGGCAGATGTGCGTGAAGAACGCCCGCTTCGGCTTCAACTGTTCCACGATTGCCAGCGAATTCTTCACCGTCGAGTGCGTCGGATGCGGCTTGTGACGCAGCGCGTCGAGAAACAAAATGTCCAGCCCTCGCAGTTGATGCATCGACGAATCAGGAATCTCGCTGTGGTCGGTCAGATACGCCGCCGAGCCGAATCGATATCCATAAATCTGCGTCTCGCCATGAATCACAATCACCGGCTCGAATCGCACCCCAAGAACATCGACCGGCCCGTCGATCGGACGCAGCTCCAACAGGGGCAGCCCGCCGAATTTGTAGTCCGCCTCAAAGATGTACGCGAACATTCTTCGTAGAAAAGCCGCCGCATCCGGCCGCGCATAGAGAGGAAGTTTGTTCGGTTTGTGGCGATAACTCAGCGGCCGGAGATCGTCGATGCCCAGAATGTGGTCGGCGTGAGTATGCGTGTAGAGGACCGCATCGACCTGCGTAATATTCTCGCGCACGGCCTGCGTATAAAAATCGGGGGTCGTGTCGATCAGCACGACCTTGCCGCCGTATTCGAGCATGATCGACGGCCGCGTCCGCCG
>Ga0070735_10005096_pt1 | contig 10957 bp, 11 predicted proteins | sample Coa_R1_FD_66443 | JGI IMG/M metagenome (GOLD analysis project Ga0070735, IMG submission 66443) | Surface soil microbial communities from Centralia Pennsylvania, which are recovering from an underground coalmine fire - Coalmine... | ecosystem: Environmental > Terrestrial > Soil > Unclassified ... | reverse complement strand
TTCACCCAAGTACCAAACTGGCTTATAGACGATCAGGAACTCGGCGTAACCGACAAGATGACGTTGGTATGCCTGCACCGTTTCGCTTATGGGAAGCGGCGCATCTATCCGAGCCAAAAGACGATCGCGGAACGCGTCGGTGTAAACCGGGAGACGGTCCGATTCGCTCTCCAGCGACTTGTAGAGCGCAATCTCATATTGCCAATCGCCGAGGCCGGAAAGGGCCGCAGGCAAACCTATGAACTGTGCGCTCCGTTGGACCATCCGATGACGGATAATCCGCCATCTGATGGCGGCGAATCCGCCATAAATAATACAGACACAGAACTAGATTCTAAAAATAGTGACCCTGTTCTACTCGGCTCGTCGTGCCGTGAGGAACAGAACTCCGGGCCCGTTGGGATCCCGTCGCCGGGTTCGCCTGAGTTTATCGGTGCGGCGGAAGCGGCAGCGCGTGAACTTGGGCTACCTTACCGCTGCCCGGACGATCCGCTCGATGCCTACCAAGACATCATCGAGCGTGTGTGCATCGTCTGCAACGGCGAGTTCTTCAATGCGGGGTCGCTCGATGGGCTTATCGATCAGTTCGGAGTCGTGCGTTGTTGGTCTCAGGCGATGGCGTTAGAGCAGCGCCTCGCGTCTGCCACCAAGCCGATACGCAACGTGACGGCCTACTACATGGAGTGCGTCAGGCGAAACGCCGGCCCGGTGCTGTCCGCGCACTACGGCGACGACGCGGACGAGTTACCCTTCTGAGGGGGTGCCTGGAGGGCGGGGGTGGACCCCTTACCATGAAGCCCACCCCGTTCTACACCTCGCCGCAAAAAGTCGCGTGAAATCGTAATTCCTAGATTGGCGTGGACTGCACGGAAGTGCACCACGCCGCGTATCGGGCGCGCGCGCCTTACTTCAGCACAGTTCAAGGTACGAGGCAACAGCCACAATTGGCGCTTGTCGTCGGCCAGATCGTCGGATGACGATCGCTTACAGGATCCAAGAAAACCAAGGCCTTTGAAAAAGAAGATCAATTTGACCTGGGAGACTGCTCCCGAAATCCTCACCGTTGACGAGGCGGCCGCACTAGTACGAATTCCTCGCAACGCCGCCTATTCGGCCATTCAAGCCGGGCTGTTGCCCGCCGCAAACTTTGGTCAGCGTCGTATAAGAGTATTGAAGTCGGCACCGCAGCAGGTGTTCGGTATGGCGCACACGGATAGACACTCAACCGCCGCCTTAAGCCACGGAGAGGCGTAAAAGAAACCGTGGAAGGTCATCTCTACACACGCGGCAAGTCCAAGGTGTGGTACTTGCGTTATGACGTGCCGTCCGCCGATGGGAAGCGCAATCAGCGTAACGTCCGTATCGGCAAAATGACAAAGAGCGAAGCGGAAGCCAAGAAGCGCGACCTGCTTCGCAAGATTGACGACGGCATTTGGACCGAAGACGCGAAGGGCGTTACAGTTGAGACGTACTTCGAGTCATGGCTCGACACGCAGCGGAACTACCTAGCGGCAAACACGCACGAACGCTACGAGTCGCTTCTCAGGCTGCACGTCACTCCGTTAATCGGCTCGCTGCGACTGACGAAGGTTCAACCGGAACACATTCGCGGAGTGTACCAAACCGCACACGACAAGGGACTGTCGGGGCGTTCATGCCTACACATTCACCGTGTGCTGCATACCGCGTTTAACCACGCGGTGCGCGTTGACAGAGTCGTGAAAGAGAATCCCTTACAGCGCGTCAAAGCGCCGCGTCCTTCGGAGTACGAAGTCGCAACGATGAGCCCGGATAAGGTGCGCCTACTGGTCCAAATCGCAAAGGGAACACGTCTCGAAGTGCCCGTCGCGCTCGCGGCCGTAACGGGCCTACGTCGCGGCGAACTGCTTGCGCTACGGTGGACTAACGTGGACTTGGAACGCGGCTCGCTTTTCGTCGCAGAAGCGCTCGAACAGACTCGCACGTCCGGCGTTCGCTTCAAGGCACCGAAGTCAAAGTCGTCTCGTCGCTTCATTCCGCTCGCACCCGAAGCAGTGGAGATGCTACGAGCGCACCGAGACGCGCAGGACGAAGCGAAACAGCGCGCACCATTCTACGCCGACAACGACCTCGTGTTCTGCAACCCTGACGGGCAGCCGTGGCCACCCGATACGTTCACCGTGCAGTTCGCAGAACTCGCAAAGAACGTCGGAATGAAAGGCTTCCGATTCCATGACTTGCGGCATGCGTTTGCATCTCTGACACTCGCGGACGGACGACCGATTAAAGAGGTGCAGTTACTCATGGGGCACAGCACGGCAAACACGACGCTCAGCGTCTACGCTCGCGCCGTCGAAGGGCTAGGCCGAGCGGCGGTCAACGGCTTGGCGCGTTCTATCCTGTCCACGCAGGGCTAGGCGCGCTCCGTTACCAAATGTTCCCAAATCGCCCAAGGCCGGAAAAACTAGCCTGGGGCGATATACGAAAAACCCAATAAACACGGGGTTTGCGTAGTGCGGAGAGGTGGCAGAGTGGCTTAATGCGGCGGTCTTGAAAACCGCAGAACCTTAAACGGGTTCCGAGGGTTCGAATCCCTCCCTCTCCTCAGGCAACTTTCAGCGGCGGTGCGTAGCCTCTCTTTACAAAAGGTAGGGTTCTTCATGCTCAAGGGCTTCGCCATCGGCATCGCATTCACGGTCGTTGCGACGGCAATAGCGGGATACGCGATTATTCGTTTCGGAATTTTGCCCGCAAACGCGGACGAGCGGCCGCCGCACTTCGAAGTGTGGGCTGCGAAGACGTCCTTGCATGCCACGCTGCGCCGCAGCGCGCCGCGCGTGACCGATCCGCTTGCGGCCACAAACGAAAATTTAGCCGCCGGCATCAAACTGTATGCGCAGGACTGCGCAGTGTGCCACGGCGACGCCGCCGGTAAACCGACAGCCGTTGCAAAGGGCCTGTACCAAAAACCGCCGCAGCTCGCAAACGACGGCGTTGAAGACGACCCCGACGGTGTAACGTTTTGGAAACTTTCGCACGGCATACGCTGGACCGGTATGCCGGCGTTCGGAAAGAATCTCTCCGAAAAACAGCTTTGGCAGCTGACGCTCTTTTTGAAGACGATGGATCACCTGCCGCCGGCCGCCCAACGAGTCTGGCAGCAGGTGAGAGCCTCGGCACCCTAGGCGCTAGCTTTCGGGTTTGGCGACGAACGTATACTGTGCATTGTCGTGCGTGACGGCCGTTCCAATGATGGAACCGTCGAGCACGCGCGCATCGACGTGATACATGTCGCCGTTGCCGATGTCGAACCAGATCGACTGGCCGGTCTGTCCGCCCGTAACGGGGATGAACAGTGCCGTGCCGTCTGACGGGAAGTAGTATCCGCGCACAATACCGTCCGGCGACACCGTGAGCTTCAGCGTTCCCGTATACGGGGCGGCTGAGCCGTAGAGTTCGGTCAGTGCGGTATCGTACTGTTTGGGTTGGGTTTGGGAAACCGCCGGGAGGCTCGCGGCCAAAAGCAGGCCGATGGCGGCTGCGGCGGTTCGGAGTTGGTTCTTCATATACGTTCATAACGCATGAACACGCCCGCCTGCTACTCCCCAAGATGAAACCCTGCGGCGCAGAGAGAAACCCGCAAGCCTGATGATCACACGTGATGCGCTTGATTTGCGCAACCTCCCCGTTTGGGAACGCGCATCGACAGTGCTTGAAGAATCCCCCAAACTCGGGACCGGGGCGTCCCTTGAGTTCCTCACCGAAGTCGACCCTCGCGCGCTTATCGCCCGCATCGAGCAACTCCATCCGGGTGAGTTTACGTTCGAGCCGCGCCATCTGGGCGGTAACGAATGGCGCGTACGGCTTACACGTTCGCATTACGATCCGCAAGCGTCCACGCTCGCCGCGGCGTTTCGCCGCAGTCCAATCTTTTCGGCGCTGGACGAAAACGCGCGCGCGCAATTCATCGAGGCGACCAGCGAACACCATACGCGCAAAGGCCAAGTCGTCACTGCGGAAAATTCGCCTTGCACGTCCCTTGGCGTGCTCATCGAAGGCGCAATGGCGGTATTCGTCGGCGCCGGATCCCGCGAACGGCTGTTGTATCACGTCGCACCGTTCGACACGTTTGGAGAAACGGAGTTTTTCGACGGCGGCCTTACCGTTGGCCGGACCGTCGTGCTTTCGAAGTCCGCGCGCTATGCGACTATTCCGTTCGACGTGTTGCGCGACATTGCAGTGCGCAATCCCTCGTTCATGATGACGCTCGCCGCTGCGAGTTCGCAGAACAACCGCACCCTCGCGAGCGAACTTGCCGCGCAGGTTTCGCAGCCGATCATCGCGCGCGTCGCTTCCGCATTGTTGCCGTACGCGGCGCCCGAGCGTGGCTTGCATCCCGCACTGCCGCCGTTAGCTACCATGACGCAGGCGCAAATCGCTGCCGCGGCCGGCACGGTGAAAGAAGTCGCGGCGCGTGCAATCGCCGAACTCGAGCGTGTTCAGGCGCTGCGGCGCGAACGAGGACACATCCGTTTTCTGGATCGCTCTAAGCTGCTTTCGACTATCGACCAAGCCTCGTAGGCGGAGGCTCTCGCGGTGGCATTCACGTTCTCACCGCTCATCGGCATCGCCGGCGCCGCCGTATTGGGCGGCGCAATCGGTCTGCAGCGGCAAGCTGAAGCCAAGCCCGCCGGTTTTCGAACGCATCTTCTCGTTGCCGCCGCGTCCGCCGCGTTCACCGCAATGGGACAACATCTTCACGACACGCGCATCCCTTCGTACGTCGTCGTCGGCATAGGCTTTTTGGGTGCCGGTGCAATCGTGCGCCGAGGCATTGCACCCGCAGGTTTGACGACGGCTGCGAGCATTTGGATGTCGGCCGCTGTCGGTTTGAATCTTGGCTACGGCAGCAGCTTCGGACTCTACGTCGGGCTCATCGCGACGGCGATTACGCTCATCGCACTCGGTGTGTCGGACTCGGATCTCATGGCGTGGCTCCGCATTCCGCGTAAACACAAGGTGAACGTGCAGTGCGTTACGCCGGAGGTTTCGGCGGCGCGCATTTCGCAGATTTTCCGCGATGCGGGTGTCCGGATCGACGAGAGCGACGTTTCCAGCGTGCGCATGGAAGAAGGCGTCGAACTGACCGACCTTGCGTATTTGGTAGACCTCCCGCACGGGCGCAATTTGGGCGGCGTGATCCGCGAGATCGGCGCGCTCAGCGGCGTACGCAAAGTCGAAGCAGCAGAGCCGCCGTTTTTCGGCGCGGGATGAGCGAGCTGGATGCGAGCCATTGCCGAGCCACAGGATGTGGCTGCCGGATGAAGTCCGGCACGCCGCGGAGCGGCGCGGGATGAAATTCTTCCGGGACTGGCTGCGCGTGGAACGCCCATCGGGTGTAGCGCTGCATGCATCCGAAACCGTCGAAATCGAAGGGCCGTTCGATGCGGTATTCGCGCGATGCGTGCGCGGCATCGAAGACGTTCTGGGCGGCGCCGTTCGAGAACGAAGCCGGGAGCGAGGCAGCATCGAGGCGACCTTCGGTCTGATCGACTCCGAACGCCTGACGTGCACCGTGCAGCGCGCAGGCGCAGATCGCACGCGCGTCGTCATCGAAAGCCGCCGAGGCGCGAGCGCTCAGCCCGCAAAACCGTCGCAATACGTGCGCGCGTTGGCAAAGTTCTTACAAACCCCTGGGTGAAACTTCGCATCCGCCCACGCGTGCCGGCGCTCGCTTGGCCGATGACTGGATCACATGATAGCCGCACAGGAACGCCGCCGGTATACGCGCAGGCGCGATAGCTTCAAGATTTGGTGCGCTCTGGGGACGAAGTGGGTCAGCGCGTACGGCGTCGACATCTCCGCCAGCGGGCTGGGATTGGTGGTACCCGCCGAACTGACAAAGGAAGACGTGCAATTTCGCGCGGCGCTCGACGACAAGCACGTCATGCTGCGCGCGCGAGCGGTGTGGGAGCAGCCGGGAACGTTTCGGGGACAAATCGTGCACCGCTACGGCTTGAAGATTACAAGCATTGCCGCGGACGACTGGGACATGCTCGTTCGCTATTGCAGCGCCGATGATTCGCGCAGCGACGACGTGCGGCTCATGCCGCTTCAGCGTGACGACCTCGCGCGGCTCGTGCCGTACACGATGCAGCACCGCATGCTCGGCCTGCTGGTGCTGCGCAAACGGCTTGCGCCGCTTGACGGAAAGACGCCGCTCGTGCAATACGCGTACGCGGGCACAGTGCAGCGCGAGGGCGGAACGCTGCATCGCGTGGCGATTCATTCGCGTATTTTCGACGCGGCTTCCATGGAGACGCGCTCGTTCGACACGCGATTTCTGTTCAGCGAAGACGGCGAGACGCTTACGCTGGAAGAATAACGCCGGTCCCGAGATACTTCTGCAGCACGGCCGGAACGCGAATCGAACCGTCGCGCTGCTGATAATTTTCCATGACGGCCAACAGCGTGCGCCCGATGGCAAGGCCTGAACCGTTGAGCGTGTGCACGAGTTCGGGTTTGCTTTTGGCGTCACGGCGAAAACGAATCGCCGAACGCCGCGCCTGAAAATCGGTGCAATTCGAGCACGAACTGATCTCGCGGTATGTGCTCGAGCTGGGAAGCCACACTTCGAGATCGTACGTCTTTGCAGCGTTGAAGCCGACGTCGGCCGAGCAGAGTGCGACGACGCGATACGGCAGTTCGAGGGCGGCCAGCAGCGATTCGGCATGACGCGTGAGTTGCTCGAGTGCATCGAACGACTGCTCAGGCGCAGTGAGCCATACCAGTTCCACCTTTTCGAATTGATGCTGGCGAATCAGCCCGCGTGTATCTTTTCCGGCTGCTCCCGCTTCCTTACGAAAGCACGGCGTGTACGCGGCATATTTCAGCGGCAACTGCTCGCTGCTCAGAATCTCGTCGCCGTGCAGTGCGGTAAGCGGCACTTCCGCAGTCGGAATCATGAATAGGTCGGCATCTTGATCCGCAAACATCGCGTCGGCGAATTTCGTGAGCTGCCCCGTATTCCACATGGTTTGTCGCGTCACGAGGATCGGCGGCGCGACTTCGACATAGCCGTTTTGCTGCGCGCTGTCCAGAAAAAATTGTACGATTGCGCGCGAAAGCCGTGCGCCCGCGCCGCGCAGCACCGAAAAGCGGCTGCCCGAAAGTTTCGCGGCGCGCTCGAAGTCCAACATGTCGAGGCGTTCGCCAAGTTCCCAATGCGGCAGCGGTTCGAAATCGAAATGCGGCGGCGTTCCCGCGCTGCGTACGACGACGTTGTCGTTCTCGTCCTTCCCGCCGGGTACGCTCTCGTCCAACACGTTCGGCGATTGCGTGAGCAGTTCACGCAGCGGCGACGCGGGATCTTCCGGACTGAGTTCCTGCGCCTGCGCCCGCGCGGCGTCGATCGCTCGCGACAGCTCGTCCAACTGCGGACGCAACTCGCGTGCGGCGGCCGCCTTGTCGGCGGCTTTCCCAATCTGCGCGGAAAGGCGATTTTTTTCAGCCTGCGCCGTTTCCACGGCCGTGAGTGCCGAGCGGTGCTGTGCGTCGAGGCGCAGAACTTCGTCGACGAACGCAGGATCGAGACCGCGTCGCTGCGCCGAGCGCCGGACGCGATCCGGGTCGCGACGAATCAAGCCGATATCTAGCATGGAAAATCGCCGCATTGGATTTCAGGCCGACGCGCTCCTCGCTCCGGAGCAAGCGCTCACGCTGTACTTTGCGCACGCGCAGCTGCGCGCTCCGCAGATAGAGTACGTGCAGCTGCAGAACGCGCTGCGCCGCACGCTTGCGCAGCCCATCGAGAGCGACGGCGTCTATCCCGCAGCGCCGCGATCGGGAATGGACGGGTTCGCGGTGCGCTCGAGCGATACGCCCGGGCGGCTTGCGATTGCCGGCGAGATTCGCATGGGGCATGCATGGAGCGGCGCGCTGCGCGAGCGAACGGCCGTGCGCATCCCGACGGGCGGTGTGGTGCCCGACGGTGCCGACGCCGTCGTTCCAATCGAGGACGTGCGCCTGGACGGTGACTCGGTCGAAGTGACGCTGGCCGTGCCTGCGGGCGACAGCGTGAATCCCGCCGGCTCCGACATGCGCGCCGGTGAGACGCTGCTCGAGTGCGGGCGCAGCGTCGGAGGCCCGGAACTCGGTGTTCTCGCGACTCTGGGAATTCAAAGCCTCGCCGTGTACCGTCGCCCTGTCGTGGCAGTCATTTCGAGCGGCGATGAATTGGTGGAAGTCGATGCCCAGCCGTCGCCCGCTCAGGTCCGCGACTCGAACCGATGGGCGGTTGCGGGCACACTTGAGGCGCTGGGCGCGGCGGTCCGGCATCTGCCGACGGCCCCCGACGACCCCGTACGCCTGGAAGCGCTGCTGCGGGAAGCCGTTGCAACGTGCGACGCCGTCGTGCTCACCGGCGGGTCCTCCGTCGGCGAACGCGACTTTACGCCGCGAATCATTGCGCAACTCGGCTCGCCGGGCGTCATCGTTCACGGCCTGCGGGTCAAGCCAGGGAAGCCCACCGTGCTCGCATCCGTCGGTGGGAAGCCGGTTATCGGGCTCCCCGGAAACCCCGCCTCGGCGCTGGCCATTCTCGAATTCGTCGCCGCACCGATTATCGCGACGCTGAGCGGCCGCCGGGTCCGCCGAACGGTCGTGGATGCGCAGCTCGCGGCACCGGTTCGCAAGCGGCCGGGGTGGACGTGGTACGTTCCGGCGCGATTGGACGAGGCGGACGGCGGCCCGGTAGCGTATCCGCTGGAACTGCGTTCGAGTTCGGTGAGTCTGCTTGCGCGCGCAAGCGGTTTTCTGATCTTGGACGAAACCATTGAATCCGTTCCGGCCGGCACGCCGGCCCGGGTGACGCGATTTCTGGTGGGTGGATACTGATTAACGAATATGGCGAGGGGGCGAAGCCGGGGGCCCCGGCGGCTGTGCCGACGGGGGCGCGCAGCGCGTAGCGCGGATGCGCCTGTTAAACAAGGCCGAACCGGAGTTCTTGGCGGCGCCGCACATCGAGGCGATTCCCGTCGTCACGCCGTTCGTCGGACCGGAGCAGCTGATGCGCGAGGGCGGCCACGCCTCGCTGCTGCGTTTGGGCGCGAACGAAAGCGCGTTCGGTCCGTCGCCGAAAGCCGTTGACGCAATGGCCCGCGAGCTGCCGCACATCTCGTGGTACGGCGATCCCGAATCGTACGATTTACGCTCGGCGCTTGCGGTGCGTCATGATTGCAGCATCGACAATCTCTGCATCGGATCCGGTATCGACGATTTGATGGGGCTTGCGGTGCGCGCGTTCATGTGGCCCGGAGCGGTTGCGCTCACGACGCGCGGCACGTATCCGACGTTCGCGTATCACGTCACCGGCTTCGGCGGCAATCTCGAAACCGTGCAGTACCGCAACGACGGCACCGTCGATATCGACGCGCTCGTCGCGCGCGCAAAGGCTTTGCAGCCCGCAATCGTCTACATCGCGAATCCCGACAATCCGAGCGGCACGCTGCTGCCCTCCACGGAGATCGCGCGGCTCTTCGAAGGCCTTCCGCAGCAGTCGCTGCTCTTTCTGGATGAAGCGTATGCGGACTTCGTCGACGAGCACAGCATTTTTCCGCCGCTGCTGCACGGACGCTTCCTGCGCGTGCGCACCTTTTCGAAAGCGTACGGCATGGCGGGTGCGCGCATCGGCTACGTGATCTCGACGCCGCGCAACGTGGTGACGTTTCAAAAGATTCGCTTGCATTACGGTGTGAACCGCAACGCGCAAATCGGCGCTCTCGCCTCCGTCGAGGACGAAGTTTTTCGCCGGCACGTCGTCCAGCAGGTGGCGCAAGGGCGCGAAGATTATCATGCGCTCGCAGCATCCCTGGGCACGACCGCACTGCGCTCGCACACGAATTTCGTATGCATCGATTTCCGATCGAACGAACGCGCGACCAGAATCATGAACGCTTTGCTGGCGCACGGTGTATTCGTCCGAAAACCCGCGGCGCCGCCGCTCGACCGTCACGTGCGCGTAAGCGTCGGAACGCCCGAAGAGCGTCGCGAGTTCGGCGTGCGCCTGCGCGCGGTGCTTGCCGAGGTGGATCGCTGATGCGTTACGCAATCGTGTCGGACATCCACGGGAACGAGGAATCGCTCAAGCAGGCGCTTTCGCTGATCCGATCAGACGACAAGGTCCTGTGCTTGGGCGATATCGTCGGATACGGCCCGAATCCCAACGAATGCGTGCGCATGATCCGCGAGCGGGCGGCGGAGACGGTGCTCGGCAATCACGACGTGGCGGCGGTCGACAACTTCGGCGTCGAATATTTCAATGCGGCGGCGCGACGAGCGATCGAGTGGACGCAGACCGTTATTGCGGAAGACAACGTCGCATGGCTCAATGGACTGAGCTACGAAATTCGGCAGCCCGGCTACCTGCTCGTGCACGGCGCACCCGTGCATTACTTCGAATATTTGCTCGACAAGCGGCATGCGAAAGCGGCGTTCGAGCGCACGGACGCGCCGCTGATTTTCGTCGGGCACACGCATATCGCCGAATACTACGCGCTCGAACCCGACGGCAGCATCTCGCACGAACACATGCAGCACGGCGGAAAAATCGTGCTGCAGCCCGGGGTGCGGTATATCGTCGACGTGGGAAGCATCGGCCAACCGCGCGATTTGAATCCGCAGGCTTGCTTCGTCTTCTTCGATGACGAACAGCGCACGGTGGAGTGGCTTCGCTACGATTACCCGATTGCGGAAGTGCAGCAGAAGATCGTCGACGCCGAACTCCCGCACGCCTTGGCAGCCCGACTCGACGTAGGACGCTAATGACCGTCCCCATCGATGACGGCCGGTGCTTTGCGTGCGGGCCGGAAAACGAAATCGGCTTGCGTTTGCAGTTCGAGCGCGCCGGCGAAGACGGTGTGCGCGCGCGCACGATCCTGCGGCCCGAGTTTCAAGGCTGGCGGAACATCGCGCACGGCGG
>Ga0070735_10005095_pt1 | contig 10957 bp, 14 predicted proteins | sample Coa_R1_FD_66443 | JGI IMG/M metagenome (GOLD analysis project Ga0070735, IMG submission 66443) | Surface soil microbial communities from Centralia Pennsylvania, which are recovering from an underground coalmine fire - Coalmine... | ecosystem: Environmental > Terrestrial > Soil > Unclassified ... | reverse complement strand
GTCCAGCCGTTGTCCGTCCAGTCCGTCGCAGAGATCCGGACGAACACGGGCAGCCGGTCCGGCCACGCGGCGCGAATCGCGTCCACCACCTCCAACAGGAGGCGCGCGCGGTTGTCGAACGATCCGCCGTACTCGTCGGTCCGCGCGTTCGTGAGCGGCGAGAGAAACTCGTGAATGAGGTAGCCATGCGCCGCGTGCACTTCGATGACCTTGCCGCCGGCCGCCAGCACTCGCGACGCGGCGTGCGCAAAGGCGCGGACGACCGCCTCGATGTCACGCCTCTCCATCGCGCGCGGCGTCTGCCAGCCCTCGCGGAACGGAATCGCGCTCGGTGCCCAGATCGGCGTCCATCCCCCGGCGTCCGGCGCGACGGGTCCGCCGCCGTTCCACGGCTCCGCGGTGCTGGCTTTGCGTCCCGCGTGCGCGAGCTGCATGCCGGTGACGGCACCGTGCGATTCGAGAAAATGAAAGATACGCGCGAGCGGCTCGACGTGCGCGTCGCTGTAGATCCCGAGGTCGGCGGCGCTGATGCGTCCGTCGGCGGTCACCGCCGCCGCTTCCGTCAAGATCAATCCGGCCCCGCCGATCGCGCGGCTGCCCAGGTGCACGAAGTGCCAGTCGTTCGCCATGCCGTCGCGGCTCGAGTACTCGCACATCGGCGACATGACGATCCGGTTGCGCAACGCGACATCGCGAAACGTGACAGGGCTGAAGAGCAGCGACATGCGCCTATTCTCCCCTATGACAAGATGTCCCATGCTGTTCGCCACCTCGACGCTGGCCGCGCGGATCGAGCGCGCCGAGCGTGACACGGTGCTCGACTTTGCGCGGCAGGCGCGCGCCCGCGGACACGCCGTCGTCATCGAACAGATCGGCGGCGGTGTGGCGGTGTTTGGCGGACGCGAGCAGCCGTTCAACAAGGTGGCGGGGCTCGGATTCGACGGCCCGATCACGGACGCGTCCGTGGCGCGCGTCGAAGCCGCATTCGACGCGGTCGGCGGCGACATCCGCGTCGAACTCGCGACGCTCGCGGACTCGTCGATCGCCGCGTTGCTCTCGGGGCGAGGATATGTGCTTGCGGGGCACGAGAACGTCCTCGGCCTCGCGCTGACGCCGGAGCGTCTCGGCACATTCGAGGCGACGGTCGCGGCATCGCCGGACATCGTCATTTCACGCGCGGGGCCGCACGAGCTCCGCGTCTGGCGCGACACGGTGATCGAAGGGTTCGCGCATCGCGACGTGTTCGATGGGCCGCCGCCGACCGAAACGTTCGAGCGTGAGTCGCTGGAGCGCGTCTTCGATGAATCGTCGACGCTGCCCGGGATGCTGCTGTACGTGGCGCGTCGCGGCGGCGCCGTCGCAGGCGGCGGATCGGTGCGGATATCGAACGGTCTCGCGCAGATGACGGGCGCGTCGACCCTGCCGGCGCATCGCCGCCGGGGCGTGCAGTCGACGCTTCTCGCTGCCCGTCTGGCCGACGCCGCCCGCGCGGGCTGCGATCTCGCGATCACGTGCACGGAGCCGGCGTCGAAGTCTCAAGAGAACATGCAGCGCGCAGGTTTCGAGTTGCTGTATTCGAGGGCGATCCTGACCCGACGTGCCGGCGGGCGGCCGTAATCCGTCAGGAGTCAGCCGCCGTGCGAACCGGGAGACCGGGGAGCGGGCAAGGGGATGCTCCAGGCTGACGGCGGACAGCGGCTCATCGCAGCTTCGCCAATCGGATCGCCCCCGGGCCCGCGAGGTAATAGAACCCCTCGGGCGTGAGCGTCCCGACGGTGGGCTCCGGGCTGGCGGCCAGAATGGCACGAGGCTGCGCGCGCGTACCCGACGGATCGAACGCGATCCGGACGACCAGGAAACTGTCCGCGACGCGTTCGACGCCGACGAGCGCGCCGGCACGCCAGGCGAGCGACACGAATCTGGTCAGCGGTTCCACCGACTTCACCGGCGCCGTCTTGTTCGATACGAGATCGACGCGCACCAGTCCGTCGTCCGCGGCCACGTACAAGACCCGATCGTCGGCGGCCGTCAGCGCGGTCGGATGGGTGACGTCGAGGCGCATCACCGGTTCGAGCCGCCGCGCGCCGGGGCGCGCGCGAAAGAGGCGTCCTTCCGCATCGTCGATCACGTAGGCGGTGCCGTCGGGCGTCACGGTGACGTCGACGAGCCGCGTCGCGCCGGCGCCCGCCGGAAGCGGCACTTCCATCAGCGTACGGCCGGAGACGAGCTGCAGCTTGTGCAGCGTCGAGACGGCGTCCGCCCCGCGGCCTTTCGCGCTCGTCACCCACAGGTCGCCGCGCCGGGCATCGAGCGCCAGGCCGGTGAGCTCGTCGAGGAAGCCCGCCGTGGCGGCGCTCGCGTAGTTCACGACGTGATGGGACACCTCGTCGATGATGACGAGCCGCGACGACGCACGATCGCCGAGGACGAAGCGGCGGGAGACCGCGTCGTGCGCGAGAGCGACGGCGGTGGCCATCGGCGGCCCCTCGAACGCGAGCGCGGGCGGCTCCGACGCTGCCGGATCCCGATCGGGAGCCCGACGCGCGGAGGAGGCGGCGGATGGGGAGGGCGGCCCGGGCGCTGAGGCCGAGGCTGCGGACGCTGGAGGGGTGGAGGATCCCACCGGAGCGGGAGCTGCGGAGCGTGCCGGTGGTGCCGAGTGTGACAGCTTGGCCAGCAATTCCGCGTACCGCGGCAGCGCGCGGACGGGCGCGAAATCCGGATCATTCGCGACCTCCGGGGCGCCCCCGAGGTCGACGATCCGCTCCAGCATCACGAGCGCGTCATCCGGCCGGCCGCTCAGAGATTGCGCGCGCGCCAGCAGGAACATCAGGTCCGTGTCGTTACGCTTCCCTTTCTGAACGGCCCGCCAGGCCAGGTCATGGAAGGTCTCGTAGTCGCCGCGGCCCGCGGCCGCCTCCGCCTGCGCGCGGCAGGCGGCGACATCGCCGCACGCCGGGCCTGGAGCTGTCTGCAGAAGAAAAATCAGGGTGAAGAAGAGTGCCACAGGGAGCCGTAAACCTTTAGTTTAGCAGGGTTTTGTGTCCTCCAGCGCCCCCTATGCTAGGATCCGAACTCACCCAGTCAGGAGTGACCGTGACCACCGTGCGATCCGCCGCGTTCGCCTCGCTTTGCCTGCTCGTCGCCGCTGCCATCGTCGTTCCGGCCGCCCGGGCGCAGCGGAACACGTCCGACGACTGGCACCACCGCGATGCCCGCACGGTCGCCCAGCAGAAGATCAACCCGCAGGTGCTGTCGGCCATCTATCACCGGCGGGGGGACGCCAAAGCCCGGACCGTCGCGGCCGCGGCGCCCGCCTCGATTCAGGTGGATCGACACGGGCGCGCGCTCGTCGATGTCCGCGCGCAGGTAAGGCCTGAGCTCGAAAAGAAGTTCCGGGCGCTCGGCGGGGTCGTCGTCTCGAGGTCGACGACCTACGATTCGATCGTCGGATGGGTCCCGCTCCAGACGCTGGAACGCCTCGCCGCCGATCCGACCGTCCGCGCTATCGAGCCGGCACAGTAGTCAGCGACACCAGCCCCCAGCCGTTCAGAGACTTCGGCGGCTCGCCACCGTGTTGGCCGCCGCCACCGCCGCGGCCCATGCCGCCGCCGTGTCCGCCCATCCCGCCGCCATGGCCACCCATGCCGCCGCCGCCGAATCCGCCCATGCCACCGCCGCGGCCGTAGTTGGTCGACTGCTGTTGAGGCTTCGGCGTCTCAAATCCGAAGCCGACGGGCTTGCCCGCCTGCGCCTCGATTGCCATCGGGTGATCGGTGGTTTTCGCGAGCGGTACCTTGAGTTCGTATTGCAGAATCCCTTGTTCGGTGCGCAGGGCGACGTCGATGCCCGGCAGATGATCGCGGGTCATCTCGCGCGCGTCGTCCTTGCCAGGCCCAAGGATATCGACGCGCTCCGTCGGTGACGGTTCGGCGCTCGGACTGTCGCCCTCGCCGCCGGACGGACGATCGCTTCCGCCGTGACTTCTGCCCCCGTATCCGCCGTACCCGCCGGTGCCCTGTCCCCCCGCGTACTGCGCGCGATCGACGACGGGATACCGGATCCCGAAATGCTTTTTCGTCCCTCCGCCCGGATCGAACCAGACCGTCAGGCCCTGCCTCAGGATCTCCAGACGGGTCGCGGGATCGCTCGCGGCCAGACGCAGGTACAGGAACTCGCCGTCGTTCTGAAACTGCAGCGATAACGGCTTGTCGGCGAACGGCTCGAGATTGCCGGGCCAATCGTCGAATTTGCCGTCGACTGTGACGGCTTCGAGGCGGGGACTGCTTTCAAAGCGCGGCTTGTCGGACGCGACCAGCGTCGCGCTGACGGCCAGCAGCATGCCCAGGACCACGGTCTGGTACTTCATCGTCGACGCTCCAGGAAACGTTGGAACTTGTCCTGTTGATCGGGATGCAGCACGCCGCGAACCGCGTTCTGCAGCTCTTCCTGCTCTTTGTCGAATTTCTCGCGCGCCTCCCGGTGCACCTGGTCGAGGTGCGCGCGATGCTCGTCCAGGATCTTCTTTACCTGATCTTGCTGGGTCGAGTCGAGCTGCAGCTCGGTGCTGAGGCGGCCGACGAGATCCGGCGGCAGCGGCGGGGCCCCGGCGGGGCCGGCCCCGCGACCGAACGGCGGCGGCCCGCCCCGGCGGCCCGGCCCGAAGAACGGCCGCGGCCCGCGGCCGTCGGGACCCCGGTCGAACGCCCCCCGCGGCTCGCCCGGCAGGGGTGGCGCGTGGCGGCCCACGATGAAGCCCATCCCTCCGCCGACGCAGAACACCGCCAGTACGAAGAGCGAAAACCAGATGCGCGCGCGGGTGTCGGTCATCGCGTGTCGGTCAGGGCCGCCTCCAGGAGCGCGTTGGCGGTCACGTCCTGCTGCCAGTCGCTGTACGACGAGGGCGTGAAGGTCTGTGCGGAGGCGACCTGGCCTTGTGCGGAGGCAGCGGTCGCTGCCGCCGATGGCGTCGACGACGATGGCCAGAGCAGCGCCAGGACCACGAGCACCGCCGCCGCGGGAACGAGCCCGAGCGTCCAGACGCGGAAATCCGCGAGACCGATCCATCCGGCCGCGTCGTCGATCCGCGCGTTCACGCGCGCGAGGAAGTCGGCCGACACGGGCGCGAGCGGCATCGCGCGGAGCACGGCCGCGACGGCCTCCTGATCGCCAGCGTCGTGGTCGTGTTCGGTCATCGTTCGTGCCCGGTTGCGCCGCGAGTCATCAGCGGCGCCAACAGCGGTTTCAACTTCTGCCTCGCGCGAAAAATCCTCGACTCCACGGTTCCGATGGGCACCCCGAGCGCCGCGGCGATCTCCTTGTAGTCAAGTCCCTGCACATCGCGGAGCGTCACGGCGAGCCGGAGATCGTCGGGCAACGTCGCGAGGGCGCGCTCGACGATCTGCCGCCGCGCAAGGGCCGCGTCGACGGGCTCGTCGGCGTCGGGCGGCTCCGGGGTCGGCGCTTCGTCACGCCCGCTCCCCACCGACCCGAAGACGCGGAGGAAACGCGCATGCCGCGTCTGACTCGTCCGGACCACGTTGATCGCGACACGGTGGAGCCAGGTGCGAAACGCGCTGTCGCCGCGAAACCCGCGCAGGCTCTTCCACGCCCGAACGAACACCTCTTGCGCGAGATCCTCGACGTCGCCCCGGCCGGCCGTCAGCGAGCGCACCAGCGTGACGATCGCGGCCTGGTGTCGGCGGACCAGCTCGTCAAAGGCCTCGCGGCTGCCCGAAGCCGCGGCCTCGACGAGCGCGCCGTCGGGATCCACTGTCGCTTAGACCTTTCTGAACGCGCGTTTATTCCAGGAAGAACGGGCGATGCCTTCGAGTCTAAGGCAATGTCAGGAGGCTTTCTATGACACGTCGATTGGTCATCGCCGCGGCGCTGACCGCCGCGCTCGGGGGGTGGCCGCTGCTGGCGCAGGGGCCGGGGCCACGAATGGGCGGACCCGGCCGGGGCGGGCGCGGAGGTCCCGGCGCCGGGATCCTGCCGCTGCTACAGCAGCTCGATCTCACCGATCAACAGCGCGAACAGCTCCGAACGCTTGCCGAATCCGAAGGACCGCCTGCCGATCCCGGCCAGCTGCGCGAGGCCGAACTCAAGCTGCATACGGCCGTTCTCGGTGACAGCCCCGATCCGCAGGCGATCGAGAGCGCCAAGGCGGCGATCGATGCCGCGGTGGCGGCCGAGCTCGACCACCGGATCGCGATGTTGACGAAAATCGCGCAAATCCTGACGGCCGATCAGCGCCAACAGCTGCTCACGCTGCTGTCCGCGGGGCCCCGGGGACGCGGGCGCGGCCTCTAGGGCGACCAATAGAAACTGAACGGGGGTCTGCGGCGTCTTACGGAAAAAGGACCCTCGACAATGCCGAAACTCGATTACGACGTCTGCGCGCGCTGCGGATCGTTGTTCGATGATCAGGGCGAGAACGGCTGGTGGCTCCGGGACGGCCTCTGGTGGCATGAATGTGACGCCAGGCGGCCCGCGCGAATCGTCGTCCGTAAGCTCGAGCTGAAGAAGTCGCCGACCGCCGCCTAAAACACTCCCAACGCCCGGCGGGCGCGAATCTGCGCCCGCCGGCGTTTTAGATCGAGCACCCGGTACTTATCCGCCTCCCGCGATTCCCGCGTCACCCGCAACCTGAGCGCGCGTCGAACCTGCCGCTGTAGCAGCTCGCCGAAATCGAGTGTCGCCGCCGTCGCTGAGCTCGTGCGCTGCATGCCGCCTCCTGTGGAGCGACTCTAATGAGCGGCCCTGACAGGTCAGGTCACGCGTGCCAGCGCGAACGTCGCGACCAACAGGAGCCGCGACACTCACGCATCGAGCCGGCGACGCGCGCAACACCGCGACCGAGAGACCGTGTCGGACTCCGGCGAGGCCTGAAGACCGCATCGGAAACGAAGTAGGATGCTCCGCTGATGCCGAGGAACGCTGAGGTCATCAGGCAATGGACGATTCTGCGCGAACTCGAAGCCTCGCGCCGCGCGACGATCGACGCCCTCGCGAAGAAGACGGCGGTCACGACGCGGACGATCCGTCGGGATCTCGAGGCGCTGCAGGCCTCCGGGTTCCCCTTGTACGACGAGGTGATCGAGGGCAAGCGGTACTGGACGCTCGAGGCCAAGGCGTTCCGGCGGCTCGACGACACGGGTTTCACCCTCGCGGAGCTGAGCGCGCTGTACTTCAGCCGCACGCTCGTCGAATGCCTCGCCGCCATGCCCTTCCGCCAGGACGTCGCCTCGGCGTTCGATAAGCTCGCGACCGCCCTGACGCCGCGGATGCGGCAGTTCCTCGATCAGCTGCCGTTGGTGTTCCACGCCAAGGGAGGCGCGACGGGCGTCGACACGGCGCCAGCCGCGAAGGCAGCGGTCGCGCGGCTCGTCGACGCCACGCTGAATCATCGGCGCGCGACGATGAAGTATTTCTCGATGTCGAGCGGCCGCGAGAAGGAGTACTTGATCGAGCCGTACCGGCTCGTGTATTCGCCGGGCGGCCTCTACGTGCTTGCCTTCGTTCCCGAGTACGGCGAGCTGCGCACGTTCGCCGTCGAGCGGATCAGGAGCCTCTCGCTTCTGGAAGAGCGCTTCACGCCGACCGATCTTCCGGAGGGCGTGTTCGCGCACTCACTCGGGGTCAATCAGGGCACGCCGGAGCACGTCGAAATCGCGTTCGAGCCGGCCGTGGCGCCGTACGTCCGTGAGCGGCGTTGGCATCCGTCGCAGACGCATACGGATCGCAAGGACGGCGGTGTGGTGCTGTCACTCGAGGTCTGCAACGACTGGGCGCTTCGGACCTGGATCCTCGGCTTCGGCGGGCTCGCGCGCGTGATCGCGCCGGCGTCGCTCAAGGCGCAGATCAAGGATGAAATCGATCGCGCGAGCGAGCGTTATGCGGTCGAATGATCTCGGGGAGGGACCGCGGCAGCGGGCGCTTCTAACGAATTCGTCCGCGAACTGTGCCGGAACGGAACAGCCCGCGCGGCCGCCGCGCACGTGCCTCCGCAAACTCATGCGGACTGATTCTTGCGATAAGCGATGCCGTGATCTGGTTTTTCGAACGCCGAGGAGAGCATCTGCGCTGCGAGATCAGTCAGCAGATCGAGGGCGATCGCTTTGCGCTCGTAGTGACGCTGCCCGACGGGACGGAGCGCACCGAGTGGTTCGATGACTCACACGGGCTGACGCGTCGATCGGTTGAACTCGAGAAGATGCTGCGCGAAAAGGGCTGGAACGGCCCCTTCGCCCGAGACATTTAGGTCGCGGCCAGCAGCGTCAGCGCGAACCCCGCGCTGTCGTCGATCCACTGGGCGTCGGTCGTAAACCCGGCGCGCATCCCCATCGCACGGATCTGTTCGGGCTCGTACTTGTACGAACTCTCGGTCCAGATGCGCTCGCCGGCGGCGAATGGCACGGTCCAGACCCCCGCCCCTTGCCGCGGCACGCCGATCCGGACCGTCTGGGCACGTCGGCTCTCCAGGTGCATTTCGACGCGCTGGTGGCGCGCGTTCCATACGGCGACGTGCGCGAAGGCACCGAGATCGAACGTGCCGCCCAGCTCGTTGTTGATCCGGACGAGCAGGTTGCGATTGAACGCCGCCGTGACGCCGAGGGGATCGTCGTAGGCAAGCTGGAGGACCCGCTCGGGCTTGACGAGATCCGCGCCGAGCAGCAGCGCGTCGCCGGGCGCGAGCGCAGCGCGGATGGCCCGAAGGAAATCGTCGGCCGCGGGTACGTCGAAATTGCCGATGTTCGATCCGAGCAGCAGCACGATCATCGGGGCGGCGTCGCGGTCGCGGGCCGCGGTGCGAAGCCCGACCTCGTAGGTCTCCCGATGCCCGACGACGGAGATGTGGCGCAGGCGACCCAGCGTGCGTTCCGATTGCTCGAGTGCCCGTGACGAGATGTCGATCAGATGCACGCGCGCGCTGGCGCCCGCGTGCTGCAGCGCTTCGGCGAGGATGACGAGCTTCTCGCCGCTCCCGCAGCCGAGCTCGACGATCGTCGGCGTGGTCCACGAGAGGCGGTCGACGATCTCGGTCGCGTGCAGTTCCAGCAGGCGGGTTTCCGATCGCGTGATCGCATACCACGGCAGCCGGCAGATCGCCTCGAACAGACTCGACCCCAGCGCGTCGTAGAGATACTTCGATTGCAGCTGTTTCGGTCTCAGCTGCAGGTCGCGCCGGACGTCGGCCGCAAACTCGGACGCGAGGTCCGAGACGCCGGACGTGAGACGCGCGGATCCCGGATCCGCGATCATCGCGCCACCCGTGTTCCGCCGGCCGCGGCTGCGGTCCGGAACTTTGCGTACACATACGGATAGGTGCCGCGGAACCAGTTGCGGAAGCTCGGACGGATCAACTCGCGCGCGGTGACGGGCGATGCCCCTTTCATGACGTAGTGGCGGCCGTCGAAGAAATCGGCGGAGTACTCGGGGTACGCGCGCATCGGCGTGAACCCGTCGAACGGCGCGAAGACCGTGGAGGTCCACTCCCACCCGTTGCCGATCAGGTCCTGAACGCCGTGCACGCTGGCGGTCTCGGGATACGAGCCGACCGCAATCGGATCGAAGCCGGCGAAGTCGGCGTGTCCGGCGGTGGCGCCGTCCGCGGCACGGTGCCATTCCGCTTCAGTCATCAGCCGGCGGCCCTTCCAGCGCGCGTACGCGGAGGCCTCCGCGTGGCTGACGTAGACGGGCGTGTCCGCCGGCAGAGGCACGGCCGAGAACATTTCGCGCCAGCCCCAGCGTGACGGCGAAGACTGGAGAGTGGCGCGAGGCGAGGGGCCGGTCGCGGGCGACCAGAAGGCCGGATGTGCCACCTGCTGCGCCTGAACCCACGCCCAGCCTTCGTCGTCCCACAGCTCGCGGTGGTGATACCCGCCGGCCTCGAGGAACTCGAGGAACTGTGCGTTCGTGACCGGGAGCGTGTCGATCTCGAAGCCGGAGACCCGCACGACGTGCCCATCGAACTCGTTGTCCCATCCAAACGGCACCGCGTCGCGATCGGCCCCGAGCACCGCGTCACCTGCCGGGACCACGGCGGACCGAGGAAGCGCCGCGACGCCTGTCGGGGCACGTCCATCGGCCGCCGGATATCGTCGCTCGGATAGCGAGCCGCGGCGTTTCAGCTCGTACGGCAATCGATGGAACATGTACAGCAGCGTTTCCTGGTGCATGGCCTCATGTTCCAGGGCCGTGTAGAGTCCTTCGATCGCTTCAGGCGCGGGGACGAAGTCCGCGATCGCCTCAAGGATGGCGTCGTCGCAGGCGCGCGCGAACGCCAGCACCTCGTCGCGCGAGGGCCACGCTGTCGAGGCGCCGCTTCTCGGGACCGCCGCTGCTTCGCTCTCGGGGTCGATGCCCCGCTCGAACAGCTTCTCCAGCCGGGCGTCGACCGAGGCCCGTTCCAGCCCGCGCCGCAGAAACGCGAGCACGCTGAAGGCCGGCAAATGCCCTTCATAGAACACGATGGGATTGCGGAGCGAGATCGGCCGGGTGTAGTAGGCGGCGGGATCGATCAGGTCGAAGAGCGCGGCCGAGCGCTCCCGAGTTCGCCGATACCAGTCGATGATGGCCGTGCGATCGACGGCCGTGGCTATCAGCATGCCGGCACCCTCAAACCTGAACCGTCCACTCCTGGCCTGAACCGAAACCGTCAACTCTACGCCACGCGCTTGCTTCGCCGCGTGGGTTTCTTTCCCTTAGATGCCGGCCGCTTCCGTGAAGATCCCGCCGCGTGCGTCCCCTCGAGCGAGGCGCGCAGACGTGCCATCAAATCAACGACTTCCGCCTGCTTGGGCCCGTGGTCCAGGGCCACGAGCTTCGGCGGGCGGCCCTTGACCTTCGCGTTGATGACGCGACGTAAATTCTCCGTGTACTCGTCCGTGTACTTCGCGGGGTCCCATGACGAGGCGAGCGCGTCGATGAGCTGACGCGCCATCTTGAGTTCGGC
>Ga0070735_10005093_pt1 | contig 10958 bp, 10 predicted proteins | sample Coa_R1_FD_66443 | JGI IMG/M metagenome (GOLD analysis project Ga0070735, IMG submission 66443) | Surface soil microbial communities from Centralia Pennsylvania, which are recovering from an underground coalmine fire - Coalmine... | ecosystem: Environmental > Terrestrial > Soil > Unclassified ... | reverse complement strand
GGCGTGACTACGCCATCGGTGTGCGCGTCGTGCGCAAGACGCTCGCCGGCGTGACGGTGCGCCAGATCATCCACACCGAGGCGGCGTACGTCATCGACGCGCAGGGAAACGAACGCGCGCTCTTCGTCTATCCGTTCCACGCCGCCGACGTCGAGCGCGTCGTGCGCAGCGTCGACTAGAAGAAACGCACGAGCGCGACGCCGCTGCCGACGAGCACGATGCCGGCGATGCGCCCCGGCGAGATGTGCCGCTCCGGGAAGCCGACCAAGCCGTACTGGTCGACGACGACCGACGCGATCATCTGTCCTGCGACGACGGCGGAGAGCAGCGCGGCGGCGCCGAGTTTGGGCGCGGCAACGATCGCCGTCACGACGTAGAACGCGCCGAGCAGGCCGCCGATCCAGATCCACCACGGCGCGTCGCCGATCCGAGCCGTCGACGGATACGCCTTGCGCACGGCGACGAGCGCGACGACGACGAGCGCGACGGTGCCGATCAAGAACGAGACGAACGCGGCTCTGATCGGGCTCTCGAGCCAACGCGACAGCTGCGCGTTGACGCCGGCCTGCACGGCAACGCATGCACCGGCCGCAAACGCGAGAGCGAGGTAGCCGAACATTGTCGGGCCGATTTCGTCGCGATATGCTCGGCCCCTCCATGCTGACCTTCGGCGTCACCGTGCTGCCCGATCCGCCGTATCAGCGGATGATCGACCTGATGCGCTACGCGGAGGGCAACGGGTTCGAGTACGCGTGGACGTACGACTCGCACATCCTCTGGCAGGACTCGTACGCGACGCTCGCGCTCGCAGCGGCGGCGACGTCGACGATCAAGCTCGGGCACTTCGTCACCAACCCGGGCATCCGCGACCCGACCGTCGTCGCGAGCTGGTACGCGACGATGAACGACATCACGAACGGGCGCATGGCGATGGGGATCGGCCGCGGCGACTCGTCGCGCCGCGTCGTCGGGCTGAAGCCGGTGCTCGTCGCGGAGTTCGAGCAGCGCTGCGCGATGATCAAGGAGCTGATGAACGGCCGCGAGGTCGACTGGAACGAGAAAAAGCTGAAGCTCGAGTGGGTGCGCGAGGAGCTGCCGCAGATCCCGATGTGGATCGCGGGCTACGGGCCGAAGGCGCTCGCCGTCGCGGGACGGATCGCTGACGGCGTCATCATCCAGCTCGCCGACCCGCAGATCATCCAGTGGATCATGGACACCGCGCGCAAGGCGGCAGAGGAGGCGGGACGCGACCCGAGCGAGCTGAAGTGCATCGTCGGCGCGCCGTCGAACGTCACCGACGACCTCGAGTCGGCGCGCGAGCAGGCGAAGTGGTTCCCCGCGATGGTCTCGAACCACGTCATGGATCTGATCGAGCGCTACGGCTTCGACGGCGAGATCCCCGCCGCGTTGACCGAATACGTGAAGGCGCGCAAGTTCTACGACTACAAGGACCACTCGCGCGTCGGCGCCGCACACGGCGAGTTCGTCACCGACGAGATCGTCGACCGTTTCTGCGTCCTCGGCACGCCCGAGCAGGCGACTGCGAAGCTGCGCGAGCTCGAGTCGATCGGCGTCGACCAGTTCAACATCTACCTGATGACGCACTCGCAGGAAAAGACGCTCGACGTCTACGGGCAGCAGATCATCCCGCAGTTCGCGGGCGTCGCGGCCTAGCAGTTCTCGCCCCGACCTACAGCGTGCAGGCGCCGGCGTGCGCGCGCACCGGTTGCGTCACCGCGACGAGGCCCGGCAGCCGAAGCATCGTCCGCGACCCGGGCGCGAGCAGGTGGTCGCGGAACGCCGCGTGTGCCGCGTCCGAGGTCGGGAACATGACGACTCGCGCGACCGCGCCGCAGTGACGCCAGGCAGCGTCCGACCCGCGGTCGAGGCCCACCAGCTGCGTCAGCTCGTTCGGGTCGAAGAGCTCGAAGCGAACGTCGTAGGCGACGCGTCCGGCGAGCGAGGGCTGCTGCCAGAGCAGCCAGTCGGCGTACGCGTCGTCGGGGAGAACGATGCCCTTGTCGCCGGCAGCACGCGCGATCGCCGCTGCAGCCGCCGGGGTGGCGACGGGCTGGAACCGTCCGAGCTCCAGGCCGCCGACGAGCACGAAGACGACCGTCGCAACGATCCCGATTCGTGCGTTCAGCCGCAGCGCGCGCGGCGGCAGGTCGCCCCGAGCGGGCAGCGCGGCGTCGAGCAGGCGCGGCAGTGCAACGACGGCGGCGAGCTCGAACCAGACGGCGTTCCGAACAGCGAGCAGCGCACCGGTGAGCACCAGCGGGAGCGCCCACCGCTCGAACGGCGTGAGCGCGCGACGGTGCGCACCCCACAGCGCCACGACGACGAACGCCGAGACGAAGAAGATGGCGTTCGTGGCGGAGAACGACGCCGGCTGCCACTCCTGGATGTACTTCGCGAACGGTGGGTGGAGGAGCATCAGCCGGTAGTAGCCGACCAACTGCAGCCCGTACGGTGACGCGAGCAGGCAGAGCGGCGACGCAAGCGCGAGCAGCAGTCCGCGGGCGCGTGAGTCGCGGCGCCGGCAGAGCAGGAGCCCATACAGCGCCGTGAGACCCGCGCCGAGCGCAACCGATCCATGCAGGTTTGCCCAGAGCACGAGTAGCGGCAGTGCCCAGAACACGCGCCGCCCCGGCCGGCGTGCGTCGTGCACGACGAGCGCGTAGACGGCCGCGAAGAGGACGAGCGCAAAGCTCTGCGCGCGCAGCTGCGCCAGCCAGGGCGCAGCGAGCACGCCGAGGAGCAGTGCCGGTGCGACCCACCGCGGCCCGGCGCCGGCCGAGCGGGCGCAGACCGCCGTCACCGCGAGCGCCGCGACGACGCATACGAGCCCGAGCACGACCGCGGCCCGGACGCCTCCTCGCTGCACGACTTCGTACAGGACGAGATGGGCGAGCCACTGCTGGTCGATCCAGTGGCGGCCGAGCGTCCACGACGTCAGCGTGTCGACGTGCGGCAGCCCGTGCCGGGCGATCAGCCTTCCGTCGACGAACGACAGCCAGCTGTCCTGGACGACCATCTGCAAGGGCCGGGCCGAGAGCGCGGCCACCCAGAAGGCAACGGCCGCGATGGCCAGCCCGTCCCGCTCGAGCAGCCGCGTCGCGAAGGCAGGCGCCGCCCACGACCGCTTCCGCGGCGCGACGCCGATACGTTCGATCAAAAACTCGACGATGCCCTAGACCCCGAGGGATATGAGCGCCGTCAGAGGCGATTTCTTGCGCTAGGCCGTCCGGAACTTCCAGGTCTTCGTCTGCGTGTCCGTCGCGGTCTTGACGACGACCGTCGCGGTGTAGGTCGTGCGAGAAGCGAGCGGCGAGACCGGAATGAGGAATGCGGCGCCGTACGAATGCTCCCGCAGCTTCGGGTGGTGCTTCGCGTCGACGAGCCGTACCGCGACCGGACCGTGCGGGCCGGCGAGCTTCGCCTCGGTGATGTCGAGCGTCGGGTCGAACGTCCACGGGCCGGCGAAGAGGAGGTAGATCACGGGGCCCGTCGTGCGGCCCTGCGGCAGGCCGACGAGGTCGCCGGGTGCGAACGGCCATTCGCCGTGGTCGACCTCGCTCGTGCGGACGTTCTGCCGGCCGGGGCCCGGATACGTGTAGATCGCATCGCTCGCGAACTGCCGCGTGTACCCGGAGGAGACCATCACGCACACGCGGCTCCCGCTCTCGTACGCGCCGACGGACTGCAACGACGGCAGCAGGAGGTTCGCGAGGTGCAGCGGCAGCGTCTCGAACGGGTTGCCGAGCGCCCACGAGTGCGTGTACGCCTGGTCGCCCTCGATCCCCGCGAGCGCGCCGTCCTTCGTGTAGCCCGGCTTGCCGGGGATCTCGTCGTGCGTCCACGGGATGCCGTTCAGCTCCTCGTAGCGGACGTGGTGCTCGCAGCCGAGCGTCCACGCGGCGTTGAGCGTGATCCCGCCGGGAATGCCGTTCGCGACACGCTGCACGTTGAGCGCGTGCACGATCCCCTGCGGCGTCGTCGCCGCGAGGAGCGTTGCGAGCAGCACCCTCACGCAGCTACCCCGAAGCGCACCGACTCGGGATACGGAAAGAAATCGACGATCTCGCCTGCCGCGACGCGCGCCTGCGCGTCGCGCCAGAAGTCCGGCGTCAGGAGGTCGGCGTGGCGGCGCAGGAACGCGTCGCGCACGCGCTCGTCGCCGAGCAGGAAGGACGCGAACTCCTCCGGGAAGACGTCGCGCGCGCCGACGGGGTACCACACCTCGGACGCAAGCTCTGCGTCGTCGTTCGGCGCCTGCGGCATCGAGCGGAAGACGCAGTCCGTCAGGTACTCCACCTCGTCGTAGTCGTAGAACACGACGCGGCCGTAGCGCGTCAGCCCGAAGTTGCGCCAGATCAGGTCGCCGGGGAAGACGTTCGCGATCGCGAGCTCCTTGATCGCGTCGCCGTAGTCGCCGACGACGCTCTCGACCTGCTCCGTCGTCGCATTTGGTAGGAAGAGGTTCAAGGGGATCAGCCGCCGCTCGACGTAGCAGTGGCGCACGATCAGGTTGGAGCCGTCGACGAGCAGCGACGACGGCGCGAGCTCGTCGAGCTGCTCGAGCAGCTCCGGCGCGAAGCGGCTCAAGGGCAGGGGCAGGTTCCGGAACTCGACCGTGTGCGCCATGCGTCCGACGCGGTCGACCTCGCGCACGAGGCGGAACTTCGACTCGACGGTCGCGCGGTCGGTGTTCTTGTTCGGACCGAAGACGTCGCGGATCACCTTGAAGACGTACGGATACGACGGCAGCGTGAAGACGTGCATCACCATCCCGCGCGTGCCGGGCGCCTCGACGAAAAGGTCGTGCGAGTTGTGCAGGTGGTTGCGCAGGTCGCGCACGAAGAGCGTCTTGCCCTGACCCGCGAGGCCGAGCGCGGTGTAGAGCTCCGAGCGCGGCTTCGTCCGCAGCACGGTCTGCAGGAACGCGACGTAGCCCGACGGCACGTCCATGTCGACGAGGAAGTACGCGCGCGAGAGCGAGAAGAGGATGTTGATGCTTTCCTCATCGCAGAGCGCGGTGTCGAGCACGAGCTTTCCGTCGCAGTCGTGCAGGACCGCGACGACGAACGGCGCCTCGTGATGGCCGTCGACGACCTTGCCGACGACGTACGCCGCCTTGTTGCGGTAGAACGCCGAGCCGAGAATCTGCAGCTGGAAGTTTTGCTCCGGCACGGGATGCCCGACGTGCGGCTGCAGGGCGCGCATGAGGCTCGCGACGTCGCGCTCGAGATCGGCGAACTCGCGCGCCCAGCCGAAGTCCTCGAACACGCGCACGAACGTCGCCGCGAGCCCGTCCTCGCTCGGGTAGTAGCTGCGGTACGTCGGCGGGTCGGACGGGATGAACTCCGTCGACACCGCCGCGTGCAGGAAGATGAGGTCGTCGTGCACGTACGCGCGGCGCAGCACGCGCGTCGTCACCGAGTTGAAGAACGTCTCCGCGAGCTCGGGCCGCTTGTGGTCGACGAGCATGCCGACGTAGCGCAGCTTCGCGTTCTGCCAGACCTCGTCCGGCGCGTCCTCGACGCCGAGCTCTCGCAACCGCTCGACGTACTCGACGACGCGCTCGTCGTAGAAGCGGATGCGGTCGTGGACGAGGCGCTGCACCGTCGCCCAGTCGCCCGCCTCGAACGCGGTCTTCGCCCGCGCGCTCGTCGTCCGGAATCGCTCGTAGTGCCGGTCGAAGCCCTCGAGCAGCGAGTCCGCGATCAGCTGCGCGATCTCCATGCGCGGACGGTACCCTGACGCTCGAGTGAGCACCACCACGCTGATCCAGGTTCCCGAGGGCGGCGAGAAGATCGTTCCGGGCGAGCCGACTCCGGCGCACCCGATCATTCCGTTCATCGAAGGCGACGGAATCGGCGTCGACATCACGCCGGTGATGAAGGCCGTCGTCGACGCCGCCGTCGAGCAGGCGTACGGCGGCGAGCGGAAGATCGAGTGGATGGAGGTCTTCGCCGGCGAGAAGTCGACGAAGGTCTACGGCGGCGACGAGTGGCTGCCGCGCGAGACGCTCGACGCGGTCCGCGAGTACGCGGTCGCGATCAAGGGGCCGATGACGACTCCGGTCGGCGGCGGCATCCGTTCGCTGAACGTCGCGCTGCGGCAGGAGCTCGATCTCTACGTCTGCCTGCGTCCGGTGCGCTGGTTCCAGGGCGTGCCGTCGCCGCTGAAGGATCCGAGCGGCACCGACATGGTGATCTTCCGCGAGAACACGGAGGACATCTACGCGGGCATCGAGTGGCCGGCGGAGTCCGACGGCGCGCGGCGACTCATCACCTTCCTGGTGGACGAGCTCGGCGTGACGAAGATCCGCTTCCCCGAGACGTCGGGCATCGGCATCAAGCCCGTGTCGCGCGAGGGAACCGAGCGGCTCGTGCGCCGCGCGATCGAGTACGCGCTCAGGCACGGACGCGCAAGCGTCACGCTCGTGCACAAGGGGAACATCCAGAAGTACACCGAGGGCGCGTTCCGCGACTGGGGCTACGCGCTCGCCGCGCGTGAGTTCGGCGCGGAGCCGCTCGACGGCGGTCCGTGGCTGAAGACGCCGGAAGGTCTCGTGATCAAGGACATGATCGCCGACGCGTTCCTGCAGCAGATCCTCCTGCGCCCGCGCGACTACGACGTGATCGCGACGCTCAACCTCAACGGCGACTACATCTCGGACGCGCTCGCCGCGCAGGTCGGCGGCATCGGCATCGCGCCGGGCGCGAACATGTCGGACGACGTCGCCGTCTTCGAGGCGACGCACGGCACCGCGCCGCGCTACGCAGGCCAGGACAAGGTCAACCCCGGCTCGCTCATCCTCTCCGCGGAGATGATGCTGCGCCACCTCGGCTGGAACGAGGCGGCGGACCTGATCGTCACGTCGCTCGAGCGGACGATCGAGGACAAGATCGTCACGTACGACTTCGCGCGCCTCATGGACGGCGCCACCGAGGTCTCCACGTCCGCCTTCGGGCGGGCGATGATCGAGCGGATGTAACTCCCTAGAGCGGCGGGTCCGGCGGGCGGTCGGGCCGCAGCAGCGCACGGAACCCGGCGCGCGGTTCGTCGGTGAGCGCGGGGCGGTCGCCGCCGGTGCCGTCCGGGCGCGTGCCGAAGAGCATCCAGTTCGTCCACTGCTTCCGCGTCAGTCCCGCGAGCCGGATGAGCACGGCGACGAACACGAGGTAGCCGAAGAAGCCGAGCGCGAGCCCGAGCGCGTAGTAGCCGAACGTCTCGCTCTGCGACGGGAAGACCTTGAGGATCGCGCCCGCGCCGACCGCGGCGACGATCGTCGTCAGGTCGCCGACTGCGACCGACTTGCGATAGCGGTTGACGAAGTACGCGTTCCAGCCGATGACGACGCCGAAGGCGAAGGCGCCCCACTCGAGGACCGCCGGCGTCGTTGCGACTGCCACGGCTGCGTAGCTTACGGCCCGGGCGGCGGCGTGGTGGTCGTCGTCGGCGTGGTCGTCGTTGCGGCGGTCGTCGTCGGCGGCGGCGGAGTGGTGGTCGGCGGCGGCGGCGCGGTCGTCGTCGGCGTCGTCGTCGTCACGCGGATCGTGGTCGCCGGCGGCCGGGTCGTGGCCGGCGCCGTGGTGGTCGGCGCGGTCGTGGTCGGCGCTGTCGTCGTCGGCGCGGTGGTCGTCGCGCCGGTCGTCGTCCGGTGCCGGTGATGCGCATGCGTCGTCGTGGGCGGCAGGACGGCCGGGGCCGGCGAGCTCGACTTCGTCAGCTCGTACGCGGCGGCGACGCCCGCGACGCAGAGGACGAGCAGCGCTGCGACCGCCGCCGTCAGCGACGGGGCGCTGCGCCGCCGGCGCAGAGGCGGGGGCATCGCGGCCGCCGGCAGGATCTGCGTCGCGCCGGTCTCCGCAACGGTGCCGGAGCCGAGCGCTGCGAGCAGCGCGCCGCCGTCGCGCGGCCGCTGCGCAGGATCCTTCGCGAGCGACGCCGCGGCGAGCGCCGCGAGCGCGGGCGGCGCGTCGGGCCGCACCGACTCCACCGGCGGCGCCGGCTCGGTGCGGTGCTTCACCGCAAGCTCGACCGGGCTCCCGCCCTCGAAGGGCAGCGCGCCGGTGAGCATCCGGAAGAGGATGACGCCGAACGAATAGACGTCGCTCGCCGCCGTCGCCGGCTCGCCCGACGCCTGCTCCGGCGAGATGTACGCCGCAGTGCCGAGGATCGTTCCCTCCTGGGTCAGCGTGCTGACGTCCGCGACGCTCGCGATGCCGAAGTCCGCGAGCTTCGCGCGGTCCTCCGAGTCGAAGAGCACGTTCGCCGGCTTGAGATCGCGGTGCACGAAGTCGTGCGCGTGCGCATACGCGAGACCGGCCGCGATGTCGCCTGCGACGCGCTGCGTCTCGCCGTCCGGCAGCGGGCCGCCGGCGAGCCGGTCCTCGAGCGTGCCGCCCGTGAGGTACTCGAGCACCATGAACGGGCGCCCGTCGGCCTCGCCGTAGTCGTAGAGCTGGACGATGTTCGGGTGCGAGAGCGACGCGACCGCGCGCGCCTCGCGGTCGAAGCGCGCCTGGTCGGCGGACGGCGCGAGCAGCTTCACCGCGACCGGGCGCTCGAGCGTCTCGTCCTCCGCGCGCCAGACCTCGGACATCCCCGTGCGCGCGAGGAGCTCGTGCAGGACGTACCGATCGGCGATCCGTGTCTCCGGCATCCGCCTCCTTATCGCCCGACGAGGCGCTGCTTAGTCGTCAGTGCGCGTTTCGCGCGAGCGCCTGCACCACCGGCGAGCTCGCGGCGACCGCGGCGGGCAGCAGGTCCATCCCGTCCGGCGTGTTGAGATAGCCGGCTCCGCGGCCGGGAACATCGGTGTGGCCGTACTGCCACACGATCTGTTTCCGGCGGATGTTGATGACGACGACGCGGTCGCGGTAGTCGTCGTTCACCGCGACGAGGCCGTGGCCGATCGGCAGCGCGAGCGAGGGATGATCGAGCGCGCCCGGGCCCGACGCGGGCCCGTAGCGCCAGAGGGTGTGCCCGTAGCGGTCGACGATCAGGATGTGGCCGGGCCGCGCGTAGTCGGCGAGCATGATCCGCCCGTTCGGCAGCGGCTGCGGGTCGGACGGATACGACACCGGCGCCTGGAAGGCCCACACGAGCCGGCCGTTCGCATCGAACTCGTCGATCCACGAGCCGGCGATCTCGCTCACGAGCGTGCCGCCGTTCGGCAGCGGCGTTGCGCCGTTCGGCGCGCCGATCGTCGTCGGCGGCGCGTGGCGGCAGACGCGCGTCGTGCCGATCATGCGCGCGATCGTCCCGTTCTGCCGGATGAAGAGGACGCGGCAGTTGTACGCGTCGGCGACCGTGCGGATCCCGTTCGGGAGGAGATATGCGTCGTCGGGCGTGTGCAGGTAGCCGGCTGCGGAGCCGATCTGGTTCACGTGCCCGTAGTCCCACACGAGCCGGCCCTGCGGGAACGAGATGATCTCGATCGTGTGCTGGTCCTCCTGGTTCGAGATGATCCGCGTGTAGCCGGGCGTGAAGAACGCGTCGTCGTCGAAGCGGAACGGCATCCCCGGCGCGCGGCCGGGACGCGGGTAGCGCCACAGGACGCGCTTGAGCCCGTCGACGAGCAGCAGGCGGTTGTTGCCGCGGTCGGCGATCAGGAGATAGCCGGGCAGCGGCGCCGGCGGCTGTACCGCCGCGGTGCGATGCTGCGTGTGCGTCGCGCTCTGCGCGGCCGGTGGATCGTCGTGGCGGCTGCGCCCGTGCAGCCAGAGGCCGCCGGCGACGGCCGCGGCGGCGAGCACGATCGCGGCGAGGGCGACCCGGCGGCGCCGGCGCACTCGTCGTCGTTCGCGGCGGCGGTTGGCTCTGTCGGAGGAGGACGGCATTCGAGGGCGCCTGCCCGGCTGCCGCCCGTCACGATACGTTGGGGACGTGAAGGTGCGCGCCGGTACCGCGCTCGCGGTTCTGCTGCTGCTCGCCGGCACGCCGGCCCGGGCCGCGCACACCCGCGTGCTCTACGGGTATCCGTACGCGCCGCACTGTCCCGCCGCCGGTGTCGCCGACGTCGTCGACCGCTGGGGGATGTACGAGTGCAACTGCACCTCGTATGTCGCGTGGGCGCTGCAGGCGAACGGACAGCGGATCGACTGGTTCATCCGCGGCGCGATGAACGCATGGAACTGGCCGCACGTCGCGCAGCTCTCGGGCATCGCCGTCGGAACGACGCCGGCCGCGGGCGCGGTCGCCGTCTGGCCGCACCAGTCGCCGCCGTTCGGGCACCTCGCGTACGTGAGCGCGGTCGAGCGCAACGGCACGATCGACGTCGGCGAATACAACGAGAACGTCTTCCAGCCGTATCTCTTCGATGTGCGCCGCGGCGTCTCGGTGCGCGGCGCGACATTCATCTACGTGCCGCGCCGCGACCGTGAGTGACTTCGATCCCGACTTCGTCGGGCCACGGCATGCGCTGCGGGAGGATCTGCTGCTGCGGCTCTTCCTCTCCGGGCGGCCCGGGCACGAGGTGCTGAACGCGGGCGCGGGACAAGGGACGTTCACACGCCGGCTCGAGGAGCGCGGCTTCGCCGTCACGAGCACCGACGTCTCCGAGGACGCGCTGGCGCTGCTGCGCGCGCGCGCTGCAGGGTCTGTCGTCGCGGCGCCGCTCGAGTCGCTGCCGTTCTCGGACGACTCGTTCGACGCAGCCGTCGTCGGCGAAGTGCTCGAGCACATCGAAGACCACGAGCAGGCGCTGCGCGAGGTCGCTCGCGTCGTCCGCAGCGGCGGTGTCGTCGCGATCTCCGTTCCGGCGAACCCGAAGTGGTTCGGCGCAAGCGACCGCTGGGCCGGGCACGTGCGCCGCTACACCCGCGACGAGCTCGTGGGCGCCGTCGCGGGCGCGGGCCTTCGCGTCGAACGCGTGCGTCCCTGGGGCTTCCCGATGTCGGCGCTCTATCACCGCTTCCTCTACGACCGGCGCGTCGGCGACGGCC